>Ga0209473_1002441_pt1 | contig 10220 bp, 9 predicted proteins | sample GraSoiAngelo_133_FD_185890 | JGI IMG/M metagenome (GOLD analysis project Ga0209473, IMG submission 185890) | Grasslands soil microbial communities from the Angelo Coastal Reserve, California, USA - 14_0929_05_20cm (SPAdes) (version 2) | ecosystem: Environmental > Terrestrial > Soil > Grasslands ...
CGCCTCTACCGTGTCGACGTCAACGGGACGCGATCGGCGCTCCGGCTGGTCGGCGACGCGCACGATCTCGTCGAACCGTTCGACGATCTGCTGCTTGGTGCGCGAGAGGCTTTCGCGGATGCGACCAAAAACACTCACGGTGGAATCTGGTAATTGGGTAATCGGGTAATTGGGTAATTGCGTTAGCGAAGACCTGCGATCGATCGATTACCAGATTACCAGATTACCCAATCATCCAATTGACCCCTGGCTCTCCGCTTCCGCCCGCTGACGGCGCAGCATCAGCGCGTCGATTGCCGTGCGCACGTCGGTTCGTCCGGCGAGCACTTCGGCCATTTGGGTCGTGATCGGCAGCTCGACGTCGTAGCGCGCGCCCAGCGCGAGCGCGGCGCCGGTCGTCCTGACCCCCTCCGCAATCATCTTCATGCTCGCCAGGATCTCGTCGAGCGATCGTCCCCGTGCGAGCTCGAAGCCGACGTGGCGGTTGCGACTCAGCGTACCGGTGCACGTCAGCACGAGGTCGCCAAGGCCGCTCAGGCCCGACAGCGTTTCACGGTGGCCGCACGCGAGCCGGGTCACTTCGGCGAGGCCGCGGGTGATGAGCGCGGCCAGCGCATTGTGCCCAAGTCCGAGTCCTTCGACGACGCCCGCGGCGATCGCGATGATGTTCTTCAGCGCTCCACCAATCTCGACGCCCGCCACATCGTCGCTGCCGTACAGACGAAAGTACGGTCCGCGAAACTCCGCCTGCACGAGCTCGGTCGCCGCACGGTTCGACGACGCGGCCAGCACGGCGGTCGGCAGCTGCTGCGCGACCTCCGATGCGAAGCTTGGACCGGAGAGAACGACGACGGGATGCGCGCCGACCTCCTGCTCGATGACTTCGGACATCCGCAGCAGCGTTCCGCCTTCCAGACCCTTCGTCGCGCTGACGAGGACGGCGCCGTTGAACACATGCGGCGCGGCGGCGCGCAGGACGGCGCGGCACCCATGCGATGGTATGGCGACGACGACGAGATCAGTGCCGTCGAGCGCGGTTTCAAGCGAATGCGTGACGCTCACGCGTGCGGGCAACGTGACGTCGGGCAGATAGACGGCGTTGGCGCGCCGTGCCTCGGTGTCGTCGACGAGCGATCGATCGCGGCCCCAGAGCCGCACGTCGTGGCCGGTGCGTCCGAGATGGACGGCGAGCGCTGTTCCCCAGCTGCCCGCGCCAAGAACCGCAACTGTGCGCACGGTTCACACTCTGGCGCCGATCCGTCGCTCCGTGCGGGTGCGCAGGCGCGCAAGATTCGAGCGGTGGCGGAATACGATAATCGCCGACGCGGCAAAGGCGACCGCGACGACGGGCGCCGGACTGCCGGTCGCGTACGCAATGGGCGGCAGCGCAACGGTCGCGACGAGCGAGCCGAACGAGATGTACTTCGTCAACCATACGGCGCCGGCGAAAATCAGCAATGCAGGCGGAACGGCCGCCGGCGTCAGGATCGAAAAGACGCCGCATGCGGTCGCCACGCCCTTGCCGCCTCGAAATCGAAGCCAGATCGGATAAATGTGTCCGACGATCGCGGCGAGGCCGGCGAGGGCGGGGCCGGCAGCGTCCGGACTCAATCGCTGCGCCAGCGCGACGCTCGCCGCGCCTTTCGCGATGTCGAGCGCGGCAACGAGAATACCGGCCTTCACGCCCGACGCGCGCATCACGTTGGCAGCGCCCAGATTGCCGCTGCCAATCGCCCGCAGATCGGTGGTGCCCCACCGCCGCGCGAGCAGCAGCGCGAACGGAATCGATCCAATGAAGTACGCGGCGACGATGCCCGCGGTCATGCGGAGAGGGTAGCACGCGCCAGCGGCGTGTAGGTCGATCCCGACGGCGACAGGCGGCTGCGATAGAGCGTGGCGTGGCCGACGCGGATACGCGCGATTGTTGTTGCCCTGGCGGCGTCGCCGACGCGTGTCCGGTCCGCTGCGCCTGACTCGCGCCAGCGCGCGAGCGTCAGGTGTGGATGGAACGGGCGATCTTCCACCGCGATGTCCAGCTGTCGCACGCGCCCGGCGAGCTCGCGCTGCACCGCGATCATCTCCTGCGCGCCGGCGGCGACGCCGATCCAGAGCACGCGAGGCGCGCCGCGCGGCGGAAACGTTCCGATGCCTTCGAACGACGCCTCGAATGGCGGCTGATCGATCGGTCGTTCGATCGTATCAATCAGGCGTGGCGCGCGATTCTCAGGCACCTCGCCAAGAAAGACGAGCGTCAGATGCATCTGCTCGTCGCGCACCCACTTCAGTGACGATCGATCGCCGATGGCTTTCTTCAGCCGCGCCTGCTCCACCGCGATCGCCGCGCGCGCCGCCTGGTCCAGATCGATGGCAATGAACAGACGCATTTAGACAAATGCCCCGAGCCGCCGCGGCGAGCGTGAGCGAGCCGCGACAGGTGCGCGACAGCCCTGAGCCCGAGCGAGCGCGAAGCGCGAGTGAGAGCGCCCGGAGGTGGGGCCCTGGGCGCAGTGATAAAGGTGAGGCCCCGCGCACAAATTAAGAAAAGTCGCGTTCAGCGGGGGCCTTTCAGGAGCAGCAGGCGCAGCATGTTCAATGCCGCGGTTGCCGACTGGTACTTGACGAGCTCACGGCCGCCGACGAATTGGAACGTGCGGACCCACACATCGTCTTCGACCGCGACGCCGACGCAGACGAGGCCGACCGGTTTTTGCGGCGTCCCGCCACCGGGGCCGGCGATGCCGGTGACGCCGATGCCGACGTCGGTCCGCGATCGCTCCCGAATCCCCTGCGCGAGCGCCCGGGCAACCGGTTCGCTGACCGCACCGTGCTCCGCGATCATCGCTTCGGGGACGCCGGCGAGCTCCACTTTCGCGCGGTTGCTGTAGCAGACGACGCCGCGCTCGACATAGTCCGAGCTGCCGGGAATGTCGGTGAGCCGTGAAGCGAGAAGGCCACCGCTGCACGACTCGGCCAGCGCGACGGTCAGCTTCCGCTCGCGGAGCAGATCGCCGACGACGGCCTCGAGCGGACGTCCTTCGGTGCTGTAAATCACGTCGCCGAGAATCGCTTCGAGCTGGCGAACGGCCGCGTCGAGCGCCGCTTCCCCGGACTGGCAATCCGGCGCATCGGCCGTCAGGTGCAGCTCGATTTGACCTGAGACGGCGAGAATCGTCGTCGCGATCGGCACCTGCTCGGTCGTCCACTTCGAGTACACGGGCTGCGCGCGGGCGTCGACGTCCGATTCGGTGCGGCCGGTCAGCTTGAGGACGCGGCGAAACAATCCGGAACCGCGGCTTCTGACCGCGAGCCGGTCGTGGATGACTGCGTCGAGCATGGGAGTCATCTCGCGCGGTGGACCGGGAAGCAGCACGAGAGACGTCGCACCGCGTTCGAGCCAGAGGCCGGGCGCGCTGCCGTTCCGGTTCTCGAGGACAGTCGCGCCGCGCGGCACCATCGCCTGCCGGCGATTGTTCTCCGGCATTGTCATGCCGCGCCGTGCGAACCGCTCCTGAATACCGGTGACGATGGCTTCGTCGACGTCGAGCGGCACGTCGAGCACGCGCGCGACGGCGTCGCGCGTGATGTCGTCCTCGGTGGGACCGAGGCCACCCGTAATCACGATCAGATCGGCCCATCCCATCGCGCCTTCGATCACGCGCGCCAGTTCTTCGACGTGATCGGCGGCGACCGCCTTCAGGCGCACGTCGTACCCGACTGCATTGAGCCGCTCGGTGATGACCAGCGAGTTCGTGTCGACGCGAAACGGCGTCAGCATCTCGCTGCCGACCGCGACGATGCACGCTTTCATGCCGCCACGGCCAGAATCAGCCGAAGCGCGAGGTTCGCGTAAATCGCGGCCATCCCGTCGTCGGCCATGACGCCGATGCCGCCAGGCAGACGTTCCAGACGATGGGCTGGAAACGGTTTGACGATGTCAGCGAGTCGAAACAGCAGGAAGGCACCCGCCGCACCCGCCCGGCCGACGGGGTTGAGAAATAACGTGATCAGCATCCCCATGACTTCATCGATGACGACCTGTCGCGGATCGGTCGTCCCGAAATGCTCCTCGGCGATCGATCCACTCCACGCTCCGATGACAAACAGCACCGCGATCGCAACGCCCTGGACAAGCGCCGACGAGGGCATGATGGCCCACACGAGCAACCCTGCGGCCGACCCAAAGGTGCCGGGAGCAATGCGGATGTAGCCGATGCCGAGCACCGTCGCGATGACGAGAGCCGGGATTCGGGATTTGGGGTTCGGGATTCGATTGGGCTTCGGGATTCGACTGGGATCTGGGATTCGAATCCCGAATCCCGAATCCCGAATCCCGTCAGACATCTGTTAACGAACGACGCGCGTGCCGGCGAACCGATCGTGGAGACCGCGGCGATCGCGGCTGAGCACGGCGGTGAGAAAGCCGAGCCCGGCGGGAACGGCGAGGATCAACCATACGATCGTGCGCAGCAAGGCCCGGCCGACGTCGAGCGAGCCATCGTCGTCGCTCGAAACCACGCGGATGCCGGCGGCCATCTTGCCGAGCGTTTGCCCGCCCGCGGTGAACGCGACAAGATAGCCGCCGTTCTGCACCAGCAGGAAGGCCAGCAGCGGTCCCTTGGGGAGGACGTCGAGGTCGTCGAGCGTGACGCCGCAGATCTGCATCGTGAAGTAAATGACGACGGCGTCAATCGCCGCAAGGATCAGCAGATCGATCGCAACGGCCACGAACCGTGCGGCGACGGCCGCGTCCTCCGCGTGGCGATGCTGCGATCGGGACCACCCGTGCCTGCTCGCGCGCGCGTCTGGCGCCGTCGGCGAGCCGATCGCGCCGCCGTCCTGGCCGTCGAGCGTCAGATCGAGCGTTTGCGCGCGCGGCTGCTCGGAACGGACGCGCGCGATTTCGGGCGTCGCACGTCGGACGGCCAACGGCGGCCGTGGCGCCGACGGCCTCGTGATGAGCGGCGCGTCATCGTCGCCGGGCGGTGTGCGGAACAACGGCAGCTCTCCGCTCGGGGGCGCCGCCGCTGGACGCGGCGGTCGCGACAGCACGACTTCGAGATCCGGTTCGGCGTCGCTCATCGGTTCCGGCTGCGGCGTCAGCGCGGCGTCGACGAGCGCCAGATCGTCGAGCGGGTTCGGCGTGCGAGCGTCGGGACGAATCGGCAGTTCGGGAATGCCGGCTGACGAGCTCAGCGAGAAGTCGTATCCACAATTGCGACAGCGTTCAACGCGTTCGAATCCCAGATAGCCGCACGTCGGACACTTCATGGGAGCTTCGTCACCGCCAGCAGCTGCCGCTGGATGTCGGCGCGCAAACTATCGGCGTCGGCTTTCTCAGCATCGGTGGAGCGCACATCGTCGAGCGCCGTCAGCGCTTCGTGCAGGTGGCCGCGCGCGGCGAGGCCGCGCGCCTTGGTCAGCGCCGTTTCGGCGCGGCGCGGCAGCGGCAGCGTCGTCTCGCGCGCGACCGGTGTCGGCGAGCTGACCGCCGGCGGATCCTGCAGCATGAGCAAGGCTCGCCAGTCGGCCTGATCCGTCGCGACGGCGGCGTAGCCGCCAACCGCGAGAATGGCGGCGACCGTGAGCGCGACGGCCATCGTGCCCCGTATCGATCGCGGTGTCTGATTGGCCGCCGGCACCGCGTGAGGCTCGCGCGCGTGCTCGTCGCGAACCGATGCGGCAAGCGACGCCGGCGCTTCGAGCCGGTTCAGCCGTTCGAGCACCACAAGAGCTTCGTCCGACGGCGCGCCGCCGTCGATCGCCGCATTCAGCAGACGCCGCGCCTCGTCGCCCTCGCCGCGCCGAAACGCGTCGACGCCGTGCTGCAGCAATTCCTCCGACTCGCGCTGACGCTCCGCCATCGCGCTGCGCGCACGCTCGATATAGGCGCGCGCCCGCGCATGACTCCGATCGAGAAACAGCGCACGGGTCCAGACGTTGATCGCCTGCTGATACTGCGCGGCAAAGTAGTGGTCGAGGCCGATGAGGAGCAGTTGCTCGATCTTCGCATCGCGATCGGCTTCCAACGCACCATCGTGCGCGTGGGCTGGATCGCTTCGTGAAGACTCTGTCATGAAGGCGGCGGGATTATATCATCGAGATTGCTGATTTCAGATTGCTGATTTCAGATTGGATTGTTGATTGGCCGTTCGGATCGAGCCTTCGTGATTTCCGATTCACGGGTTCCAATCTACAATCAATCAGCAATCAGCAATTGCGATGTCCCTGATCGAGTGCATTCCGAACGTCAGCGAAGGCCGACGCGCCGACACGATCGCGTCGATGGCAGAAGCGATCCGCGCGACGCCAGGCGTCCGCCTCCTCGATCACTCTTCCGATCAGTCGCACAACCGGACGGTCTTCACGTTCGCAGGCGACACGGCCGGGGTCGAGCGTGCCGTGCTGGCGCTCTTCGAGCGGGCGATCGCCGACATCGATCTGCGAACGCACAAGGGCGAGCATCCGCGCCTCGGCGCCGTCGACGTCGTGCCGTTCGTGCCAATCGAAGGGGTGACGATGGCCGAGTGCGTGGACCTGGCGAGAAAAGTCGGCGCAGCCGTCGCGGACCGCTTTCGCATTCCGATCTATTTGTACGAAGAAGCGTCGGACAATCCCCTGCGCAAGAACCTCGAGGACATCCGGCGCGGCGAGTTCGAAGGGCTCGCCGCGAAGATGTCGACCGAAGGTTGGGCGCCGGACTTTGGTCCGTCGGCGCCGCATCCGACTGCCGGTGCGTCCGTAATCGGCGCACGCATGGCGCTCATCGCCTACAACATCAACCTCGCGACGGATCGCCTCGATGTCGCCAAGAAGATCGCCGCGGCGATCCGCCAGAGCAGCGGCGGATACCGGTACGTCAAGGCTGCGGGTTTCCGACTGGAGAACCGCGGCGTCGTTCAGGTCTCGATGAACCTGACCAATTACGAGAAGACGCCGATCTTCCGCGTGTTCGAAACGGTCAAACGCGAGGCCGCGCGCTACGGCGTGTCGATTCTGGAAAGTGAGATCGTCGGGCTCGTTCCGTCAGCTGCGTTGAACGCGGCCGCCGAATTCTATCTGCAGATCGAAGGGTTCAAGCCGGGACAGGTCCTCGAGAACAAGCTGCGACGGCCGTAAGGGGTTGCTCGACCCTTCGGGCCGAGCGAGCTCGGTCCCTACACTGCCTCTTCTTCTCCCTCCAATTTTCGCGAGGGAGCAATTCCGAACGCCTTCATCTTTCTGTAGAGGTTGCTCCGCTCGACGCCGAGCACTTCGGCCGTCCGCGACATGTTGCCCTGCTGCTCGGCGAGCGTGCGGAGGATCAAGTCGCGCTCGAACCGGTCGCGCGCCTCGTGAAGCGACAGCCGCTCGGCGGACGCATCGTCGCCCGCCGGCCGAGCGAGACCGCTCGGATCCAGAAAGCCGAGGTCCGATGACGAGATCGCGTCGCCCGGCACCATAATCATCAACCGCTCGATGACATTGCGCAGCTCGCGCACGTTGCCCGGCCACGGATACCCTTGAAGGGTACTGCGTGCACCCGAATCGAACGTCTTGGCGCGGCGGCCGTACTCACGAGCGAATTCAGCCATGAAATGGTCCGCCAGCAGTGGAATGTCTTCCTGGCGGTCGCGCAGCGGCGGCACGAAAATCGGAATGACGTTCAAACGAAAGTACAGGTCCTCGCGGAAACGGCCCGCGCGGATTTCCGCCTGCAGGTCCTTGTTCGTCGCTGCGAGCACGCGCGCATCGACCTTGATCGTCTGTGTGCCGCCGACCGCTTCCATCGTCTGTTCCTGAAGAACACGCAGCACCTTCGCCTGCGTTTTCAGGCTCATGTCGCCGATCTCGTCGAGGAAGATCGTTCCGCCGTCGGCGACCTCGAACTTGCCGCGGCGGTCCGCAACGGCGCCCGTGAACGCGCCGCGCACGTGACCGAAGAGCTCGCTTTCGATCAGTTCCTCGGGGATCGCCGCGCAATTCACTTCGACGAACGATCCCGCGCGGCGGCGGCTGAGCGCATGGATCGTGCGCGCGACCACTTCTTTGCCCGTGCCGTTCTCGCCGTAGATGAGCACGCGGCCGTTGGTTGGCGCCGCCATCGCTACCTGCTCGCGGAGCTGCCGCATCGCGTAGCTCTCGCCCACCATGGTCTCGGTCCGGTCGACGCGGGCGCGTAGCGCGCGGTTTTCGGCCTCGAGGCGCCGCTGCCGCAACGCATTGCGGATGACGAGAACCGTTTTCTCGAGCGACAGCGGCTTTTCGACGAAGTCGAAGGCGCCCATCTTGATCGCGCGCACCGCAGACTCGATGTTGCCGTGGCCCGAGATGAGCACGACCTGCGCGTCGATCTGCCGCTCGCGAAGACGCGCGAGCGTGGCGAGACCGTCAATCCCCGGCAGCCACACATCGAGGACGACCAGGTCCACCGGGCCGCGCATGAGGCGATCGAGGCAGGCTTCGCCGCTCGACACCGCTTCGACCGTGTAACCTTCGTCGTGCAGCACCCCGGTGAGCGCGGTGCGGACGCCCGGTTCGTCGTCGACGATCAGAATCGTGGGTCTCAACAGGGCAACTCGATTGTAAAGCGTGTGCCGCGCGGCGCGTTGTTGCCGACCTCGATGCTGCCGCCGTGCTCGGCGATGATCCGCCGCACGATCGCGAGCCCGAGACCGCTGCCGCGGCGCTTGGTCGAGTAGTACGGCAGAAACAACTTCTCCCGCTCGGCCGGCGGAATACCCGGTCCATCGTCGGCGACGACGACGCGCACCAGGCTGTTCGATGGATCCAGCTGCGTCTCCACGACGATGTGCCCGCGGCGTTCCATCGCTTCGATGGCGTTGTCGACGAGGTTGATGATCACGCGCTTGATCTGTTCGGCGTCGAGCCTCACCAGCGGAATGCCCGGCGCGAAGCGCTGATCGATCCGGACGTCGCTGAAGATTCCCCTGTAGAGCGAGATCGTGTCGGTGATGAGCTGGGCGAGATCGGTCGGGATCGTGCGCGGCGACGGCATCCGCGCGAACTGCGAGAACTCGTCCACCAGCCCCTTGAGCGACTCGACCTCGCCGACGATCGTCACCGTGCATTCGTCGACGAGCGCCTTCGCCGGCGGCGGCGCCGTCGAGAAATGACGCCGCAGCCGTTCGGCGCTCAGCTGGATCGGCGTCAGCGGGTTCTTGATCTCGTGCGCGAGCCGCCGCGCCACTTCACGCCACGCCGCCACTTTCTGCGCGCGGATGAGCGGCGTCACGTCGTCGAGCACCAGCACTGCGCCTTCCGACGCGCCGCTCTCGGCGAGGAGCGAGGTCGCGACGACGGCGAGGTGCAGTTCCTGGCCCTCGCGCGGAATCGCAATCTCCTGCGCCGAAGGCTCTCCTTTCGTCCGCCCTCCGCTCGTCAGCAGCTTCGCGATCGGCTGGAGGTCCGCGCGATCGAAGACAGCCATCGCCGGCTGACCGACGATGCGGCGATCGAGACTGAGCAGGCGGCCGGCAGCGCTGTTGATCGTGGTGATCATGCCGGCGGCATCCAGCGACACGACGCCGGTCGTAATGCGCTCGAGAATCGTTTCGATGTAGCGGCGGCGTCCCTCGACCTCCACGTGCTTGCGTTCGAGCTCGATCGTCGATCGCTCCACCTTGCGGCGGCTCGTCGCGAGCTCGCTCGCCATCACGTTGAACGCTTCGACCAGCGATCCGAATTCGTCGTTGCTCTGCGGTTCGAGCCGCTGATCGAGACGTCCGGCGCCGATCTCGCGGGCCGCCGCCGCCAGCATCTGGACGGGACGCGTAATCCGCTTCGTCATGTACAGGCCCATCCAGGTGGACCCGACGAGAATCAACAGCGTGACCATCAGGAAGAACGACAGATAGACGCCGGCGAGCGGACGCTTCAGCACGCGCAGCTGGTTGTAGTTCTCGAACGCCTGGGTCATGCGTCGCGAGCGCGCGGCGAGGTCGCCCGTGAGGTAATCGGTCGCCACGACGGCGCCGGTGGCGCGGCCGTCCTTCGCGCGGATGACCGCGGCCGCATGCAGCAGGTCGCCTGAATTTCCGAGCGTCTCGACCGACCGCGTCTCGCGCGCGCCGCTCAGGGCCTGCGCCGCAAGGCGATCCGCCGCTGCACGGCTGTACCCCGGCGGCAGCGCCGGCGCCGCGACGTCGACGACGGGCTCGAGCGTCGGCAGCGATCCGCGCTGCGCTTGGGGCGGCACGACGCGATAGACCTCGATCATCTGC
>Ga0209473_1002447_pt1 | contig 10209 bp, 8 predicted proteins | sample GraSoiAngelo_133_FD_185890 | JGI IMG/M metagenome (GOLD analysis project Ga0209473, IMG submission 185890) | Grasslands soil microbial communities from the Angelo Coastal Reserve, California, USA - 14_0929_05_20cm (SPAdes) (version 2) | ecosystem: Environmental > Terrestrial > Soil > Grasslands ...
GGGGAACGCTGGGTGAAGAGTTATTGCGCGTGCACAAAAATTATCAGCCGCTTTTGGTGAAAGTGCCGCGCGGGATGATTCATGGCCTCGCGCATATCACCGGTGGCGGATTAATCGACAATCTCCCCCGTATCCTGCCAAAAAATTACGATGCGGTGATTGATACTCACAGCTGGCGGGTTCCTGAAATTTTCAAGTTCATCGGCAGAATGGGAAAGGTTGATCGCGCAGAAATGTATCAGGTTTTCAATATGGGAATCGGCATGATCGCGATCGTCCGGCAGCGCGACGTGACGAGAGCAAAAAATATTTTGCACGCAAAAGTGATCGGTCGGATCGAGCGCGGAAGCGGGAGAACGAAGCTCTCGTTCTGAACAAAATTGGAGGGACATGCGCCGTCATGTCCCAAACTTCACATACGCGGCCCAGGAAAATGGAGACGCGACGGCGCGCGCCCTCCATTTGGCTCCGGATGACAACTCATTCGGTCGTGTCTAGGGTGGATTGATGGAAAAGCGGCGCCTCGGCCGAACGGATATGAATGTGACCGTACTGGGTTTTGGCGGCGCGGGCACCGCGGGCGAAGACGTCGAAAAGATCGGGAAAGTGCTGAACAGCGCGCTCGACGCCGGCATTAACGTCATCGACACAGCAGAGTGCTACGACGGCAGCGAGGAATCAATCGGCCATGCTATCAGCAAACGGCGCACTGAGTTTTTCCTTTTCACCAAATGCGGGCACCCGCGTGGGATCGGGACCGAAGACTGGTCGGGCAACTCAATTTCGGAAAGCATCGAACGCAGTTTGCGCCGTTTGCAGACGGACCGCATCGATCTCATTCAACTGCATGGATGTTCGGAAGCAGTCCTGAAAAAGGGCGAAGCGATTTCCGCATTGGAAAAAGCGCGTGAGCGCGGCTGGGTGCGCTACCTGGGCTATAGCGGCGATGGTCGCCCGGCGCGCTTCGCCGTAGAATGCGACGTCTTCGATGCGTTGCAAACGTCCATTAACATCGCGGATCAGGAAGCGATTTCGCAGATTGTTCCGCTGGCGCGCACGCGAAATATTGGCCTGATCGCAAAAAGGCCATTGGCCAATTTCGCGTGGAAGACCGGACACAAGCCGATCAATTCCTATCACCACGAATATTACGAACGGTTGCGAAAACTGAATTTCGATTTCTTGGGCAATGATTCAGCCGAGGAATCGATCGCCATCGCATTGCGTTTTGTCTTGAGCGTGCCGGGAGTGCATACTGCTGTTGTAGGGACGACGAAACCGGAGCGCTTCCGGGAAAACGCGCGCCTGCTCGAATCACACCCGTTACCCGAGAACGAATACAACGCCATTCGGGAGCGATGGGATGTGATCGCCCCTAAAACCTGGATCGGACAACCATGAAACAAAGAAAACTTGGACGCGGCGGACCGATTGTTTCCGCGATCGGACTCGGCTGTATGGGCATGTCGGAATTTTATGGCGACCGCGACGATGCGGAATCGCTCGCTACCATCGACCGCGCAATCGACCTAGGGATTACTTTTTTCGATACCGCCGACATTTATGGTCCGCACACGAATGAGGAACTGGTCGGACGCGGAATTCGCGGCAAACGCCATCGCGTTGTTATCGCGACAAAGTTTGGGATCTTGCGTGACTCGGATACGCCGGGATTTCGCGGAATTAACGGCAAGCCAGAGTACGTAAAGCAAGCGTGCGAAGCGAGTCTGCGCCGGCTCGGCATTGATTGCATCGATCTTTACTACCAACATCGGGTCGATCCGGAGACGCCGATTGAAGAAACCGTGGGCGCGATGGCGGAGCTGGTTCGCGCGGGCAAGGTGCGCTATCTCGGTTTATCAGAAGCTGGTGCTGACACCATCCGAAGGGCGCATGCGGTCCATCCAATTACCGCTTTGCAATCGGAATACTCACTCTGGACACGCGATCCTGAAGACCAGGTGCTCGGCGTTTGCCGCGAGTTCGGCATCGGTTTCGTCCCCTATTCCCCACTCGGCCGCGGATTCCTTACCGGCCAAATTAAAAGGTTCGAAGACCTTGCGGCGGACGACTACCGGCGGACTGCCCCCAGATTTCAGGGAGAAAACTTTCAGCGCAATCTGGATCTCGTTAACCAAGTAAGCGAGATCGCTGCGGAAAAACATTGCACTCCTGCCCAGCTGGCGCTCGGCTGGGTCCTGGCGCAGGGCGAAGACATCGTCCCAATTCCTGGAACGAAGCGACGGAAATATTTGCGCGAAAATGTGGATGCGTTGGACGTGATGCTGAATGCGGACGACTTGGAGCGCATCGATGAGGTCGCGCCGAAAGGTGTTGCCGTGGGTTCGCGCTACCCGGAAGCGATGATGAGTCTGCTGGGGAAGTAGCTGTCCCTGCCCGCCTCAGCAGCGACAAAAAACATTTCCGCGAACCCAAAAAACGTTCGGGGCTGGCACAGACACCCTACAAGTCTGCTTCGCGCCTAGGCAACATGGCGTTCACCATAAACGATTGCACAACTTCGTCGCGTTGGTTTTTCGTTACATTACGAATGCGAATAATGCCGTAGCCCGGGCGCGACTTCGAATGCCGCGCTTCCAAAATTTCAATTTCCAAGCGCAATTCGTCTCCAGGTCGGACTGCATTCGGCCATTTCAATTCATCTACACCCAACCCCATAATGCCGCCCGCGACATCCATGGTATCGACAAACAAGCGCATCGACACCGCCGCAGTATGCCAACCGCTCGCCGCCAATCCGCCAAACAACGTTTTCTCCGCCACGTCGGGATCGCGATGAAATATTTGTGGATCAAATTTCCGTCCGAAATCCATAATCGCATCAGCGGTTATTGGATAACCGGTCGAAACCAAACTTGTGCCGATGGGGAAATCTTCAAATGCGCGCGACATCCCCTGAATCATCGAGGAGTCTCCGCGCCTGGGACAAGCCGGAAAACGCGGGTGAGACGCACTTCGCAAAGTTCCTCTACGCTCGCGAGTATTAGGAGACCTCTGCTAGCAGCTGGTTTGACAGTTGCAATACTTGGTGACCGTTCTCACGGATTCAAAAATAGTTTGTTCACATCCACATCGTGCACCAGCGCTCCGTGCGGCACGGTATGCACGTCATAAAGCCGGCGCGTGTAAGGGCTGCGAACTATTCCGCCTCGCTCAGTCGGCGTCGCGACAGGGTAACCACCGCGCGCGAATCTCTTTTGCCTGGCAGGGTGTTCGCCGGGTTGCGGAACTAACTGAACCGAGACCGGATTCGGATAAAGCGAGTTCCATGCTCCAGTTCCAGCGTCAACGGCAACACCGGCACCGAGCGTGGCAACATTTCCGGCCGTGGCGGCTGCGCCTGTTGTCGAGGCTTTGCTTCGAACAGTGACAGTTTGGGAGTAGTAACCCGGTTTGCTCACCGTCACCTGAAAACTATTTCGTCGCCGTTTCACGAAGGTTGCAGGCGTCATTCCCCTTTCTCCGGTCGAGAGAATTACGTCCGCGCCGGAAGGATTGCTGACAACCTTAAGGTCTTCATGGACGCCGCGGATGACGGTCGCGCAAGAATTCAGAGCCACCGCGACAGCCACCGCACCGATCATTTTTGTAAACATCGCGGCAAGGTAGTGAGGCGGCTAGAGCTGGCAACGTCAAAGCAAGCGAGTCCCTGATCTGATGCCACCCCGAAACAGAGCAGCCTGATATGACAGCGACGTTTTCTACGATCGTGATGTCTGTTGGCTCAAAGAGAGGTCTCCCTATTCTAATTTTTTTGTGCGTCAATTTCGAATCATAAATGTTTGATGGCCATGGCTCAGTGGCAGCGCGGTTGGTTTACGAACAAGTGAATTAACGAACGCCTCTAGAGTTACCCGTCGATCACAGCGGCAGCATCAGGGAGACGGTGACAGTGACTTGTCACGCCTACGCGAAACGGCGACAGAGGACTTGGCGCATTCGGTGCCTCGAAATATCTCACACACCACTCTCGCGGGATTTCCTCGAACGAGGCAATTGGCCGGCACATCTTTCGAAACCACCGAACCGGCAGAAACAACTGCACCCTCGCCAATCGTTACTCCCGCGAGAATCAGGCTACCGATTGCAATCCAGCTTCCCGTGCGAATGAGGATGGGCGCAACCTTGAGCTTGAAATCTTCCCGCCGTATATCGTGGCTTCCCGTACAAAGAAACGACCGCCGCGCGACGCAAACACTCGATTCGATTGTGACCTGTGCCAGACTGAGAATCCCGACATCATCCCCGATCCAAGCATGGTCGCCTACGACCAGGCGCCATGGAAAGGAGATATTCACATTGCTGCCAATGACTACTCCTTTCCCAATTTTCGCTCCAAAGGAGCGGAGTAAAGCAGAGCGGAAGGCCGATCCCCAGGGACAGGGATTCTGAAAGAAAACGCAGCGCACAACTACCCATAATCCTCGCTTCCACCGAGCCGCGCCACGATCGAAATCCGAGTAATCGTATTTCCCGAGATTAACGACAGGTGACATAAACGAATAATCAGCAAGTCCAGAGCCCCTCTTGCCAAAATCATCGACCGGGACTCGCCATTAACGATCAACAGGATGAAGCTCGTCCTTATAGCGGGAAAAAGTGACTGGGTAAAGCTGAGAATTGGTTGGCTGGTTTTTGAAGATAATCCCGCTATTGCCGATGTGAACAGGGGCTGTAAACTGGCAGCCGAAAATCCGGCGGTTAGCTTAGGTGTGGGGCGGCTGGTTTATACCCTCTTTCAGCCGAATCGCGTTTTCCTCGCGAACGGCTAATGTTGCTATTTTCAGAGGGAAGACAGCCCGTCTCACGTTATCCATAGTCGGTACGCAGCCACAACGCGCGCGCGCGCTGCCTACATTTGTCGCGCTAACCGGCGAGCGATTCTTGGCATTCCTCGTTGAAACGGGCACGCCAGACGTGCGAGATCTCCGAACAATTTAACTGTTAGCGTGCGCAAATTCCGGCGCACCTTGCGATTGCAGATGCATCGCGACGGTTTGCGCAAGCCGATCAGGTAAATAAGGTTTGGCGAGAAAGATATGCTCTTTTTCGCGTTCGAACTCCGATTCGAAAAGCTCGGAGCTATAGCCACTGGTAAAGATAACCTTTAAATTCGGTTTATCCTGGATGAGGGTATGCGCCAGCTGTCGACCGGACATAGATTCTGGCATCACGACATCGGTAAGTAACAAGTCGATCTCATCGCGGTGTTCGGCCCACACGTTAAGAGCATCGCGACCATTGGCTGCTGAGAGCACGTGATAACCTAAAGTGCCCAGTGCTTCGCTGACGAACTCCCGCAACATTTCTTCATCTTCTACTACCAAGATGGTGGTGTCATTAATCGGTGTGGATTCGGTCGGTAAACTTTCTGATTTGGCCGATGCGGCCACGAATCCCTCCTTACTCAGCGGGAAGAACGTGCGAATGCTCGTGCCTCGACCGGGTGCGGTATCCACTTCAATCCAACCCCCGTGTTGCTTTAGCACCCCGTAAACGGTGGCCAGACCCATGCCAGTACCTTGGCCCGGATCTTTGGTCGTAAAAAATGGCTCAAAAATTCGACCGACCGTAGCCGCATCCATTCCATAACCGGTATCTTTCACCGCCAGGCAGATGTAAGAACCAAGCTGCGCTTCGGGATTGCGTGCCCGACAGGCTTTGTCGATTTCGACGCGTGTGGTTGCGAGGGTAAGCTTGCCGCCGTCGGGCATGGCATCGCGAGCATTCAACGCCAGGTTCATGATGACCTGTTCAACATTGCTGGGATCAGCGAAAATCGGCGGGAGATCGGGAGCCAGCTGCATATCAAGGGCGATGTGTTCCCCGATCAGTCGCCGCAACATCGCAACCGTTTGCTCCACAACCTCATTGAGTGCGAGCGGTCGCCTCTGAATGATTTGCTTTCGGCTATAGGCGAGAAGCTGGCGCGTCAAAGCCGTCGCGCGTTCCGCCGCGCGCTGCACCTGGGTAAGAGAACACGTTAGTTTTTTATCGAGCCGCGGATTACGCAGTTGCGTCGAGGTATTTCCAAGAATGACGGTGAGAATGTTGTTGAAATCGTGGGCGACGCCGGCTGCGAGCCGACCAACGGCTTCCATCTTTTGTGCCTGGCGTAGTTCGTTTTCGAGTCGCACGCGATCGGTAATGTCCTGCAAGATGAGCAAGTGATAAGGAGCATTTCCGAGCTCGAGATTTTCGGCTGCGACCAGAACTTCGCGTGTTTCGTCAGAGGTGGTGCGAATGGTCGCGCCCAAGTTGCGCACGGCGTGACGGGCAGCGAGCTCTTGGCGGAGAACAGTCGGAGTAGATTCATCGGCCCAAAATGTCGTGCTACCTGCGAGCACGGCTTCGCGCGATGCACCGACGAGTTCGAGAAAACTTATGTTAGCATCGAGGCAAGCCTTTCCGTCCGGGCGTTGAATCGCCATCGGCACAGGGCTGCTGTGAAACGCTTTTGAAAAACGCTCCTCCGAGCGACGTAGCGCTTCCTCGGCTGCGGCGCGCTCTGCTACTTCGCCGGTCAAGCGAGCGTTAGCGGCGCGCAATTCCGCAGTGCGCTGGTTTACAAGCGCATCCAATTCCTCCATCTGTTTTCGCCCCATCTGGGTGAGCTGCCATTTTTTCGAGAGAGCGTGCGCCATCTGCAGCACCTCGACGTTATCGAAAGGTTTCTTGAGTACAAGCATCTTATCGGTATTGCCGACCGACTTCGCGATCTCGTCCCATGAATAGTCGGAGTAAGCGGTGCAGATGACGATCTGAAGATCGGGAAATTCCTTCCAGATACGGGAGATGGTTTCAATTCCATCCCAGCCAGGTGGCATTCGCACGTCGACAAAGGCGACAGCGTAGGGCGCGCCTTCGGCACAGGCGGCACGCACCTTCTCCAGTCCCTCTTGTCCTTGGAAAGCGGAGTCGATCCGAAAATTTTGTGCGCTCGACGCACCAGCGTGATCGCCGAAAATGGAGGCTTCCGTCGCATCAAGCTCTTCGGCGAGCTTAGCATCAGCGGGACCGAGGATTTTGCGAAAATCTTCATGGATCGAAGGGTTGTCGTCGATGATTAGAATGCGGTGATTGTGGGACTGCGAAGTCAGAGGTGTTAGGTTCATGTGACAGATGCGGTAGATGCAATGGGAAGTTCAAGGGTGAAGGTGGCCCCCTGGCCGATGCCTGCGCTCGCTACGGTGATGGCCCCGCCCATCGAACGCGCGGCGATCGCGCCGCTATGCAGGCCAAAACCGTGGCCGCCTTCGCGGGTGGTGAAACCGTGTGCGAAAATTCGGGTCAAGTTTTCCGGTGCAATGCCAACGCCGTTGTCTGAAACGACGATCTGGATATAGCGCTGGTTCGGTGCCGAGATCGAAATTACAATTTTCTTGTCGATGCGCTCGATGTCGTCCAAAGCATATTTGGCGTTGCGAATCAGATTGATGAGAATCTGCAACACCTTGTGCCGGTCGACGCGGATCGGCGGCACGGCGGAAAACTGCCGCTCGACTTCGACGCCGTGGCGCTCGAACGCGCCAATGTTCATGGCAATGGCGTCCTCTACCAGCCTATGGGCCTGGAGATTTTCGAAAACACCGCTGACCTTGGCGTAGCTCTGCTGCATCGCAACTACTTCCTTAATGTGCTCAATATTACGGCTTAGTTGATCGACCTCGTTCAGTAGTTCGGTATTTTCCAAGATAAAGAATTCTCCGAGATTCGAGAGATAGCCCGGTAATTTTTGCCCATTCACATCATTCGTTAGGTATTCACCGAGATCGCCATTATGGGAGGTGAGAAGTGCCGCGGCCTTTGCCAGCTTCGGCGCCTTGGATCGGCGAAGCCTTTCCACGACGAGGCCGGCGGAAACATTTACGCTGTTGAGCACGTTACCGACATTGTGCAGGACGCCGGTCGCCACTTCCGCCATGCCAGCGAGACGCGAAGTTTCGAGCAACTTCTGCTGCGAAAGACGCAACGCTTCCTCCGCTTCGCGGTACGCCGTCATGTCGCGTAAGACCGTGGAAAAATATTCTACTTTGCCCTCGGGACTTTTGTGCGCGATCACGACCTGCGAAACGTGAATTTCCTTTCGATTGCGACCTAAAATGGTTGTCTCACCCGCCCACGAGCCCTGTCGAATGGCTTCCTGCAATCCTTCCTTGGCGAAAATTTCGCGAGCCCACTCGGGATGCAAATAGAGTGTCTTTGTTCCGGAAATATCCCGGTCTTCAGCTACACCCAGAATTTCATGCCCCGCTCGATTGAGATAGAAGGGAATGCCACTCGGATTGGCACTCATCACGATGTCGGGCGTAGCTTCGAGAATAGCCGTGAGCCGGGCCTGTGCCGCTTCCGCTCGTTCACGCTCGCCGATCTCGCGTTGGAGCGCGACCACTTGTTCCTGCAATTCGTGTTGTGCTGTTTGCAACGCGCTATCCTGAGACTGGATTTGCGTCAGCATCTGGTTGAAGGCGTCGGTCAACCCCCCTACCTCGTCGCCGCAGACCTTCGTAGCCCGCACGGAATAGTCATGGTGGTGGGCGATCGTCCGCGCTATGCCCGCAAGGCTCAAAATCGGATTGGTGACAAACCGCAGGAATTGACTCGAAAGCAGGAACGCGAGAAGAAGCGAAGCGGCCAGAACCAGCGCGAAAATGCCACCGTAGAGTTTGAGAAGTTGCGACGACATTGCGTGCAAATCCGCGACTAGGTAGAGCGTTCCTTCGCGTTTCCCATCGAGCATGACGGGCTGTGCGAGGAGAATTCGATTGCCGGCGATGCGGAAGCCGGATTTCAACCGCGCGGCTTGGATTTCCATTTCATCTCGTAATCCGCCGAAATAAGCGAGGCGCTGCTGGTCTGCGACTTCGAGGCGCGCACTGACGATTTGGGGCATCGTTTTCAGTCCAGTAAGGATTTGCGCTGCGGCTCCCTCGTCCTTAAACATTACCGCTGCGGCGCAATTGTGAGCCGTGATCTCGCCGACCACCGCCAGTTCGTGGGCGGAATGCTGCCTCAAGGTATAAGCCTGGAAGCAGAACAGAGCCGCAAACGCAAGAAGCAGCACCACGCCCGAGATCAACATGATCACGAATGTGATTTTTTGCCCGACAGGGCGATCGCGCAGGTTTCGCATGGGTTGGTCAGGTCAAGACTTGAGCTGCATTGAATAGCTGATAGCTAATTTCGAGCCGCGCCTGCCTGGCAGGGTTAAAACTCCCCTCGAGGCTGCCGCGAATCGCCTCCGCGGGTCGTCGTTGAGCAAGCAACCGTCACGCTGTGAATCATCGGCGCCTACCTTGGCTGGCGCTTTAGGTCCTAATCTCCAAGTTACGGCATTAGGCAAAGGCTCTGGGAACACATTTTGCTCGGAAGGGTAGTCAGATCACCCAACCGCAATCGACGTCTCTTGCCCTCGAACAACCCAATGAATGTTTACCCTGAAGAAATTGCGGATCCGCAGGAGCCGGCAAACCTCAGCTCGAAAGGCCAGGACCAGACTGCAGGTCTGGCGAATTCTCCCCATACCAATCGCCGAGGCAAGCCCGTCTTGGCTACCGCTTTTCTGAGCATTGTGGCGCTAGCGACGGGGTTCGGGATTTGGAGCTTATCGCGTCAGTTAGCGCCCGAGCTAGCCGGCGTGTCAGCATCACCGGAGGCAGCCGCCCTCGCCGTCCTGCCAGAGAAAAGTATCGCGGTTCTTCCTTTAGAAAATCTTAGCGAGGATAAACAGAACGCGTTTTTGGCCGATGGCGTCCAAGATGACATTCGTACTGCTCTCGCCAAAGTGGCCGACCTTAAGGTCATCAACCGCACTTCGGTTAACACCTACGTGGCGGGAACGCGACGAAACTTGCCCGAGATAGCCCAGACCTTAGGCGTCGCCTTCGTCTTGGAAGGAAGTGTCCGCCAAAGCGGTCAGAAAGTGAGCATTACCGCGCAGCTGAGCGATGCCCGGAGTGGCGTTCTTGCATGGGAAGAAAGCTACGAACGCAATCTGGCTGATATCTTTGCGATTCAGAGCGACATCGTGCAGCGAATTATCTCTCAGCTTCAAGCCACTGTTTCGCCGAAAGAAAAAGCCGCCATCGACGAGCGCCCTACAAAAGATCTCATTGCCTATGGCCTTTACGTCCGCGCGAAGGCGCTCATCGCGACGATTTCTCTCAATGCCCAAATCAGCGAAAAATT
>Ga0209473_1002450_pt1 | contig 10202 bp, 10 predicted proteins | sample GraSoiAngelo_133_FD_185890 | JGI IMG/M metagenome (GOLD analysis project Ga0209473, IMG submission 185890) | Grasslands soil microbial communities from the Angelo Coastal Reserve, California, USA - 14_0929_05_20cm (SPAdes) (version 2) | ecosystem: Environmental > Terrestrial > Soil > Grasslands ...
ACCGATCAACAATTGTCGCTATTTTCGTTTCACTTGCGCTAGCTGGTTGTGATCGAAATCAATCGCAAACTCCTCAGCAATCGACAATCAACCAGACGCCTAGCGCTCACTCTCAAACCAAGGCTCTCCGAGCGGCTAGTGCGGTTGGCTATGATGGCAAGCAGTTGCAAAAGCAAGTCGATAGAGTTTTGGAGCAGAAACAAAAGCGCGACGGAGATTTGGAGAAAGCACTCGATGATACTGGCCCGCAATGACAGGTCGCTTTTCGCTATGCGAATCCGCCAAAGCCAACAAGGGAGCGACTAAAAATCTAATTAATGCCCTTATCTTTTGATGGATTAATTATTTGAGAAATGTTTTTGGGGCTTGCAGGCGTAGTCAGCGGCGCGGTGGATTGCAAAGCATTCAATTCTTTTTTTCCATTCAGCTTTAATTTTATTACTAAGAATCAAAAGGGTTTTGTCGGCTCGCAGAATTTCCTCCTCCTGATTCGACTCTGCCTTGTGCCTATTCATAATTAATTAATTAGATGATGCATGGTTTGATTGGATAAGAAGAAACAAACTCGCTGACGGGGCATATGATAGCGCGGCGCGAGGCATTTTGAATGGTTGTCTAATCTGCTGGCTCCGGCCACCATTCGGGCAAAGTTTGCCCTTGCCAGCCTTGCTCCATGGGCGAAATAATCGGATGACCATGTAGCCTTTAAATCGATTTCCCTCGTAAGCCCCAGAAATAGATTGTATAATACCGTCCAATTCTCGTTAGGCCACCAAGCATGATTCTCACCCACAGCGGCAAGAAACCGACTATTCACCCGACGGCTTACGTCGCCCCAACCGCGACCGTGTGCGGTAACGTTTCGATTGGCGCACATTGCCGGATTATGTTTGGCGCGTGTCTGGTAGCGGAGGGCGGCTCGATCAAGATTGGCACACACTGCATCGTCCTTGAGAACGCAGTGATCAGGAGCACATCGCGTCATTCCACACGGATTGGCGATCATTGCCTCATCGGTCCGAACGCACACGTCACGGGTTGCACCCTGAAAGATGAGGTATTTATCTCGACGGGCGCAGCGGTTTTTCACGGGGCGGTTTTAGAGGCGCGCAGCGAGGTAAGAGTTAACGGGGTGGTACACTTAAAGACAAACTTGCCCGAAGAAGCCACTGTACCGATCGGATGGGTTGCCGTTGGCGATCCGGCATCAATTCTCCCACCGGATCAGCACGACGCGATCTGGAATATTCAAGAACCACTCAATTTTCCCCTTGTGGTCTACGGATATGATCGAAGTGAAGCAAGCATGATAAAGATCACCGAACGAATGTCGAAGTTTTTGAGTAGTCACGCGGATGACCAAGAAGCCTGACCAATCGCTGCAGCGAACCGGTGGCCGTATTCTTTAGATCATGAGCGATTGATTTCGATTTCAATTCTGAATTCGAGAAGATACTTTTGAAAAGTTATGAAGAAAGCTTCTCTTCCACCGCAAACGGGCAATCTTGCGACCGCGATTCTCGGCATTTGGAAGCTCAAATCACGAGAGGATGTGGACACGACGGGACAAATTCAAATCGATCCGTTTCTCGGCCCCGATCCGCTTGGTATCCTTTGCTTTGGGCCAGATCATTTTGCAGCGCAGTTCATGAAGCGTGATCGATCTTCTGAGGAGAATGTGCCACAGCCAGCCCAAGCCAAAAATAATACGCTCTCTGTTGATGGATACGACGCTTACTTCGGTACTTATAGTATAGACGAAAACACGGGCACTCTTACGACGCATCTTGAAGGATCGATTTCTCCAGCCAACGTTGGCAAGACCTTTGTTAGAGATGTGCGTGTGGTAGGCAATGAACTGATTATCCAACTGAACACGACCGCCGTTGATGGTACAGCTATAACGCGAACAAACACTTTCTCCCGTATAGGCTAACAATGGAGATGACGCCTAAGATTCAGGAAATGATTAAGCAGGAGAGTCAAACTACCGCCAAGGAACCTAGTAAACCTTGAGCGAACCCCGACTGGTTTACAGATGATGTCTGACTACCAACATCAATCGGATGAAAAATAAGACCCTCGGTTCCCGCCTTTACGATCTAAGAAAAACGCGCTTCGGCTGATAACGATTGGCAAAAAAATGAGCAGTGCATCTAAGCAATCGAAGGCTTCGCCTTTCCTTTGGGGAATCCCCGCCGCAATGTTTCGAATGCCGTCCAGCAGAAGTTTGAGAAATGAAGACTTGCAAGTCCGCTAGCGATTTCGCAAAAGTGAGAGAAAGTCGGATTTGCTGGCCAATATGCGGGATAACCGGCGAAATTGTCGGCTTATCCACATGTTAGGCCTTAAACCACACCATGAAAGCAACGCTCATCATCCTTACGATGCTAGCCAGTGTCTTTGCTGCTAGCGCTCAACAACCGGTCACTGCTACCGCTGAAGACGGTCGCAAAGTACTACTCTATCCCAATGGCCAATGGCGCCTATTGCGCGGGAGCGCCGCACAAGTTGATCATTCGGTCTCTCAAGAGGGCATTCAGGACCACATCTACGAATTTATCCAAGATTACACGCTCGGTTCAGGTCAGGAGAGTATTCGATTCCGGCGCGGAGAACGATATCGCGGTAGGATACTCATGAATCACCACGCAGAAGTCGAAGTTAATGGGGTGTCCTACTCAGTGCCTCGCGGAGTACTGTCTGATAAGCATCTTGACTAAGCTAGGCCTAACCAGATTAGATGAGAAGGCGAAGAGAGCCTGAGCGTGCGCGCTCGGGTAAGCTCTGCGTCTTATGAAGGAACAAAGCAATCGGAGTGAGTTCACGATAGGATTAGATCTGGGAGAGCGGCGGCACAGGTTTTGTGCGCTCAATGGCAAAGGCGAAGTGGAGGAGGAAGGCACTCTGGGTAACGATCGAACTTGCCTGGCCAGATTGACTGCCCGTTACCGTGGGGCCCTGGCCGTGATGGAAGCCGGAGCGCATAGCCCATGGGTCAGTCGATACCTGGAAGGGCTGGGTTGGGAAGTGATTGTGTCCAATCCGCGCAAGGTGCGGGCGATTTATCAGCACGAAGGCAAGAGCGATCAACGCGACGCGCTGATGCTGGCGCGGATCGGGCGGATGGATCGCGCGCTGCTGTATCCCATTCGCCACGGGAGCGAGGAAGCGCAACAGGATCTGTTGCGCATCAAATTGCGTGACAGTCTGGTGCGGGCGCGCGTGGCCTTGATCAATTCGGTTCGCTTTAGCCTCAAGAGCCTGGGTTATGCGGTGAGTAATCCTTCCAGTGAACGCTTCCACAAGGTGGCGATGGAGAGCTTACCCGAAGTGGTGCGAGAGATGATTGCTCCAAGTGTGCAGGCGCTGGCCGAGCTGAGCGCGCGCATTGCCGTGCTCGAGCGGGATTGAGGGCATTAACTTACAGCAAATTTGTAGGACGAGAAACTACACCAATTGTCGGAGTAATTTACGTCTCAGACCTCATTGAAAACACCTGTGACTGTCGGTGTTAAAAAATCGTGTCCGTTTAAGATGCTTATTACAAGTGCTTTGTATTAACTCCGCGACACCTTAGATGAGCTTTGGTCTATGGTATGCATACCGATCTCGGCGTTCGTTCCTCTTACCATTACCAGAAGCACACCTATGAAAACGATTGTCATCAAACACTATATTCCTTTGGGCGCGCTTACGGCGGCTCTGATCGTGTTCTGCCCGCTACAGACACGGGCTAACACGATTGCGCTCAGCTTTACAGGTGGGACCGCTGTCGGCATCGGCGCGAATGTAACAGCGGGTTGGGCATTTACTCTCAGCAGCCCGGTCCTCGTCACTGAACTCGGTCTCTGGGATTTCCGTAACGACGGGTTTGATACTTCTCATGTCGTGACCATCTGGACTAGCACTGGCACGCAGGAGGCACAAGGCACGATCCCCTCCGGCGCAGGCGCGATCCTCACCAACGGCTTCCGCTATGTCTCTATCGCGCCCGTCCTTCTGCCTGCAGGTAGTTATACAATCGGCGGCTTCTATTCCCCCACCGATAGTGATCAAATCGTCACTTCAGCCTCTACGATTACAACTGCTTCCGGGGTTATCTACGATGGCTCTAGGATCGGACTTGGATTCGCGTTTCCGCCGATTGACATTTCTGGCGTTCCGAACAGCAACTTCGGTCCAAATTTCCAATTTAGCACGCGGACATCAGTCCCCGACGCAGGCACGACTGGTTCGCTTTTTGGGCTGTCTCTAATGGGCTTGGCTTTCCTGCGCCGGAAGATTCCCGCCTAACGGCTGACTCCGTAATCACAATTCGCCTGCACTGGATTTCGACGTGCAGAGAAACGGCCTCGTATAGGGCTAATTGTGTATATGATTTGTATATCCGGCGTAAAATACCGTTTTCTCTAGGAAGATAAGAGGTATTCAACTCCCCTCGCCTCCAGCCCCGAAAGCTTTCGGGCCTGTCGCGCCGAAGCCTTGGCGAAGGCGGACGTTATTGACCTCGGTGAACTTTGTTGCCAGCTAGGCTCGGCATCCAGCAGGAACGAGATGACTTGGGAAGAAGACTCGACCAGACTCGGCTAGGTTCAGGAATGAGAAAACTACTGGCTGTCAGTTTCATGTTGTTCGTTACCAGCCTCCCCATCTCCGCCGCTGGTCAATACAAATACGTCAAAGAAATCCCTATGGGCGGTGAAGGCGGTTGGGATTATCTCTCGGTCGACGCCAAGGCGCGACATCTTTATGTCACGCATGCGGACAAGGTCGTCGTGGTTGATTTGAACAGCGATACGATCGCAGGTGAGATCGCCGATACTCCGGGCGTACACGGATTCGCTATCGCGCCGGAGCTTGGACGCGGTTTTTCGAGCAACGGCAAAGAAAACAAGGTCAGCATCGTCGATCTCAAAACAAACGGCACGATTGGAAAAGTGGAAACGGGTGAAGTGCCGGATGCAATTCTGTACGAGCCGAAGCGCGGAGAGATCTACGCTTTCAATGGCAAAGGCCAATCAGCGACCGTGATTGACGCGAAGAGCGGGAAGGTTGTTGCGACAATCCCGCTGGAGGGCAAACCGGAATTCGCGCAGTCGCAGGACGACCGTCTGTTTTGCAACATTGAGGATAAGAATCAAGCCATCGCGATCGATACAAAAACGCACAGAGTGATTGCGAAGTGGCGGCTGGCGCCGGGGGAGGAACCGACCGGCCTGGCAATTGATCCCGCGCATCACCGTTTGTTTGTTGGCTGCCACAACAAACTTCTGCTCATGCTAGACAGCACGACAGGTAAGGTCATCGCGACGGCGCCGATCGGAGGGGGTGTGGATGCGTGTGCTTTTGATGACGCGGCTCAACTAGTTTTTGCATCCTGTGGCGATGGGACGACAACGATCGCAAAGGTTGAGAACGATAAATTGAATGTGGTGCAAACGCTCCCGACCGAACGAGGCGCGCGGACGATGGCGCTCGATCCCGTGACGCATCGCGTTTATCTGGCAACTGCGAAGTTCGATGAAAACGCGAAAGACGAACGAGGGCGGCCGAAGATTATCGACGGTACATTTCGCGTGCTGATTTACAGCTCGGAGCGGTAGAAGTTAGCGTTGTGTTCGGCTGCCCAACAAATAAGCCACTCTGAACGTGTTTACCTGCGGGCATGACCACGCATTTACTGTTCGTCGTAAATCTCGATTAAACCGATACCCGTTTGGCCGTTCTTGCCGGTAACGATCGCGGTGTACGGACCCGGAGCCAGACTAATTGCAATCGCAGATTCCAGATTGTTGGGCAGAGCGAGTCCGTAGCTGGTAATCAGCGCGGCCTGGCTTGCGTCACTCTGCCAGTTGTCATTTGACGCGAGGAGCGCGCCATTTGCATCGCGTAACTCAAGCCTCGGGTCGGGAAGGGGATTGGCGATGCCGAATTGCTGGAGCGAAGGACCGAGGGCCCGGACGGCGACGCGAGTCGCACCGATTTTGTTACCGGTGATGAATCCGCCGATCAGCACATTGGAGCCGGTTCCGATCTGTGCGCGCGCGCTAATATTGGCGAGCCGGGAATCGGCAGCCTGATCCAGGTCATAGACTTCTGCCAGGGCGACGCCGGTCCCTCCATTCTTACCGCTCACGATGGCACTGTAGTTCCCAGCGGTCAGGGTGGCGATGAGCGCCGCTTCCTTGTCGTTCGACGGGGCGAGGCCGGCCCCCGTAATCGCGGCCTGTTGCGTATTCTTCCAGTTGTCGTTAGCCATCACAAGCCAGCCGTCACCGCGGCTCAGCTGGACCACCGGATCGGCGAGCGAGCCTGATACGCCGAAATTGGCGAGCGACGGCCCGAGTGCGCGAACCCCGACGCGTTTTGGTGTCGTGCCCGTGACAATGAAGCCAGTGATTACGACGCCCTGGCCGGTTTCCACTCGCGCACGGCCCGAGATGTTTAATGCTTGCGCCGGCAGAGCATTGATCCGGAAAACCTGTCCGCCGGACCCTTGAGCGAGGTAATAGAGCGCGCCGTCAGGTCCAACATGGAGATCAACGGGACTCGAGATGCCGGTCGCGAAGCCGGTCGCGGTGCCAGCAGTGGGATCGAAGACACGAATCCAGCCACTGCATAGATCGGCAAAGAAATACTTACCGGTGTAGGAGGAAGGGAATTGAGGCACGGGCGGGTTATAGAAAGTGGCGCCGACAATGGCGCAGCCAGCACCATGTCCGTAGAAGTAGATCGGACCGCGGAACGCTGGATTGCTGGTCGGACCTTCGGTTATCGGCCAGCCGTAGTTCGAACCGGCGATTCCATCGTTGATCTCCTCGTAAGTTGATTCGCCGACATCGTTGATGAACATGCGGCCGGTGCCTGGCTGAAAGGCGAAGGTAAACGGGTTGCGCAATCCAAGCGCCCAGATCGCGCGATTGCTTCCCGTCGCGGTATTGTAGAATGGGTTATCGGTCGGGATGCTGCCATCGGAATTGATGCGCAACATCTTCCCGAGCAGGTTGGAAAGAGTTTGTGAGTTTGCGCCATTGGCGTTCTCCCCGACGCCGATGTAGAGCTTGCCGTCTGGCCCAAAATGGATCGCACCGCCGTTGTGGTTGGTGGCGGAGCTCAGATTGTTGAGTTCCAGGATAACGACGTGACTGCCCGGTGCGGCGATGTCGCCCGCCGCAGTAAACCGGCTGACCCGGTTGTGGATTGGCGACGTAGCAACCGTGTAATAAACGTAGAGGTAGTGATTGGTGGCGAAGTTCGGGTCGAAGGCGATCCCGAGAAGGCCGCGCTCGCCGGAGGAATCGACCGTGAGGCTCACAAATGGTGTGCTGAGTAATGAGCCGTTTTTGATCACACGTAGTTGGCCGCCCTGCTGGCAGACAAAAAGCCGCCCATCAGGCGCAAACGCCATCGCTGTTGGTGAGCCTGACAGATTGCCGCCCACCTGTGCCTCAACAAATCCCGGTGGTAAGGTCGCCGCAGTCGCGCGCGCGGAAGCAAAGGTGAACGACGCCGCGATAACGAGCGCGAGGATTAATTTCAAATTAGAAGGTGGGACGTAGAAAGATCGCTGCGGCTTCATCGATCGCTGTGGAACAACGGTGATTCAACGCGTTCGAGGAATCAAGGCGTAGCCAGATCAAGCTTCGCGTCCGAATTTGTTACTTCACATTTGCGATCTTTACAATACTGCCCTTTGCCTGCGAGTCCTTTGGATCCTTCACCACGGTCACGTACAATTCATTCTCGCCTTCGCCGAATGCGACGTTTGTTGTGCCATCACCCGCGGCGATCTCAAATACGTGTAGAAGCTTGCCCTCAGGAGATATCTTCAAAATCTTACCGCCGAACCACTGGGCAACATAGATGTTACCCTTGCTGTCGACCTTCATGCTGTCAGGTCCAAGCCACCAGGATTCGACCTTGTTTTTTGTGAGAAGGTTTAGCAGAGCAAAATTCGATCTGTTGCTCAAGGAGCCGTCTTCATTGATCTTGAATTTCAATATGCAGTTTCCGACGGTTTCGCTGACATAGAGGGTCTTTTGATCGGGAGAGACGCCTATTCCGTTGGCATAATTGAGTTCGGCCGCTACCTCGACCCATTTCTCGCTGCCGGGCGCAAGATAGAGAATTTTCCCAACCACGGAGGTTGGTAGGTCCGCGTACGGGCCAAAGACCGTGGCATAAGCGCCCCCGTTGGCGGTCAGCACAATGTCATTTATGCCGCCCTCAAATGGCTTGCCGTTTTTGTCGGCGTCCCAACGGCGCAGCTGCTTGCCAGTCATGTCGAGTTCAAGGATGGCGCCATGCTCCTCGGTGCACGCGACCAGGAATGTCTTCTGTTTCGTCAGCGCCAGCCCGTTATGGCCACACCCTGGCGTATGATTCAACACGGTGGTCGTTTTGCCATCCCATTTTGACAGCGTGTGGGAGACCCAGCCAACGTAGTAAAGGTTCCCGTCAATGTACAACGGACCCTCGGGTCCAAGGATATGGCCGACGATGACTGTTTCGTCGGCATACGCTGAAGTAGCGACCAAGATAGCGCCAAGGGCGAAGCAGATAATCTTACTTGCTCTCATGTGATTCCTTTCCGGTTAGCTAAGGCATAGACGAACGACCAAGCGATCGGTTAGTAGGAACGTAATGCCCATCGACTCCGTGTTTGAGCTGACGTTCACACTCCGCGCTGTCGAAAACGATTTTTCGATTCGCTGCCGCGCCCGCCGCGAATTCGCGACGCGTAATCATCGCTCTCATTCTGCCCGGAGCGCGATGATGGGGTCGACCTTAGTCGCGCGATGTGCCGGGATGAGACAGGCGACCAACGATACCGCGCTCATGATCGCGGCGGTGCCCAGGAGGATCGCGAAGTGGAGTGGCGGCACGTCAAACAAGACATTTTCCATGGCTTTTCCGGCAAGCCATGCCCCCAACAAACCGAGGAGAGTTCCCGCGACGAGAAGCCGCACGCCTAACGAGAAGAATTGCGCGCCGATCTGTTCGCGCTGTGCGCCGAGCGCCATGCGAATGCCGATCTCGCGACGGCGTTGCGCGACCGCGTAACTCAACACGCCATAAGTTCCAATGGCCGCCAGCAGCAAAGCGACACCGGCAAAAATTCCGACGAGCAGCGCCGGCGAGCGGCGTGCGATGAGGCTCTCCGCGATGCGCGTATCCATCGAGCGGAGGTTATCGATCGCCAGGTCCGAATTGGTCACGCGCACCAGTTTCCGCAGCGTCTCAGCAAACGCTTCCGGGCGCTGGCTCGTTCGCGTGACGACGAAGATGTTGATGCCGTCGGAATCCATGAACGGCAGGTAGACCGCGCCCTGCCCCTGCGGTTCCGTGAGCTCCGCTTGTTTTACCGCGCCGACGACACCGACAATGGTGAACAGTTTTGCGTCGTCCGAGTCGCTGCCTTGAACCTTTAACCCCTCCGCCGAGCGCGTGTTTGGAAATATGCGTTGACCAAGCGCGCCGCCATGAGGCCAGTAGCGCCGGGCGAAATCTTCGTCCACCACGCAGACCCGGTCCGCGCGATGAGAGTCCGCCGAAGTTAAAAACCGGCCTTCGCGTAGAGGGATGCCGAGCGCGGTGAAGTAATCGCCCGTGACTTGGTAGGAATAATGGCCTTGCAATGATTGACCCGCCGGAGGCACGTAACCCTTCGGTGTGACCGCGGTCTTCCCGTTCTCTCCGCTTAGGGGTACGTTCGTGATTGCTCCGGCTGCGCCGACCCCGGGTTGCTGACCGATTGCTTCCAGTAGGCGATCGAGGAAAGGGCGGGCGTTATAACTAAACGGCACCGTGACTTCCCCGGTGAGAACGTGATCGGCCCGGAAACCGGGAGAAACCGCCATCACTTTTTTCAGGCTCAGGCCGAGCAGTGCGGCGCCCGCGAGCAAAACGAAAGCGAGCGCGATCTGCGCGACAATAAATCCATGGCGAAGGCGTTGAGCGGCGCGACTAACCGTGCCGGTGCGTGATTCCGATTGGAGCGCATGCGCCAGATGGCTGCTCAGGTTGAACCAGGCGATCGGCACCGCGATCCCGATTCCGAGAACTACGGCGCCCGCGAGACCGATCAGCGCGAGCCAGCCATCGAACGCAATGTGGGCGCCGAGCGGCAAACGATCCGCGCCGAGAACTTCGAGCAGCCGAATCCCCCAGGTTCCGACAACGAGCCCGAGCAATCCGCC
>Ga0209473_1002451_pt1 | contig 10202 bp, 5 predicted proteins | sample GraSoiAngelo_133_FD_185890 | JGI IMG/M metagenome (GOLD analysis project Ga0209473, IMG submission 185890) | Grasslands soil microbial communities from the Angelo Coastal Reserve, California, USA - 14_0929_05_20cm (SPAdes) (version 2) | ecosystem: Environmental > Terrestrial > Soil > Grasslands ...
CACCGCACCGCCTCCTTGCGGCAGACCCCTCGGGTTCGCCCAAGTGTCCGCACCGGGCTCGCCCGGCTGAGGGACGGTGTTGAAGCGCCACACCGGGAAGCCGTCGGTGAGTCGGAAGGCTCCGATCCAGCCCTTGATGCTGTTCTCGCTGCCGGCGGGGCCAACCACCACCAGGCCGTCGTAGATGAGCGGAGGCATTGTGATGGTCTCGCCTGCCTGTGGCCGTACCACGTGCCGCGCCCACGAGAGCTGCCCGTCCCTGGCATCCAGCGCGAGCAGATATCCGTCTGCCGTGCCACGGACGACGTACCCGTCTGCCAGCGCCGATCCGCGGTTCAGCGGCCAAATCTCGTAGTCTCTCGGCCGCCACGTGTACCGCCACCTGGGACGGCATGTCGCCGCATCGAGCGCCACCGTCTGGCGCACGGTCGTCACGTACATCACGCCCCGGTACACGAGGGGACCGGTTTGAAAGACTTCCGCGGGCCCGACCTGGAACACGCAGGCGACGCCAAGCCGTCCGACGTTCGCGGGAGTCAGCTCGGTAAGCTGCGAGTAGCGCGTCCCGGAGTAGTTACCGGTGTGGTAGGGCCAGTCGGCGGAGGTGGCACCCGCAAGCTCCACCCGGCTTGGTCCTGCACCGCGGGGCGGCCGGTCGCGCTTGCCCGCGACGAATTCGCTGGGCGCCAGCGCAGCCGGTGCCACCACAGCGCCGAGCCGATCGAAACGAATCTGGCTCAGCATCGCGTCGGAGCCGTCGAAACGTCGGGGCCCGGCCGGCCAGCCGTTGCGGTCGAGCAGGTAAGCGAACACGGCGGCGTAGTCATCGGGGGTGAGCGAGCCCATTGCCAGCTTGGGCATGGAGACGCGTATCAGGTGGTACAGATCCGCGGCGCTCCGCTCGGGAGGTTGCCATTTCTGCAAGAAGGCCGGGCCGGCGAGCGCTGGCGCGGCCACTCCCTCGAGCTCAGGGCCGTGGCAGTCGCCGCATGATGTCTTGTAGACCTGCCGCCCTAGCTTGGCTTGGTCCGCCGTGAACACGGCGGGAAGATCCGGATCGGCGGGGCGGGCGGCGCACGATGTCCCGGCCACCAGCGGGGCCAGAGCGGTGCCTAAGACGAGTATGACGCGCCTGGGACAGAACATGCTGTGCGCCGTTGCAAAACCCGGGCACGGCTTGATGCCCGGCCGCCTCAGGCGCGAACGCGACAACGGCAACGTGTTTGCACCCGTTCCGAAGTGCCGTAGTCGCCACTAATGTTGCGTTCACGCGACAGTCGCTCCTGCTCAGCCTCGGTCTGGTGTCGCCGCAGCGACGGTCCGACTGAGGGACGTCCACACCGCCACTGCGGTGACAAGCACGTTGGCGACGATCACCGGCCAGGCGTGAATCGCCACGCCGTACGACGCCCACGCCAGGGCGGCGACTCCCTGCACCCGCCGCAGCGTGACGGGATCCTTGCAGAAGTACGAGGTCATGAACAGCGCCGTCGCCAACCAGCCGATCCAGTCGAACGTCATCTCCCCCCCAATTCGGCCACCAGCGGCGGCGCCGCGTCCGTCTCCCGGATCGTCAAGAGGTCCGTCTGCACCTTGTCCCATTCCTGGAGCACCAGTCCCTGGGACTCGAACAGGGCGTGAATGCGGTTCGCGTCCATGCCGACGATGTCCTCGAGGATCGGGACCAGCACGCTCACGGCGTCGTCCGACAGCACGGTGCGCTTGGCGATCTGCGCGAGGTACTTGTTCTTCGACACGGCGATCGTCATACCGTTCAGGCGGTTGACGTGCAGCATCACGTGAATATCCGAGCTGCCGTCGCCCACGTAAATCACCCGGTCGTGACTGACGGGCAGCTGGGCCCGCAGCTCCTCGAGCAAGGCCACCTTGCCGTAGCCGGCCGTGACGCGCTCGATTGCCTGGATTTCACCGGACGCCGGAGCATAGCGGAACCGCGTCCCATAGATGTGCTCCGGCGGCACGATGCCGTCGAGCGCCGACTGGATGACCTCCTGCGGGGCGGCGGAGATGACGTAGAAGGCGACATCGTAGCCATCCAGCTGGCCCAGCAGGCGTGGGAGCAGGTGCAGGTTCTGCTTCAGGCGAACGCGCTTCCCGACCTCGATCAGGTGCTCCTTGCGCACCTGGCGGTATTCGGGGTCGTGCAGCAGCAGGTAAGCGAGCTCCGCGCCCTGCTGCACCAGATGGATCCGCGACAGCCCCGCGCTCTTCTCGCGAAAGCCGGAAATGCCGAGCAACTCGCTCAGGACGATGCCCGAGTCGTTGAAGCTCAAGGTCTGGTCGAAGTCGCTTGCCAATAGGTATCGCTTCATCGGTCGCGCCTCATAATCGTTGGAGCGGGGAAATCAACGCCCCCCGCCGGGAACAGCTCCGGAGGGGGGCGTTGGCACGTCATCGTGCCACCCAGCGGGCCGGCTCGCTCAGGGACTCATGCAGGGGCAATTATTGTTGAACACCGAGCGATGCATACCGGGTTCCAGCCCTAGTGGGTTCTGATACGCACTCTAGGCACGACCGTAACGACTGTCAAGCTCAGCCAGTCGTTTCCGTATACAACAACAGCTGGACGCCGGCGAGAAACAGCGGCACGAGCCACGCGGTCCTGAACCCGCGCGCCGCGGGATGCGGCAGCTCGGCCGCTCCTCGCGTCAGCGCGCCGACCACGAGCGATGCACCCAGCATGCGATGCTGCACCGTGAGCAGCACGCGCGGTGCCGCGCTGTGATGCTGGGCGTGGAAGGCGAAGATCGCGCCGGTGGCGAGCAGGCCGAGCGGCAGCGCGGCACGCGAGCCACCGCTCGCGCCGGCGCGTGAAGCGCGGGCCAGCTCCACCAGCCCGACGGCGGCGCACACGGCCGCCAACAGCAGGTGTTGCGCGGTCGCGCGATCGAGCCGCCCCGGGGTCAAGGCTCCCTCAATCGCGGGAAACAACACGCCTTCGGCCGCCAGCAGCAGCAGCGCCCCGCCCAGCAGGTAGCGCAGCGCAGGGGCTCGCCACACCTGCATCTCGTATAACAGCAGCGTCAAGGCGACCGCACACAGCTCCGCCCCGACGATCCAGTGCGCTTGTTCGGACGTTAGACCCATATGAAGCTCCGGTTCGGACCTCGGCGGAGTGGCTCATGCAACCCGCGGGCCTGGGCCGGGCACGTGTGAGTCGCGGGCGTCGCTGCCTCAGGGTCCGGGGCGTCCGGGAGCGTCGTGATCGATCGCCGAGATGACGTCCTTCAGCGGCGCCTTGCGCAGCGCGGCGCCGAATGCCCGCAGCTCCTGGTCCATGAAGCCGGCGAACCGGGTCGACGCGTCGCCGAGCCGCTGCGTGAACAGCTGGAACACCGCCTGCTGCTGCGACGTGGGCGCGAAGTCGGCCCCGCTCTCCGATACGTCGGACTGCAGCGCCGCCAGCCGGCCGTACAGCTGCATCGGGCTCCGAAACGCATCTTCCCGCGCCCCGGTCAGGTGCACGTCGAACAGCGCGCCCTCGACGGCGCCGGCGTGCCGGTCGAGCGAGTCGGCGAGCCCCGCGACCCGCTGCGCGCTCGAGTCGCCCGTGAGCGCGGTGTCGCCACGCAGCTGACCGCTCAAGTCCGCGAGCTGCTTCCGCACCCACTCCAGCCGGTTGATCATCCGCGCCACGCTGTCCTGCGCGGCGCGGATGGCGAGCGCCAGCCGGGTCTGCGCCGCGACGTCCGCGTCACTCGCGGCGGTGTTGGGGTCCTTGAGCACCGTGAGCGGCTGGGTGAGCTTCGCGACCGTCCCGGCGCTGTCGCCGACCGTGAGCCGCACCTGGTAGCTCCCCGGCGGCACGAGCGGTCCCCGCAGCGAAAGGTCCAAGTCCCAGGTCACGAGCGGCCGCGTCCCATCCGGCCCGGTCCGCACGAATGGTTTGGCCGGTGGAGGCGTCCGCAGCTTCGGCACCGTGGGCCGGGTGTAGCGCAGGTCCCACCATACGCGATTCAGCCCCGGCTTGCGCTCGCCCTCGAGCACGCGCACCGTGTCGCCGCCCGCGCTCAGCACGACGAGCTTCGCGGGGCGGCGGGCGTGCGCGCTGTCGGGCACCGCGGCGGTGTCGGCGAGCGCGGCCGGCAGGTAATACGTCAGGTCCGCGCCCTCGGGCACGCTGTCCACTCGCACGGCGCTGTTCGGCGCGCTCGCGATGCCCTGCTGGGACCGGAACCGGTACGCGGGCCGCGGCGCGAAGAGCATAGCCCGGCCCGCCGGCGCGCCCGTCATGGCCCCGCCCGTCAGGGCGGGGAAATTGGGGTCCTCCAAAGGCGAGATATCATCCAAAATCCAGATGCCCCGCCCGTAGGTCGCGACCACCAGATCGTGGAAATGCGGCTGCACCGTGATCCACGAGATTGGGGCGTGTGGCAGGTTGGTCTGCAACGGCGCCCAGCGGCCGCCGTCGTCGAGCGTCAGGTACACGCCGCTCTCGGTGCCCGCGAACAGCACCCCACGCCGCTCCGGATCCTCGCGCACCACGTGCACGAACCCCAGCGGCGAGCGGGGCAACCCCTCCGAGATCCGCTTCCAGCTGCGGCCGAAGTCGGTGGTCTTGAAGATGTATGGGTCGAGGTCGTCCAGCTCGTGCAGGTCGACCGAGATATAGGCCGTCCCGGCGTCGAAGCGCGACGGCTCGATGTTCGAGATCTTCCCCCAGGGCGCGAGCTTCGGCAGGTTGCCCGTCACGTCCGTCCAGGTCGTCCCGCCGTCGCGCGTGACGTGCACGAGACCGTCGTTCGAGCCCGCCCAGATCACGCCCGCCTGCACGGGCGACTCGGCCAGCGCGAACAGCGTGGCACCGTCGAACGTCATCAGGTTGTCCGTCGTGACGCCGCCGGAGCTCTGCTGGTGGCTGGTGTCGTTGCGGGTGAGGTCGGGGCTCACCACTGTCCAGCTCGCGCCCCCGTCGGTCGTGACGTGGACGTACTGGCTCCCCACGTACACGCGCCGGTGGTCGTGCGGCGAGATCATGATCGGGAAGGTCCAGTTCCAGCGGTACTTCAGGTCGGCCGGCCGCCACCCGTACCCGGCTTCGGGCCAGACGCGCACGTTGCGCGCGTGGCCGGTGCGCGCGTCGTAGACTTCGAGCCCTCCGTCGTAGCATCCGGACCAGACGGTCGCGTTGTCCACGGTGTCCGGGATGCCGAACCCGCTCTCGCAGCCTCCCACGTGCTGCCACGCTCCCTCCGAGATGCCGTCGGCCAGGCTGCGGCTCGGCAGGCGGTACGAGGAGCCGTCCTGGCGGTTGCCGTACACGGAGTAGGGGACGCGCGCATCGGCGTGCACGTGGTACATCTGGGCGATCGGCAGCACGACACGCATGAACGTCCGGCCGCGGTTGAGCGTGATGCTCGCCCCGCCGTCGTGCGCGACCATGAAGCGGTCGGAGTTCAACGGATCGATCCAGATGTCGTGGTTGTCGCCGCCTCCCTCGTAGCCCGAGCGGGCCAGGGTGCGACCGCCATCGCGCGACATGCTGAAGCGCACCGAGACGAAATACAATCGCTCCTCGTCGTCCGGGGCGACGGCGAAGCGCACGTAGTAGGGCGCGCGCTCGGCCATGGTGTGGTCGTGGCTCACGAGGTGCCACGTCGTGCCGCGATCGTCGCTGCGGTACAGCGTCGGGTCCTGGTCCTCGATCAGTGCGTAGACCGTATTGGGGTTCGACGGCGCCACGGCCACGGCCACCTTGCCCACGACGTGCCGCGCGTCCGGCAGGCCGTGCCCCACGATGCGCTTCCACGTCGCGCCGCCGTCGCGCGACACCCACAGCCCGCTTCCGGGTCCGCCGCTCTGGAGGTGCCACGTCTTGACCTCGAACTGCCACATCCCGGCGAATACCGTACTCGGGTCGCCCGGATCGACGGCGAGGTCCGAGCAGCCGGTGTTGGGATCGACGAACAGCACGCGGGTCCACGTCTTGCCGCCATCGGTGGTGCGGTACACGCCGCGGTCCTGGGCCGGCCCGTACGCCCGGCCCAGCGCGCACACGAGCACCAGGTCGGGGTTCGCGGGATGGATCACGATGCGCGCGATCCGCCCCGTGGCGTCGAGCCCCTGGTGCTGCCAGCTGCGGCCCCCGTCGGTCGAGCGGTACACGCCGTTGCCGAGCGCCGTGGTCGAGCGGATGAAGAACGTCTCACCGGTGCCCGCCCACAACACGTTGTGCGCCGAGGGCGCAAGCGCGATCGCGCCGATCGCCTGCGCCGGCTGGCTGTCGAACACCGCGCGCCAGTGAACCCCGCCGTCCTCCGTCTTCCAGATGCCCCCCGAGGCGGCCCCGACGTAGGCGACCAGGGGATTGCCCGGCTCTCCTACCACCGCCACCGCGCGGTTGCCCTCGGGACCGACGAAGCGGTAGCGCAGGCGCGTCCACAGGGTCGTGTCGATCTGCTGGGTTCGGGCGGTGGGGACGAGCAGGAGGACGGACGCGATTACGGCCAGCATGCGGGCCATGTGTGACCGAAGCCTCGAGCGCGGGGGACGGATAGCATGGCGCCGATGGCCCGCCGGCGCCAGCCGGGGCACGGCGTTTCAGGCCGGGTAGTGGCCCCTGCGCCACGCCAGGCGTCGGAGAAACGGGGTAGCTTTCGCGCGGAACCAGGCCGCGGGGCGGTGTGTTCTTGGCGGTTGGCCCGTCCTTCGCCGATCAGCCCCCGAAGGAGCGTCGCATGTGGATCGTCCGGTTGGCCCTGCGCCGACCTTACACCATTGCCGTCATGGCGCTGCTCATTCTCGTCCTGGGCACGTTGTCCCTCACGCGCATGATCGTGGACATTTTTCCCGCGATCGACATCCCGGTGGTGGCCGTGGTGTGGAACTACCCGGGACTCTCGGCCGAGGAGATGGAGCGCCGGGTGGTGATCATCAGCGAGCGCGGTTTCTCGACCACGGTCAACGGCATCGAGCGCATCGAGTCACAGTCGATTCCCGGGATCGGCCTGCTCAAGATCTACTTCCAGCCCGGCACGGACATCGGGGCCGCGATCGCGCAGATCGGCGCCCTGTCGAGCACCATCCTGCGCATCGCGCCGCCGGGGATGCAGCCCCCCACGCTGGTCCAGTTCAACGCGTCCAACGTCCCGGTGGCGCAGCTCACGGCGTCGAGCGCGACGCTGCCCGAAGACCGGATCTTCGACTATGGGCTGAACTTCATCCGGGTGCGGCTGTTCACGATTCCCGGGCTCTCGACACCGGCGCCGTTCGGCGGCCGGCAGCGGCAGATCTCGATCGACATCGACCCGCAGGCCCTGGCGGCGAAGGGGCTGTCGCCGGCGGACGTGGTCAGCGCGCTGCAGGTGTCGAATGTGATCGTGCCGGCCGGCACGGCGCGCGTCGGCTCCACCGAATACAACGTGGCCTTGAACTCGAGCCCGTCCGCGGTGGCGGAGTTCGAGCGCATTCCCCTCAAAGTCGTGAATGGGGCGCCCGTGCTGCTGGGAGACGTGGCTCGGGTGGCCGACAGCTACGCCCAGCAGTCGAACATCGTGCGCGTGAACGGCAAGCGCGCGACCTATCTCGCCATCCTCAAGCACGCCGACGCATCGACGCTCGCCGTGGTCGAGGCGACCCGGCGGGCGATCCCCGCGATTCAGGCGGTGGCCCCGGAGGGGCTGGATCTCAAGATCGACTTCGACCAGTCGCTGTTCGTGCGGGCCGCGATCTCGGGCGTCGTGCGCGAGGCGATCCTCGCGTCGGTGCTCGTCTCGCTGATGATCTTCGCGTTCCTCGGCAGCTGGCGTAGCGTGGTGATCGTATCGACCTCGATCCCACTCGCCATCTTCACGGCGTTCCTGGGGCTCAAGTTCACGAACCAGACGATCAACATCATGACCCTGGGGGGACTGGCGCTCGCGATCGGGATGCTGGTGGACGACGCCACGGTCGCGATCGAGAACATCCATCGCAACCGCGCCCTGGGGAAGCCGCTCACGGTGGCGGTGCTGGACGGCGCGCGGCAGGTGGCGGTGCCTGCGATCGTGGCCACGCTGGCGATCTGCATCGTGTTCTTCCCGGTGGCGCTCTTGTACGGGCCGGCCAAGTACCTGTTCACCCCACTCGCGCTCGCCGTCGTGTTCGCGATGCTCGCGTCCTACGTGCTGTCGCGGACGCTGGTACCCCTGCTGGCCCGGCTGTTGATGCCGGGCGAGGAGCGCGCGGCGGCCACGCCCTCGACACTGCAGCGCAAGCGGGACGAGATCTGGAATCGGTTCCAGGCGGCGTACGGCCGGGCGCTCGAGACGGTGCTCGCGCACCGCCGCTTCACCCTGGTGCTGGCGCTGGTGCTGTCGCTCGGCGGCGTGGCGCTGCTCACGGTGGTGGGCACCGACTTCTTCCCCGCGGTGGACGCGGGCCTGATGAAGCTGCATTTCCGGGCGCCCGCGGGCACCCGCATCGAGGAGACCGAGCGGCTGGTGGAGCAGGTGGAGGGCCGCATCCGCGAGACGATCCCGGCGGACGAGCTCGAGACCGTGAACGACATGATCGGGGTGCCGCTGTTCTACAACTTGGCGTTCGTCCCCACCGACAACATCGGTGCGATGGACGCCGAGATCCTGATTGCGTTGAAGCCGGGCCATCGCCCGACGGCGCGCTACATGCGGGCGCTGCGGTCGTCGCTGCCCCCGGACTTTCCGGGCTCGAGCTTCTACTTCCAGCCGGCCGACATCGTGAGCCAGGTGCTGAACTTCGGCGTGTCGGCGCCGGTGGACGTGCAGGTCGAAGGCGCCAACCTGGCGCGCTCCTACGAGGTGGCCCGGCGCCTGCGCGACGCCATGCGCACGGTGCCGGGCGCCGTGGACGTGCACGTCGCGCAGGTGCTCGACTATCCCGCGCTCAAGGTCCAGGTCGATCGGGTGCGCGCGGCGCAGCTGGGCCTGTCGCAGCGGGATGTGGCGAACAGCATGCTCATCTCCCTCTCGTCGAGCGGGCTGATCGCGCCGTCGTTCTTCCTGAACCCCGCGAACAACGTGAACTATGCCGTATCGGTGCAGACGCCGATCGCCCGGCTGGCCTCGGTGCCGAGTCTGCTCGCCACGCCGCTCACGCCCGCCGGCGGCGCCCGGCCGGCCGATGGGAGCGGCACGCCCGCTCTGGCCGAGCCGCCCGAAGCGCCCGCGGTGGTGCTCGGCAACGTGGCCAGTGTGTCTCCCGGCGCGGCGCCCGGCGTGGTGAGCCACTACACGGTGCAGCGGGTGATCGATGTCGAAGCGGGCGTGGAGGGCCGGGATCTGGGCGGCGTGGTGGGCGACATCCGCTCGCGTATCGCCGCGCTCGGTACGCTCCCGCCCGGCATGCGCATCACGGTGCGGGGGCAGGGCGAAGTGATGGCCGCGTCGTTCCGCAGCCTGGGATTGGGCCTGATCCTCGCGATTGTGCTGGTGTACTGCCTGATGGTGGTGTTGTTTCAGTCCTGGGTCGATCCGTTCATCATCATGGCCGCCGTGCCCGGTGCCTTGGTGGGCATCCTCTGGATGCTCGCCCTCACCGGCACGACGCTCAACGTCGAGTCGCTGATGGGCTCGATCATGGCGGTGGGCATCGCGGTGTCCAACTCGATTCTGCTGGTCAGCTTCGCCAACGACCGGCGGGTCGATACGGGCGGCGACGCCCTGAGCGCCGCGCTCGAAGCCGGCAAGACCCGGCTGCGCCCCGTGCTGATGACGGCCCTGGCGATGATCATCGGGATGGTGCCCATGGCGGTGGGGCTGGGCGAGGGCGGCGAGCAGAACGCGCCGCTCGGCCGCGCCGTGATCGGGGGGCTGGTGCTCGCGACTGCGGCCACGCTGTTCGTGGTGCCCGTCGTGTATTCGTTGATCCGGACCGACCCGCCGACCAGCCACCTGCTGGACGAGCGGTTTCTCGCGGAAGAGAGAGGGGAAACGTGATGACCGAATTGCGTCAGTCGCGGTCCGGGCGCCGGCTGTTCGTCGGGGGCGTGGTGTCGATGGCGGCGTCGGCTGCCATCGTCGCCGGGCTGCTCGCGCGCAAGGTGAGCCTGGTGCGGGCGGAGGGGCGGGCGCGCGCCGCCGACGTGGCGGCGGGGCCGCATGTACGCGTGGCGCGCGTCACGACGCCGCAGGGCGTCCAGACCCTCACGCTGCTGGGCGAGGCGCGGCCGTACGCGGCCGTCACGCTGTACGCCAAGGTGAGCGGCTATCTCCGTCAGATCCTGG
>Ga0209473_1002455_pt1 | contig 10192 bp, 9 predicted proteins | sample GraSoiAngelo_133_FD_185890 | JGI IMG/M metagenome (GOLD analysis project Ga0209473, IMG submission 185890) | Grasslands soil microbial communities from the Angelo Coastal Reserve, California, USA - 14_0929_05_20cm (SPAdes) (version 2) | ecosystem: Environmental > Terrestrial > Soil > Grasslands ...
TCGAATCCCTCGGCGTCGAGCGCAACAACCAATGGCGCTTCCGCCAGGCGGACGGCAGCATCCTCGAGCGCTGGACCGGCACGGTGGTGGTCGCCGTGGGCGGCAGACGCGTCGGGGACGAAGTCGTCTTCGGCGAGCCGGGCGATCTCGCCTTGCTGGGTGCGCGTACGCTCGAGGGGCTGAATCTCCGCGTGGAACCGGTCACGAAGCAGTTGGTTGACGCGGGCCCCGCCCCAGCTGCGGCGGCGGCGTAATCCCTAGTTCCCCCTCTCCCGCAGGAAAGGGGGACAGGGGGTGACGACCCAAGTCCCGCTCGTACCGGCCGGAGTCCCGCCCATCCCACATCGCTGTCTGTCTGAACAGCGGATTCCCACTTTGTGGGATGACCCTGTTCGCCACCAAGCCCATCGCCGTGCTCCGCGCCGAGGCCGAGGCCACCGGCGAGCACGCGCTGGTGCGGGCGCTCGGGCCCCTCAATCTCGTCACGCTCGGCATCGGCGCCGTCATCGGCGCGGGGATCTTCGTGATCACGGGACAGGTAGCCGCGCTGTACGCCGGCCCCGCCGTGCCGCTCTCGATGATCCTCGTCGGCATCGCCTGCGGGTTCGCCGGCCTGTGCTACGCCGAGATGGCGAGCGCCGTGCCCGTCGCGGGGAGTGCGTACACGTACTCGTACGCCACCATGGGCGAGCTGGCGGCCTGGATCATCGGCTGGGACCTGGTGCTCGAATACGCCGCGGGCGCCGCGACTGTGGGCGTCGGTTGGTCGGGCCACTTCGTGTCGCTGCTGGGCCTGTTCGGGGTCCGGATTCCCGCCAGCCTCACCGCCCCGCCCACCCAGCTGTGCACGACGGCGCAGGTGGCCGCCCACGCCGTGGGATGCGCGCACCCGGGCCTCAACCTCACCGGCGCGATCGTCAACCTCCCGGCCGTCTTGATCGTCGCGCTGATGTCCGCCGTGCTGGTCATCGGGATCAAAGAGTCGGCGCGGGTGAACAGCCTCATCGTGATCCTGAAAGTCGCCATCGTGCTGCTGGTCGCGCTCGTCGGCCTGTCGCACATCGAGCCGGCCAACTGGACGCCCTTTATCCCGCCCAATTCGGGCGAGTGGGGTACGTTCGGCTGGTCCGGCGTATTGCGGGGCGCGGGCCTGGTGTTCTTCTCCTACATCGGGTTCGACACCGTCTCGACCGCCGCGCAGGAGTCGAAGAATCCGCAACGGGACATGCCCATCGGCATCCTCGGCTCGCTCGCGATCTGCACCCTGTTGTACGTGGTGGTCTCGGCCGTGCTCGTCGGCATGGTCCCGTACGGCGAGCTCAACATTCCCGCGCCGATGGCGTACGCCATGGAGCATATCGGCGCGCCGTGGTGGATTCGCGTCTCGATCGACGTCGGAGCGGTGCTGGGCATCGGGTCCGTGATTCTCGTGATGCTCTTGGGACAGTCCCGCGTCTTCTATTCTATGTCTCGCGACGGCCTGCTCGGACCCTGGGCCGGTAAGGTCCATCCTCGTTTCCGCACGCCCTACCTGTCCACGATCTATACCGGCATCGCCGTGTGCTTCGCCACCTGGGTCAACATCGGCACGTTGCTCGCGTTCGTGCTGGTGTGCGCCGGCGTGTGGATCCTGCGGCACACGCGCCCCGATCTGGAGCGGCCGTTCCGGACGCCGCTCGTCCCCCTGGTCCCGCTGCTCGGCATTCTTTCCTGTCTGGGCCTGATGCTCACGCTGCCGTTGGACACGTGGATCCGACTCGCGGTGTGGCTCGTGATTGGATTCGGGATCTACTTCGGCTACGGCCGGAGACACAGCACCCTCAAGACCTAGACGCCCCCGTTCGAGCCCGGTAGCTTGCGCGCATGATGCGGCACGCGCCGGTGCGCATGACCTGGCTGTTCGGGGCCCTCGCGGTGGCCATCGCGGTGGCTTGCAAGGGCAGCACGGCCCCGCACCAGCCGACCCCCTGTCCCTCGTACAGCGGCGGGGCGTCGCCAGGCGACTCGCTGTACGGGTTGTACCGCCTGGTGTCGTACTGTCTGGACACGCTCCCCGCTTTCACGCCGCCGGCCGAGTCGGGCCACGTCACCTTGACCCATGCAGGGAGCGTGGATTCGTTCGTCGCCGTCCTCGTGCCTCAGGGTCAGGCGCCGGAAAGCATCCTGGGCACGTACACGCATCCCCTCCCGGACTCGATCCACGTGACCGGTAACGTAAGGGTCTCCGGCTTCGACGTTCCGGTGGAATTGCCCGGCAGGTTTCTGCTGCAGCAGAACACGCTCTCGGTAAGCGGGACTTTGAAAGTCACGGGGACAAGCCCGCACTTCGTCTCGTTCATCGGGTCGAGGCCCGGACCGTAGCGCCGCATTAACGCCGTCGTCGCGACGCCTCTTCGCGACGCTTTTTGTTTTATCTTGCCGTTCATGTCGCTCCTGCGGCGGGACGTCTGGACCCGGCGGCGCGTGCTGTTGACGCTCGCCTACCTCCTCGTCCTCGTGCCGTGGTCGGTGATTCGCGGGTCGCGCGAGACGGTCACCAACAGCGACGTCGGCGCCTTCTGGCTCGAGGGCCAGTATTTCTCTACCGGTCAACCGCTGTTCGACCTCCCCCCGGGGGTCCGCGGTCCCGCCTATCCGCCGTTCGCGGGGATGGTGTTCCAGCTGCTCGCGCTGCTGCCGCTCAAGGTATCGGCGGTCCTCCTGTGCGTCCTCAACGGACTGCTGGTCCCCGTCGCCGTCGTCCTCACGAAGAGCATCTTCGATACGTTGCACCCCGAGAGAAACCGCGCCACGTGGCCGCTCGCGATCGCGGTGGTGCTCTCGCTGCAGTTCTTCCTCAACAACATGAACCTCATCTCCGTCAACGAGATCATCCTGGTGCTCTGTTTGCTGGGTATCAGGGCGTATCTGGACGGGCGGGACTGGGGCGCCGCGGCGGCGTTCGTCGCGGCCGCCGCGATCAAGCTGGTCCCCGCGACGTTCGTCGTCTGGCTGGTCGTGCGCGGGCGTCGTGGCGCCGCGCTGGCCGTGGTGCCCGCGGTGGCCGGGGCGTTCCTGCTGCCGCTCGCGTTCCGCGGCGCCCGCACGGGACTCACCGACCTGATGGAATACCACGCAAAGGTCCTGAGTCAATTCGAGCGGGGGCGCGTCATCACCGGCCGCACCAACCAGAACCTCGGGGGGCTGGTGTATCGCCTCACGCTCCCCCCCTCCGACCAGCCCGATCCCGGCTACGGGCCGCTCGTACCCGTTTCGGAGCGGAGCGCGGCGGCGCTCTACCGGGCCGCCGCGGCTCTCGTGTTGCTCGCGTTCCTCGCGAACCTCGTTGTCCTGCGCCTGCGTGGCGCTCCGCTCAGCGCCTTCGAGCTCGCGAGCGTATTTCTCGCCGGCCACCTGCTGTCCGGCATCACCTGGAAGGCGCACCTCGTGACGCTGCTCTTCACGTTCTATGCCTTCCTCTCGATCCGGGTGGTGGAGCTGCCGCGGCGGCTGCGCGCGTTCGTGTACCTGCTGTTCGCGATGATCGTCGTGAGCGGCGGGACCGGACGCGACCTGGTCGGTCGCACGGTGCAGTACGGGATCGACGGCTACGGTATCATCGTCTGGACGATGCTGCTCCTGCTGGCGGGCTGCGTCATCTTTTCACAGCGCAGCGTACGCGAGCCGCGGCCGGCGGTGGCGTAGGCTGCGACGCCTTTCTGCTTATCTTAGTCCCATGCACACGAACGGAGTGTCTGTCCCTCCCGAGCGCATTCGGGCCGCCCAGGACGTGGCCGCCGTGCTCGCCCCCGGGCGGCGCGTCGCCCTCACCACGCACGTGAACGCCGACGGCGACGGGGTGGGGAGCGAGGTGGCGCTGTGGCACCTGCTCACCGCGCGGGGGCTCCGGACGACGATCGCCAACCCGACGCCCATCCCGGAGCGGTTCCATTTCCTGGTGCCCAACGGTGCGGATCACTCCGAGCGCGCCGCCCGCGAAATCGAGTCGGCCGACGTCGTGGTCGTGCTCGACATCTCGGACGTGAGCCGGCTGGGCGATCTCGCGCGCGCCATCACGCACTCCCACACCGTGGCGTGCATCGATCACCACGTCAGCGGCGGGTCGCTCCCGGGCGGGCCGCGTCTGGTCGCGCCCGACGCGGCGGCCACGGCCGAGCTGGTGTTCGACTTCGCGAGCGCGCTAGAGTGGCCGCTCCCGCCCGACGCGGCGCGGGCGTTGTACGTGGGGATCCTCACCGACACGGGTGCGTTCCGGTTCGCCAATACCACCCCCCGCGCCCTGCGGGTGGCGGGGGCGCTGCTCGAGCGCGGCGTGGATCCCGAGTCGATCTACGCCTCGGTGTACGCGAGCGCTCCCGAGGGTCGCGTGCGCCTGATGACGGAAGTGCTCGAGACGCTCGTGGTGGAGCCCGAGCACGGCCTCGCCTGGGTCACCGTCCCGCCGGACGCGCTGCGGCGCCACGACGCCACGGCCGACGATCTCGACGGCATCGTCGAGTACCCGCGCTCCATCGCCGGCGTGCGGCTCGCCCTGCTGTTCCGCCAGCTGGCGAACGGGAACGTCAAGGTGAGCCTCCGCTCGCTCGGCGACGTGGATGTGGCGGAGCTGGCGTCCGCGTTCGGTGGGGGCGGGCACCGCAAGGCCGCGGGTGCGTCGCTCGAGGGGACGCTGGCGGAGGTGCAGGGGCGCGTGCTCGCCGCCGCACGGGAGTACCTTGGACGGTAGCGTCGGCTCGGGGAGCCCGACGCACCGGTCCTCCGTTCTGGTCAGCCTGATCGGCACACGGTTGCCGATTCTCCTGCTCGGTGCCGTCGCCGTAACGATCGTCGGAACCATTCCCGCACCCACCGCCGAGGCCTTGTGGCGGGTGTCGCCCAACGAGCTGGCGAATCTTCAGGCGCGCTGGGACACCGACTTCTACCACCAGATTGCCACCGCCGGCTACCGCTGGGACCGGTCGGCGTTTCTGCACCAGAATGTGGTCTTTTTCCCGTTGTATCCCCTGTTGATGCGCTGGGGGGGAGCGCTGCTGGGGGGGCATCCGCTGCTCGCCGGAACGGTCATTTCCCTCGCGGCATTCGCCGGCGCGATGTCGCTGTTGTATCGGATGGCGGTGCTGGAGCTGGGTGAGGAGAAGGCATGGCCGGTGATCCTGCTCCTGTCGACCTACCCGTTCGCGCTGTTCTACTCCGTGGTCTATACCGAGTCCTTGTTCCTGTTTCTCACGGTCGGCGCGTTCTACGCCATGCGACGGCGACACCTGTTGCTCGGGGCGCTGGCAGGGCTCGCGGCGGGGCTCACGCGTCCGAACGGGTTCTGGTTGGCGCTCCCGTTGTTGTGGATGGCGACGAGGGGGACGGAGCGGCCGGGGGGGAGGGACGTCCCGGCCATCCTCGTCGCGCTGGCCCCGCTCGCCGGTGTCGCGATCTTCTCGGCGTATTTGCAGCTGCGGTTCGGCGATGCCCTGGCGTGGATGCACGGCCAAGCCGCGTGGGGCATGCCGTTGTTGGGCCGCGGTCCCGCGCCCGACCCGGCCCGCACCGCCGAGGATCTCCGGCTGAAGGCGAGCGAAGTGATCGTTTACGCCGGCGATATCGCGGCGTTTTTCCTGGCAGCCGCGTCGATCGTGCCGGTGACGCGACGCCTCGGCGTCGCGTACGGACTGTGGATCGCCGTCAACATCTTTCCACCCGTGGCGGCCCACCTGTTCATCTCGCTCGGACGGTTTACGTCGGTTCTGTTTCCGCTATTTTTTTGGCTCGCCTTGATCGTGCCGCGACCGCGCCTGGCGCGTGTGGCGGGCGCGTTCGCGGCCGCCCAGGCAGCTCTGGCCGTGTGCTTCTTCTTGTGGCGCCCCGTCGTCTGACCTTTTTCGTCTTCGGTGACTCATGAAGCGTGTTCTCCTGGCGTTGGCGTTGATCGTCGTCGTGCTCGCAGCGATCACGCTCGAGCGCACCGCGACCTTTCGCTCGCGCCAGCCCCAGGTGGGTCCGGTGGCCGTGGAGCCGCTCGACACCGCCGCGCTCGCACGCCGGCTCGCCGGCGCGCTGCGCTTCAAGACGGTCTCATTCCAGGACTCCACGCAGTTCGACGCGCGCGAGTTCGAGGGATTGCATCGCTACCTGCGGGACTCGTTCCCGAAACTCCACGCCGCCCTCAAGCTCGAGAAGGTGAACGGCTACGGTCTGCTGTACGAGTGGACCGGGTCGGACCCGGGGCTCGCTCCGGTCGTCCTGCTCGCGCACCAGGATGTCGTGCCGATCGAGCCCGGGACGGAAGGCCGCTGGACCGAGCCGCCGTTCGCGGGACACATCGCGGGCGGGTACGTGTGGGGACGGGGCGCGCTCGACGACAAGACCAGCCTCGTGGGACTGCTCGAGGCGGTCGAGCACCTCGTCGCCGCCGGCGCCAACCCCCGGCGCACGGTATACCTGGCGTTCGGATTCGACGAGGAGGTTGGCGGCCGTCGCGGCGCCGCGCGTATGGCGGAGCTGCTGACCTCGCGTAATGTGCATCCCGAATTCGTGCTGGACGAAGGCGGCGCGCTCGCCTCGGGCCTGATCCCGGGCGTCGCGGCGCCGGTGGCGCTCATCGGGATCGCGGAGAAGGGATACGTGACCGTGGAGCTGACGGCACAGGCCGAGGGCGGGCACTCTTCCATGCCGCCCAGGGCGACGGCGGTGGGCATCCTCGCCGCCGGGCTCACGCGGCTCGAAGCGCGGCAGATGCCGCGCGCCATCCGCGGACCCACGGCCGACATGTTCGACTACCTCGGTCCCGAGATGCCGTTCGCGCCCCGCCTGGTGATGGCGAACCGCTGGCTGCTGGGCGGGATCCTCACGTCGCGGTTCGGCAGGACGCCCCAGGGCAATGCGCTACTCCGCACCACCACCGCCCCGACCGTGCTGCAGGCCGGTGTGAAAGAGAATGTGCTGCCGTCCACGGCCCGGGCGCTGGTCAACTTCCGGATCCTGCCGGGCGACAGCGTCGCCGGCGTGCTCGAGCACGTGCGACGGGCGGTCGACGATCCCCGGATCGGCGTGGCCGCGCTGCAGACGACCTTCAGCGATCCGTCGGCCGTCACGCCGGTCGAGGCCGGGCCGTTCCAGCTGCTGGCGCGCACGATCCGCCAGGTGGTCCCCGGCACGGTGGTGACGCCGTGGCTCGTGGTGGGAGCGACCGACTCGCGCCACTACGCCCGGCTCACATCCAATGTGCTGCGCTTCGTCGGAGCCACGATCGGGAAGGACGATTTGCGCCGGGTCCACGGGACAGACGAGCGGGTGGGCGTGCGGGCGTACGCGGACGCGGTGCGGATCTACATCCAGCTGCTCAAGAACGCAGCGGTCGAGGCTCCTCAGCCGTAGTCTCTCAATGACACCGACCACCCGGACTCGATGGGGAGGAGATATGAGACGGTATGCATTGCTGCTGACGGTCCTGCTGGCGCTGGGCGCGACCGCCGCGTCGGCCCAGACTCCCATGCGCGGCGGCGGCCCCGGGGGCGCGGGCCGGCGCATGGAGCTGCTCTTCAAGGACATCACGCTCACGCCGCCCCAGCAGGCGAAAGTCGACTCCATCGAGGCGCACTACCGCAGCGAGCGCCCGTCCTTCACGCCGGGCACGCCTCCGGACTCCGCGACCCGCGACAAGGTCCGCGCCCTGTTTCAACGTGAGCGGGACGACCTCCGCGCCGTGCTGACGCCGGAGCAGCAGAAGACTTTCGATCGCAACCTCGAGGCGATGCGCCAGCGACGGTCGGGGGGGAGGCCCTGAGGGTCAGTCGAACAACCGCTGCCGGCGGTCGATCTCGCGCACCACTCTGATCGCGAGGACGGTCGCGACGACTCCCACCGCGGCGGCCGCGATCCCCATATGGGTGGCGTCGCTGAGCTGCTCGGCCGTGCGGGCGTCCCGCGCCACGCGCGTGGACACGGGCTCGAGCACCCCCCACGCCAGGGAGACGCCCCACCAGCCGCGCAGCAACACGGGAGCGGGCAGGTCGTCGTACCCGTCGCGGTCGTTCCTCGAGTCGCTGCGCAGCCAGAGATCCTTCATGACCTGGTAAGCGCGCACCACGTTGACGAACGGCACGAACCAGTACGCCACCGCCCAGGTCGGGCTGAAGCGCACGCGCTTGGACCCGACGAACACGAGATTGGTGTAGGCGCGGTGCAGCCACACGAGCCACAGCACCGCAGCGCACGCGAACGCGACCAGGTTGAGCGTGCCGATCGCGCGGGATCGTGCGTCGGCCCGCTGCTCCGCGTCGGTCCGCCAGCGCGCATCACTGGCGGCGATGTCGGCGGGGAGCGGTTGCGCGTCGGCGACGGCGGGAACGATCAGGGCGCGCTCGGACAGGCGAGACACGATCGTGCCGGCTTCGAGCGCGAGGCAGGCGAATAACAGATAGGTCGTCCACTGCGCCACCGAGACGCGGCGAACGTGGTGCCGATGGTCTGACATGGAGTGCCCAATTGGGCCGGTGCAAGGATCTGCAATACCCGTGCCCGTTAAAGGCTCGTTGCACGGCCGCCGCATCTCCATCTACCTTTCTTCAGTGCCAGCGCCCGATACTCTCCAGGCGCGCGTCGAGCGCGCCTTGTCGCAGCTCCAGAACCCGCGCCGCGGCGGCGACGTCCTCACGGCCGGCATGGTCAAGGACCTCGCCGTGGACGACCGTGGGACGGTCACCTTCACCTTCCTGCTCGGCCGCGACGATCCCGGTTCCCTGGCCCGCGACGTCCGGAAGGCGGTCCAGGCAGTGCCGGGTGTGACTGCGGTGCGCGTGAACGTGACGGATGCGAGCGCCCCAGCGGCCGCCACCGCGCACGGCGCACCGCGCACCAGCTCACCGGGCGTCCCTCCGCCCCCGACCCCCGTCGAGCTGCCGCACCTCGGGAGAGTCCTGGCGATCTCGTCTGGCAAAGGCGGCGTCGGCAAGTCTACCGTGTCCGCCAACCTCGCCGTCGCGCTGGCGCGTGCCGGGCATCGCGTGGGCCTCATGGACGCCGACATCTACGGGCCCAACATCCCGCGCATGATGGGAGTCGATCGCAAACCGGAGGTGCGTGGCGGCCGGATCCAGCCGCTCGAGGCGCACGGCGTCAAGCTGATGTCGCTGGGGCTGATCGTCGAGCGCGACGCGCCCGCCATCTGGCGCGGCCCGATCATCATGAAGGTGATCCAGCAATTCCTGCGCGACGTCGACTGGGGGGAGCTCGACTACTTCCTGGTGGATCTGCCCCCGGGCACCGGCGACGCACAGCTGTCGCTCGCGCAGAGCGTCCACATCCGCGGAGCGGTCATCGTCACCACGCCGCAGGAGGTGGCGGTGGGAGACAGCCTGCGCGGCGCGAAGATGTTCGAGCGGGTCGGGGTCCCGGTGCTCGGCGTGGTCGAAAACATGAGCTCGTACGTGTGCCCGCACTGCGGCGAGCGGACCGCCATCTTTCTGGCGGGTGGCGGCACCCGGCTCGCGGACGAGCTGGGCGTGCCGTTGCTCGGCGAGGTGCCGCTGCAGGCGCACCTGGCGGATTTGGCCGACGGCGGACGACCGATCGTCGCGGCTCAGCCCGATTCCCCCGCGGCGCGGGCGCTCGATGCCATCGCGCGCCGCGTCGCCGACGCGCTCGCCGCCGTTCCGCGCTGACGTGCGGCTTCTGTTCGCCGCGCTGGTGCTGCTGCAGGGTCCCCGTCGCGTCGACCGTCCCGACCTGCGCGCCGGCCTCGACACGCTCTATGGCGGCGGCTTCCCGGCGGCCGCGGGATACTTCGCCGAGCTCGCGCGGCGCGACAGCGCGGACCCGGCGCCCGTGATTTTCGAGGCCAGCGCCTACATCTGGTGGGCGGCGGCGCTCGAGAACGACGGCTACGAAATGACGCGCATCGACTCGCTGCTGGATCGCGCGATCGCTCGGGCCGTCGCCGCGCCACGCGGACCGGCGCGCGACTTCTGGCTCGCCACCGCGCTGGGGTACCGCGCCCGCCAGCGCGACCTGCACGGTCACTCCTGGAGCGCCGCCAAAGACGCGAAAGTGATGCGCGACGCGTACGCCCGCGTCCTCGCCGCCGACTCGAGCTGCGCCGACTGCTACCTCGGCCTCGGCGTCTATCAGTACGGCCTGGCCCGCGCCGGCGCCCTCGCCCGCCTGGTGGCGAAGCTGGTGGGCCTGGGCAGCGGCAACGCGG
>Ga0209473_1002460_pt1 | contig 10186 bp, 19 predicted proteins | sample GraSoiAngelo_133_FD_185890 | JGI IMG/M metagenome (GOLD analysis project Ga0209473, IMG submission 185890) | Grasslands soil microbial communities from the Angelo Coastal Reserve, California, USA - 14_0929_05_20cm (SPAdes) (version 2) | ecosystem: Environmental > Terrestrial > Soil > Grasslands ...
TTACACGCAAACGTACGGCGCAATCATCGCCTTGAACTGGACGGACGATCACTTTAATTGGCGCAATGGCGCTCGTGCGCTCCTCGTCGGAATGTGCAGATGGCAGTCAACCTTCGGTTAATAGAACTGGGCGCGCTCGGCAATTCAACTACTTTGCGACGCAGAAGACAGGCGTCGGCCAGAGTTTTGGCGAACGACAAGCCAAAGAGAAAAAAGCTGCCAGCCGGCGCTTCGAAAAAACGATTCTCTAATTCCATATTTGGTCCAGAAATGGAAACGCCATTTCCATATTTTAGCAAAGCTGCGAGTTCGCCAGAAGCAATATCTTTCACAGGAGTTTCACAGGAGGCGCTACTATGCCAGTCACCATGTTGACCCAAGAAGCGTGGGTCGGGGTGTAGTGGAAATGCGCGCGGGGATGCCGCTTCAGCCAGCGCCGCGCTGCTTCGTTCTTGTGGATGTTGAGATTGTCGAGAATCATGTGCAACTCTTGCTCCGGGAAAGCTCTGACCACATCGTTGAGGAAGCGCAGGAAGTTGACCGAAGTGCGGCGTTGTTTGACATGCGCCACCACTTTGCCGCTGGCAATCTCCAGAGCCGCCAGCGAGGTCTGCGTGCCGTGACGAACGTACTCATTGGTCCAGCTGCGCGGCTTCTTGGCGCTTAAGGGCAGCAAGGGCTGCGTGCGATCTAAGGCCTGTCTTTTCGTCCACACACAACACCAGAGCATTTTCGGGGCGACAAGAAAAGGGTGTTTGGGGATGGTCCCGAGGCTGCTAACTGACGCCAGAGAAACGAGTTATGTGATTTAGAGTTCTCTGTTAACAGCTGGGGGGTATAAACCTCTAAGTGCCGCGTTTGGTGTCGCTTACGAGCCTTATCGGGGTGATGTCATAACGACGCCGGCCTCGCAACGGCCCGAGTAGACTGTCATTTGCGGTTGAAGGGAAAGGTTTCCAGCGCCCAGCGCTCGGGCAGGTTGGCGCGACGGATGCGATATTCCAAGGCAGTTTCCTGGCGGTGGTGCCACTGCGCGCGCAGCAGGCGGGTGAGAAACTCGGAGTAGGAGACGTCCTGTTTCTCGGCGGCGCGCAGCTGTTCTTCATAGATTTCCAGCATGCGCCGGAGTTTGAGGTTCTTGAGCAGCTGTCCGAGTTCTTCACTCATCGTCGGGTTCCTTGTCGCCATCTTCGTCCAACAGGAAAAAGTCGCGTTGCACGCGGCGCAGAACCATCCGTTCCAAGGCGAAATTCAGCGCCGTTCGCCCATTGTTCATTGCGTGATCGGCGTCCGCGCCCTTTTCAATTAGCAGCTTGACCGTGCTCAAATGTCCGTTCTGCGCGGGAAACATGAGTGCGTTGCCGCCCTCCGTCGTGGTTCGCCGGATGTCGGCCCCGTGAGCGAGGAATATCTCAACGATCTCGTCGTGCCCGCCTGCAGCCGCGGTCATCAGTGGAGTTGTTCCGACGACCGTCGCGAGGTCCACCGAGGCGCCATCGGCCAGTAGGCTCTGCATGACTGCCGTGTGCCCGTTTGCGGCTGCGATTATCAGCGCGGTCGTCCCCTCGTTATCGCAGCGGTCGACATGGGCGCGCCCGCTTCGATCAGTGGCTTCACTGCCGCCTCGCGGCCTTCTCTTGCCGCCGTGAGTAGGGCCGTCGCGCCGCCCGCGTCACGGTGATCAAGCTCAGCACCACACTTGATCAAAAGCTCGACAACACTGTCGTGACCCCTCCCCGCAGCATATGAGAGCGCGGTCGATCCGTCTTCGGTGAATCTATTGACTGCGGCTCCGCGATCGACGAGCCATAGATAGCAGAGCCTCTGGTCGGTTTCTCCAGGCAGCGGACATGAGTGCGGTCCAGCCGGTCGGTGTGGTCTGATCGATGCCGACGCCACGCTCGATAAGCTCTGCCATAACGCCGACTTGGCCACCCGCTGCCGCAAGCATGAGAGGCGTCACCACGTTTTTGTCCTGTGCCCGGTTTGGGTCGGCGTCGCGTTCCAGCAGGAGGCGCACGACAGCCTCGTGGCCAGCTGCAGCTGCCACGCTGAGCGCCGAGCGCCCGCTCACGTTCACCTTCTCCATGTCCGCGCCGTGATCAAGCAGAATTTGGACTATCGGCGCACCGCCGTTGACGAGCGCCCGCACCACGGCTTCGCTGCTGTTCCCCACGGCGAACATGAGCGGCGTGAGCCCCTCCAGCGACGGCAGCGTGATGTTCGCCCCATGGCTGACAAGCAGTTCTACGATTTCGGCACGATTGTCCGAGATGGCAGAAAAGAGTGGGGGGATTCTTTTTTCACCGACGAGATTCGGGATTGGCCCCGTGCTCCAACAACACTCTCACAACATCCGGGCGATTGAACAGGATCGCCTCGGAGAGCGGCGTTTGGCCGTCTGGTAATTTTTGGTTCACGTTCGCGCCGGCCTCAATCAGCAGCCTCTGGAATATCCAAGCTCCCCGGCGCGGAGGAACTCGTTCAGCTCGTCCTGAGCGGTCAAACATATCGGGAGATTGCAGACCGCTTCGGCGTGAAGCTTGAAGACTCAGCGAAAAGGGCGTACGAAAGAGCCCGGCGGCTTGTCGCCCAACAGATGCGAGAGAAGGGCAGCACATGGGAAGAAATCCGTACGAGGTTCAGTTTGGAGAAACAAGGAGTACACGTTTAGCTCTGTTTGCCCGCAGGGTCCCTATGAAAAAAAAGGACTTAATCGTCGCCAACGAATGGTCGTTAAATTGCCATGCGTTAGATGTTAGAAGAAGGCTTGTTCGCCGGCAGGAGAATAACAATCTTCAACCTCCGTGTCGGACAACTCACATGTATTTGGAGTTTTCAGACTGGGAACTTGGAAATATGTCTTTGTACTTGCAACGGGAAACTACCGTATACCGCTTGCCGTATCTGCCAGGTGGCCCCAAGTCAATACTTAGTGCCTTTCGGATTCAACGGCGTTGGTTTTGCCGTGTGCGGATGGCCGACAATGTCCGTGACTAGTCTGACGCCGCCGGAGGCATATCCGGGATATACAAGAGGAGAACCTTGAAGAACCTTCCTGCATCTTACTCGCTCAACTCTGTAGGTTGTCGCGGTGTCGAAAAAAAGGGGAACGGAGATGAACCAGACTGGAAGTAAACTCGCGCTGACGGTGACAGTCATGCGGTCAATTCTCACGGACTTGAGTAACCTGTGGCGCGCCCTAGTGCAGAAGGGCGAAGATGACCAGCCACTGACACAAGACCCCATCAAGGCGCCACTGGCAGGTGTGTTATCCCGGTGGAGGCGCCTGGCAACATTCATCAACACTAGTCAGGAGACGATGAAATTGACAGACTACGTCTACGCGGAAGCGAATCTCCGATGCGCCAACGAACTTTCCCGGGTACTTGAGCGAATACCCCGCACTTGGTCTGAATCCCAACTGCGTGCGGCAGTAAAGGATGCGCGGGCTGATGAGGTATTCTTCATTAGTCAGCTGTGCAAAGGTATGCACGACGCGAACATGCTTTCTATGGCCCTGAAGAAACGGCTAGCGCAACTGAAGGGAGAATTGCCTCTCGGAGACTCGCCGGGTGAACCTGGTAGGATTCACGCCGCACCCGGATCAGGAGTGGATGGAGCAGCAGGCGCGAAACACGACGATGGAGGAGTGGGGATGCCTGAGAGGCTGCCGCTATCTCCTGCATGACCGAGATGCGAAGTTCTGCCAAGCATTTCGAGAACTGATCAAGACGGGAAGCGTGCCCCCATGTGGTCAAAAATCTCAAACGTATTGAAAAGGCTTGGTTTCCGGTCTCATAATTTCCTCACACAGCTGCTTTCTGAAACCTCAAGAGCATGTACAATCCGGGTTCGACGATCAAGTCTAGGGAGGCTCTGGAATGATTTGGGCTCGCATGCTTGCTTACATCACCGGAACCGTAGACCAGGAACTACTACTGAGGAACGAATATCTGGCCGCAGAGAACCGCATCCTGAGAGGCCAAATCCAAGGCAGGTTGTTGTTATCCGATGCCGAAAAAGCTACGTTGGCTGAGATCGCCCACCGGCTCAAACGGAAGGCCTTGGAAGAATTGGCGGCTGTCGCGAAACCGGATACGCTGCTGGCCTGGTACCGAAAGCTCATTGCCAACAAGTTCGACGGATCGAAGTTTCGCAAATCCTGGGGTCGTCCCCGAGTTGACGAGGAAACCGAGCGGTTGGTGGTGCAGATGGCGAAGGAAAATCAGACGCGGAACTTTGCGGGGATGGTGCGGCCCTGCTTCCAAACGGAAGGGCCGTCGGGATTGATGGGCTGGAGAATTTGGTGACCAGCGTCGCCGTCGCAGATTCCGCTGCTGGCGTAAAGGATCTTCAATGTGCCGGGCACATAGCTGATGCTGTAGTTGGTCGAGCTTTGTCCCGAGCAGGTAATGGGATAGCTGCCGACATTGCTCGCCGTCGTTGGCGGTGGTTGTGCAGGTCAATGTGCCAGTGAGGGACGCTGGCGTCTCTCCGTTCACGAAGCCGCTGTAGGTTGCCGAGAACGGGGGATTTAGGAGCGTGCAGGAGTTTGGTGGCGTTATTTGCTGTGATGGTGAGCGGGGCGGGCGTAACGGTCAGAGTTCCCGGCTGGTACGTGATCGCGTAGTTCGTGGTGGACGACGGGCCAGAACACGTGATCGAGTAGCTGCCGACTGGGCTGGCGGCCGTGCCCGTGGTGCCGCACGTGGGATTCGCGCCGATGGAGGTCAGCGTGTCGCCAAAACTCCAGCCGACCGTGAAATCAATAACATAGCTGCTGCCATCCCACCACGGTTCTGTTATAAATCCTGACCATGTTTCGCTTCGTCGGGCTCTGCTTCGGAATGCTGGTCCGCTTCTTTCGTGAGCGCCAAGTCTCCTTCTTGAGAATCTCGCTTTGGGAATTATTGCGCACTACAGGTCACGATCAGCCTCGCCAAAATTAGAAGCACATTTGAAATCAACAAGATGCAAAGAGGCTGTGTTACATGAGCGCCGCGGGAGCCGTTATGGGGCCAGACGAGGTTTTCGGTAGGCACAGGCTCAAGACCAACTATTTTACCCCTGGGGTCAGGAGTGGCAGATGATCGGCACGGCTCAGGAGAAGCGCTTTGCCATCCTGGGCCACCGTGATACTACCGAGACAGGTCTTGACCCAACGCGATTCAGAATGTTTTCTTCAACCCAGGGTCGTTGGTTAAGCAAAGACCCTAAGGCAGGACAAGTTTGCAACCCGCAAACCTTGAATCGTTACGCCTATGTGCGCAACAGCCCAGCCAACCTAATTGACCCACGAGGGACAAACGGAGGAGATCGGGGTGGCGGTGGCTTCTTTGGGCCAGGGAATGGCTGTGATCCGTCGGACGCAAGCTGTGGTTCAAACGGTGATATCTGGGGACCAGGAGGAGACATCTTCGGCGGTGGCCTCTACACTGGCTCCGGATTTTACCCGGAAACGGTGATATGCTGGTGCGTTCTAGTCACGCCGGTCCCGTTTGATATTCAAGGGATCGCCTGTTCTTACGCGTGCTTGTGCGAAGACTTCAGTATAGCCGCTTTTGAAAAGAGAACTAATTCCTGGGCCTGTTTCTTCGTGCCGTGTCCGAAGCTGGTGAATATAGAAATTATCAACCTACCGGGCTACGTCCCTGTCAAGGAAGTCATCTGGACTTGGCCGAGGCCTTTCTGCTACCCATGATTGTCCCAACTGAACGCCAAAGGAAGGGGCTAGACGCTCTTCTTAAGATGTCCTGGACTCTAGTTTCTGCGTTCACCGCGGCGCTAGAACTGGGCTCGCGTCATTGCCCCTCGAGCTCTTTCACAATTGAGCTGTTTCTCTGTGGCCTGTACTTGCGACAAGGAAAACGTGTCCTCAAATACTTTGATACCCAGGGAGCGTACAAATCTATGGTGAAGGAGCTATGTGGAACCGACGTGGAAGAGCCTTTTCTCAGGAGGTTGGTCGTCTCGCTGACCCGCAGAAATGCGGTGTCGATCGCGGTGAGGTTTGACGAACAGTTCGTCGATGTGCTTTGTGAGGCCAATAGGCTGCGCTCTGAGGCTCGCAGGCGCAAAATCGAGCTTCGTGACTTCATGAGAGCTCTTGCAATGAACCGAAACGCGGTTGAGGCGCTCGCACTGAGAAGGGGGCTGGCCTTAAAGGCCCCACTACCATGACTTCGCTTTGGGAGAATTGCCTTGAGGTATGCTTCAACGACCAGTTTTCTTTCACTGTGCATAACGAAAACCCCATCCAGCGGTTTCCCGTCAAATGTCACGCATTATAAAAGGGCGCCCCTTTGGAGTAGGTTTTGAGTGCCTTAGCTCAACGCTGCGATACAATGCCTTCAACCGATTCATAACTCTCGTGAGATCTTTGGTGATGGTCAGATAGCTGCGCGCCAGCTCCTTCATCGTTCGCAAGCCGTTGTCGCAGCCAAAACTCCAGCCGAGATCCAAGACGGGGCGGTTCTTGGTGGAGTAGGCAGGCGGTTATCGGTTCGATAGAGCAAGAAGACTCTGGAGGGGGCCAACCCGCGTGCGCGCACATATATATATATAAAGGACCGGTCGAGAATCGATCCGGACTATGCCGCTCGATTATAACGATGGTGCAGCCCTCCGAGTCGCTCCTGTGAAAGGACTCGACCCGAAGCTTGGGAACGAATTCTGCCCTCAGGTGTCCCCTTCTCAAGTCCAAGATGCGTACGGTCCGCATGATGGTAACGAACGTACTCGGAGAGCAAGCGCTTCAGATGGCGTTCATTCAGCGCAACAATGTGGTCCAGGAGGTCTCGTCTACAGCTTCCCACCCACCGCTCCGCGACGCCATTCTGCCAGGGACTTCGGAATGACGTTTGCTTGGGAATGATCCTTGTGGCTTTCACCGCCGCGATGACCTCGAACCCGAACTTCTGATCGCGATCAAAGATCAAATATTTCTGAGAGGCTTCAAATGGAAACGCCTCGCGCAACTGCTGGATGATCCAACCGCTCGTCGGATGCTTCGTGACGTTAACGTGCAGGATGCGCCGACGATCATGACTGATGACGAAGAAGCAGTAGAGCATGCCGAACGTAATCGTTGGCGCGGTGAAAAAATCCATGGCCGCAATCGCTTCCCGATGGTTTCGAAGGAACGCCAGCCAGCGCCTGGCCCGGCCAGGATCTCTCGGTGCTCGCTTCATCCAACGGGAGATAGTTCTCTCGGAAAGGTCAAAACCGAGCATGCGGAGTTCCCCATGGATCCGCGGCGCTCCCCAGGTTGGGTTCTCAACGACCATCCGAAAGATCAATTTCCGAACCTCCTTCGGTGTCGGTCTTCTTCCGACCGGCCTCCGGACTCTGGAGATCAGCCGCCAGTAGATTCGAAAACCAGTCCGGTGCCAACGGACGACGGTTTCCGGCGTGACCAGGATGAGAGAATGTTTCCAAGCCGACCAAACCGACCGAGCGATTACCCAGAAGAGCTTATCGAAGAGGCCGAGACTAGGCCGAGGATGTCGACGCTTCAGCGCGACGAGTTGTTGACGCAAAGCGAGATTCTCAAGAAGGAGAGTTCGCCGCTCACGAAAGAAGCGGACCAGCATTCCCAAGCAGAGCGCGACGAAGCGAAACATGGTCTGGATTTATAACAGAATGGCGATGGGAGGGCAGCAGGTATGTTATTGATTTCACGGCCGGCTGGAGTTCTGGCGAACCACACCTATTAAATTTTAACCTCGCAATCGAATTTTTACAGTCATTTTCCCTGCTCCTCGTAAGCACAAATGTGCTAACATACCAGGCGGTGGACGATGACAAAAACCAAAGCCAGAAAATCTGTAGCTCGCCAGTCTTCTCGAGAAATTGAGGGAACCGAATATCGCGGAAAACAAGCGAAGACCGGTAATTCCCTAGGCTTTCGTTTTGACCGGGCGCTCTTCCGGAGTCATCCCGAATTCAATGGGGAGGTTCGAGCCAAAGTGATTGCTCCCGGCCGAATGCTGGTCTCCGTGGAGGCGACCGCGGTCAGCCGACATCCCGATGATGCGGTCGTGGCCGCATTTCTGGCTTTCCTCGCCAAGGAGATGCAGCGAGAACCTCAAGCGATCGCGCCCCTCGACCCGAATCTGACACGTCGAATCGATACCCTGGTTGATCATGTCTCCGTTTCTTCGGATGAAGATCTCGGAGACGAGGCTTTGATTTGATGGTAGTGAATGGCTGGAGGCTATTTGCTCATCCACTTTTCACTCAACAACTCGAACGGCTCACCAGCCAGGTCGAAGCTCTCGCCGCAAAGGACCCTGAAGACTACCGGAACCAACCCGCCACCAAACTTCTGGCCACGATAAGGCGCTACATCATGGAAATTATCCCCAAGGACCCGAACGCCGCGGAGTTCCGCCAGGGAAACACGCTCGGACCGGACAATCGCCACTGGTTTCGGGCCAAATTCCACGACCGATATCGCTTGTTCTACCGTTTCTCAAGCCACGACAAGCTGATCATCTACGCCTGGGTTAACGATGAGGATTCGCTGCGAAAAGCCGGATCGCGTACCGACCCCTATGCCATCTTTCGAAATATGTTGGTTTCTGGAAGTCCTCCAAGCAGCCTAGACCAGCTCCTGAGGGTTTCGAAGGAAATGCCTCAGACGGATACCGGATTCGTGTCTCGACCACAGGAAGGAAAGACCAAGAGAGAAGCTCGACGGAAAACGTAAGTTCCGAATGCTTCATCATTCCTGTACGGACCGAGAAGCAAAGATGCTTGATCTCGACACACTTTCGAAGCTGCGCTTTGGGATGAGCGAAGTTCCCAAAATCGGAGGACAGCGCGGAGCCTACGAAGAAAAATGGAGTCAATGGTTTCTGGAACGCTCGTTCTTCCGAGATTTCGTTTACCGGAATCCGCGCGGGAAGAAAAAAGGGGAAGAGCTTACTGACGCGGTCGTGTTGTTCGACGACGTGATGATCATGGTTCAAGTGGTTCAAGTCAAAGCCCAGTGTGGCCGGCATGACCCGATATGCCACCGATTGCAACATTTAGCTCGGATTATCTGTTGGAGCCGGTTAGTTATGGGCTAAAGCTTGCAGGCTCGTTCAGCGGCGGAATACTGTTGAAGACGGAGTTCTCGACAAAGCTGCAGGCTGCAGGGGTCAATGCAACGGCGTATGCCGCGAAACTGCCCGGCGGCCGGACGTCGGTGATTCCTTTATGGTCAAAAAAGTCGTGCGTAGGGCTGAAGTCAAAGGTCACCGTCATGGTTTCAGGGTTTCAGGCGTGCTCTTGATTGAGGCCGCTGACAATCCGCGACCAGTACACAAACTGTGCCACCAGACTCAACATCCCAAACAGGACCACCACCTCGAATCTCCCCGAGCATAGCCAGAATCCCTTCCAGCCTTGTCCTTCGGCGCGTCGCAATAGGTTGTCCAAAAACAGGAAGAAAAATAACAGCGCCGCTATGTTGTACCCCGCCCTCGAATGCTTCTGTACATGCTCTTGAGGTTTCAGAAAGCAGCTGTGCAAAAAAATTACGAGACCGGAAACCAAGCCTTTTCTATGCGTTGGAGATTTTTGACCATACGGGACCTGCGGATGTTCGATCCGAACGACCGCAGCCCCAAGCCGCGACTGGTTTTCCGCCCAGAGAAGCTGCGCGAACTGGGAATACCGGACGCGCTCATCGAGGCCGCAGCAAAGTCTGAGCCGCGGGGATTCCTGCTATTCGATGACCTACCCGGTGAGACGCAGCAAGGAAGCAGCCAAGCCGACCAACCCCCAATCAAAACATAATTCCGGCCAGCTCAAAACACACAAATCCACAAAAACAAAAAAGCCAAAAACTGGAGGTGCCTTATGGCAAGTGAAGGAAACGGCTTCACGCATTACCTCGTATCGAAGGGAGTCGTTCTCGGAGAGGCCTGCATCATCGAGCAATGCCTATTTATCATGAACGATAGGCATTGTTATTCCGTGTCCCAAACTATTACGGAGTGATTGCTTACATGCCGTGTTTTCCGGCTCGTATCGACGCTGCGTCGACATAGTTGGCCCCTTCAATCTCTTGGGATTGAAAGAGCATGCCGACTCCTCGATTATTCCGACTTGAGCAAAGCAACCTTCTTCTTGGTCCCGTTTTGCCTTGAGCTGCGCGCTCTGCCCACCATTTGCTTTCGGCATAATCCGGCAG
>Ga0209473_1002461_pt1 | contig 10185 bp, 9 predicted proteins | sample GraSoiAngelo_133_FD_185890 | JGI IMG/M metagenome (GOLD analysis project Ga0209473, IMG submission 185890) | Grasslands soil microbial communities from the Angelo Coastal Reserve, California, USA - 14_0929_05_20cm (SPAdes) (version 2) | ecosystem: Environmental > Terrestrial > Soil > Grasslands ...
GCTGCGCGCCCGCGACATCGACGAGGCGGCGGCGCTCGCCGCAAAGCAGCGCGCCGAGCAATCGCTCCGGGACAAGGCCGGGCACATCACGCAGGCCGAGGCGCTGGCGGAGCTCGCGCGGGCCGCGGCGCAGCTGAAAGTCCTCGAGCGTCTGCGCAAATTGCGGGGTTGAGCGCTGGAACCGTCATCGGAGCTCCCTTCCCCGGCAACGCCCTCCGCGGCGCCACCCGGGCTGCTCGCAGGCCTGGCACGCAACCTGAGCGGCGGCCTTGCGCTGCTGGTGTTGCGGCGCCGCTGGCCGCCGCGCTTCGTCGTCAACTTCGACCAGGTGGTCGCGCTCCTGATCCTCGACCTCGCCGTCTGGGCCGGGCTCGACGCCCTGCATGCCGAGGCGCATGCGCCGCTCGCTCTCGACGGGCTCTTCGGCTGGGGCTGCTATCTGCTGCTGGCGCTGGGGGCCTGCGCGATAGTGGCGCGCGCGCACAGCCGCGCGGCCGATACCCGCGCGCTGCTGGTGCCGGCGCTGTCGGTCGCACCGTTCGTGCTCACTCTCTTCTGGCTGGCGAGCGACCGCCCGCTGGTGCAGGCGCGGCCGGTCACGGCACTGGTGGTGACACTCGTTTACATGGCGCTGCTGTGCGGGCGCGTGCTGGGCGCGGCGTACGCCGTGGTGCGCACGCGCGCGACGGTCATCGCGCTCGCGCTGGTGCTCGCCTCGCCCTGGGTGATGGGGTTCTTGAACTTCGACACGCGTCTGTGGGTGGCAGAGGAGCCGGAGCAGCCCCAGGACGCAGACGACGCCGATCAGGCGGAAGCCCTGTTCTACGAGCAGCCGGCGCAGATCGCCGCCGCCGTCGCGCGCGTGCAGAGCGCCCCGGCGGGCAAGTCGGGCGTCTACTTCGTCGGCTTCGCCGGTGATGGCGAGCAGGCGGTGTTCAAGCGCGAGACGCTGTTTGCCAGCCGGGTGTTCGCCGAGCGCTTCGGCGCAGGCGACCGCTCGGTGCTGCTGGTGAACGACGTGGAGGACCGCGATTCGTATCCGCTGGCGAGCGTCTCCGGACTCGCCCAGACGCTGAAGCTGCTCGCCGCGCGCATGCATCCGGACGATGATGTGCTGGTGCTGTTCCTCACCTCGCACGGCTCGCAGGACGGGCTGGAGGTCGAGAACGGCTCGCTGCCGCTCTCGCAGCTGGCGCCCGCGGATCTGCGCGAGGCGCTCGATGATGCCGAGATCCGCTGGCGCGTGGTGGTGGTGTCGGCCTGCTACGCGGGCGTCTTTCTCGACGAGCTCAAGAGCGACACCACGGCGATCATTACCGCAGCCGATGCCACGCACACCTCCTTTGGCTGCGAGGACAACCGTGAGCTCACCTGGTTCGGCGAGGCGTTCCTCAAGGACTCGCTCGCGGGCAGCCCCTCGCTCGAGGAGGCGTTCCACAAGGCCGCCGCGCTGGTGGCGCGCCGCGAGGACGCCGAGCACCAGGCGCATTCCAACCCCCAGCTGTACGTGGGCCCGCTCATGCGCCGCAAACTCGCCGAGTTGCCGCTCGGACAGCCCGGGCACGCTCAGCGCTCATTTACCGTAGCACGATGAGTACAATCCCGGCCATGCGCACCACCCGAGCTTCGAAGCGCGGCCGCGATGTGCGCCGCCGCGGGGTTGCGCGCGGCGGCGCTGCGCGCGCAGCCTCTCCCGCCCCGCTGTCCGTCGTGATCCTGGCGGCGGGCGAGGGCAAGCGCATGCAATCGCCGCTCCCCAAGGTACTGCAGCCGCTCGCCGGCCGGCCGCTGCTGAAGCACGTGATCGACACGGCGCGCACGCTCGCGCCGGCCGCCATCCAGGTGGTTTACGGACATGGGGGCGAGCAGGTGCCCGGGGCACTCAAGGACGAGCCGGTCTCCTGGACGCTGCAGGCCGAGCGCTTGGGGACCGGGCACGCCGTGCTGCAGGCGATGCAACACATCCCCGACGGACACCTGGTGCTGGTGCTCTATGGCGACGTGCCGCTCATCGGTCGCGCCCAGCTCGCTGAGCTCGTGGCACTCGCCGGGCCGCGGCAGCTGGCGCTCCTCACCATGAAGGCTGACGATCCGCAAGGCTACGGCCGCATCGTACGCAGCGCCCGGGGGCTCGTGCAGCGGATCGTCGAGCAGCAGGACGCGACGCCAGCGCAGCGCGCCATCCACGAATGCAACACCGGGGTGCTCGCCTGCCCCGCGCAGCTGCTGCGCGGCTGGCTCGCGCGATTGAAGCCGGACAACTCGGCCGCCGAGTACTACCTCACCGACGTCATCGCCATGGCGGTGAGGCACAAGCTCGCGGTCCGGCCGCTCATAGCGCCGCAGGTCGGCGAAGTGCTGGGGGTGAACGACAAGGCGCAGCTCGCGCAGCTGGAAGCGGTATGGAGGGCGCGCTGCGCGCGCGCGCTGCTGCTGGCGGGCGTGACGCTCGCCGATCCCGCGCGCCTGGACGTGCGCGGGGAGCTGGCCCACGGCACGGACGTATTCATCGACGTCAACGTGGTGCTCGAGGGCAAGGTGGTGCTCGGGGACCGGGTGCGCGTGGGTGCCGGCTGCGTGATCCGCAACAGCGAGATCGGCGCCGACACGCAGGTGTTCCCGCACTGCGTGATCGACGGCGCACTCATCGGTCCCGGCTGCAACATCGGGCCGTTCGCGCGCGTGCGGCCGTCCGCCACCCTGGGGAGCGAAGTGCACATCGGCAACTTCGTCGAGGTGAAGAACTCGCGCCTCGGTGCCGGCTCGAAAGCGAACCATCTGGCCTACGTGGGCGATGCCCAGGTGGGCGAGCGCGTCAACTTCGGCGCCGGCACCATCGTGGCCAACTACGACGGCGCCAACAAGCACGCCACGCTCATCGAAGACGACGTGCACACCGGTTCCAACAGTGTGCTGGTGGCGCCCATCACGGTCGGCGCGGGCGCCACCATTGCCGCGGGCTCCACCGTCACCCACGCGGTGCCGGCGGGCAAGCTCACGGTGGCGCGGGCGCGCCAGGCGACCATCGAGGGCTGGCATCGGCCGGTGAAAAACAAGAAATAGCGCGGCTGCTGTCCTGCAACCCGCCTGCTGGCCTGCAACGCGCCCGCTGTCCTGCAACGCGCCCGCTGTCCTGCAACCGGCCGCTCCTCGGCTGGCGTTGCCCTCGCGCCCGGGCAGGCGCGACCTTGATCACGGCTTTCGCGAGCAAAATCAGCGTTCTCCGTTCCTTTCAGGCAAACTTACAGGTCGAGCCCACGGGCGGGAAGGCGTGGGCCCTGCAAATCGAGGCGCGAAGCCGATGTGTGGAATCGTTGGAGCGGTCGCCGAGCGCGATGTCGTCCCTATCCTGATGGAGGGCCTGCGGCGGCTGGAATATCGCGGCTATGATTCTGCGGGTCTTGCCGTGCTCAACGGCTCGAAGCACCTGACGCGCCTGCGCACCGTCGGGAAGGTGCACATGCTCGACGAGGCGCTCGCGCAGACGCCCACCGCCGGCCACGTCGGCATCGCGCATACGCGCTGGGCCACGCACGGAGTACCGAGCGAGCGCAACGCCCACCCGCACATCTCGCGCGATGGGCTCGCGATCGTGCACAACGGCATCATCGAGAACCACGATGAGCTGCGCGCGGATCTCGAGCGCCGCGGCTACCGCTTCTCCTCCGAGACGGACACCGAGGTCATCGCGCACCGCATTCACTACCACCTGCAGAGCGTGCGGGACCTCTTCAAGGCGGTGCGTGCCACGGTGGCGGAGCTCCAGGGCGCCTATGCGCTGGTGGTCGTGAGTGAGCACGAGCCCGAACGGCTGATCCTGGCTCGCGAGGGTTGCCCGGTCGTGATCGGGCTTGGCGCCGATGAGAATTTCGTGGCCTCGGACGTGGCGGCGCTCCTGCCGGTCACACGGCGCTTCATGTTCCTCGAGGAGGGAGATGTCGCCGAAGTGCGGCGCCAGGCCGTGCGCATCATCGATCGCAACGGCAGCACGGTGGAACGCCCGATCCGCGAGAGTGAGCTGTCGGCGGAGGCCGCCGAACGGGGGCCGTACCGGCACTTCATGCTGAAGGAGATCCACGAGCAGCCGCGCGCGATCGCCAACACCCTGCAGGAGCGGGTCGCGAACGGACGCCTGCTGGAAGCGGCGTTCGGCCCGGCGGCGACCGAGGTGTTCCGGCGCACCCAGAGCGTGCACATCGTGGCCTGCGGCACCAGCTTTCATGCCGCATCCTGCGCCCGCTATTTCATCGAGCAGGTCGCGAAGGTTCCCTGCACGGTGGATATCGCCAGCGAGTACCGCTACCGCAACCCCCTGGTGCCGGTGGATTCGCTGTTCGTCAGCGTCTCGCAATCCGGGGAGACCGCGGACACGCTGGCCGCGCTGCGCCTCGCCCGCCAGTCCGGCTACCTGTCCACGCTCGCCGTCTGCAACGTTCCCGAGAGCTCTCTGGTACGCGAGTCACAGCTCGTGATGCTGACGCGCGCGGGCCCCGAGATCGGCGTGGCCTCCACCAAGGCATTCACCACCCAGCTCGCCGCACTCGGCATGCTGGTGATCGCGCTTGCCCGGCATCGTAGCGCGGATGCCGAGCGCGAGCGCGGCCTCATCACGCGCCTGATCGAGCTGCCGGGGCTGGTGGAGAAGACGCTCGAGCTCGATGCGGTCATCGCCCGCCTGGCGAAGCGCTTCGCCGACAAGCACCACGCGCTGTTCCTCGGCCGTGGCGCGCTCTATCCGATTGCCATGGAAGGCGCGCTGAAACTCAAGGAGATCTCCTACATTCACGCGGAAGCCTATCCCGCGGGTGAACTCAAGCATGGGCCGCTGGCGCTGGTGGACGCCGACATGCCGGTGGTGGCGGTCGCGCCCAACAACGACCTGCTGGAGAAGCTCAAATCGAATCTCATGGAAGTGCGCGCGCGCGGCGGCGAGCTCATCGTGTTCGCCGATCCCGAGTCGGGCATCCGCTCGAGTGAGGGTGTCAGCGTCATCGAGATGCCGCGGCACATCAGTTACGTGCAGGCCCCGGTGGTCTACACCATCCCGCTGCAGCTGCTCGCCTACCACGCGGCGATCCTGAGGGGCACCGACGTCGATCAGCCGCGCAACCTCGCGAAGAGCGTCACGGTCGAATAAGCGTCTTGGCCATGCAGGTGGCGGAGGTCGGACAGAGCGAACGGAACTCTTCGCTTGCCTGCACGGCCTGCGGGACGCTCTGGCGCTCGATCGCGCGGTAGCCCTGGCGCTCGAAGAATCGCCGCGCCGCCTGCGTGAGCAGCACCAGCTGCGTGACGTCTGCGGCGCGGGCGCGCCGCTCCAGCTCCTGAACGATGAGGCGGCCGAGGCCGCTAGCGCGCCGATGTGGCGCGACGGCCACCGAGCGCAGCAATGCGACGGCCGCAAAACGCTGCAGGGCGCCCGCGCCGATGAGCTCGGCGTGCTCGTAAGCGACGATGAACTCGGGCTTCGAGGCGGTGAGGTCGCTCGTGGGCAGACCACTGAGCTCGAGGAGGACGCGGATGCGCTCCGCGTCCTCCGCGGTGGCGGTCTGCAGCCGGGGGACCATGAGTCTCAGACTGCCGCTTGGCGGGCGGTTGCGTCACGGCCGCATGGCCGCGGAGGGGAGCGAGGCGCGTGGCGCCTGCTGCAGCAGCGCGTGCAGGGCTTTCGGCCCTGCCGCCTTGTCGATGCAATCATCGAAGCCGGCATCGCGCGACAGGCGCAGGGTGGTGTCATCGAGCGTCATGCCGCTCAACATCACCAGCCGCATGTTGGGGGATGCCCGCGCCTTCAGCGCCTGGGCGAGCCGGTAGCCGTTCATCCCCGGCAGATGGATGTCGATCAGAGCCACATCCGGTGCGGCCTCGACCGTCGTGCGCAGTGCTTCTTCCGCATTGCCGGCTTCCGACACGGTGTAACCCAGGGCAGCGAGGGCTTCGCGGTAGATGACCCGTACTTCGGTGCTGTCCTCGACGATGAGAATGCGGGGGCGCGACGGCCCGTTACCGCTCGCGGCGCGGCCTTCCTCGCTCGCCGCCGCCGGCCGCGAGCCGCCGTCACCAGCGGACACGCCCCCGGCACCGACGGGTGCGAACGCCGCCACCAGCTCGCCGACGCCAGGAGAGCGCAGCCTGAGATCGAGGCTTCCCTGCTGCAGCGCCATGACATGGCGCGCCGTGCGCAGCGCCATGCGGCTTCCCCGCGCGCGGGTGCCGTAGCTCTCGAACCAGTGCTCGGCGACCGAGTCCGGCGTCTCGATGGAGAAGCGCACGCGGATCTGCGGCCCCGAGTCTCCGTCGGCCGCCCACACTTCGATGACCGAGCGCGGCGGCGCGACTGCGCTTGCCTGCTCAAGCATTGCCCTGATGACCCGCAGGGACTCTGCGGCATCGGCCAGCGCCTCGACGGGGCGCTTCGGCGGCGTGAACTTACAGCGCTGTGCGCGCCCCGCGAGCAGCGGCGCGAGCGCGGTGCGCGCGGCTTCGACGATCTGGTCCAGGGAACTGGGCGCCACGGCGACCGTGAGCGTACCGCTCTCGCATTGATCGGCGGCCACAAAGGCATCGACTGCGGCCAGCGCGGCATCGAGCCCCCGGTCGACTTTCTCCGCCACGCGCCGGCTGACTTCGGTGTCGAAGTTGCGCAGGCGTAACAGGTCGATCGCCGCGCGAATCGGACTGAGCGCGTCGCGCAGCTCGTGCGCCAGCTCGCGCATCAGGGAGGGCCGATCGTCCATAGTCGCAAGTTAAGTTATCCGGAACGTGACAACAAGAGCCTCCAGCGCGGACCTGCTCGCCGGGCTGTCCGTCGCGGGTCTGCTGTTGCCCGAAGCGGTGGCGTATTCGGGGGTTGCCAACCTGCCGCAGCCGCTTTGCCATGGCCACCACGACCTCCTCGTCCGCCGCCGTGCTGGCTTCCGCCACGCTCACGCTCGGCGGCAGCGATCTCGGTGAGCGCGTGGCGCTCGCGACCGCGCTCCGGCCCTGCGGCGGGCTTCATGCTACCCTTTACATATCACAGCAGACGCGGTCCCCGCGGTTCAGGTGCTGCCAGGAAAACTGTGATGAGAGGATCGCAACAATGAAAAAGCATGCTGTCTGGCTGCTGGCCCTTGCGGCCGTGCTGGTTGTCGGTTGTGCGAACCAGAAGGGGCCGGCCGAGCAGGCGGTCGCGGGCGCGGAAACGGCTCTGGCCGCGGTACGTGACAACGCGCAGAAGTACGCTCCGGATCAGCTGCAGGCGGTCGACTCGCAGCTCGCGGCACTCAAGGACAGTCTCGCCAAGGGCGACTACAAGGCCGTGCTGACGGGGGCGCCGACCGTCAATTCCGCAATCAGCTCGCTGAAGGATGCGGCGGAGGCCAAGAAGGCCGATGCCGAGGCGGCGCTCGCCAGGGCGAAGGACGCCTGGGGGCCGCTGAGCACCGAAGTGCTCAAGATGGTCGATGAGACCGAGAAGCGCGTGACTGCCCTGTCCAAGTCGCACCACCTGCCCAAGGGCGTCACCAAGGAGGGCCTCGCCGCGGCCACCTCGGGGGTCGATTCGCTCAAGTCGATGTGGAGCGAGGCCTCGAACGCGTCCGCCTCGGGTGACTTCACCACCGCCGTGGTCAAGGCTCAGGCGGTGAAGGACAAAGCCGCCGAGATCATGAAATCCCTCCGCATGTCCGCGGGCTGATTTCCTTAGCGACTGCGCCGGCCGCCGCGCGCCTCAGGCGAGGCGGCCGGTGAGGTCGTAGTCGTCCGCGGCCACGATCCGCACCTCGGCCCAGTCGCCGGGGCGCAGTGTGCCGGCATTTGCGATTCGCACCACGCCATCGATCTGCGGCGCGTCTGCTTCGCTGCGCGCGGTGGCCGTGCCGTCGGCCACCGCATCCACCAGCACCCGCAGGTGCCGGCCGACCCGCTGCGCCAGGCGCCGCCGGCTGATCGCCGCGGCACGCTCCATGAAGCGCGCGTAGCGCTGCTCCTGCAGCTCGGGCGCCACGTGGTCAGGCAGCGCATTGGCGGCGGCGCCCGCCACCGGCGAGTACTTGAAGCAGCCCACGCGATCGAGCTCGGCCTCATCCAGCCACGCGAGAAGCTGCGCGAACTCGCTGTCCGTCTCGCCCGGGAAACCGACGATGAAGGTGCTGCGGATGGTGAGATCCGGGCACTGCGCCCGCCAGGCGCGAATGCGCGCCAGGGTGTTTTCCGAGTGCGCGGGGCGGCGCATGCGCCGGAGCACCGTGGGGCTGCCGTGCTGGAACGGGACATCCAGATACGGCAGCACGCGCCGCGCGGCCATCAGCGGGATCACCTCATCGACATGCGGGTAAGGATAGACGTAGTGCAGGCGCACCCAGGCTCCGAGCTCCGCCAGGCCCCGGGCGAGATCGACGAAGCGTGTCTGGTAACTCGTGCCGCGCCACGCGCCGGGCGCGTAGCGCAGGTCCGCGCCGTAGGCGCTGGTGTCCTGCGAGATCACCAGCAGCTCCTTCACTCCGGCCGCGACCAGGCGCTCCGCCTCGCGCAGCACCTCGTCGATGCGACGGCTGGCGAGGCGGCCGCGCATGGACGGGATGATGCAGAAGCTGCACCTGTTGTTGCACCCTTCCGCGATCTTCAGATACGCGTAGTGCCGCGGCGTGAGCCGCACTCCCTCGGGCGGCAGCAGATCGAGGAACGGATCATGCCGCGGCGGCAGATGCTCGTGCACCGCGCCCACCACGTCCTCGTAGGCGTGCGGACCGGTCACCTTCAGCACGCGCGGGTGACGCTCGAGGATGCGCTCAGGTCTGGCACCCAGGCACCCGGTCACGATCACGCGGCCGTTGTGCTCGAGCGCCTCCCCGATCGCATCGAGTGACTCATCCACCGCCGCATCGATGAAGCCGCAGGTGTTCACCACGACGAGGTCGGCGGCTTCGTAGGTCGGTGCAACCTCGTAGCCCTCCGCCCGCAGCTGCGTGAGGATGCGCTCCGAGTCCACCAGCGCCTTGGGGCAGCCGAGGCTGACGAAGCCGACTCGCGGCGCACGTTCGGCGGGTGCGGCGGCCCCGGGGCCGCGACGCAGTCGCGTGCGGGGGCGCGGCACGGCGCTTCAGCCCATCCCGGGCGTACTCGCCGCGGGCGCCGGCGGTGGCGCCGCAGGAGCTCTCGGCCGCTGGTGCACCTTGAAGAGCGCGTAGAACACCAGCAGCACGATGGCCGGCATCAGCAGCCACGGCCAGATCGCCGGCCGCCGTTCGCGCGGGCCGCTAGCGGCCATACACACCCATGAGCTCGGCCTTCCCCAGCGACTGCATGCGCACCGTGAACCCGATATAGGCGGCGCTCGCATCGGCGGGCACGTCGAGCTTGGCCACCTTCAGTGCGTACAGGCGCAGGTAATAGTGGTGCGGCTTGCCGGGCGGCGGACACGGCCCACCGTAGCCGAGAGTGCCGAAGTCGGTGCGCCCCTGTACTGCACCCGCGGGCAGCAGGCTCTTGTGCGGGTCGCCGGCGCCGGCCGGGAGCGAGCTGACGCTGGCGGGGATGTCGTAAAGGACCCAATGCCACCAGCCGCTGCCGGTGGGCGCGTCCGGATCATGCATCAGCAGTGCGAAGCTCTTGGCGCCGGCGGGCGGGCTGCTCCAGGACAGCGCCGGCGAGACGTTGCCGCCCTTGCAGCCGAAGCCGTTGAACACCTGCTGCTCGGCAATCTGTCCGCCGGCGGAGATATCCGTGCTGCTCAGCGTGAACTTGCCCGCCGCACTGACGGGCGGGGTTTGGGCGGCGCTCGAGTGCGCCGCCAGCAGAGCTGCCGTGGCCAGAGCCGCCGCGGCGAGCCCGCCGCCCGCCATCCCTGTCCGTCTCATGGGTGCGCTCCTCGTGCTTGCACTGCAAGCGGCGCAGTGTGCAGCGCCGGAGACGTGGAGCGCAACTTGTTCACGCGCGGGTGCCGGAACATATTACCGTCAACGCGCGCGAGCTAACCGCAGCATACACACTGACCATGCGCTTCGGCCGCGAGTACTACCAGCGCTACTACTTCGATCCGCGCACCGCGGTGGCGACGCGCCGCGAAATGCAGGCGCGGGCGCGCCTCATCGTCGCGCTGCAACTCGCCAACACTCTGCGCAAACTCGAATGCGTGCCTGAACCGCGCAGCTATCTCGGAGAAGTTGACTGTGTGAAGTGCACCGCCATCGGGCAGTAGTTTCG
>Ga0209473_1002462_pt1 | contig 10184 bp, 10 predicted proteins | sample GraSoiAngelo_133_FD_185890 | JGI IMG/M metagenome (GOLD analysis project Ga0209473, IMG submission 185890) | Grasslands soil microbial communities from the Angelo Coastal Reserve, California, USA - 14_0929_05_20cm (SPAdes) (version 2) | ecosystem: Environmental > Terrestrial > Soil > Grasslands ...
TCGATCTCGCCAATCCTGAAAGTCCCAAGATCGTCGCCACCCTGCCCTTGAAGAATTCGATCGTTGGACCGCCGGTCAATGTCGATATCGATCCGAGCGGCTCGGTTGCGCTGGTGGCGGATTCGGTCGACGTGACGAAGGACGGCGACGCGCTGAAACAGGTGCCGGACAACAAAGTCTATGTCATCGATCTCAAGGCGAGCCCGCCCAAATTGGCTTCGACCGTCACCGTCGGTAAGCAGCCATCGGGCCTGAGCATCAGCCCGTCCGGCAAGATGGCGCTGGTTGCCAATCGCGGCGACAACTCCATCAGCGTGCTTTCGCTCAACGGCAGCGAGGTCAAGGTCACCGATACCGTCGCGATGCCCGACAGCGTCGCGCATGTCCTGTTCACGCCGGACGGCAAGCGGGCGCTGGCGGTGCGATTCGCGGCGCATAAGGTGTCGGTGCTCGACATCGCCGGCGACAAGGTGACCTACAACAAGCTAGATCTGCCGACCGGCCTGTGGCCCTACAATGTCGTGGTCACGCCCAACGGCAAGCTTGCGCTGAGCAACGACAATGGCGGCGCCGGCTCGTCGGACGGCAGCGTCGATACGGTGAGCGTGATCGATCTCGAGGCCAACCCGCCGCGCGTCATCGACAAGGTGGTGGTCGGCGACGGCCCTGAGGGAATGGCGATGTCACCGAAGGGCGATCTGGCGGTCTCGGCCATTCTGAGCGGCTCCAACAACAAGAAGGCTTTCTTCTATAAAAAGAACGGCAGCCTTTCGATCTTGAAGATCGACGGCAAGAAGGTGACCAAGACCCAGGATATCGAGGTCGGTGGCTTGCCGGAGGCGGTGCTGTTCACGCCCGACGGCAAATACATCCTGGCCGGAAACTACATGACCCAGGATTTCTCGATCCTGAAGGTCAACGGCGGAAAAGTCACCGATACCGGCAAGCACTTCAAGGTGCCGGGACACCCGGCTTCGGCGCGCATGGGGCACTAGGCGATCCTTCATCCTGAGGAGCGCGCTCTTCGCGCGCGTCTCGAAGGATGGCCGCGAATCCATGCGCCTACGTCCATCCTTCGAGACGCGGCCAAGCGGCCGCTCCTCAGGATGAGGTCTGCGTTTGCAGCCGTCTCGTCACCATTAGGAGCAGCCGCAACACTCACTGAATGTCGGAGCCGAGGCCGGAGGAGATGGTGATGCAGCCGCGGATTTTCTGCGCGGTGGTATCGGCGGCCCATACCGAATAGCCGCCGGGACCGAAGAACGAATTGGTGTTGGGCGGTTCGGTTTCGGTCGCGTCGAAGGCATAATTCGAGTCGGTGTCGAAGATGCGCGGCTTCTTGGTGCAGCCGCCGTCGGTCTGGACGTTGATCACTTCCTTGTTGTCCCGCGTCAGCGCCAGCGTGACCTGGCAGCGGAAATATTCCGAGGTCTTGACGTTGAAGAGATAAGCGTAGGACTTGCAGGTCGCGGTGTTGAGCTTGCCGGCGGAAAGGCCGCGGCTGCAGGAAATTCTCTGGTTGTTTGAAAGCTTGAATTCGTCGGCACGGGCTACGGAAACCAGCGTCAGCAGCGGCAGCGCGAAGCCCAAACAAATTTTTATGACGTGGTTCATCCGAATCATCCCTATGACTAAATCTTAGACCCCGGTTCTAGACCGAACCGGGAAGATAGTCGCCAAGCCGCATACGCGAAATCACAAAGTCTTATGGCGCGTGCGTGCGGTCCGCGGCAGGTTGTGAAGGCAGGTTGTGAGGGCAGGTTGTATTGACGGGACAACAGCGTTCGTGATTTGTTCAGAAGTCATCGTGGGGAGGATTAAGAATGATGACAACTTCGACCAAGACCTTCTTGATGGCCGCCGCAGTGAGCGCGCTGGCCACAACCGCATTCGCGCAAGCCGCGGCGCCGACACCCTGGGAATTGAAACCGGACACCGGCTACGCCTACGACAAGGAAGGCAAGACGTTGACCTACAAGATGGGCACCAACAATGCCGGGCTGCTCTTGAAGGGCGCGAAGAAGGTGCCGAAGGGCACGCTGTTCTTTATGGGCCATAACGGCCAGCTCTATATGCGCAGCGCCCCGTATCTCGAGGGCGACGGCAAGTTCATGTTCGGACCGAATTGAATTTTTTCTTCCCTTCTCCCTCGTGGGAGAAGGTGGCGCGGACGAAGTCCGCGACGGATGAGAGGTCTGTATCCGCGGAGAGAACCCCTCACCCGCCCGCGCTTTGCGCGGGCACCCTCTCCCACAACAAGGGGAGAGGGAAGAAGCGGGCGACGACGATGAGCCCTAAAACGCCGCCGCCAATTCCCTGGCGCCCGGCAGATTGCTGTTGGAATCCATCCGCTGGTCGGTGACTGCCAAAAGCTTCGCCACCGTGTTGTGGCGGATCGCGACCGGATTGCGCTCGTAGCCGCCGCGCTGGAAGAAATTCGAGGTCGGCACCACGTCGCGCATCGCCGGCGGCATGGTCACCATATCGAGCCCGGTGCCGTCGCCGGTCAGGTTCATCATCTCCAGTTCGGCCGCGCTCAGCGGGCGCGTATATCCCTTGATGCGCGCAAAGATGACCGATGTCAGCAGCTTGTGGGTCTGCAGCATCGGTCCGACGTCGATGTCGAGCACCATGGCATGCAATGCCCAGCCCTGCGGGGTATCGCCGATTTTTTCGTGTTGCGACCAGTCATCCGGCACCGACCGCGCCAGCGCCACCATTTTTTTCAGGACCGCGACCTTGCGCTCCATGGTCAGCCGCGCCGGGCCTGACAGAGTTGCCGCCCTCGCCGTCAGCAATTTGACGAAGCTTTCGCCTTGCTCGGCGAGCAATTCGACGGTGTTGGTGGTCAGGAGCTGGTTGTAGCCGATCGCAGTCGAGATCGCGTGCGATCCGTGGAACCCCGACTGCGAGGCGTGACTGCCGTTGCCGCCGGTTTCAAACGCATAGACCCGCACCGCCTGCTCGCGCGTCAATCCCGCCGATGATGCGAAGCGGGCGTAGGCCCGCTTGAATTCCAGTTCGTTCGCGGGCCGCTCGGGCGTCCACTGAAAATAGTCGGCGGCCGCCTTGAGGAGATCGGCGGCCACGGGGATGTATTTGCGCTCACGGGGTTCGCGTGGTTCCTCGGCTTCGGGCGATGGACTAACCGGCCGCTTCGGCCCGGTATAGACCGGCGGCTGCGTCAGCACGTAGTCGTCCAGCGTGATCGCCAGATGCTCGCGCCGCTTGGCGTTGCGGCCGCGCCGCTTCTCCGCGATGGAGCTCCAATAGGTGCCGGCCTCCGCCTCGAACGCGGCGCGCGCTTCCTGATATTCCCTGAGCTTGCGGCGATATTCCGAGATCGCTTGCGGCGAGGCCATTTGGGCCATGGCAGCGCCGGCCGCAGGCGGCAACGCGCCCGGCTCGGCCGCGAGCGCCGGCGGCGCGAGCAGGGCCAGCGCGAGCGCGGGAATTTTCAGGCCGTGGCGAATCGTTTGGTGATGCATCCCATCTGTTGTAGCGCAAACCACGGCTACTTCCAGGCGAACACCGGCTGTTCCAGCTCGGCGACGCGGGTGTTGCGGCCACCAAGCACCTCGCGGAACTGGTAGATCATGGCCGCGGTCGGCGCGTGAATGAGCCTTCCAGCGTGGTGAAACCGGATCACACGCCGCGCGCTTTCGGGGATAGCCGTGAAATCGAAGGCATCTTCGCGCTCGATGGTGTCCAGCGCGATGCGATGCACGGAGGCGACTTCTTCCGGGTTCGGCGATATCGCGCGGCTGGCCGCCGCCCACACCACGACCGGCGTGATCAGATAGCCGGAGCGGGTCGGATAATCGTCGAGCAGTCCTAACACCGCATCGGGCGTGAGTTCGAGGCCGAGTTCTTCGTGAAGTTCACGCAGCGCGGCCTCAACCGGCGTCTCGCCGGCATCGCAGCGCCCGCCCGGCAATGCCCACTGCCCGCGATGGGCGCGCAGACTGCTGGCGCGCAATGTCAACAGCAGCGCGGTTTGGCCGGCGGTGTCGCCCGCATCCGTGAGCGCGATGGCAACCGCTGCCCGCTTCAACACAGGTGCGCCGTCATCCGGCGCCGCCCGCGCAAACGCCGCGCAGAGCTCTGCGATATTCCGCCTCGTGGCCTCATTGAATGGACGGGTCATCCCGCTTGACTACAACAAGCCGGCCATTGATGAAATGACCTGAAAGCCAGAATACGGGAAGCCCCTCATGATCGACAAGGCCACGCGAAAGCTCAAATCCGACGGCTGGAAGGTGGTCGATACCACCGGCTTTCTGCATCTGATCGGGCCGTTGTGGCAGCGCCTTGTCGAGAGCCAATATGAATTCGCGCTGATCACCGAGGACAAGCATCACAACCGCCGCGGCCTGGTGCAAGGCGGCGTCCTGATGACGTTTGCCGACCGCACCTGCGGCATCACCGCGCGTTTCACCTCGGGCAAGCCGATGCTTGCGACCGTGCAGCTCGGTGCATTTTGTCGAGAGGCCGGCAAGATTGGCGAGATCCTGGTATCGCGCCCGCGCGTGGTCCGCTCCACCCGCAGCCTGATCTTCATGAGTACCGAGGTGACCGTCGAGCGGCGCTGCATCGCCATGGCGAACGGCGTGTTCAAGATCTTGAAGAGCGAGTAAGTTGGCCACCGCCATTGCGAGGAGCGACAGCGACGAAGCAATCCAGTCTTCCTTGCGGCCCTGGATTGCTTCGCTTGCGCTCGCAATGACGAGGTCAACTGGGTATGCTCCTCTCTCAACAGTTTGTGAGGACCATCCGATGCAATATCGCCAACTCGGCCGCAGCGGCCTAAAGGTTTCGCCGATCTGCCTGGGCACCATGATGTTCGGCGGACCGGCCGATGAGGCGACCTCGGCGCGGATTGTCGCCAAGGCGCGCGAGGCCGGGATCAATTTCATCGATAGCGCGGACGCCTATAATGGCGGCAACGCCGAGCAGGTGGTGGGCCGCGCCATTTCCAACAATAGAGACAGTTGGGTTCTCGCCACAAAACTCGCCAACCAGATGGGCGACGATCCCAACCGCGGCGGCTTGTCGCGGCGTTGGGTACTCCAGGCCGCGGACGAAAGCTTGAGGCGGCTCGGCACCGATTACATCGACATTTATTATCTGCACAAGGAAGACCATGCGACGCCGCTGGAAGAGACCGTGCGCGCGATGGGAGAATTGATCCGCGCCGGCAAGGTGCGCTATTTCGGCGTCTCGAATTACCGCGCCTGGCGCGTTGCCGAAATCTGCAACATCTGCGACCGCCTCGGCATCGATCGCCCGGTCGCGAGCCAGCCCTATTACAACGCGATGAACCGCATGCCGGAAGTCGAGCACTTTCCGGCCTGCGGTTATTACGGCCTCGGCATCGTGGCCTATAGCCCGCTGGCGCGCGGCGTGCTGACCGGCAAATACCGCGTCGATGCCGCGCCGGACAAGGATACGCGCGCCGGCCGCAACGACAAGCGGATGATGCAGACCGAGTGGCGGCCGGAATCCTTAAGGCTTGCGCAAGAGATCAGGCAGCACGCCGAAGCCAAGGGCATCACCGCGGGGCAGTTCGCGGTGTCATGGGTGCTGAACTCTTCATTCGTCTCGGCGGTGATCGCGGGGCCGCGGACGGAGGAGCAATGGGATGATTATCTGAAGGCGCTCGATTATCGCTTCACCACCGAGGACGAAGCGTTGATCAATCGGCTGGTGGCAAGCGGCCACCCGTCGACGCCGGGGTTTAACGATCCAGCCTATCCAATCGAGGGACGACGGGCGCGGACGGGTTGAGACGACAACACAGCGCACACGGACACGAGACCTGAGATCGCCTCTCTGGCCGAACCGCGCTACCGACGCCGCCACGCGTTGATTGCAAAGTTAGATCGTCATCGCGCTTTAGGTTTTTGATTGAGCATGATCTTTTCGGAAAACCGGTGCCCACTTTTCCGGATCATGCTCTGACGACTTTCAGCCCAACGCCGTCACCGGTATGGGGAAGCGGAAATTCGAGATCGCGCGCGCTTTCCGCGGCGTGCGTGAGATAGCGGAAGCCGGCTATACTGGCCGGTCTTCCGATCAAATAGCCCTGAATGTGATCGCAGAGCTCATTGCCCAGGAAACCAAGCTCCTCGCGGGTCTCCACACCTTCAGCCAGCACCGGAAGCTTGAGCCCACGCCCAATGCCAAGCACCGCTCGAACGATGGTCGCCGCCTGTTCGTTGGTGTTAACCGCCTTGATGAACGAACCGTCGATCTTGATCTTGTCGAACGGGAACGCCCGCAGGTTCGACAGCGACGAGTAACCGGTCCCGAAATCGTCCATCGCGATGCGGACGCCAAGTGCCTTGAGCTGGCGCAACGTCGCCAGCGCCCGGTTGAAATCACGGACCAGCGCGGTTTCGGTGATCTCCAGTTCGAGCCGTTCGGGCTTCAGCCCGCTTTGAACGAGGATTCCGTGGACGAGCTGCGTAAATTGCGGATTATGCAGTTGCATCGCCGAGACGTTAACGGCGACGTTGAGCGGATTGGTCCAGCCGCTCGCTTCCCCGCATGCCTGTCTCAGCACCCATTCACCGATCTGCTGGATCGTTCCACTTTCCTCCGCCACGGGAATGAACAGGGAAGGCGGCACCTGACCGCGCTGCGGGTGACGCCAGCGCAACAGGGCCTCGAAGCCCGTGATCTCGCGCGTATCAAGCCGGGCTTGTGGCTGATAAGCCAGTTCAAATTCATCGCGTGCGATCGCGGAGCGCAGATCGTGCTCCAGCATGCGGCGATCGCGCACCTCAATGCCCATCGCGGCTTCGAAGAAGCGATAAACGCCGCGGCCGTCGGTCTTGGCGCGATAGAGCGCGGTATCCGCGTGGGTGAGAAGACCCCGTCCATCCCCCGCATCGTGCGGGAAGATCGCGACGCCAATGCTGGTGGAAACGAACGAGGCGGTGGTCGATGATTCGTTTTCGATCCGCAACGCTTCGATGATATTGTCGGCGATGCGGCCTGCCGCCGATGGACTGGTGAGGTTTGTCGCGATGATCGCAAATTCATCGCCGCCGAGCCGCGCCATCATCTGGTTACGATCGAGCACCGCGGTGACGCATTTCGCGACCCGCTTCAGGAGCGCATCACCGGCAGGGTGCCCGAACAGGTCGTTCACTTCCTTGAAGCGATCAAGGTCGAGGCAGAACACGGCAAATGACCGGCCCGAGGCAAGGTGCGCCTCGATTTCCAGGTCGAGCCGGGCGTTGAAGCTGTTTCGGTTCGGCAACCCTGTCAACGCGTCGTGGTGCGCCAGGAAATGAATGTGCTCTTCGGCTTTCTTGCGGTCACGCAGATCGCGGACGGCGATGGCATGGTGCGGCTGACCTGCGAAGTCGATCGAGCGTAGGATGAATTCAGCCGGGATGAACTGGCCGTTGACATCGCGCAATTCCGCCTCGATCCGCTCCCGCGGCTTCGCCACCAGCTTGTGCCTGACAGCCTCCTCGGGCAGACAGATCGCCAGCGATTTCCCGATCACATCGTCGGGGACGTAGCCGGTCAGTTCCGTCAGGCTCGAATTGATCGAAACAATCTTGTCGCCGTAGCAGACCAGCAAGCCCTCGGCTGACGCATCGGCAAGGCCGCGCATGCGATCGACCTCAAGTTCGGCGCGATGGCGTTCACGGATATCGAGCGCAAGACCCGCGCAGGCGAGAAACAGGATCGTCAGCGAGGCGAGCGCGACGCCAAGCGCAAGCCAGCCAGCCGGAAGCGCCAGTGCCGACACCAGGACCGTCGGATCGGGGATGATGGAGACCGCGCCCATGGCGGTGAAATGATGACTGCAGATTGCCAGCGTGAGCAGCACCGCCCCGATGGCCTTCCATTTCATCGACCCGTCGCGCAAACCGGCCGGCAGCGCCGTCGCTCCGATCGCCGCGCCGAGCGCAATGGAAACGACAACGAGAGCGGGATCCCACTCAATCCGCCCGGCGATCTCGAAAGCTGCCATTCCGGTGTAGTGCATCGCCGCGATGCCGCCGCCGACGATCGCTCCACCGATCCAGCGCCCGGCAGGCACGCTGTTTGCGGACGCGACCAGAAGACCAGCGCCGGTAAGCAGGATGGCCGCAAGCAGCGACAGGATGGTGAGGATAATGTTGTATCCGCTCGGGATGCCAGGCGAGTATGCGAGCATGGCGACGAAGTGCGTCGCCCAGATGCCGAAGCCGCTTGCGGTGGCGGCGACGCATAACCAGACATCGCGCATATAGCCGTTCGTCTTGCGGACGTGATTGAGGAAGTTGATCGCCGCGAACGACGCGATCCCACATACGAGGGCCGCCAGCACCACCAGCCGCAGGTCATGCGCGTAGGCGATGCAGTTGTATATGGTAAACATCCGGCTAACGCCCCCGCGTGAAATATCTTCCACAAGTGCAATTGTCCGGATCATGCAGCCGCCGCCCTTGCGCAATCCTGAACAAGGCGCGGCCCAATTGGCACGGTGGTTATTTTTCCCTGACCTGCCGGCCGCTTTTTTGTCGATTGAACGGCCAACAGGCAGCGTCTGAAACACGCGCACAACGCGCCCACCAAGACAAAGCGTTGATCGGCCGGCAGTGAGCGGCCGTCCCTCGACACCGGGCTTCAATGATCCTGCCTATCCGATCGAGGGACGAACGGCGCGGACGGGGTGAGGCAAGCAAGGCGCCTCTACACGGCGCCACCCGGCAAAGTATAATGTAGCCGCCCTCAATTCCGGAGCCAACCTTGGGAGGCGTGTCGTAATCCCGAGCATGGATGACCGCAAACACCGGCTGGTCCGGCACGGCATGGTGCTATTTTTGACCGGTCTGCTGATCGGCTTTGCGAGGGCCAGGTCAGCAATCCTCGGATGGCTCTGGCCGCTCATTTGGAAGGTCTGATGAACGGCACCTTCCTGATCGCGCTCGGCGCGGTTTGGTCCGTCATCCATCTGCCGAGCGGCCTGGTGACCGTCGCCTACTGGGCCCTGCTCTATGGCGCCTATGCATGATGAGGCGCCTGACTGTCATCATGTTCGCGCTCGCGGCATATTGCGTGCCGGCAAATGCGGCATCGCTGTCGACCTTTGCCTATGATGCTGCGGGTTGGCACCTAGCCGTTCAGCTGCTGCAGGCTCATGCTGACCCCTTTATTTGACTACGAACGTCTGCGCCAGCCGACTTCAATGAGCCACTTCTGATAGTCGTGTTCAAACCGTTCACGGTCGGCTGGCAATGGCTGCGGTTTTGCACGAGCAAGAATTTCAGCGAGAGGTTCGAGACCTACAGCGCGACGTCGTTCATCCACTCTTTCCGGATCCTCAATCGTGTAGGGCCGCATGTTGCCATGCGCATCGGGCTTGAGCTGCGTGCCGTAGAGCTGCGGCCTGTCTTCGAACATACGAATTCTGTCCTCCAGCATGGCTGGCTGCCAGAGTGGGACCGTGTGCTCGAGCGCGGCCTCGGCAAGAAGCTTAAGGCACGAGCGCTGGAATTCCGGTTGAGAAATGGCGTGCTGAGCGATCAACCAGGCAGCCTTCGCGGCTCGTTTGCCGACCAGGCGCTCCATCGGCCATCCGATCTGAGCTATGATCGCCTGGAGCCGCAAAGCATTCTTCTCGTGAATAGCGGCCATACGTGGATCATAGCCCTCGTATAGCGCGCCCGATGTCGCCAGCTCGTCAGCGACCTTCCGGTCATGTTCCGCCATGGCGATGAGTTCGTCAGCAATTCTGCAATCCATCCCGAATTACCTTGAGCAGGCGAGGCGCAGAAACGTATTGCCAATTGTAGCAATTATCGCTCGAACGCGGTCGAAGACGTAGGGGGCTTCAGCTTCGGGGCAAACGCGGAAGTCCGACACCAAGCGTCGCGAGGCCGCGTTGCCCTGCCAGTAGATATCGTCCAGCGAAAGCAGCAGCAATCGCGAATGGTGCCCCGGATTTTCAAAAGTGCGGGAGTCGCGTCCGAAAGCAGAGATGATGCAATCGCTTAGAAAAAGCGCTTGGTGCCCAGGGGCGGAATCGAACCACCGACACTGCGATTTTCAGTCATGAGTACCCTCATTTGCTAAGCCTCTGGTCTCTCGCGATATTCCGCTTGTCCGCGTTAAAACATTAATTATATCAAGCATTTTCATTGACGCCACGCGACAGCGAGCGCACACCCGCGGACATT
>Ga0209473_1002463_pt1 | contig 10182 bp, 7 predicted proteins | sample GraSoiAngelo_133_FD_185890 | JGI IMG/M metagenome (GOLD analysis project Ga0209473, IMG submission 185890) | Grasslands soil microbial communities from the Angelo Coastal Reserve, California, USA - 14_0929_05_20cm (SPAdes) (version 2) | ecosystem: Environmental > Terrestrial > Soil > Grasslands ...
ATATTTAGTAGATACTTTGTCTTGCCACTGACGATTCTTCCTTTATATATATATGATTTTTTTCCCTTTAATATCATTGATAATAATTACGGCCAATGGGATTCAAAGCGATACACTCTATTTGGAGACAATGAAATTGTCAACTATTTTATAAAAGTAAACTTACAAAAGCATGTAATTTAAGTAAACTATTTAACTCTGATAGATTATCATTTAACATTACCTAGATTTTGGTGTATATTCCTAAATGAAAAATGTTTTCTAGTTAAGATCTCATTCATTCAACTTTTAATTAAGTTACCTTTAGAATAAAGAAGTTCACTATAATTATATAATGATTTTCTGTAATCTACATCCAAATAAATTAAAAAACTATTTATACTGTTAATTTGACCTCTTCATTATTGAGGTCCCTGATTTATATTATAACCTTTATCAGATATGTTTTTAAGTAAAGATTCTATATCTTTAATAACAAAAAGCAATTTATTAAAAGGATTAGTCAAGTCAAATTTGCAGGGTTCGAGCCTAAAATAACGATTAGCAAATATCTTACCAATAGCAACTTTTCTTAACGAATTAGACCGGCTTCGATCCGGCATCTATCTCCTCGACAAGGAGACCCTTTACCAATTAAGTTACTAATTCTTTTTTTTTTTTTCTTTTTGTACTTATAAATAATATAGAGCTAATTGAAAACAGATAAAGAAATAAAAACTAAATATTGAAATAATGTTAAATAAATAAACATCTTAGATAAAACTATTAAAACATTTATTCGCCTCCATCAGAGTCCATAATATCTGGTATTTCTTCTTGTTATCTTTGTAGTACAAAATCAACAGCCCTAATCAAAAAAACATTATAAAAAAAAAACTTTTAATTACCTATATATTTAGTTATGTTTCCGCTTTTAAATAATAATTATTGTTTACGTAGACTTATTACTTCATTACAATACAAGTAAGATTATAATAGACTAGATGTGTTATGTTGGTTATAGTAACCCTTTGCTGACTTTATCAAAAATAAAATTAATATAAATATTTATTTTTATTAATTTACGGCCAACCGAAATCGAATCGGTATCTTTCGTTTGGAAGACGATCAGTTTGCCTTTAACCTATGGCCGCTTTATTGTGTAAAAGCCTGATTTTGAATTAAAAAATTATTAAAATACTTACAATTTAATTAATTGATTTTCATTAAAAAAAATTACATCTAACATAATACTAAAATTCTAAATAAACTAGAAATTGGTGGTATTATACTATTAACTTATAACATAATAAACCGGGAGAGAAATTTGAATTCTCATTCTTAATGTATGAAATTAACGTTTTAACCAATTAAACTATCCTGGCATAATTCTTATCCAAGACTCGAACTTGGATCCAAATATTAGAAGTATCATGCTCTACCATTGAGCTAATAAGAATAAAATAGGAAACAAGAGATTCGAACTCTTAAAAGTATACTACTATTGAGTTTACAGCTCAACCCTTCTTACCAATAAAGGAACTTTCCTTCTTTAAGACCTGTGAGATTTGAACTCACATTATAGCGATTAAAAGTCACATGTTTTACCAATTAAACTAAAGTCTCTTTATATAAACATTAAGTACATATTTAGAGTTTTATTAATATTTTTGTTTAATAGTAATAACTATTGATCCTACCATAGCTAATAAAAGTATAATAGAAGTTATTAATAATCAAATGGAATAACTCGTATACATTATATTACCTATACTCATAATATCCGTACTATCTAAAAGATTTCCATCTCAACTTTTAGATGCTATATAAGATATCTGTTTAGTATTAGTTATATCTTGTAATAATTTATTAAATTCAAAGCCCATTATATTTAATCTGGTTTTAGCATCTGGTAACAAATTACTAAATGGTATAAAAAAAGCTATTATAGTTATTAAAGCCAAAGGTATATTATTATTTGTATCACTAATAAGTTCTGATACTCTAATATTAATTAACATAAGTATAAATAAAAATAGTATAGATACAGCTCCTACATATACTAATAAATAAGATATACCTATAAATTTAATACCTATAAATATTAGATAGCAAGATATACTTGAAAATAATAATATCAAGTATAAAACAGATATTATAGGATTTTTAGTTATAATAATAAATATACCCAAAAACATAGACAATATTGCAAGTGTATCTAAAAATCCTGTTGAGTAACCAAAAGACATTTCATATAAAACATATAGATTTGACATAGAATTATTATTATTAAATCTTTTCTTTACAAAATTCGAGATATAAATCCAAAAATAGAGATAAATATATATATTTAATTTTTACATAAAAATCTTAAAAGTATTTTATTATCTTTTTGGAATTGAACCAAAATAAACTTAAGTTTGCCTAACCACTAAAGATAATGTAAAAAACAATACTTATTATTTTTTACATAAAAATATTATGTAATATAATATTTTTATACTAAATTTTTAAAGATAATTAATCCCGTGCAATTTCCATTACACGAACCATATTTCGACTTAACACCAATTAGAATCACGCATACGAAAGTTACATAAAAACAATTATAAAACTAATTAAATATAATAAAGTAAATATATAACTAAACTTATTGCACATATTCTTTTCAGCGCCTGACGAGTAGTTAGTACCCATCTGAGATGAACTTCACCGCGACGTGGTGATTCGCGATTACTAGTAATTCCTTATTCATGTAGTCGAGTTTCAGACTACAATTCACGAATAGTTATGTCCAGTTTTAGGGATTAGTTCCATTTCACAATATAACATCCCTTTGTAAAGGCATATGTGGCACGTCTATAGCCCACGCTATTAAGGCCATGATGACTTGTCTTAGTCCCTTTTAACTTATCCTTTATAATGGAGAACTACTTTATAAAAACAAATAAAGTAAGGGTTTTCGTTAATTTATGGAACAAACCAAAATCTCACGACATTAACTGAAGACAGCCGTGCAGCGCTTGTAATAATTGAATATTATTCAATGCATAATGTGGTAAGGTTATTCGCGGATCATCGAATTAAATAACATACTTCACTACTGGTTTCAGAAACGGTCTAATGATTTCAATTTGGGCGTTGCCGCTTTACTCATGAGGTGGAATGCTTACACTTTCATTTATAGGCCAATTTATATGGCTACATAACTAATAATTTAACCTATGACATTCATAATTTTCTCCAAGGACTACTAGGGTATCTAATCCTTCTCGTTACCCAAGGCTTCGTCCCTCAACGTCAGTTTTTACATAAAAGGTTGCCTTCGCTGTTACCCGTCCTTCCAGTATCACAAAATATCAACTTTTCTCCAGAAATTCGCCCCTTCTCTTATAAAACTCTAGAAGACTAGTTCCTATTATGGCTTGGTCTCCAGTCTAGGTACCCTTTAAACCTAATAAAGATGAATAACACTAGTCTTCTACGTGTTACCGCGACTGCTGGCACGTAATTTGGTCAAGACTTATAAATAAAAAATTGTCATAATCATTATTCTACCTAGAACTTTATACGACTTGTTCGTTATACGTTCTTCCAAATTGCTGGTTCAGCCGTTAGGCTATTGACCAATATACCCCACTGCTGTACTATCTGCCGTGGGCTTTTTTCAGACCCAATGTGGTTGATCGACCTCTCAGTCTCAACTACCGGAACATGAGCTAGTCTTATACTAATACTCTTCCGGGATATACTCTAACATCTTAAAGCGAAATTTTCTATTTCTTTATTATTATAAGGGATTTTGTCCTTACTTTAAGGCAGTTAGGTTATCATCTACTCACCTGTACACCACTTCTAATTAAACTTTATAAAATTAGACGTTCGATTAGCATGTGTCAAGCATTTGGACAGCGTTCATTCAGAGCCATCATCAAACTCAACTTTTATTTTTGTGATTATTATCACTAATATTGTTTTCATTTTAAATAAAATATTTCCTTTTCTAGGAGTTTTTGGATATATTTAAGCGAGTTATTGTATTAGTTGTACGTGTACTTTTTAAAGCTAAGTATGAAACGTCATTTTCAAGATTTTTTATAAAACATATTTTAAATATATTTATTATATTCAAATCTTTTATTCTCTGTTAAATTTCAAAATTTTTATCTTTGTTTTGTAAAATAAAATAATTTTACATAAACACATACCAAATTAGCTCTTGACTTTCCTCTATTAACATAAATAACATCATACATTATTAATCACTATTTATTCATTTATAGATAATATTTTCATGTTTTTCTAATTTAACAATAAAAATATATGATTAATGTAATTCTAGGGCATCTTTTATATAAGAAGCAGATAAAACTACAAAGACTTGTGCTTGTATGAAAGCAATACCTACTTCTAATCCTGAAAAAGCTACTATGAACAGTAGAGGCATTAAACCTAAAAAAAAATAAATTAAACCTTTGCTCATAATATTATAAGTAAAGCCTCCCAATATGTTTAGTAACATATGACCACTTAAAACATTAGCTGCTAATCTTAGCCCTAAAGATACATTTCTAGCTAAATAAGAAATGAATTCTATTAAAACTAATAAAGGTAATAAACCTAAAGGACAACCTGAAGGTACTAATAAAGAAAAGAATTTTAAAGAATGTACTTGAAACCCTAGTATTGTTGCCCCAATCACTACAGCAAAACTTATAGAAAATGTTAATATAAAATGTGAGGTAGGAGCAAAACTATAAGGTACCATACCTATTAAATTGTTTATCAATATGTATATAAATAACCCAGATATTAAGGGAAAGAACATTTGTCCCTTATTTGCATTAATTTGATTTATTACTATACTATAAACAGTTTGATATATAGATTCTTGACTTATTGATCAGGAATTGGGTGTTAATATATTATAGTTAGTTGCTAATAAATAATACATAAATACAAGAAATGTTGTTATTAATAAGTATAAACCTATATTAGTTAACGATATTTGTGTATTAGCTAGTAAGTCACCTTTAATGCTAAACAAATCTCTTATAACAAATTGGTCTAAAGGACTTTGATTTCAAATTGGAGTTCATTTAAATATTGAGTCTTGCATATTTAGATTTTAAAATATATCTATTACTTATTTATGAAAAGTTGTTATTATAGTTGATAATTTTTAATAATTTAATACATTTTTATTTTGTATTTGACTTAGGCAACATATAATAATAAGAATGCCATCATTAATGCAAATAAACCTGTAGCTTCGGAAAAAGCAAATCCTAATATTGCATAATTAAATAATTGTCCTCTTAAAGATGGATTTCTAGATACACCTATTATAAGTGCACCAAATACTACACCGATTCCTACACCTGCTCCGATTAAACCTGTTGTAGCTAATCCTGTACCTATTATTTTAGCTGCTTGTATCATCTATTGAAAAATATTTTATTCCTCCTTATACTAAGAATAGGCGTTCTTTTTAAACGAGTTTTTTATTAAAATTAGTAATATCATTAAAAAATATAGAAAAATAAATATAAATTTAAAAAATATTTTACTTAAAAACTATGAATTTTAATAAATAATTATTAAGTAAAATTTGATACACACCATTGTTATAGCTATTACGACTAATCTAGTGTTAAATAATTTTTATTATTTTTGAAACAATAGAAATATAAATACTACTTTGTAAAGGTAAACTTACAAAAGCATGTGGTTTAGGTGGGCTATTTAGACTTCATTCAAGTGAGTTGTAATTTCTATTAAATAAAGTTTGGAATAAATCACTAAAAAACTGAGGAGTTAATCAGGGATATCTCGATGCAGCTTCACCACTAATTAATTGTACATATAAAATATATAAAAATAATCAAGTAGCTACTAGACTTATAATAGAACCAAAGCTACTTATTAAATTTCAACCTGCAAATGCATCAGGATAATCGCTAATTCTTCTAGGCATACCTTGTAAACCTAAGAAATGTTGAGGAAAAAATGTTAAATTAACTCCTATAAATAATAATCAAAAATGTACTTTACCTAACATTATGTTATAATTAAGACCTGTTATTTTAGGTATTCAGAAATATCATGCACTAAATAAAGCAAAAACGGCCCCTAATGATAATACATAGTGGAAATGAGCTACTACATAATAAGTATCATGGAATGCTATATCAAGTGAAGCATTAGCTAAAACAACACCACTAAATCCACCTATTGTAAACATTACAACAAAACCTAATGCAAATAGCATTGATGGTGTTAAATGTAAAGATCCTCCGTAAGTAGTTGCTAATCAACTAAATATTTTAATACCAGTAGGTACTGCTATTATTAATGTTGCAGCTGTAAAGTAAGCTCTTGTATCCACATCTAGTCCTACACTATACATATGATGTGATCAAACTACAAATCCTAAGACTCCTATTGACATCATGGCATATACCATACCTAAATAACCGAATACATTTTTGTTAGAATTGGCAGAAATTGTTGTACTAATTATACCAAATCCTGGTATAATTAGTATGTAAACCTCTGGATGTCCGAAGAATCAAAAAAGATGTTGATATAATATAGGATCTCCACCTCCAGCTACTTCAAAAAATGATGTATTAAAGTTTCTATCTGTTAATATCATTGTAATTGCACCAGCAAGTACAGGTAGAGATAATAATAATAAAACAGCGGTTACAACTACTGCTCATCCAAATAAAGCTAATTTATGTAATCTTATACCCGGACTTCTCATGTTTAATATAGTAGTAATAAAATTCATAGCACCTAATAAACTACTTATACCTGCCAGATGTAAAGCAAATATAGCTAGATCTACACTAGGTCCACTATGACTTTGTAAACCGGATAAAGGTGGATATAACGTTCATCCTGTACCTGCACCATTTTCTATCATAGCTGCAAATAAAAATAAAACTAAACTAGGTATTAGTAATCAAAAACTTATGTTATTTAATCTAGGGAATGCCATATCAGGGCCTCCTACCATTAGAGGCAATAAAAAATTACCAAATCCTCCGATCATGGCCGGCATGACCATAAAAAATATCATTAGAATTGCATGTGCTGTTATTATACTATTATATAATTGATTATCTGCTATATATTGTACTCCGGGTCCTGATAATTCTATACGTATAAGAACAGAAAATCCTGTACCTATTAATCCTGAAAATATTGCAAACATCAAATATAATGTTCCAATATCTTTCGCATTAGATGAAAGAAATCATCTTTCTTTTCACATAGTTATTTTACTTATACCATTGAATATACTTGATTTTTCCTTCTCACCTAATGTTGAACCTATATTATGTGTCGTAGAGTAATATCTAAAGCTATTATTATAGTTAAGGTCAACTCTATTATCTTGTACTATTTTCGCAAGATATTTGTCTTAATGTTGAGCGAATAGAATTGTTTATAATCATTTTAACACTATATAAAATAGACTATTAAAATATCTATTAAAACAATAAATTTATGCTTGTTGAATAAATAAATATATTATTATATTTATATACTTATTGTTTTAATCTAAACGCTTCTTTTTTATGAATGCTCACCCTTCGTTAACATAAACTAAAATTAAGTTTTCACGTACGCGTGTACGCTATAGTATATGTTATGTTCGAAATTGTTATTATATTACTAATTATTGCCTATTTATATTTTTACTTCTTTTTAATTTCAAGGCTTAAAATTAAAAAGATTATTATTAATAATAAAAACTATTTTTAAATTTATCCATAGATGTATAAGGGAGGATACCTTGATTCGAACAAGGATATACTATGCCACATACAGTAGTTCTACCATTAAACTATATCCACCTATTTAGATTAATTCTTATCCAAGACTCGAACTTGGATCCAAATATTAGGAATATTCTGCTCTACCATTGAGCTAATAAGAATAAAATAGTAATAATATGATTATACTTAAATTTTATTTTAAAACACGCCCTTAAGATGACTCGAACATCTATACAAATATTAACAGTATTTTGCTCTACCTTTGAGCTATAAAGGCAGTTATTTAAAATCTTTAATTTTAAATTAAATTGAAATATATAATTGCTATAACGCGCACAAGATTCGAACTTGTATAGCCATGTCCGTAGCATAGAATTTTAACCATTAAATTAACGCGTCTATGATGCTTATATAGTTATGTTGGAGCGATTCGAACACTCAATAGTAAATACCAAAAATTTATGACTTACCGATTAGTCAACAACATATATAACTCGTATCTAAATAAAATGTAAAATTTTATAAAATCTTACATTATAGGTGACAAGACTCGAACTTGTAAAGTTAATAACTATTCCGTCCTAAGCGGAACCTTTCCTTCTTTAAGACCTGTGAGATTTGAACTCATATTATAGCGATTAAAAGTCGCATGTTTTACCAATTAAACTAAAGTCTCTATACACATTAAGTATATATCTAGCTTTATTCATTCTAGATTTAATTGTTCGTATTTTTTTCCAGCCCTTCAAATGTAGTATGAATTCCTTCAATTACTATTTTTGCTGCTTCACAAAAATCTTTAAAATCTAATAATTTAATTCCTTTAATTTAATATTTAGTAAAAAAAGGAATAATTCTTTTATTTATATTTTTAAGACCTGATACTATATAAACTATAGAATCTTTACCATGTTTATTAACGGCACCACATCCTAAAGTAATTAATAAATTTTCTAGTAATAATTTATCTCTAATATGTTGAGATATTCTTATCTGTAATTTTACAGAATAACCTGTTTTACAATCTATAGCTTTACAAACGTTTATAAAAAAAACAGCCTTCACCACTAAAGAATCCACTTATTCAATAAGGATTTATATAGGAAGATTAACTTTAAATCTTTTTATTTCAGTTAAATTAAGAAAATTAATCTTCAAGGTATTTGAAAGCCCTTTATTTAAAGAAGTTTTCAAATTAACAATTTTAATTAAACCGTCTTTAGTTAAATGTTCACCTTTATTCATTAATTCTATTATATTTTTAAATAAAAGATAATTACTTTGTTTTTGACTTAATAAGGGATATTCATATTTTTACTTAGTTTAACACTATATAATATAATCAATGTTATTGATTATATTACATCTTCCATATATGGAAGATTACGGACAATAAGACTTGAACTTATACGGCTACTTGCCACTCCGGCCTAAACGGAGTCTGTCTCCCATTCCAGCACATCCGTTTTATGACTGTATAATATCTTCATGACTTAATCATACTAAATATTAAATTAAAGGAATTAAATTATTAGATTATTAACTTATCAACAGCAACTTTTCCCTGTTCTAATATATTTAGTGCCCAGAGTAAGACTTGAACTTACAACAGGAAAATCTTCAATTTTCTGCTCTACCAATTGAGCTTCCTGAGCTTTATATTTGTTACTACTTTGGAGTCATCAGAACTTGAATCTGAAATAATGTCATGCAAAGACATAGTTTTACCTATTAAACTATGACCCCTTTTGTTATAAATATGGTTAATCAAATTCGATTACTCTGTTTGGAACAGAGTAATTTTATAACAATAAAAGTTTTGTGAAATATAAAGTTATTATATTTTTTCTAATAACTTCTTTTACTTTAGATTATCATCTTATATAACCTAAATTTTGATGTATATTTCTAAATGAAAAATGTCTTTTAGTTAAAGTCTCATCACTTCAAGTTTTAGCCATATTATTTTTAGAATAATGAAGAATACTGTGATTATATAATGATTTTCTATAATCTACATCCAAATGATTTAAGAAACTATTTATACTATTGATTTGACCTCTATATTATAGAGGTCATTGATTTACAATATATCCTATATTAGATATATTTTTAAGCAAAGTCTCTTTATCTTGAATAATCTATTGAAAGGATTAGTTAATTTCACATCACTATTGAAAAGAATTTTTTTATTTGTAAATTTATCAGGACAAAGATTATTATATATAATATTGCTATATTCATAATAATCTTTATTAAAACTATAATTTAATAAACAGGACATTCTTTCATAATTACTTATATATATTAAATTATAGGTAAATTCTACCAAACCTTTAAGATCTAATATAAATTCTTCATTTATAATATCTTTTAATTTTAAGTTATCTTGGTTTAAATTATATTTAAGATT
>Ga0209473_1002467_pt1 | contig 10169 bp, 8 predicted proteins | sample GraSoiAngelo_133_FD_185890 | JGI IMG/M metagenome (GOLD analysis project Ga0209473, IMG submission 185890) | Grasslands soil microbial communities from the Angelo Coastal Reserve, California, USA - 14_0929_05_20cm (SPAdes) (version 2) | ecosystem: Environmental > Terrestrial > Soil > Grasslands ...
ATAAGCGAGTGCCTGCGATCTTGAGTAGCTGGCCGGGACCTACATCGCAGAGGATTAGTTCGTAGCTGTTAAGTTGATCGACATTGTCGATTCGACTGGAAGTCTTGACCGCGCCTCCCAATGAAGTCAGATGCCTGCACAATGCGTCCGTCAGCGACTGCGCCCCGCCGCGAGCGATTGGCCAGCCGACGGCATGAGCAGAAATCGCCATGATCAAACCAAATGCGCCGCTCAGCGACTCGTCTAACCTGAGAAACGAATGTGCCGCCATTCCAGCGAACAGCGCGCGTGTTCGCTCGCTCTTGAACTTCCCGGCAATGATTTTCGCCGAGAGCAGAGCATTTAGCCCAAAATGTGCCATTAGAACCGGATGTCTCGGAACTCCGACAACCGGCCGCAGCAACTCCGGAGCAAACTCAGCCCAGCGCGCAACAAACGGTTCCATCAGGTTGCGCCAAGTGTTTCCATCTGCTTCGAGCGCGATACGAGCTTCCGCGAGATCTCGCTCCAGGACTACTGCGGTTCCATCGTCGAGAGGGTGAGCAAGCGGTGCAGGCGAATGAATCCATTCCAGTCCGTGGTCGCGCAGAGGTAGGGAAGAAAAGAACGGAGATCCCGCAGCTAGCGGATACACTGCCGATCCGAAATCGTGGCGGAACCCGGGTAGGGTCAATTCCATCGTGCGCACGCCACCGCCAGGGATTGCCTCGGCTTCGAACACTTCTACTTGCAATCCGCCCTGCGCAAGCACGATCGCGGCCCCGAGTCCGTTCGGCCCCGATCCCACAACACATGTGCGTTTCCTGTTCCCGTTCATCTCAACCCGAAGAGATTTTCAATTACCCGATTACAAAATTACGCGATTACAAAATGTCTCATTCTCGTGGCGCCAGAGTTGGCCAATCCGTCACTTCAACCTTGCCATCCGCCTCCATCCGAAGAACTGGCCCATATAATCCCAGCAGTTCGCGCCGCCACCAGTTTCCAGTCGTGCGTTTCTCGTCCATGCTGGTGAACCAGTACTGCCACAGCATCGCTCGCACTTGTGGCGGAGGCGCACCAGCAAACGGATTTCGCGCGAACAACGCGAGCACATCTTTGTCGTTCGTCAGCAGCCGCACTTCGGTATTGGTCACGAAGGGGTATTCGCGGTACGAGCCCAGCGACGCAAACCACAAGTTCCAATCAAAGCGTGGCTGATACGGTGCGTAAATTCGCGGCGCCTCATTTAGCTCTTGTGGCTTGTTGCGGAATTTGTAAGGCGTCCAGGTCACGCCGTCGTTCGACCCTTGAAACTCGATCTCGTAGCGGGCTCGGGTCATGACCGCGAACAACCCGTACTGATTGGCAATTCGAAATGGTTCCAGCGCTACCACCGGAGACGTGGGCAACGGTATCCGCGCAAACATCCAGATGAGTTCCGCAGTGGTTGCGTAGAAGATCCACGTCAGTACTACTGCGCTGACGGCGAGGCCGATCGCACGCCAGTGTTGCCGGATTCTCCCAGCGGAGCCTGCCGTTATTGTGTCCTCTGCAGGTGTCTCCGCCTTTGCTTCGGATGGCGCCGGGACCACTTGCGATTTCCACCTCAGCGGCATGATTCCGGAAAGAAACTTGTCGTCCAGCAGCAACACCCCGAGTACGAGCACGAGATAGTTCAGGAAAGCATAGTTCGCCGTCAGAATCACGGGGATTTGCCAGATAGTCGCGATGAAGAAGCAGACAATCCGCCAACGCCGTGGCAAAGACAGCATCCACACGATCCCGAGTTCAAGAACGAAGGTTGCGACAACCGATCCCGCATGGAACCAGTGCGGCAGATGCTGGGCGTACCAGCCAATCCAGGTTGGCAGCGGGCCATTCTGGTAGTACTCATCCATGGCCGTGAAGTTGCGCCACTGGACATCGTGACTGAGCAGCTTTACCGCGCCGGATTGAAAGTAGATGCGAAACCACTCCCATTGAAGCAGGAACAAACTTGCGCGCGATGGCGGACTGGCAGCGCCCAACCCTGGCCAGAATCCCGCGGGAGCGAAGAATAAAGAAATAATCCCGGCTTCGAGCAACATGCCATCCGACTGATAACTTGAAAAGTCCTGCGCGGCGCTGACAAACGAAAGAAAACAGATGAAACAAACGACCAGCATTCCGCGTGGCCACACATTCACGACCAGCAGCAGGGAAGCGGCCATGCCGATCCAGCACAGGCCCATGAGCATATGCGAACTGCTCGAAAACCAAAGCAGAGTAGGCGCATACCACAGCCGTTCCCATCTGCCGAGCGATTCCGCCGCCTGCTGTAGATAGCGGCCCGCCGGAAGTATTCCATCGGGGCCGATCAGGCCACGAATCTGGAAAATCAACGAATAGAAAGCCGAAAAGTAGATCAAGCCCAAGCACCGCAGGAATACCCAGCGCGGAAGCAGGCGATCGCGAGCGCCTTGCTCGTTGCTGAACATCCCATTGATCGCAGATGCGGGAGCGAAACTCACTGGTAGCGAATTATAGGATGCAACGGTCAGGCCCCGCTGCCGGGCTTAAGGTCCGGAAAAGCAGGTCCTCTCTTACAGCAGATATTTCGGCTTGGAACGGCTTGCAATAAGGAGTCCGGGCCTTTAGAATAAAAGTGTACTGATTTAGTCCTATTTGCAGGTGGAAGCCGGAACCCCATGATTCGTCTCAGCAAACTCGCTGATTATGGCTTAGTGATCATGACCCACGTAGGCCGGAAGCGCAGCGGGACGCTGCATACAGCCCGCGGACTGGCCCTCGAATCTGGACTGCCGGTTCCAACCGTAAGCAAGCTGCTGAAGGTGCTTTTGCAGAATGGATTTCTGGTTTCAACCCGTGGGACGAAGGGCGGGTACAGCTTGGCGCGGGACGCAAGAGACATATCAGTCGCAGAAATGATCGCGGCCTTGGAAGGTCCGATTGCGCTCACCGATTGCAGCACTGACATTACCGGTCTCTGCGAGATCGAGCGCGGCTGCCCGGCAAAACACAATCAGCGAATCATCAATCAGGTGGTCCGCGGCGCGCTGGAGCGTCTGACCCTCGCTGATCTGGTGCATCCGTTGCGCGTGACGGCCATCAAAACCAGTACTGGTAATTTCATTCCGAGTCTCACGTTGACTTCCGGAAGGACGCAATAGCAAATGAGCACAAACGTTGACACAATTCGTGACCTCGCCGAACGCGAGTACAAATGGGGATTCATCAGCAATATCGAGGAAGACCGTGTCCCCAAAGGCTTGAACGAAGAGACCATTCGCCTGATCTCCGCCAAGAAGCAGGAGCCGGAGTTCATGCTGGAGTGGCGGCTCAAGGCTTACCGGCACTGGATGTCACTTGAGGCATCACAGGCAGAGCCGAAGTGGGCCAATGTAAAGTACCCGCCCATTAATTATCAGGACATCGCTTATTACTCTGCGCCTAAGCAGAAACCGAAGCTCGAGAGCATGGAACAGGTTGATCCGGAGCTGCTGCGCACTTATGAGAAGCTCGGCATTCCGTTGCAAGAGCAGAAACTTTTCGCCGGAGTAGCTGTAGACGCGGTGTTTGACAGCGTATCCGTGGCGACGACATTTAAGGGCAAGCTTGCGGAGATGGGCATTATCTTCTGCTCGTTCTCGGAAGCCGTTCGCAATCATCCTGAACTGGTGCAGAAGTATCTGGGCTCAGTGGTTCCTTACACAGACAACTTTTTCGCAACGCTCAACTCGGCCGTATTCACTGACGGATCGTTCGTTTATGTTCCGAAGGGCGTGCGCTGTCCTCTGGAACTTTCTACTTATTTCCGCATCAACGCCGCGGAAACAGGGCAGTTCGAGCGCACGCTGATCGTCGCCGACGAAGGCGCATCGGTCAGTTATCTCGAAGGCTGCACTGCGCCGATCCGCGATGAGAATCAACTGCACGCGGCAGTCGTAGAACTCGTTGCCCTCGACAACGCCCAGATCAAGTACTCCACCGTGCAGAACTGGTATCCCGGAGACAAGCAGGGTAAAGGCGGAATCTACAACTTTGTCACCAAGCGCGGCAGCTGCCGTGGCGTGAATTCCAAGATTTCCTGGACGCAGGTTGAGACCGGCTCGGCGATCACCTGGAAATATCCCAGCTGCATTCTGCAAGGCGACAACTCTGTCGGCGAGTTCTATTCGGTTGCGCTGACGAATAACTATCAGCAGGCTGACACCGGTACCAAGATGATCCACCTTGGCAAGAACACTCGTAGCACGATTGTGTCGAAGGGCATTTCGGCTGGACACGGGCAGAACACGTATCGCGGACAGGTCAAGATTCTGAAAGGCGCGACTGGCGCTCGTAATTACACGCAGTGCGATTCGCTCTTGATCGGCGACAAGTGCGGTGCGCATACGTTCCCGTACATTGACGTGCGCAATGCCAGCGCCCGCATGGAGCACGAAGCTTCCACGTCGAAGATTGGCGAAGACCAAATGTTCTATCTGCGCCAACGCGGTCTTACGGCTGAAGACGCAGTCTCCATGATCGTAAACGGTTTCTGCAAGCGCGTCTTCCGCGAGCTGCCGATGGAATTTGCTGTCGAAGCCCAGAAGCTGCTCAGCGTGAGCCTTGAAGGCAGCGTCGGATAAAAGTCAAAATCCCTACCCTGTCGCACAGAACGCGACAAGGATGGGCACCCGAACATTGAAAAACTGAGAGAGCAAATGAGCTTACTTGAAATCAAAGACCTGAAAGTGCGGGTCGATAATCACGACATTCTGAAGGGCATCAATCTCACCGTGAATCCGGGTGAAGTGCACTCGATCATGGGTCCGAACGGTTCCGGCAAGAGCACGCTGGCGCAGGTGCTGGCGCGTCGGGAAGCGTACGCAGTGACCGGCGGCGAAGTGCTGTTCAACGGCAAAGATCTTTTGGCCATGAAGCCTGAAGAAGCTGCCTGCGAAGGCATCTTTCTAGCATTTCAATATCCGGTCGAAATTCCGGGAATCGGGAACGCATATTTTCTTCGCTCGGCGCTGAACGCGGTCCGCAAATACCACGGTCAGGATGAGATGGACGCCATGGACTTTCTGCCGCTCTTCCGCGAAAAACTGAAGCTGCTCGACATGGACGAGAAGCTGATGAACCGCTCTGTAAATGAAGGCTTTTCAGGCGGCGAAAAGAAGCGCAACGAAATTTTGCAGATGGCGGTTCTGCAGCCGCGGCTTGCGATTCTCGATGAAACCGACTCTGGTCTCGACATCGACGCACTGAAGATCGTCTCCAAAGGCGTGAACGCAATGCGCAGTCCTGATCGGGCAATGATCGTAGTGACCCACTATCAGCGTTTGCTGAACGAAATCGTGCCTGATTTTGTGCACGTTCTGGCGAATGGACGGATTGTGAAATCCGGCGGGCCGGAACTTGCGCTTGAACTTGAAGAAAAGGGCTACGCTGAAATCGAAGACACGCGCCAGCCGATGCCGGCATGAGGAACAAATCGTGATTGCAGCAGATGAACAAATAGGGACATACCTCGAGCTGTTCTCGCAATTCCAGAAACGCGCCCCCGGACACGACGTGCGGTGGCTGCGCGATCTGCGCGAGAGCGCGTTCGCGCGTTTCTGTGAAGTGGGATTTCCAACCACCCACAACGAAGACTGGCGCTTTACCAATGTTTCGGCGATTTCGCGCGCCACATTTGAGCTTGCTCCGAAGTCCGCGGTTGCGGCTCGGGATCTGGGGTCCTATCGCATCGCGAATGCCGCGTGTCAGCTCGTTTTCGTGAACGGCCACTTTTCCCGTGAACTCTCAAATCTGGGCGATACATCCCCGGGCCTGACCGTCAGCAGCCTCGGAGAGCAGATCAGTGTCGATCCCGCATCTCTCGAAGCGCACCTTGGGCGATATCTCAACATCCAGCGTGACGCGTTTTCTGCTCTGAACACTGCCTTTGCCGAAGACGGAGCTTACGTTCACATTCGGCGCGGCACAGTGCTCCTAAATCCGATTTGCTTTCTATTTATTTCGACTGCGAGGGATCGGCCTGTGATTTCAAGTCCGCGGAATCTGATTGTGGCCGAAAGTGAAACTCAGGCAACCATCGTAGAAGATTATGTTTCGCTCGGCGGAGACGCGACCGCCTTCTGCAATACCGCCACGGAGCTTTTTGCCGGTGACAACGCCGTCATTTCGCATTACATGATCGAGCGCGAACACCAGGAAGCGTTCAACGTTTCCACGTTGCGCCTTCAACAGGAAAGAAGCGCGAACATTTCCTCACACTCCGTTCTCCTCGGTGGAGGGCTGGTGCGCAACAACGTTCATCCCGTTCTGGCCGGCGAAGGTTCCGAATGCCTGATCAATGGCTTGTTCATTGGCAATGGCCACCAGCACCTCGACAACTACATGCTGGTTGAGCATGCCAGCCCGCATTGCGCCAGCCGCCAGTTCTACAACGGCATCCTGGATGATCGGGCGCACGGCGTCTTTCACGGCCGCATCATCGTTCACAAAGACGCACAGAAGACGGATGCCAAGCAGACCAATCGCAATCTGCTGCTCTCAGATGACGCTCGCATCGATACCAAGCCTCAGCTTGAAATCTATGCCGACGATGTGAAGTGCACGCATGGGGCGACTATCGGACAGATCGAAGAAAACGCGCTTTTTTATCTCCGCTCACGCGGCATTGACGAGATTTCAGCCCGCAAGCTGCTTCTGCTCGCGTTCGCGAGTGAATGCCTGGAGCGGATGGCAGCAAATCCGGCTCGCGATCATGTGGAGCAATTGATCCACGGTCATCTGCTTAAGATCGCGAACTCGACCAAGAACCTGGCCAAACTGACGACCGAAGACCGCGATCGCAACTGGGAGGAAATCGGATGACCACAACAACGAACCTGCCCAGCGCTGCCGAGCTTCACACCGTAAAGCGCGCCTACGACGTTCAGAGGATTCGCCGCGACTTTCCCATCCTGGCCCGTGATGTGCGTGGCAAGAAGCTCGTCTATCTCGACAACGCCGCCACCTCGCAGAAGCCTCAGATTGTGCTAGATGCCATCGCCCGCTACTACGAGCAGGAGAACGCCAACATTCATCGCGGCGTGCATTTTCTCTCGGAACTGGCAACTTCGAAGCACGACCACGCGCGCCAAATCGTGCAGAAATTCATCAATGCGCCGCATGCGCACGAGATCGTCTTTGTTCGCGGCGCGACCGAAGCTATCAATCTGGTCGCGCAGACCTACGGCCGCAAGCACGTCAGCTCGTGCGACGAAGTCCTCGTTACAGCCATGGAGCACCACTCCAACATCGTTCCCTGGCAGATTCTGTGCGATGAAAAAAACGCCAAGCTGCGAGTAGCTCCGATCAATGAACTTGGCGAACTGATCATGGCCGAATTCGAGAAACTGATTGGCCCGCGCACAAAGATCATCGCCATTCCGCATGTCTCAAACGCCCTCGGAACTGTGAATCCAGTCGCGAAGATTGTGGAACTTGCTCACACACGAAATATCCCCGTTGTTGTCGACGGCGCGCAGGCTGCCCCACACACTAAGATTGATGTGCAGTCGCTTGGCTGCGACTTCTACGCCTTCTCTAGCCACAAGATGTTTGGGCCGATGGGCATGGGCGTTCTTTACGGGAAGACAGAGTTGCTCGAAGCCATGCCGCCGTACCAGGGCGGAGGTGACATGATCAGCTCCGTTACATTCGAAAAGACGATCTATAACAAGTTGCCATTCAAGTTCGAAGCTGGCACGCCCGACGTTGCAGGAGCAATCGGCCTGGGCGTCGCAATCGAATACCTGAACGCGATCGGAATGGACAACATCGCCGCATACGAGCACGAATTACTCGCGTATGCGACTGAAAAAGTTTCCGCAATCTCCGGGGTTCGCTTGATCGGTACAGCCAGAGACAAGGCCGGCGTACTTTCGTTCGTGATGGACAACGTTCATCCGCACGATATCGGCACCATTCTTGACCAGGAAGGCATCGCCATCCGCACTGGACATCACTGTGCGCAGCCGGTGATGCAGTGTTTCGGAATTCCCGCTACGGCGCGGGCGTCGTTGGCTTTGTACAACACAAAAGACGAAGTCGATGCGCTCGCAGCAGGCATCAAAAAGGTGCAAGAGGTTTTCTCCTGATGGCTGACCTTCGCGACTTGTACCAGGAAGTGATTCTCGAGCACAGCAAAGCCCCGCGTAATTATCGCGAGCTTGCCTCGGGACAGAGCGCGGAAGGCTTCAATCCGCTTTGCGGCGATCACTTCACAGTTTTTCTAAAACTCGAAAACGACGTAGTGAACGACGTCAGCTTTCAAGGCTCTGGCTGCGCGATTTCAAAAGCCTCTGCCTCGATGATGACGCAGGCCGTGAAAGGGAAGAGCAAAACAGAAGCCAAAAAATTGTTCGACACGTTTCACAAGCTGGTGACTGAGGGAGATGCTAACGGCGACCGTGCCGATCTCGGCAAACTCGCCGTATTCTCTGGCGTATCAGAATTCCCAGTCCGTGTGAAATGCGCCACCCTGGCATGGCATACACTGAAAGCCGCGATCGAGGGCAAGCAAGGATCGGTTTCGACCGAGTAGACTCGCGATGAATCAGACAGTAAAACTAAGTCGCACAACCGAGGTCATTGAGATTCCCAGCGGTCGCGTCAGCACATTGCCCGAGAACATGTCGGTGCGCATCATGCAGTCGCGTGGCGACAGCTACACGGTGTGGACTGACTACGGACAGATGTATCGCATCGAAGGCAAAGATGCCGACGCGCTCGGCATGCAGCCGCACGACGGTTCTTCAACTGCGGAGCCGCCGCGCGAATTTAATGAGCAGATGGTCTGGGACGTTCTCAAATCGGTTTACGATCCTGAGATTCCAGTCAACATCGTGGACCTTGGCTTGATTTATTCATGCAAGATCAATCCCATCGACGCTGAGTCAGATTCGAAGCGCATCGACATTGAAATGTCCATGACCGCACCGGGATGCGGGATGGGCGGCGTGCTCAAAGCTGATGTGGAGAGCAAACTTTCTCGTTTGCCTTCAGTTAAGGAAGTGCAAGTTGAAGTTGTGCTCGACCCGCCCTGGGACCAGAGCAGAATGTCCGAAGCCGCAAAGCTGCAGCTTGGGTTCTAAGTAGCAGCCGCCTGGGCGAGGACGCCGTGCCTCCATCACAACCTGCAAATCAACAACTCCCGCTCATACACCAACTCCGGCGGCAGGTGCGCGTGGAGCAAAATGAAAAGTTCTTCGTGGTCGATCACTTCGCGCTTCCACGCTGCGCGATCAACTTGCTGTAGTTCTTCGAATGTTTCGCGCGGAAAATCCAGGCCTCGCAGATCCATGTCTTCGTAAAACGGCGTCCAGCCGATTGGTGTTTCTTTTGTCCGCGTTCGTCCATGCACACGATCGACAATCCATTTCAGTACGCGAAAATTATCACGGAAGCCAGGCCATAGAAATTCTCCGTTCTCGCCTTTCCGGAACCAGTTCACGTGAAAGATGCGCGGCGTCATGCTCAACGACCGCTGCATTTTGATCCAGTGGCGGAAATAATCGCCCATGTGATAACCGCAGAAGGGAAGCATCGCCATTGGGTCGCGCCGCACTTTGCCGACTTCGCCGGCTGCCGCCGCTGTAGTTTCCGATCCCATAGTCGCGCCGGCATACACGCCTGAACTCCAGTTGAATGCCTGATATATAAGCGGAGTCGTATGTGCCCGTCTGCCGCCGAAGATAATTGCACTGATCGGAACACCGGTCGGCGCTTCCCAATCGGGATCAATAGTTGGACATTGCTTGGCCGGTGCGGTAAAACGCGCGTTCGGGTGCGCTGCTTTGGCACCGGTTTTCTTTGCGATCTCCGGAGTCCAGCGATTACCTTGCCAGTCAATGCATTCGGCCGGCGGCTGGTCGGTCATTCCTTCCCACCACACCCCGCCTTCAGGTGTGAGCGCGACGTTGGTGAAAATCGTATTCCGGGAAAGCGTTGCCATCGCATTCGGATTCGTCTTCACCGACGTCCCTGGCGCTACGCCAAAAAATCCAGCTTCAGGATTGATCGCCCGTAATCGCCCTTGCTCGTCCGGCGTGATCCACGCAATATCGTCGCCAACGGTGGTGATCTTCCACCCTTTGAATTCTTCCGGCGGCACCATCATGGCGAAGTTGGTTTTCCCGCACGCGCTC
>Ga0209473_1002471_pt1 | contig 10160 bp, 8 predicted proteins | sample GraSoiAngelo_133_FD_185890 | JGI IMG/M metagenome (GOLD analysis project Ga0209473, IMG submission 185890) | Grasslands soil microbial communities from the Angelo Coastal Reserve, California, USA - 14_0929_05_20cm (SPAdes) (version 2) | ecosystem: Environmental > Terrestrial > Soil > Grasslands ...
GCTTTGGTCAAATATGGATTGCTTTTCCAGTAAGTGTCCGTGCTCCCGTCGGTGATTCGGGAGTAGCCGTTCTGGTCGGTGCCGTCGTTGCGCGTGAAGCCACGGTGCGGCAGGAAGTATCCGAACGAGTGCCGGATAGAATCGCCCGGCTTGGGATTGCCGACAAAATAACCCTTGCCGCTGGGATCGCTCCAGGTACCTTGCGGATTCCAGTGCCAGGCCTCGACGAATAGTTCTGTATTCTGCCGGTAGCTCACAGGTTGCCATCCAGCGGTGAGTACTTGCTTGATGGTCGCCTCGGTAAAAAGCTTGTCTGTCGCAGCAGTAGGGAGACGGTCAATACCCGCGCCCAGAGCCTCAGTGGGAATAATGGACTTCACGGGATGAGTGGTGTCTACCCGAATCGTTTGCGCGAATAGCGCAGAAGACGCGAATAGGGTGAAGCTAAAAATCAAGCAAATCAAAACACATTGCCCAGCATTCCTCATCAAATGGATGAAGTTCATTTTTTTGTTCCCACGCTAAGAATTTAATGGTGCAAGTACGGCACAAATCCTTGCGCTTTGGTGCGCAATCGGTATACCGATGTGGTCGCGGTGATGTACAACGTGCGGTAGTCGGCATCTCCCCAGGCGAGATTTGCCGGTTGTTCTGGAACGATGATCGTGCCGAGGTGATGGCCCTGCGCATCCCACACCCAAATTCCCTTTGGACCGGTGATATATAAATTTTCCTTTTTATCGACCTTGATACCATCTGGTACACCATCATCTGGTACACCATCATCTTTCCCGCCCGGTTCCTCTCCGAAAATCCGGCCATTGCTCAGAGTCGCGTCGGAAGCAACGTCGTACACACGTATATTTCTTTTCTCGCTATCGTCAACATAAAAATGCTTTCCATCAGGTGAAAACGCCAGACCATTGGGCTGCGTCAGCTCTTTGGTCAAGAGGCGGACGTTGCCTTTTTCGTCGAGCCTATAGACTCCCTGGAATGGGATTTCCTGCTTCTGTCCTTCGACAAGATCCAGTGTAGGATCGGTGAAGTAGGCGGCGCCATCCGGCCCAATGATTACGTCGTTGGGGCTGTTGAATTTCTTGCCCTCATAGCGGTCCGACAAAACAGTGAAGTGGCCGTCGAGGGTGACGGAAATAATTGCCCGCAGCACGCTGGCGCAATCGAGCAGCCGATGCTGCCAGTCATATGTGTTCCCGTCAGGGTCTCCCAATGCAATAACTTCTTCTTTGCGGCCATCGAGATAAAGGCGATAAATTTTGTTCTGGACTTCGTCACTAACGTAGACAAAGCCAGCCGGGTCCCATACGGGGCCTTCGGTGAAACCGAATCCCGCACCAACTCGCGTGAGCTGTGCGTTATGATCGATAAGCTTCCAGAACTCTGGCGATTCGGCTTTCAGTTCGAAGCGACGGGAGGGAGCGTCGGCCTGAAGAGGGACGAGCAGGAGACAACCGGATAGGACGATGAAAATCCTGGTGAACATGCGTTGGCTCAGCAGATTCAACTGAACTCTCCTTTGTTGGTCACCGCGCACATGTATACAGCACGCGAGACGAAATGGACAAATGGCAGTACGACCATGTTCCATCAGCATGGGCTACACTCAGGAGGCTGCGGAAAAACTCGATTGCGAACGTGTTTTTGGGAAGGGCACGAGTGACTCGTGCCAATAAGTCCTTTAATTTTGTCATTCCGACGCGGCTTCAGCCGCCCGAGGAATCTGCTTTCCGAGTTTTTCCGCAGCAGGGTCTCCAGTGCATGTCCTATTTCCACTAATACCCACAGCAGAAGCTCGCTTACAATAGCCCGCTAAGGCAGGTGAGGTGATGCAGACCAGCGAAATGACTGAAACTTGGAAACAGTGGGAAGGCCACATCGTCAGTGGTCAATTTCCGCTGGGAGAATACCTGGGCGGCTTCGGCCGCGGTGCCGTCTTTACGACCGAGATCGGCCCGGAACGCAGCAAAGCGGCGATCAAGTTGCTCCCCGCGGATTTGGAAAATGCCGAGAGCCGGCTGGCACGCTGGAGGAAGGTCGCCAAGTTGTCTCATCCGCATTTATTACGTGTGTTTGGAATGGGGCGCAGTAAGTTCGGCAACACGGAATTTATCTACATTGTGATGGAGTATGCCGAGGAAAATCTGTCGCAGGTTTTGCCGCAGCGGTCTCTGACGCCGGCAGAAGCGCAGGAACTGCTCCATTCGGTGATAGATGGCTTGATCTATCTTCACAAACAAGGTTTGGTTCATGGCCACATCAAGCCGGCAAACATTATGGCCGTGAATGATCGAGTGAAAATTTCGAGTGACGGAATCGTCGCTGCGGGCGAGCGAAGTGCGCCAACACAGACGACGGTCTACGACGCGCCGGAAACCTCCATGGGAAGCATTTCGGCAGCTTCGGACGTGTGGTCGCTAGGCGTAACCATGGTTGAGGCGTTGAGTCAGCGTGCTCCGGCGGGTAGAGAAAGATTGTTTTTACCCAACACGGTTCCGCCACGTTTCGCCGAAATCGCGCGCCACTGCCTGGTACGTGACCCACAAAGCCGCTGGACTCTGCAGCGAATCGTGGCTGAGCTGCAATCTTCGACGGGAACACGCGAGGTGACGCCGGCTGAACCGTCTGTCGTCAATAATCCGCGGCAGACGACACCGAAACGGCGCCACTTGCTTGCAGTAATCGCAGTCGCGGCCCTGCTGATTGCAATGCTTGCGGGTCCAAGATTATTTCGCAGTCAGCCACGCGCGCCGAAACCGCAAATTACCAGCGAGCAAAATTCAAATGCCGCGAACACCGGCTCTTCTGCAATCCCTGTTCAATCTGAGCCGGAGCGTGTGTCTGATAGTGGCATTATTTCAGGATCGGTTCTACATCAGGTGCTGCCCAACGTGTCGCAGACCGCGAGAAACACAATTCAAGGCAAAGTAAGAGTGCGTGTAAAGCTGACGGTGGATGAGTCCGGTAATGTTACGGAAGCGAGTTTCCTGTCGCCTGGGCCGAGCAAATATTTCGCGCGATTGGCGATGCAAGCATCGCGTGACTGGAAATTCACGCCGCCCCAGATGAGTGGCCAGCCCATCCCCAGCGAATGGGTGCTGAAATTCGCATTCGGACGAACCACGACCGAGGTCTACCCGGCACAAAAGTAGCTGGTCCTGACCGGATGGCCTTCCGTCCTGCGAAGCAAGCAAACGTCCGTGTCCGTTCTCTGTAGTAGTCTTTCCGACGTCATCAAATGCAAGGGTCTGGAGGAGCGATGCCCCGATCCGTCCTGCTGTGGAGCTTGCTAATAGTCTATGCCGTGTCTCTGTCCGCCCAAGAACGTTCCTACGGTCGCTCCATGGTCATCAGCGATCGCGGGATCGTCGCCACCAGTCACGTTCTCGCGTCGCAGGCGGGCGCACAGATTCTGGCGCGCGGCGGATCGGCGATTGATGCGGCTATCGCGGCCAATGCGGTGCTCGGCGTCACTGAGCCCATGATGAACGGAATCGGCGGCGATCTCTTCCTCATTTATTGGGAAGCCAAGAGCGGGAAACTTTACGGTCTGAATGCCAGCGGATGGGCGCCTCGCGGCTTGTCGACTGATTTTTTCAAGAAGCAAGGGGTTACGGCCATGCCACAGGATGGGATTCATAGCGTAACCGTCCCGGGCGCGGTGGAAGGATGGAGTCAGGCCCACAAGCGTTTCGGAAAACTTCCCTGGAAGGAGCTGTTTGGCCCTGCAATTTTCTACGCTGAGCACGGATATCCCGTCCCCGAGTTCATCCATGGATATTGGGCCGACTCGCTAGACAAGCTGAAGCAGAGTCCGGAGGCGCAGCGAATCCACCTTCCGCACGGAAAGCCCCCGGAAATTGGCGAGATGTTCTCCAATCCTGCTCTCGCCAAAGCATTGCGGCTGATTGCGGAACAAGGCCGAGATGCGTTTTACAAGGGCGAGATTGGGCAAGCGATTCTCAAAACATCGTCCGCGCTCGGCGGGACGATGCAGGCTGATGATCTAGCCGATTTCTCTGCCGAGTGGGTTGAGCCACTGTCCATCGATTATCGCGGATGGAGAGTTTACGAGTTGCCTCCCAATGGCCAGGGAATGGCCGCCCTCGAAATGCTGAACATCATGCCACGAAGCCGCCCGACCAAGCTGGCCCGCAGGGCGGGGTCGAGTTGCACAAGAAGATCGAAGCCATGAAGCTGGCTTACAGTGATCTCTATCGCTACAACGCCGACCCGCGATTTGCTAAAGTTCCGGTTAAGGGCTTACTCGCGAAAGATTATGCTGAGCAGCGCGCCGCACTCATCAATCCGGACAAAGCAAACTGCGCGCCAGTAAATGGAAATCCGGCGAAGAGCGATACCACCTACTTGGCCGCAGTCGATAGAGACGGCAACATCGCTTCTCTGATCCAGAGCAATTATGACTCCTTCGGCTCCGGCGTGGCGGTCATCGGCATGGGATTTGTTCTACAGAATCGCGGCGCACTCTTCACGCTGGATCCGAATCATCCCAACGTGCTCGCTCCGCGCAAACGTCCTTTTCATACGATCATTCCTGCCTTTATGGAAAAAGACGACGTTCACATCGGGTTCGGAATCATGGGCGGCTCCAATCAGCCGCTGGCTCACGCTCAATTTGTTTCAAGTGTTGTCGATTACGGAATGAACGTCCAGACTGCGGTGGAGGCGGCGCGATTTACGATTCACGGCGAGTCGTTGAATTGCGGTATCGCGATTGAATCCCGAGTGAAACCTGAAGTGTTGGACGAGCTGCGGCGCAAGGGGCACAACTTAAACGTCCGCAAAGAATATTCATCTTGGATGGGACGGGGCCAGGCGGTGCTTCACAATTCCAAAACCGGCGTGAACTTCGCAGGTTCCGATCCACGCTCTGACGGAGCAGCAGTGCCCGAACCAGTTCCGCTGACGCCTCCAGCTAACTGAGTATTTCAGTCGTCGCAAATATGGGAGTACGGATCGCTTTCTGCTTACTTTCCCGCTGCTGCAGCCGCCGTGAGTGTGATCCTGCCGCGCAATTCTATCTGCTCTGCCGAATGGCCGGCGAGGATATCGAAACTTCCGGGATCGGTCCGCCACTGTTTGCCGTCGGCATCGTAATAGGAAAACGCGCGCGCATCGAGCGGAATGGTCGCTTTTTTGGTTTCTCCAGGACGAAGCGCAACTCTGGCAAAGCCCTTCAGTTCCTTTGCCGGTCGAGGCACTTTGGTGTGCGAATCGCCGACGTAAATCTGAACGACTTCCGTTCCCTCACGACTTCCCGTGTTCGTTACATCGAGAGAGACGTGATATGCGCCGTCACCCGAAGCCGGCTTGATCTCGAGATTGCTGTACTTAAAAGCTGTATAGGAGAGCCCGGATCCAAATGGAAAGAGTGGTTTCGTCCCGTTATGCTCGTAGCCTCGATAACCGACGAAGACGCCTTCCTTGTATATGACACGCTTCGTTCCGGCCTGAGGATAGTAGCTGTCGTGTGCGGGATTATCTTCCCAGCGGCGTTCGAAGGTGACTGGCAAACGCCCCGACGGATCAACATCGCCGAACAGAATTTCAGCGAGCGCGGTTCCGCCTTCCTCGCCCGGATACCAGGCTTCTAGCAGCGCCGGCGCACGATCGAGCCAGGCATTTGAAGCTACGTTGCCTCCTGAAGTCACAACCACAATCGTGTTCTTGTTGGCTGCAGAAATTTCCTGAATGAGTTCATCCTGCCCAGGCGGAAGGCTGAAGGTACGATCCGCACCTTCACTCTCGCTCGTGTAATCGAATCCGACAGCAAGGATTACCGCATCCGCACCGGCCGCAAGTTTCTTCGCATCGACATCAACGTAGCTCCCCTGGCGGACAATTCCCATCTGCAATCGCACCCCGAGCCAGTCGCCGCGACCATGCTGCTCGAGAACAATCTTGTGAGGCTTCGTTTCGAGGGGAAGCGTGGTGTAACTTACCAGCGCATTAGATGCCGCCCAATTGTCAAAGACGACTTTGTCATCGACGTAAAGCCGAAAGAAACCTCCGTCTTCGCCGGTCGAGGCGACAAAAACATCGTGTGTTCCTGAGCTTTGTGGCGTGAAGTAGCCCGTCCAGCGCGAAGATTGCGTACCATCGGGAAAATTCGTTTTTGAATCAATTCCCAGATTTATGTGCTGGTCTGTTCGAGTTACGACAGGAGTACCTTGCAGCTGTTTGTTAGCGAAGTATTCAGCCGAAACACCTGGCTGGCCATTATTCACGGCAGTGGAGTATTTCGTGGCATCGGCGAGCTCGCCAAGCTTCGGGATGCCGCGACTGTAGAGAACCTTCGCGTTGCTCCCAAGGAAATTGCTGATGCCTTCAAGGAAGCTCACCGCTGTGAATGGCATGACCCGCGCGCTGCCGCCGCCATCAGGCACGGCTGGGTAAGCATCCGGGCCGATTACAGCAATCGATTTGATTTTCGTCTTATCAAGTGGGAGCAGGTTGCTATCATTTTTCAGCAGCACCATCCCCTCCCGCGCTGACTGCAACGCAACCTCGCGCCCCAGCATGTTGAAACGAGGGATAGAGTAATCCGTCTGATCGCGGTCGAGCCATCCAAACCGCACTGCGGTTCGCAGGATGCGGCGGACTTTATCGTCAATCGTCGCAACCGAAACTTGGCCTTGCTGGATCGCTGGCTCTAAATTCTTTCGGTTCAGAAACACGCCAGACGGCATTTCCACGTCAACCCCGCCGTTAGCAACGGCCAGGGCGTCGTAGGTAGAGGTCCAATCAGACATCATGATTCCGTCGAATCCCCATTCTTTCTTGGCGATGCCAATGTTCAGAGGTACGTTTTGCGTCATGTGGGCACCGTTGGTGAGATTGTAAGAATCCATAATCGCGCCAACGTGGGCTTCTTTTACCCCTGCTTCGAACGTGGGGAGATAAATCTCGCGCATGGTGCGTTCGTCGATGATCGAGTCAATGTTGTGGCGGTCAAATTCGGAGTTGTTACCCATGAAGTGCTTGATGGTGGCGCTCACTCCCTGGCTCTGCATTCCTTTGATATAGCCCACCGCGATACGGGAAGCGAGGTATGGATCTTCGCCGAAATATTCAAAGTTGCGGCCATTCAACGGCGCGCGATAAATGTTCACTCCCGGCCCCAGCATGAAGTGCACGCCCCTGGCGCGAGCGTCGCGGCCGATCTCAGCCCCAACGCGCTCGGCCAATGCAGTATCCCAGGTAGCCGCCAGCGAGATTCCGCCCGCCATGGCTGTAGCGGGACCATAATTGCGTACCCCGAGTGGTCCATCCGCCATTTTGAGGCGAGGTAGGCGCAGCTCAGGAAATGCGCGGATGTAAAAATCATCTACTCCGCCCAGCATGTCGATCTTTTGCTGAAGCGTCATTCGGGTCAGGATCGATTCGACCCTCTGCTCGATTTGTGCAGGCGCCGCGGCTACAGGACTTTGCGCCGCGATAGGAATTACGGCGATGAGACTGAGGAGAATGCATAGAACCGCAGAATGGAATCTTCGCATCATGCTCGCTTTCATCTGATGGGCAAAGGATCGCAACCAGCAACATCATACTCGTCCGATGAAAAATGTCTTTGCCAATGTGCTGGAAGCGTCGCGCGCATATGAATTCATTGCAGAATTCTGGCGCTAGGCCTTGCGCTTCGCCTGCATAATCCAATTGAGCAGCGGCCGAAGGTTAGAGGGCATGGCCGCCTCATCGACTTCCACAGCATGTTCCCGCGAATCGCCTTTCACACGCAGCTTGTACTGAAAACGATCGGCGCCCGGACGCTCGGCACGGAGTACCGGGGGTAAATCAAAGAAGCGCGATTGTTCGACAAGGTTCTCCAGATCGGCTGCCTGCTCTGGAGGCAGAGTTGCCGAATCGATGTCATGGGCAACGCGTAAGCCAGCAAAGCCGCCACTTCTTTCGAAATGAATTTGCATGACTCGATTCCTCCGAAGAGAAGAACCAGGACATTCTATCTCCCAAGTCGAAAGCGCCCGATCTAAAAAATAAGGACCTGCGCAAATGGCAGGTCCTGTCGATCGTCAACGAGAAATTGTACCTTCGTTTACGCTGCTGTCTTTGCCGCTGCCGGCCGCGCTAATTTTTTCGCGAACGTAGGATTAATCGTAATTCCCACTCCGTCCCAGCCACCCTGCACAGCTTGCTGCTCGGCGCTGCCAGAGCCATAAAGCTCGCCAGCAACCGCGAACGTGAGGTCAGCTGCGGCCTGAAAATCGGAATCGCCCTGCAGTCTGGTGGTGAGTGTCACGTACCAAATCCTGCCGGCCTTCTCCCAGGCATATCCACCAATTCTCGTAGCTGTCAGGAAGAAGGCGTGATTTGGGATCCCAGAATTGATGTGTACGCCGCCATGGTCGTCAGTGGTGTCAAGATGTTCGCCATATTAGCGGGTTGCGGATCCTGTCCCAGTTGGGGATCATCGTAAGCAGTGCCTGGATCTTTCATCGAGCGCAGCGCGACCCCGCTCACGCTTGGCATAAGCAGCCCAGCGCCGATCAGCCAATCGGCCTTATCGGCGGTTTGACCAGCGACCATTTGCTTTACCAGCGAACCGAAAACGTCGGACATGGATTCGTTAAGGGCGCCCGGTTGTCCTTGATAACTTAAGCCGGCCGTGAACTGTGTAACACCATGCGTCAGCTCGTGGCCGACTACGTCGAGACACTTGGTGAAGCGATCAAACAGGACGCGATCGCCATCGCCATACACCATCTGGCGTCCATCCCAGAACGCGTTATCGAAGTCAGCGTCGTAATGGACGGTAGAATCCAAGCGCAGGCCACGGCCATCGACGGAGTTGCGGTTGTAGGCTGTCTTATAAAAATCATAGGTGGCGCCGGAGAAGTCATAAGCTTCGTTAACGGCTACATCTGGGGAAGCTGGATCACCCTCGCCTCGCACCAAAGTGCCTGGAAGACCTGTCCCATTCTTAGCGTCATAGATGGTGCGGCGTTTCTGTCCCGCGGGTAGCCCAACAGCGGCGAATTGAGCGAACACCTCGCGGCGTCCGCGCAACCGTTCAGTAATCGTTAAGGCGCGCAAAGCTTTTTGTCGATGCTCCGGGTTCTCTGCGAGTTTGTGCAGAATGTGTGGCGGCAAGATAGAACAGACGTGGGGAGTGGATTTCATAAAGTCTCCTTTTCAGAAGTTGGTAAGCAATTGCAGTTCGTTTAATTTAGGTGGGGCATCCGGGGCCGGCTCATTATTGCGGTGTAGCCGGTTACCTGCAATACCTCAAAAGTATGCAGACTGGTTGCGTTAAATTGTGCGCAACTTTGTTTCCGAAAGACGGAGTAGAGCGAAGATTTCTCGCGTAGTCTACTCTCCTGAAAACATTACAGTTGATCATGCGGCGTTCCAGCGGCCAGACGATCCAAGTCCAGACCAGCTATCTACACAGATAGCACCGCTATCTGTTCGGATAGACATAACGCGCGGTTCGAGTTGAGCGTGTGCAACTCCGATTAACGAAATTAAAATTTTTCATGCCTGAATCTTCGAACTTGGTTGACTCATCTCATTAGCGTCGTTAGTATCGCGAAAGCATGAATTCTTCCTGCCAGATCTGTGCATGTTGTTCTTGTTGTTGTATGCGTGTGTCTGGCGCAGGGAGGCTGCTGATCTAAGGGTTATCTAGAACACGGCACTCATATCCACCGCCAGCACAAAGTTGCTGGCGGTGGTTTTTTATGCCCACAAACACCGAAACCAAAGCGCAGCGCGTAGAGCGATTGAAGCGGGAGAAGAATCCCTGGGAGGGCCTCGATGAGATTCGCCGCTTCTCGCGCGAAGGATTCAGCGCGATTCCGCCTGAATGGCTGGGAACATACTTCCGCTGGTGGGGCGTCTACACGCAGGGTGATGGAGCTGGAGCCATTGGCGGGCAGGGCGGGGAAGGCAAAGCCCTTCCTTACTTTATGGTCCGCATCCGCATTCCGAATGGTTTGCTTTGCTCACAGCAACTTCGCACGATTGCAAATGTCACTGAGCGCTACGCGCGCGGAACCGCCGACATTACCGTGCGCCAGAACATTCAGCTTCACTGGGTGACGATTGAAGCTTTGCCGGAATTATTGGACGCACTGTGGAAGGCGGGACTCACTACTAAAGGCTCG
>Ga0209473_1002474_pt1 | contig 10159 bp, 8 predicted proteins | sample GraSoiAngelo_133_FD_185890 | JGI IMG/M metagenome (GOLD analysis project Ga0209473, IMG submission 185890) | Grasslands soil microbial communities from the Angelo Coastal Reserve, California, USA - 14_0929_05_20cm (SPAdes) (version 2) | ecosystem: Environmental > Terrestrial > Soil > Grasslands ...
GGCAAGACCTTCGGCGACGACCGCGTGATGGAGTTTCCGTTGACCGAGGTCAAGCGGCTCGCCGGCATCGACGTGCCGACGGTCGAGATGCGGCGCATCCTCACCCATCTCGGTTTCATGATGGCCGGCAGCGGCCCGGTTGTGAAGGTCGCGATCCCCTCTTGGCGTAGCGACGTGCACGGCAAGGCCGATATCGTCGAGGAGATCGTGCGCATTGTCGGCGTCGATAAGGTGCCGATGACGCCGTTCGGGCGCGGCGAGGAGCCGCGCAAGCCGGTGCTGACCCAGATCCAACTGCGCACGCGCCGCGCCAAGCGCACGCTCGCCGCGCGCGGCATGGTCGAAGCGGTGACGTGGTCCTTCATCTCAAGACCTGCGGCCGAATTGTTCGGCGGCGGAGCGAGCGAACTTGCGCTTGCCAACCCCATCGCTTCCGACCTGTCCGACATGCGGCCGAGCCTGCTGCCCGGTCTGGTCGCCGCCGTGGAGGCCAATGGCAATCGCGGCTTCATGGACGCGGCGCTGTTCGAAGTCGGCCAGATCTTCAAGGGCGATAGACCTGAGGATCAACTGACCGCGGCATCGGGCGTGCGCCACGGCTTTGCCTCGTCGCAAGGCTTGGGACGGCACTGGTCCGGCTCGAAGTCGGCAGACGCGCTGGATGCCAAGGCCGATGCGCTTGCGGTGCTCGCTGCCGTCGGGGCGCCGATGCAGGCGCTGCAGATTGCGCCTGGCGGAGCGAGCTGGCTGCATCCTGGCCGCTCCGGCACTATCCAGATCGGGCCGCAAAACGTGCTCGGATATTTCGGCGAATTGCATCCGCGCACGCTGGAGCGGCTCGGCGCGGACGGCCCCTTGATGGCGTTCGAGGTGATCCTCGAGCGTATTCCGGCGGCCAAGCAGAAGCCGACCCGCGCAAAGCCTATGCTCGAGCTCTCCGCGTTCCAGCCGGTGTCGCGCGATTTCGCCTTCATCGTCGACCGCAACGTCAAGGCCGGCGACATCGTGCGCGCAGCGCAGGGCATCGACAAGAAGCTGATTGCGGATGTCACCGTGTTCGACGTCTATGAAGGCAAGGGCATCGATGACAACAAGAAGTCGATCGCCATCGCCGTGACCATGCAGCCGCGCGAAAAGACCATGACCGATCAGGAAATCGATGCGGTGGCGGCGAGGATCGTCGCCGAGGTAACGAAGAGGACCGGCGGCATGTTGCGCGGATGATCTTGCCGGACCTGATCCCGCCGGAGGTCAGCATCAATGCCGCAATCGCCATCTGCACGATTGCCTTCATATCGGGAACCGCGCGCGGATTTTCCGGCTTCGGCTCGGCGCTGATCTTCATGCCTCTCGCAAGCAGCATGGCGGCGCCGCGCCTGGTCGCAGCGCTTTTGCTGATCATCGATTTCGTCGCGGCGGCGCCGCTGATACCGAACGCGTGGAAGCACGCCGACCGCAAGGCAACGGCAGTCATGGTGTTCGGCGCGCTGATCGGCGTGCCCATCGGAACGTACTTCCTGAGCCGGCTCGATCCTGTGACGACGCGCTGGATCATCTCGGCTTTCGTGTTCGCGCTGTTGCTGCTGCTGGTATCGGGCTGGCGCTATCGCGGCGCGGATCATGCCGCCCTTTCCATCGGCATCGGCGGCCTGTCCGGCTTCTGCAGCGGCCTCGCGCAAACCGGCGGGCCGCCGATCGTCGGCTATTGGCTCGGGCGGCCGATCTCGTCCGTGATCGCGCGTGCCAACATCCTGCTGTTCTTTGGCGCGTCGGATTTCTTTTCCGCCGTGAGTTATGCAACCACCGGCCTGATCACCGCGGATTCGATCAAGTTCTCGCTGATGGTCGGTCCGGTCTACGCCATCGGCGTCGCTTTCGGCGCATCGCTGTTCGGCAAGGCCGGCGAGAGGGTGTTCCGGTCGATCTGCTATGTCCTGATCGCGGCGGCGGTCATCATCGGCCTGCCGATGCTCGACGGCGTGCTTCGCGGACGCTAGGTTCGTCCGACGCGCAAGAAGATGGCAGGGGAGAATTCCATGATCGATCGTCGCAGTGCGCTGAAGCTGGCGCTTGGCAGCGCCGCTGCATGTGCAACCCGACCCGTGTTCGCGCAAACGGTGAAGCCGCGCACCCGGATCGTGTTCCTGGGCACCAAGGGCGGACCGCGCATCGGTGTCGGCGCATCCAATCCCGCCAATCTCGTTGTGGTGAACGAGACGCCTTTCGTGATCGATTGTGGCATGGGCGTCAGCCGCCAATTGGTCGGCGCCGGCGTGCCGATCCCGTCGGTGAAATACATCTTCATTAGTCATCACCACTCCGATCACAATCTCGAATATGGCAACCTTTTCTACAACGCCTGGGTCGCCGGACTGTCGACGCCAATCCATTCATTCGGTCCAAAGGGTATCGAGGCGATGACCAAAACCTATTGGGAACTGAACAAGTTCGACGTCGAGACCCGCATCGCGGATGAAGGCCGGCCCGATCCACGGCCGCTGCTGGTCGCCAAGGATATCACCGAGGATGGCGTTGTGCTGCAGACGCGGGACGTGAAGGTGACGGCCTTCCGCACGCCGCATCCGCCGATTGTTGATAACTTTGCCTATAAATTCGAGACGCCCGACGGCACGATCGTGTTCTCCAGCGACACCAACTACAATCCGAAGCTCGCGGAATTCGCAAAAGATGCCGACGTGCTGGTGCACGAATGCCTCTACGTGCCCGCAGTCGATCGCCTCGTGAACAAGACCAAGAACGGCGCGACACTGAAAAAACATCTGTTGGAGAGCCATACCACTACCGAAGACGTCGGCCGCATCGCGGCTGCCGCTGACGTGAAGGTGCTGGTGATGAGCCATTTCGTGCCGGGCGACGACCCGCTGGTGACCGACGATAACTGGACCGAGGATGTGAAGAAGAACTATTCCGGCCGGATCATTGTCGCGAAGGACCTGATGGAGCTCAAGCTGCCGGTGTGACGCGATGCCCAGCAAATTCTGCCGGCAGCTTCCGTCATTAATCGATCGGCGAATAGGGCGTCGCGGTTCTGCGGGGCGCGCCACGATGCCGCGGTGTCCGGGCCGGCGCCTCGACCGGTTCGGTATCCTTCAGCGCGCCGATCCTGCGTAGCGCCGCCTCCGCCGCACGCTCGCCGCTCTCCCAGGCGCCGTCGACGGTTCCCCACAGCGTTTCATGGGTCGCTTCGCCGGCAAGAAAGAGCGCGCCGAGCGGCTCGGTCAAAATTTTTCGCGATGGCTGGCCGCCCGGTGAGGCCGCCGACATCGCGCCGAGCACATAAGGCTCCGCGTTCCATCGGGTCGCGCTCGACTTCTTCACCGCGGAGGCCGCGTCGCTGCCGAACAATTTGGTGAGCCACTCCACCGCGAAGCCAATCATTGCCCGCTCGCCCTGGCCCGAGAGATCGCGGCCGAACGAGCCCGCGACATCGATCGAGCACAGCGATGAGCCGCCGATATTGGCTGATAGCAGCGCCGTCCGCGTCGAGTTGCTTTGTTCGATGACGACGTCATCGCGGGACAGCCCCAACGGATTGCCCGGTAGTTCCAGCACGATGTGATCGTAGCTGCCGAGGCTCAGCTTTGCCGCGGCATCGAGCGCACGCTTTGGAATATCGGGCGCGAACTTGATACTGCCCGCCGTCAAAACATTGCTCGACACCGTGACGATGGCCGCCCGCGCGGCAATCTTGCCGGCCTGGGTTTCCACCGCGACATCGCGGGTGCCCCAGACAATGCGGCTGGCGGGCGTCGACAGCGAAATCGGAACCTGCTCGCCGAGCTTTGCGATCAGCGCCCCCAGACCTTGCCGACAGGCGAATACGGAACTGCGGTCCTGTGCGCGAACCTTATCGACAGCGGAGAAATCCTTCAGATCTTTGCCGGCAAAATTGGCGCCGAGTGCAAAGTCGACGGTGCCTGCCCAGTCGCCGAGGTCCTTCGGCAAGGCGGCGGCGCAGGATACATCGAATTTGCGCGAGGCGTCATCGATGGCACGGCTGGTGCGGACCAAAGTTGCCAGGAATTCCTCGGTCTCGCCGGCTCGCGCGTAGCGGCGGCCTATGCGGATTTTCTGACCCGACGGCGCGGTCACAATCTCGAGCCCGGCGGCACGCGCAAGCCTGATCATCGGGTTGCTGTCGGGATTGTGCATCCATCGCGCGCCGCGATCAAAGGGGACGGCGAAAGTCGAAACGTCGGTGAGACAGCGGCCGCCGACCCTCCCTGCCGCCTCCACCACGATCACCTTGCGGTTCGCAGCCATGATGCGCCGCGCCGCAGCGATACCCGCAGCACCTGCGCCGATCACGACAATGTCGGTCTCACGCGGCAGCGGAGCCCCAAAGGCGCGCGCGCCTACCATCGGCGTCGCAGCAAATGCCGCGGAGGCCGAGAGAAAGCCGCGGCGCGTCATTGTCATGTCATGGTTTCCGAAGACTTGAAAAGAATAGAACAGCTAGCGAACTTTGCCGTGACCGGCAACACTCATGGTGAATCAATCATGATTGATCGACGGCCCTGCATGAACCAAATTGCAACGGCTTTCGACCATGATATGGAAGGGAAAAGCGGCCAGAAAAGGTTGCTGGGGGGAATTGCAATCATGGGCGTCGTGCTCGATACGGTCGGCAAGCTGATCGCCGGCTACCTTCAGAAGGAGGTGCCGGGCTATGAGCCGTTCACGCCGAGCGATCCGGAACATCTGCGCGGGATCATCGAGCCTGGCGATGTGCTGCTGGTCGAAGGCAACAACCGCATTTCCGGCATCATCAAATATCTGACCCAGTCCACCTGGTCGCATGCCACGCTCTATGTCGGGCCGATCGACGGCGCCCAGGAGCCCGACGGCGAGCCGCATGTCCTGATCGAGGCCTATATCGGCGAAGGCGTGGTTTCGGCGCCGCTGTCGAAATATTTTCCCTATCACACCCGGCTATGCCGGCCGGTAGGCTTGTCCTACGAAGACCGCACGACGGTGTGCCGCTACGCCATCAACCGGATCGGCTTCGGCTACGACACCAAGAACATTCTCGACCTGATGCGCTTTCTGATCCCGCTGCCGATCCCGCAGCGCTGGCGGCGGCGCTTGATCGCGTTCGGCTCCGGCGATCCCACCAAGATCATCTGCTCGGCGCTGATCGCGCAGGCCTTCGACGCCGTGCGCTATCCGATCCTGCCGAAGATCACCCGCGCCGGCTCGCGCCAGGCGCGTCGCGAAATCCTGCATATCCGCGATTCGTCGCTGTATATGCCGCGCGACTTCGACATCTCGCCCTATTTCGAGGTCGTCAAACCCACCATCGTGCACGGCTTCGATTACACCGCCCTGCACTGGGCCGACAAGCAGAAGCCGCTCCAGGAGGTAGCGGGCGAATTCGGTGTGTTTCCAGAAACGCTCGAGTCGCCGCCGCTTGTTCCTGAAGCGATTGACGAAGAGGCGGCGGTTCCGGCTGCAGAAGTAGCCGCGCGCGACGCTGCGCCGCTTGTCGAGCGCGTCACGGTGGCGGAACACTACATGGTCGTCGAGTATGTCGAGGCTTGCCTGCCGGAACGCCGCGCCCGGCCGCGTGTGGTGGCTTAGAACGTAAATCGGCTTCGCCTGTAGCCGCGTCATCAGTTCAGTCGCGCGCTGCCTTCATACATGAAGGTCATCGGCCTTGGCCCCGGTATATAGCCGGTCTCGATTCTGTCCATGCGGAAGCCCGCGTCTTCGATCATCGAGCGGATCGGGCGATTGAGATGACAGCCGCCACTGAAGCGTCGCCATGCCGGCGTCAGCAGGTCCTGCCACCAACGCACGCCCTCATCGGGTGCCCGGCCGTGCTCGGCGAACAGGAGCTTGCCGTCAGGCCGCAACACGCGCCGCATCTCCGCGAGCGCCGCGGGGGCTTGCGGGATCGAGCACAAGGTCCAGGTCGTGACGATCGTATCGACGCAATGGGCGTCGAGCGGAATCGCCTCGGCGGAAGCCTCGAGGAAGCGGACAGGCATATCGCGCGACGCGCCTTGAGCCATGCGTACAAGCCGCGGTGCCGGTTCGAGCGCGAGAACCTCCCGCACGGGCGGGCGATAGAATGGAAGGTTCATGCCCGAGCCGACGCCGATTTCGAGCACCCTGCCGTCTGCCGCGCCAATCACACGTTCGCGAAATGGCGTGAGCTGCTTGTTGCGCATCGCAAGATCGCACAGGCGCGGCAGGATGACGTCGTTATAAAAGCCCATCGTCGCTCCGAATGTTCATCCAGCCGCATGACCAACGTGTGGCTGACCAATCGGTTCGAGCCCGAACTATCGGTCGGATCGGCCAATGACGGCCATCAGTTCCGATATCTTCTGGCGCTGATCGGCCTTGTTGCCGCTGGCGATCGCGCCTTCCACGCAATGCGCCACGTGATCTTGCAACACTTCTTCCTCGACGCGGCGAAGCGCCGCGCGCACCGCCGCAATCTGCGTGACAATGTCGATGCAATAGCGGTCCTCGTCGACCATCTTCGCGAGCCCGCGGACCTGGCCCTCGATCCGACTCAGGCGCTTTTGACAGGAAGCCTTGATGTCTTTTCGCATGCCGCCTATATACCCCTACAGGGTATAGGTTTCAAGTCCCGGTGGAGAGATCGATGGGCACAGCCGAACACGCGGCTGCCGGCAAAGTGGAGGCCTGCTGCGCCAATGATGCCGGTCACGGCCACCAGCAAGCGGCGCTCGATCCAGTTTGCGGCATGAGTGTCGACCCCGCGACGCCAAAACATCGCTTCGATCACCAAGGCGAAGCCTTTCATTTCTGCTCGACCGGCTGCCAGATCAAATTCGCCGCCGATCCCGCAAAATATCTCGACAAGCAGAAGCCGCAGGCCGAGACGCGCGAGCCCGAAGGCACCACCTATACCTGCCCGATGCATCCGCAAATCCATCAGATCGGGCCGGGAAGCTGCCCGATCTGCGGCATGGCTCTGGAGCCCGAGGTCGCAAGCCTGGACACGGCACCCAATCCCGAACTCGCCGACATGACGCGGCGGTTCTGGATCGGCCTTGTGCTGGCCGCGCCTGCGGTCGTGCTGGAAATGGGCGGGCATCTCGTCGGCGGCCACGGCCTCATCGATCCAACCCTATCGAACTGGATCCAGCTTGCATTCGCGACACCCGTCGTGCTGTGGGCGGGCTGGCCGTTCTTCGTTCGCGGCTGGCAGTCGCTCCTCACGCGCAATCACAACATGTTCACGCTGATTGCGATGGGGACCGCCGTAGCCTACGGCTACAGCCTGGTTGGAACCCTCGTTCCACAACTCTTTCCGGCCACCCTCCGCGGACATGGCGGCGCGGTTGCGGTCTATTTTGAGGCCGCCGCGGTCATTACCGTTCTGGTCCTGCTTGGACAGGTGCTGGAACTGCGGGCGCGCGAGGCGACGTCCGGCGCAATCAAGGCGCTGTTGCAGCTCGCCCCGAAAACCGCGCGTCGCCTCGGCGACGATGGCGCCGACCATGAAGTCGAGATCGACGAACTCAAAGTTGGCGACAGATTGCGGGTGCGGCCAGGCGAAAAGGTGCCGGTCGACGGCATCATTCTCGAGGGCCGCGCCGCGCTCGATGAATCGCTGGTAACAGGCGAATCTATGCCCGTTACCAAGGAGGCTGGCGGCAAGGTGATCGCGGGCACGCTCAACCAGTCCGGCGGCTTTGTGATGCGCGCCGACAAAGTCGGCCGCGACACGCTGCTGTCGCAAATCGTGCAGATGGTCGCCGACGCGCAACGCTCGCGCGCGCCGATCCAGCGATTGGCCGATCACGTCGCGGGCTGGTTCGTGCCGATGGTGATTGTGGCCGCCATCGTTGCATTCGGCGTCTGGGCCTCGTTCGGTCCCGAGCCGCGGATGGCCTTCGGCATGGTTGCGGCGGTCAGCGTCCTGATCATCGCCTGCCCCTGCGCGCTCGGGCTTGCCACGCCGATGTCGATCATGGTCGGGGTCGGACGCGGCGCGCAGGCCGGCGTCTTGATCAAGAACGCCGAAGCGCTTGAGCGCATGGAAAAGATCGACACGCTGGTGGTCGACAAGACGGGCACACTGACCGAAGGCAAGCCGAAAGTGGTCGCGATAGTGCCGGCAATCGGATTTCGGGAAGACGAAATCCTGCGTCTCGCCGCCAGCGTCGAGCGCGCCAGCGAACATCCGCTGGCGGACGCGATCATACGTGCTGCCAAGGAGCGCAATCTCGATTTGGGCAAGGTTGACGAATTCGATTCGCCGACCGGCAAGGGCGTCGCCGGCAACGTCGACGGCAAGACCGTTCTGCTAGGCAATTCGAATTTGCTGACATCCCTCGGTGTCGAGACGGCGTTACTCAACGCAGATGGCGAGCGTCTGCGCGGAGACGGCACCACCGTCATCAACATCGCAGTCGACGGAGAGCTCGCGGGATTGTTCGCGATCGCCGATCCAGTCAAGCAATCGACGCCGGACGCCCTCAAAGCACTGGCAGCGGAAGGCATCAAGGTCATCATGCTGACCGGCGACAATCGGACCACGGCGAGCGCGGTCGCGCGAAAACTCGGGATCGACGATGTCGAGGCGGAGGTGCTTCCGGATCAAAAAAGCGCCGTCGTCGCCAAGCTGAAAAGGGCCGGGCGCATCGTCGCCATGGCCGGAGACGGCGTCAACGACGCGCCGGCGTTGGCCGCGGCCGACGTCGGCATTGCCATGGGCACCGGTACCGACGTCGCGATGGAAAGCGCCGGCATCACATTGCTCAAAGGCGACCTTGGCGGCATCGTTCGCGCCCGGAAACTGTCGCAGGCAACCATGAGCAACATCCGGCAGAACCTGTGCTTCGCGTTCATTTATAACGCCGCCGGCATCCCGATTGCCGCAGGCGTCCTCTATCCAGCGTTCGGCATCCTGCTGTCGCCAATCATCGCCGCCGCCGCGATGGCGCTGTCGTCGGTGAGTGTCGTCGGCAACGCGCTGCGATTGCGGGTGACGCGGCTTTAGGACTCACCACGGACACACTTCCTCACTGGAATTTGCGGAAGCTGCCCCTCACCCCAACCCTCTCCCCGCAAGAGCGGGGCGAGGGAGAAATGACCGCTGCGCTTCAACTTAAACTCATCACACTCACATCTAGTCACGCAGCGTTGGCCGAGCTCCCGCGGGGCAGCCCGGCGCGGGCGAGCCCGCCATAGAGTGCCTCGCCCGGCATTTCCGATCGCAGGATCGCGCGCACCGCGACCAGCCTTTCGATATCGATACCGGTGACAAATCCCTTGCTTTCGCAGAGGAACACGAGGTCCTCGAACACGACATTGCCGGTGGCGCCCGGCGCGAACGGGCAGCCGCCGAGGCCACCGAGCGAGCCGTCGAGGATGCGCGCACCGGCATCGAGCGCCGCCGAAGCGTTTGCAATGCCCATGCCGCGGGTATCGTGCAGATGCACGCAGACAGGTTTCGATCCGGCGATCCTGACCACCGCCCTGGTCAATTCGCCGACCTGCCTGGGGCCGGCAAACCCGACGGTGTCGGCAACCGCGACCATGTCGACGCCGACCTCGTACAATTTTTCAGCGATCCGGATCACCTCGTTCGGATCGACCGGGCCCACGATCGAACAGCCCAGCGCCATCGAGATCGCGGCATTGACGACCGGCTTATGCGAGCTCGCATCGCGCAAATCGCAAAGGCGCTTGACATTCGCGATAGCAGAATCGCGCGAGCGGTTGGCATTGGCCTGGCTGTGTTCTTCAGTCGCCGAGACCACGGAAGCAATTTCGGCGACGCCCGATGCCAAGGCTTCGTTGACGCCGCGCTCGTTGAGCGCCAGCGCAACGCCGTGCGCTCCGGGAAGCTCGGCAATGGTTTTGACGATATCGCGCACATCGGCAAATTGCGGGAACGTCTTGGCGGGCAGGAACGAGCCGACCTCGAAGTACCGCACGCCGGCGGCATATTCCTCACGGATCCAGCGCTGCTTGACTGCTGTCGACGGGAACTTCTTCACAAGCTGGAGCCCGTCGCGCAAGCCTACTTCGCGCAAGCTGACGCGATCGTTGGGATAGACGACTTGAACGCCGCTCATGCGCGCCTCCTATCGGTTTTGGCAGTCGAAGTAACCTCTTCCAGTTCGGCGCGAACGGCCGACGTGTCGGCGCC
>Ga0209473_1002475_pt1 | contig 10158 bp, 10 predicted proteins | sample GraSoiAngelo_133_FD_185890 | JGI IMG/M metagenome (GOLD analysis project Ga0209473, IMG submission 185890) | Grasslands soil microbial communities from the Angelo Coastal Reserve, California, USA - 14_0929_05_20cm (SPAdes) (version 2) | ecosystem: Environmental > Terrestrial > Soil > Grasslands ...
GCAGAATGCCGGTGAGCGAAACGCGCAGCAAGCGCAAGAGAACTCCCAGGTTGACACGGAGTTGGCTGCGCAAAATGCGGAGGCGTTCCGAACCGCGGAGCAGGCGGTAAAACTGATAGAGCACGCCGATGCTGCGGCCGGTGAAAGTAGCGAGGGCCGCGCCAGTGACGCCGAGCTTAGGAAATGGCCCCCAGCCGAAAATGAGACAGGGATCGAGGATGAGATTGATGATGTTCGAGACCCACAAAAGGCGCATGGCGATGGCCGCGTCGCCGGCCCCGCGAAAAATGGCGTTGTTGAGAAAGAGCATCATGATAACGCCACCGCCTCCGAGCGCGATGCGGGCATACCCGGAGCCTGTGGCGACAATCTGGGGCGACGCACCCATCAAACGGAGAAGATTGGGCGCATAAAAAAGGCAAGGCAAGCCGACCATGGCCGAAAACGCCAAGCCTATGGCGATGGCCTGGACGCCGGCCACCGCCGCGCCAGCAGGATCTTTTTCGCCAATGCGGCGCGCGACCATGGCGGTGGTGGAAAGACTCAGGCCGAACCCAATGGCCATCACGAGACTGAGCATGGACTCGGTAAGGCCGACGGTGGCGATAGCGTCCGCGCCGAGGCGGCCGACCCAGAAAACGTCGACGACGGCGAAGAGAGACTCCAACACCATTTCGAGAACCATGGGAATGGCGAGAAGTAGAATGGCGCGATTCAAGCTTCCGGTGGTGAAGTCCTGATGCGATCCGCGAAGCGCTTCGCGGATGGAACTCCAAATCGGCGGCGGGGACGCGTGAACAACGACTTGCTCGACGGACATAAAAACCTTAGCTCTCTGTGTTTGCGTCATTCATTCAGGCGCGCAGACACGGTTCCAAACAATGAAATGGTAGAAAACGAGGGGAAGTCGATCCGCGGGAGCGGATTACAGCGTTTGGGCGATTCGCGGGATAAACATCTTCACTTCCTGGGCGCTGCCCCGGCGCAACGAAAAAATCACCATTGCAACTTCGCGTGGGCGATTCCTGAATGGATGGATTGTATCCTGAATTTCCCCGCGGTGGCCAGCGAATTGTCAATTGTCAGGGCGGAAAACGCGCCGCGCCTTAGCGCGAGAATTCTGGATGATTCGGTCAGGCTGCGGCAATGCGGCGGATCAAGTCTTCTTGTTCGGATTTGGACTCTGCGCCGATGGTGAAGGCATCAAGCAGGTCCAAGGAGAGCGCGTAGTGCAACGCTTCGTCCTGGCGATTACGCAACTCGCCCTGGCCAAGAATCTTCATCCCAATGACGGCGTGGTGGTTGGCGCGCATCTCGCGAATCACGCTGACGACGGTGTCTGGAGCGGCGTCCATATAGGCCCCAACGGGATTGATGCGCACAAGATGGACGTCTACCCAGGGAGATTTGGCGGCGGTGCGCAACGCTTCGATACTGTGGCACGAGCAGCCGTGTGCGCGGATGAGGCCCTTCTGTTTGGCCTCGGAGAGCACATCCATCACGGGCTGGAAGCGTTCAGTCCAATCGCCTTCCGTGAGGCAATGCATCAAGCAGACGTCAATGTAGTCGGTTCCGAGCTCTTTGCGAAAGCGCTCGAGATCGGCGCGAGCCGTGGCGGCGTCGCGTGCCCAGGTTTTTGTGAGCACGGTAACTTTGTCCCGGGGCACGTGTTTCAGGGCCTCGGCTACGTGCGGATGGCTGCCGTAGGAATCCGCGCTATCAAAGAATCTCAGGCCGTGGTCGTAACCGTTCAGAAGCAGGTCGGACAGCCCCTTAATGCCCAGCGACGTCTGGTGGGAGTGGTGCCCACTGCCGACCGTTCCAGTTCCCATGGCCAGCCGGCTTGTTTGAATGCCCGTGCTTCCGAGCGTAACCGTGTCCGAAGCGCTAAACTTCCGTGGGAGCGCGGGAAGGGCCAGCGCCTTATGGGCGAAGCTCGTCGAAGGGAACCAGGCAGCACCGGCCGCGCATGCCGCTCGATGTAGGAATTCGCGCCGCTTCATGGGGAACCTCCGGGTAACGTAGAGTCGCAGCTTACTCCTTGTCTTGGACGCAAGAAAAGCCCCTTTCGTATCCGCCCCTGGAAACAAATGGCAAAAGATCGCAAGGCAAGCATGAAGCTTCCCGGTCCCTTTCGCTTAATCGCCCTGAGTGATATTCTCCCGCTGTCCGAGGTGCAAAATGAAAGGGAAACACGCCACAAGCATAAAACCATCTACTTCCTTCAGCCGCCGCGAGTTCGTGGGGCAAAGCGCCGGCGCGGCGCTGGCCTTCTCCATCGTACCCCGTTACGTTTTGGGAGGCCCGGGCTTCGTGCCGCCCAGCGACAAGGTCAACATCGCGTTTATCGGCGTCGGCGCACAAGGCCTGCGCGTGATGTTGCACTTTTTGAAGGAACCTGACGTCCAAGGGGTGGCTGTTTGCGACGTCAATAAGGCCAGCGCGGATTATCCGCAATGGGACACGCACGAATTCTGCAAGTCGGTAAGGAGTCTTCTTGGCGTGGACAGCGGGTGGGATTGGCTGAGCCCGGATCAGCCTATTCAGCTAAATCATACGCTAAGAGTGACGAGTGGCGTTGCGGGCCGCGAGCCTTCCCAGCAAATCGTGAACGCGCTCTATGCTTCCCACAAATCCTCCGGCAAGTACAATGGCTGCACTGCTCACAGCGATTACCGCGAATTGCTGGAGAAACAAAAAGACGTAGACGCCGTTGTGGTCTGCACGACGGACCATCTCCACGCCGTCATCTCCGCGGCGGCGATGAAAAAACGCAAACACGTCTTCTGCCAGAAGCCCCTCACCCACACCATTTCCGAAGCGCGGCAGATCGCCGAGATCGCGCGCCAAACGAGCCTGGCCACGCAAATTGCCGTCGGCAATCAAGCCTCGGAAGCTACACGTTTGCTTTGCGAGTGGATTTGGGACGGCGCCATCGGTCCCGTGCGCGAAGTCCATAACTGGTCCACGCGCCCGTTCTGGCCGCAGGGCGTCGAGCGTCCCAAGGAAACGCAGCCGGTGCCTGACGGGTTAGATTGGGATTCCTGGTTGGGGCCCGCTCCCGAGCGTCCTTTCCACCATGCGTATCTGCCCTTCGTGTGGCGAGGCTGGGCCGACTTCGGGTGCGGGGCTCTGGGCGACATGGGCTGCTACAGTTACGACACGATTTTCCGCGTGTTGAAGCTGGAAGCGCCCATCAGCGTCGAGGCCAGCTCCACCGACCGCTATGATGAGACTTACCCGCTCGCGTCCATCATCCGCTACCACTTCGGTCCGCGCGGCGACATGCCCGCGGTGAATTTCACGTGGTACGACGGCGGATTAAGGCCGCCGACTCCCGAGGAACTGCTGCAAGACAGCGCGCCCGCAAATGCCGGCGACGAGGAAGAAAATGAAGGCCTATTGTTCGCCGGAGATCGCGGCAAGATCCTGTGTGGCTTTAACGGCGCGAACCCGCGGTTAATCCCGAAAGCAAAAATGGATGCTTATAAGCAGCCGCCAAAAACCCTGCCGCGTTCGCCCGGCAACGAACGCGAGTGGCTGGATGCCTGCAAAGGCAGCAAGGTGAAACCCGGCGGAAATTTTGAATTTTCAGGAATGGTTACAGAAACTCTTCTGCTCGGCAACCTGGCCATCCGTACGGGACAGAGATTGGAATGGGATCGAACGAACCTAAAAGTGCTCAATTCCGAAGCAGCTCAAAAAATGGTCGCTCCCGAGCGGCGCAGAGGCTGGGAGTTGTAGCCGGTTCACTTCATCGCCGGCCTGGGGACCTCATAAAACAGAAATTGCACGCCCACGCCGGACTTGCCGTTTTTCCGGCTGAGCGGTTCCACGTGCGCGACGCGGCCCGTAAAACTCCATTCCTCCACTTCATCGCCGACAATCTCTTTCGGCATCTTCAAATGCAATTGAACCATCAGACCCTCGGCAACATTCTGGTCCGTGGCGAAATACACTCCGTGCGTAGAGATATTCATCGACGAAACGGACTCTTCTCTCAGAACAGTTTCCTTCGTCGCATGAAACCGGAGCGGAACCCTCATGATAAACCGGTGTCCATGACGACGCTCGTGTTCCGACATAGCAATCCTTTAGCATGATTTTTTACGCAGGCTGGCTCCGGCAGGGGAGTGTTCATTTTTACGAGACGGGCGCGGAGGGGTCAACAGTTTTTTGTTTCCTACAGGAAGAACCTGAGGGAATGTACCTGGGAGGAATTATGCCAGCGAGAGGCCCGTGTTGCGGCGCGCAGGATGCTTTTCCCGGCTGTCGTGGTGGGCCCACCAGTCTCGCCAGGCTGCGGCGTTCTTGCCGAAAGAAGCACCGGTGATGGCTTCGAGCGTAGAGCAAACCAGACTCTGCGTGGCGGCGTCGAGCGAATCGTCATCCAGCAGGTTCAGCAACTGGGGGACGGCGGTCAGCCGCTGCTCCCCGGTGATCAGCCCGGATCGCGACAAGGCATTCGCGGCTCGCTGGCGGATTTGCGCCGCAGGGTCGCGTGCCAGGATGTCCAGCAAAGCGTCAATGGATTCCCGGTTCCCCAGCATCGCCAGCCCTTCGACGGCCCAGAAGCGCACTTCTTGATTGCGACTCTGTGCATAGAGCTTGAGCGTACGAAACGATTCGAAAGGCTCGACGCCCCGGTTGCCCAGCGCGCCCAGCCTCCATAGCGCCATGTAGCGCTCATCCGAGCCACTCTGAATCTGACGCCGCAATTTTTGGACGCTTTCCGGCGCCTTCATCAGGTTATTGGCTGCCAAATCGATTTCAACGGCAGCCACGCGCACTCGCGGGTCGTTGGAATTGAGCGCTTCCATCACCAGATGGAATAGCCGGTCGGAATCTTCCAGATGCCCGCGCCAGAAGGTTAGATTCCTGTGAATCAAGCTTAGGGAAGGGTCGGGCTGCTGAATGGCCAGTTCCAGCAAGCGCTCAGCCTGCTGCTGGGGCGCCAAATGTGAGATTTCCTCGGTGTTGATGTCCTTTGGCCCCGGCTGAGATGCTGAAACCAATTCCGAAGTTCGCTGTTCTGCGTCAGCCGCAGCCACAGGATAAATCTTCAACCATTTTGTGAAAGCGCCGTGGAATCGCGCAGCGCAAAAGCCCGCGATCGTTGAAAGGAAGGCCAGCACCGCCACAGCCGGCAGGTAGGAAAGCCAACGCCGCGGATTCTGCGCTTTCACGCGGGGGGGCATAGCCGAGGCTGAAACAGTTCTGGAGGGGCCGGTGGAATTTGCCAAGGTTTCGTCCTTACGATCAGTTCCATGCGCAAACTCCGCACGGTCTGAGGCCAAATTAAGAGTCGGGAGAAAGGGCAACAATGGTACGCCGGGGCAAGGGCCGAAGAATTCGCAGACAAATCCTGTGGGTTCAACAGCTTTAGGGGGTTACTGGTTCGCACCATAAGAAGGAGGCCCGTCCGGTGGAACAGGGTATTGCCGGCGGGGCGCGAAAGGGACGCTTTGTGCAGAATCGCCCCTCTGCTAGAATGAAGCGCTTGGCTCTGTAACTCCTAAACTGGAATTCCAGGCTTAATTTTTTCATCGGGTAGGGAAATCGAATGGCAATGAAGTGTGAATTCTGCGGCAAAGCGCCGGCCTATGGAAACGTCGTCAGCCACGCCAACAATACGCGCCGGCGCCGCTGGAATCCGAATTTGAAGCGCATGCGCGCGGTTGTGGCGGGCGTCAAGAGACATGTCCGGGTGTGTACGGCGTGCATCCGCGCCGGCCGTGTAAAAAGAGCCGCCTGAGCTTCCAACCTTGAACATACCTTTGTGGACAGGCGATTAGTGGGGCGCCCCATAGACCGCTCAAAAGGAAATCTTCGCGGCGTAGCGTTGCTGCCGTTAGCGGCGCTGGCCCTTTCTGTTATGGCTGGATGCATGAAGCAGACGCAGCACGCGCCCGACGTGTGGGCCGTCGTCAACGGAAAAGAGATCAAGCGCGATGAAGTGGATAAGTACTACCGCACGCGCGTAAATCCCGAAGGCCAGGAGCCCTCGCAAGAAGAGTCGCTGTCCCTGAAGCTGAACGTCCTGGACGAACTGATCGTTAATGAAGTTTTGCTCGAACGCGCCAAGAAACTGGGCCTCGAAGCCAGCGACGGTGAAGTGGAGGACAAATTCACCGAACTCAAGAGCCCTTACACCGAGGACGAGTTCCAGCGCCGCCTAAAAGACCAGGGCATGTCCGTGGACGACTTGAAACAGGATCTGCGCCGCCAGCTGTCGATTCAGAAACTGCTGAACCGCGAAGTGCTGGCCAAAATCTCGATCTCTGACCAGGACGTGGCCGAGTTTTATAACGCCAACAAGTCGCAATTCAATGTGGCCGAGCCGACTTACCATCTTGCGCAAATCAAGGTCACGCCGCGCAAGGATCCGCAAATCCGCAACCGCAAAAACGACGACGCTACCAATGAAGCCGAAGCAGTGCGCAAAATAAAAATGCTCATGGACAAGCTGAACAGCGGCGCGGACTTTGCCCAACTGGCGATGGATTATTCCGAGGATATGAACACGGCTTCGACAGGTGGAGACCTTGGTTACGTTCCAGAATCAGGCCTGAACAGCCAGCAAGTGGACCCGGCACTCAAGAAAGCGGTCCTTGCGCTCAAACCCGGGCAGGTGAGCCAGCCTATCGAAGCGCGTGACCAAACCGGCGTCAGCTTCCACATTCTGAAACTGATTGCGCGCGAAGCACCGGGACAGCGCAACCTGAACGAGCCTCAGGTGCAGCAAAACATCCGCGATACGCTGCGCAGCCGCAAGGAGCAATTATTGCGGTCCGCCTACCTGGCAATCGCGCGCGATGACGCTCAGGTAACGAATTATCTTGCCCAGCAGGTGATTGAAGCGGCCGGCAAGCTTCCCGACGCAGCCAAGACCTATATGCCACCGCGCTCCATCGTCCACTAGTCAACTGAGAGCTAGGCAACTACGCAGAGCACCTCTCCGGCATTCACGGTTTGCCCCTCCGTGACCAGGACGCGCTCGACTGTTCCGCTTTTTGGCGAGCGAATTTCGTTTTGCATTTTCATGGCCTCGACTACCAACAGGCCCTGACCGGCCTCGACAGCATCGCCTGCTTTCGCGAGCAAGCGCACGACCTTGCCGGGCATGGGCGCGGCAATCTGCTGGCGGCCTTCCGCTTCCGCGCCTCTGTGACGGCGACCGCGCCACGAACGTGGATCGATTATCTCTGCCAGGAATTCCAATCCGCCAGTCTGCAATTGGAGCTGGCCGCCGGAAGATGGCGTGATGTAAATCTCATAAGAACAGCCAGAAAGCAAAACAGAGAATACATTCGGGGCAATTTCAGCAACATCAGTCGTGAATCCCGATTCTCCTTCTGCCCTGGCCTGCCATCCGCCGGCCTGGCGTTCCAGCTCCACAATGTGCGTTTTGCCGGAAATGCGGACTTCATACTTCATGGCACGCGGTCCAGTTGCTCCCGCCGACCTTCCAGTTTCCAACGGGAAGCGCTTTCTCTATCGGAGGATGCGCTAGGAGCTTGCGCGGCGCTCTGCTTTGCCTGCCAAACGGCAGCGACGATGGCCGCGGCCGCGGCCTCTATGGAACTGTTTTTCGCACTTGCCTGCGGAGCGGACGAAGGCGCTCGCGGCCGCCGCAACCATTCATCGAGCCATCGGGTGTGAATCTCGCCGCGCAGAAAGTCGGGCTCTTCGAGAATCCGCCGGAACAGCCCGGCGTTGGTTCGAATGCCCGTAATCGTATATTCATCAAGGGCGCGGCGCAGTCGCGCAATGGTCTCTTCCCTGCTGTTGCCCCAGGCAATGAGCTTGCTCAGCAAGGGGTCATAATCGTTGGGAACCGTCCAGCCTTCGTACACGCCTTCATCCATGCGGATTCCCGGGCCGCCGGGAGTGTGCCGCGACAGAATCTTTCCCGGCGACGGGAAGAAGTTGTTCTCCGGATCCTCGGCGTAAAGGCGGACTTCCATTGCATGACCGCGTGGAGTGATGGATTCCCAAGCAAATGGCAAGCGATGCCCTGCTGCAATCGCGATTTGCAGTTTGACGAGATCCAAGCCAGTGACTTGCTCCGTAACAGGATGCTCCACCTGCAAACGCGTATTCACTTCCAGGAAATAAAAATTCAGGTTCTGGTCCACGAGGAATTCCACGGTGCCGGCGTTAACGTAGCCGCCCGCGCGTGCCAGCCGCACCGCAGCCTCGCTCATTCTTTTGCGCAATTCCGGGGTAACAATCGGCGAGGGCGCTTCTTCGATGACTTTCTGGTGACGACGCTGGACTGAGCATTCGCGTTCGCCCAAAGAAACTACGCGGCCATGCGCGTCTGCCAGAATTTGAATTTCAATGTGCCGCGGACGCTCCAAATATTTCTCGAGATACAGGCGTTCGTCGCCAAAAGCGTTCATCGCCTCCGAAGCCGCTTCGCGAAATGCCGATTCGAATTCGGCGTGGCTGCAAACCAGCCGCATGCCTTTGCCGCCCCCGCCCGCCACGGCTTTCAGCAAAACGGGATAGCCCATGCTTTGCGAAAGCGCCCGCGCCTGCGGCTCTTCGGTCGGATCGTTTGTGCCCGGGACTGTCGGCACTTCCAGGCGGCGCGCGAGTTGGCGTCCCGCGGTCTTCGAGCCCAGCGCCTCCATGGCCCCTGCGGACGGCCCAATGAAAGTGATGTCTGCTTCGCGGCACGCCTGGGGTAGTGCCGGATTCTCCGCAAGAAAGCCGTAGCCCGGATGCACGGCATCGCAGCCCGCCCTGCGCGCCACGCCCATCAATTTGTCAATACGAAGGTAACTTTCGCGCGAAGGAGCGGGACCAATGGCATAGGCCTCGTCTGCAAGCCGCACGTGCAGCGATTTTCGGTCCACTTCACTAAACACAGCGACGGATCGGATGCCCAGCTCACGGCAGGCGCGGAGGATGCGCACGGCGATTTCGCCGCGATTCGCAATCAGGATTTTCTTGAACATAGAAAGGCGGAGCGAGAAAAGAGTTTAGCATGGAGACCAAGGCGCCCTTGGAACTCATGCTCGCCCTGTGTTCCTTGGCGCTATTTGAGAAGCTTCTGAAGATCTCGCCATTGGATTAAAACAATGTGATTCTCCTCGAGCACCTTTTTGAACTCCGGACTGGTCACAAAATCATAGTCCCGCTGCCGCCAAGCGGAGCCGAAATCCGGATGGTCGATGGTTACGGCTTGAAGTTCGGCGTCATCGTGGCCGAGGTGGACGATCATTTCGGAGAGCCCTGGCTTCAAATTCTTGATCGCATTCCCGTAAAACTGTTTCCACTGGTCTGCATGCACCGTGGGATTGGCCATGACGATGGAGTCTACGATGACGTCTTTTTCGGAAAGCTGCGAAAGAAGCTTCGTTGGATCCACGGGGATTCGCGGCGTCAAGAAGGGCAGATGATATTCATGAGCCACTCTGACGAGAACCGCGAAGAGTTCGGGCTTAGCAAAAAGCACTCCCATGTGGCTGTCAAGGTGCGTGGGATGAATTCCTGCAGCTATGGAGCGCGCAATTTGCGCGCGAATCTCACGCTCCGTCTCTTCGGCTTTGAGGTTCTGTACCGCCGGCCCCGTTTCCGGCCACAGATAGCCCGAAGAGTCGAGAAGGCTCGCCACTTTGTCTTTTGATTCCACCGGGCCCCAGCGATAAATCTTCCATTCGCTGGTCAGCGTCAGATGCAGTCCCAGGTCGGCATTGGGATGGTACTTCGAGTACGCGGCGACTTCATTGAGCCACGGGCATGGCACCATGATACTCGCGGATGTAACCCCGCCTTTGTCCAACGCGTCAAAACTCGCCGCATCCACCGAATGAGAAACCGCAAGATCGTCTGCGTGGACGATGAGCAGTTTTGCATCTGCGGGGTAACCCAAACGTTCCGCGACGTTCTTTGTTTGCCCGGTCGCGCCAGCAGCAATCGCTAACAGCGCGACGATCAGGCCAGTACATGTCCGCAAGCCCATAAGTAGCTCCAAAGTGGCGATTGGCGAATGTAAAGCGTATCACGAACACTGACTGCATTTTCCCGGCCTTACACCAAACTGAAAAATCTTTCACGCTTCGTGTGCATGATGGTGTATACAAATCCCTTCATGATTCTTCAGGAGAAGACGTAGATGAAACGATTATGTCGATTGTTTGTACTTGT
>Ga0209473_1002476_pt1 | contig 10158 bp, 10 predicted proteins | sample GraSoiAngelo_133_FD_185890 | JGI IMG/M metagenome (GOLD analysis project Ga0209473, IMG submission 185890) | Grasslands soil microbial communities from the Angelo Coastal Reserve, California, USA - 14_0929_05_20cm (SPAdes) (version 2) | ecosystem: Environmental > Terrestrial > Soil > Grasslands ...
TTCAGGTTCGAGGTGATCTTCGGATAAGCCGTGTTCTTCTTGAGCTCCGAATCGTCGAACAGTTCTTTGAAGCGATGGAATGCCGGATTGGAATTTGCCAACCAGAGCATCATCAGTTCTTCGAGAGCGACTGCGCGATGAGACGTATCCCCGCTCGAAGCGTTTAGCCATTCACTGGCAGATTGCTTGCCCGTATACACATCGAGCGGTGGAAACTGATCCGTGAAAGCAAGCAGCGTGCTCTCTACCGAGTCACGGCCGACCTGATCTTCGAACCACGCGAGCGCATCAATCATCACTTTCGGATCTCGTTGACGGCGGTACTGCGCGATTAACGCGTGCAGCAACTCGTCAATTAGCGCCATCGCGTTCAGCGCGCCGGCGTGGATCGTCCGCTCTGGATCGCGTTCCACATCACGCTGTCTATTCATCTTTTCGGCAAAGCGGCGGCTGGCACCAACGTTCGCAAACAACACGTTGCCGGTCCACGAGAACAGTTCCTCCTCAAAGCCGTAGCGCTGGCGCGCCGCGCGAGAGACGTGGAACTCGAACTTGAGCGGAAAGTCCATAGGCTGCAAGCTCTCTATTAGAACAGAACCGAGTGAAGTGTGATTACTCGGCGCAATGTCCCGATGCCTAGTTCAAAGACATCAGCCCACGAGAGCTACTCGAGGATATCGAGCGCCTGTAGTTTGCTGGATGGTGATCAGCGGAAGCTGAGCAGCAGATCGCTCAGCCCAAATGCGGCATTCTGCTGCTTCAAGTGCTGGTTCAGAAAACGCAGTGTTCGCGTAAGAGCGTCCATTTGCGCCAGACCCGTGAAGCTATGTCCCTGTCCGGATATATCTTCAGCTCGTGTTTGGTTCCGAGTCGCTTGAGCAGTGATTCAACCACGAGCGCTTCGCTGATGGGCACCGTCGCATCTGCTTCTCCGTGCAGCAGCAGTGTCGGTGGCATGTACGTAGTTTCGGCGACAATCTCAGGCGGCATTCCGGCCATGAGACTGGCAACAGCGGTGATCCGACGATCCTTAGACGCAAGTGACAGCGAGAGGTATCCGCCGAGCGAGACACCCAGCATTCCGATCCGCCGCGGATCAACTTTGGGATGTCGCTCTACGAAAGTCACAGCATCGGCCAATGTAACCAACCAGGTAATGAAGTCCGTGCGAATTCCAGAGATGCTGGCCCATATTGTTCCAGTCGCATCGAAGTAACGCACGAAGAAGACGACATAAGCAAGATTCGCGAGCTGCTGGGCATATGCACCGACAAAAGAGCTGACCGGGCCGGAGGAGCCGTGAATAACCAGCAGAGCTGGAAAAGTTCCAGAGCGCTGCGGCTCATAGACCACCACGCCTATGTTTTTATCCTGAGACTTATAGGAGAGCACTACCTTATTAGACGAGCAGCACGGTTTGGCAGATACAAATTGTGAACCCTACGTTGTCTACTCGACGGTGACGGACTTAGCCAAGTTTCGCGGCTGATCCACGTCGCAGCCTCGCCGGACTGCTATGTGATACGCCAGAAGCTGCAGGGGGACGACTTCCAGAATCGGAAGCAGCAACTCTGGAGCTTTTGGCACATATAAGACGTGGTCCGCGGACTCGCGAATTTCTTCGTCCCCTTCCGTAGCAATAGCAATCACTTTGCCCGATCTCGCTGTGACTTCCTTGATGTTTGAGGTGGTTTTTTCATACCGCAGCACCGAATCGGGATCGTCGGGATCTTTCGTCGCGAGAACAACGACAGGAAGATTTTCATCAATCAGCGCGTTCGGACCGTGCTTCATCTCCCCCGCAGGATAGCCCTCCGCGTGAATGTAGCTGATCTCTTTGAGCTTGAGAGCGCCTTCCAGCGCGATGGGATAGTGAATGCCCCGGCCCAGGAACAGGAAACCCCCGACTTTCTGATATTGCCTGGCCAAATGATCGCAGGCCTCGTCGTGGTTCAGAATCGATTCCAGCTTTCCTGGAAGTTTGGTGAGCTCTTGCACCAGCTTGATCGATTGTTGCTCGCTTAATTGATTCCGCTTTTGCGCGAGAAACATCGCAAACAGGAACAGCGCCGTAAGCTGCGCCGTAAATGCCTTCGTTGAAGCAACGCCGATTTCGGGACCAGCGTGAGTGTAGATCGTTCCGGCAGCTTCACGGGCGATCATCGCGCCAACTACGTTGCAGATCGCGAGCGTCTTGGAGCCTTTCGCCCTGGACTCGCGCTGGGCTGCGATCGTATCGGCGGTTTCGCCCGACTGTGTAATTAGCAGCGTTAGGGCATCAGGTCCTGTTATGGGATCGCGATAGCGATATTCGCTGGCATAATCCACTTCCACCGGCATACGGGCGAGTCGTTCGATCATGAACTTGCCGGCGAGACCAGCGTGCCAACTGGTTCCACATGCAGCGATATTTACCTTGTTCGCTTTGCGGAACTCGTCCTCGCTGATTTCCATTTCTTCGAGGAATATCTTGCCGGAGTCCTGCGAGATGCGTCCCAAAGTGGTATCGCGGACGGCACGCGGTTGCTCATAAATCTCCTTGAGCATGAAGTGCTTGAAGCCGCCTTTTTCCGCCTGGATTGGATCCCAGGTCACGCGCTGCACTTTCCTTTGAATCCCTTTGCCGTCGAAATCCGTGAGGTGAACGCCCGAAGAAGTAATTACCGCCAGGTCACCATCGGCGAGAAAGAAAAGATCGCGAGTATGGTGAAGAATCGCCGGAATATCCGAAGCTACGAAGTATTCGTTCTGTCCAAGGCCAACTACGGCCGGCGGTCCGTTGCGAGCTGCAACGATCTTGTTCGGTTCATCGGCGCTGATAACCACGAGCGCGAAAACGCCGGTGAGCTGTTTCACAGTCTTACGGACCGCCTCTTCGAGTGAAGGACGCGTGCCGTTGCCGCTCTTCAGAGCATTTTCAATCAGGTGAGCGATGACTTCGGTATCTGTCTCGGTTGAGAACTTATGCCCTTCTTCGATCAGCCTCTTCTTTAGCGAGAGATAGTTTTCGACAATACCGTTATGAACAACCACCACGCGTCCCGTGCAGTCGCGATGTGGATGAGCATTCTCTTCCGTAGGACGTCCATGGGTGGCCCAGCGCGTGTGCCCAATGCCGTATGAGCCTTCGAGAGGCTTGTGGCGGATGACCTCTTCCAGATTCCGCAGCTTGCCCTCCGCACGGCGGACCTGAAGTCCATCTCCGTTACCGGCGACGGCAATCCCCGCGGAGTCGTACCCGCGATACTCAAGCTTGCGCAGACCCTCGATGATTACCGGGACCACGCTCTTCTGACCTACGTACCCGACGATGCCACACATACGTGGAAGTTCCTCAACTTCTGGGAGAGACCTTATGGCCGAAGCAATCCTATTTTATGGATGCGAGTTGCTGTTCAGGAGCTTACCTGAATTCCTTCGCTGGGGGCAGGTTACGCGGGGACGACGAAAAGCTGCTCGTGCCTAATCTTCGAGCGTGTAGGCAAACTCCTCAATCACAGGATTCGTGAGCACTTCGCGGGCAATGCGCTCGACCTCTGCTCGTATTGTTTCCTTCTCAAGATTCGGTTGCAGCGTCAGCAAAAAGTACTTGCCCTGACGGACGTCTTCCACGCCCACATAATTCATCTTTTTCAGAGCGCCTTGAATTGTTTTTCCCTGGGGATCGAGAACCGTGGTCTTGAGGGTGACGTAAACGTGTGCCTTCATCGAATCCTGCGTCGATTATACGGGAGCCCGAACGATACACTGGCAGAATGATCGATTACGTCGCCCTCCCGCTCGGGGATAAAGCACCCGAAGTTATAAACATGGTGGTGGAGATTCCCCTTCAATCCATCAATAAGTATGAGTACGACAAAAAACTCCATGTCTTTCGCCTAGACCGCAACCTTTACTCCCCGGTGCACTTTCCTGGCGACTATGGGTTTCTACCGAGCACGCTCAGCCATGATGGCGATCCCCTGGATGTTTTAATCCTGGTCGACAGTCCCAGCTTTACTGGATGCGTGATGGAAGTACGTCCCATCGGAGTTCTCGACATGCTTGACCAGGGTGTGCATGACGAGAAATTGCTGGCGGTAGGCAAGTGCAATCCGCGCTATAAGGACGTCTGGAACTACTCTGAGATTTATCCCCACATCCTTCGCGAAATCATGCACTTCTTTTCCATCTACAAAGATCTGGAAGGCAAACGCGTCGAAACCAAAGGGTGGCAGGATGCCTCGGCCGCGCGGGCGCTCATAACCGAGAGTCAGAGGGCCTACTCCGAGCAGCAAAGACGGGCGGCGGGTAAGACCAGTTAGAGAATGCCCAAATAATCGAGCAGAGAGCAAGGGATTTCCGGCGTGGTTAGCGGCGCTTTGAAAAGACGTTCTAGATTAATTTCCCAGCGAACACTACAAGCCAAACAGCTCCCTCAAGCGCTTCGTCTGCGCCCGGCTGACCGGCAGCTCGGTGTGTTTGCGATCGTCCATGCGAAGCTGGTAGGAGCTCTTGAACCAGGGCAGGACCTCCTTGATCCGGTTGATGTTCACCACGTGCGAGCGATGGGCTCTCCAGAAGAGGTTGGGATCAAGGGTTTCAAGCAGTTCTTCCAGCGTCCGGCAGTTGGAATGTCCTTCCATGCTGGAGGTCGCTACGGTGATCACGCCTTCGTCGATCGTGGCGAAACATACGTCCTTCTGATCCACCAGGATCAACCTTCCCGCCGATCGCAGCAGGATCTTCTGCTGCTGCGGCTTCTGCTGCTGCTCCAGAAGGTTGATGAGAGATTCCAGACGCTCACTCGATGGCGGCGCTGCTGAAAGCTTCTGCTTTGCCTTCTCCACTGACTGAACCACCCGCTTCTTGTCGAACGGCTTGAGCAGATAGTCCACGGCGTTCACCTCGAATGCCCGGACGGCGTACTGGTCGAATGCCGTAGCGAAAACGATCTGCGGAAGGGGATGCTTCTTATCGACTAACTTCTTGATCACTCCAAACCCATCAAGCCCAGGCATCTGAACATCGAGGAACACGAGCTCGGGGTTGTGCTCGCGGATAAGATGGATGGCTTCGACCCCGTTACTTCCCTGCGCGACCACCTCGACATCGCCAACGCTCTTCAGTAGATAAGTCAGCTCTTCGCGGGAGAGCTGCTCGTCGTCAACGATGATGGTGGAGATAGCCATGGAACTGAACTGAAGTATAAACGCTGGCTAGGGAATGCGCCGTCTACGACTCCGTTGGCGGAACTCGCCAAGGCAGCCGGGCATCGCTCCTCCACATCCACTCCTAAGAGGGAAATCTGGAGGATAACGAGTGGCAAAGAAAAAGTCGGGAATGGCCAATCCTGCTCGGCTCGAGGCGATCGATGAGAAGCAGAACGTTCGCGTTGTGATCGAGACACCCAAAGGCAGCCGCAACAAATATGCGTTCGATCCTGAGCAGCGTGTTTTTATGCTGAAGAAAGTTCTGCCCGAGGGGATGGTCTTTCCTCATGATTTTGGTTTCATTCCATCTACAGAGGCTGAGGATGGCGATCCACTCGATGTTCTCATCCTTATGGACCAGCCGGCTTTTCCGGGATGTGTCGTTCAGGCGAGGGTTATCGGCATGATTGAGGGTGAGCAAAAAGAGGATGGCAAGACGCAGCGCAATGACCGGTTGTTGGCGGTCGCCGAATCAAGTCACACACATTCCGATGTACGTTCGGTGAGTGATCTGAACCGCTCCCTGCTGAAAGAAGTCGAGGAGTTCTTCGTCAATTACCATACCAACGATGGGACCAAGTTCAAGGTGCTGGGGTGCAAAGGTCCAGACGCCGCGTTCAGACAGATGAAAAAGTCGCAGCGCAGGGCCGCCTAGAAACCAATAGCTTATCCAAATTAGCTGTTAGCCTTCTGGGTTTTGGAGGGCACGGTTTTGACAAAGCGTGAATCGTGCCGTAATTGGGCGGAAGAATCCCGCGATGCTTGCAAAGAATCTTTCGGCAGCGTCTAACGCCATAGAAGGATGACGGTAGTATTGGACAGCCCTATCTCTGCAAGCCCCCGCCTTGCGAAGTGAGTAATCACTTCTTTCGGTTCGCAGAACTCTTTCCGCTACTCCCGGTCTTGCTCCTCGCGTTGTTCTTTCGCTGCACGCCTTTCGAGTTCCCGCCGCTGGGGTTTCCGTTTCCGGAAGTTGCGGATTGTCGCGCGACGTTCTCCGGCTGTTGGGGTGCGAACATCAGCAGCAGGCTGGGTCTGCCGCCGTCGCGGCTCAGCGGGGTGAGATGGACGTCGAACATCAAGTTCGAGCGCTTTACTTTGAGCTGCTGGTTGCGTAGCAGCATGGGCGTGTTGCGTTCCACGATGGCTTTGCGGCGTCGCACCAGCCCATCGCGCACCTCCGGCTGGATGGGAAGCTGACTGAGTTCCAGGCCGATCACTGAGTTTGCCTGGATGTCGAAGAGCTTCTCTGCCGCCGAGTTCCAGAATTGCACTTTTCCATCTGAATCAAGGACCGTGACTGCCCACGGCATGCGCTCCAGGGTCTCGGCGTAGCGACTGTTCACAGAATCGAGTTCGCGGGTGCGGAACTCGAGTTCCTCATTCATGTTTTCCAGCTCTTCGTTTAACGATTGCAGCTCTTCATTTGTCGTTTCGAGCTCTTCATTCGTGGACTGCAGTTCTTCGTTCGTCGTTTCGAGCTCTTCATTGGTGGATTGCAGTTCTTCGTTGGTCGTTTCCAGCTCTTCGTTGGCAGACTGCAGTTCTTCGCCCGTAGCCTCGAGTTGTTCGATCGTGGTTTGCAGTTTTTCGCGATGGCTTATGTCTTCGGCATAGATGAGCGAACCTGCGCGCTGGCCGTTTTCGCCATTCACAGGACGAATACTGACCGCGAGCATGTGTTGTCCGTCATCGACCTTGACAGCACAATCGAATTTGACTTGCTTCCCTGGATTACGATGACTCTCTTCCAGCCGTTGGACCAATTCGGGACAGCGCGACGCCAGGGCAGACTCGGCAATATGCTGGCCGACCAATTTGCTGCCTGAGAGTCCCCATAGCGCCAGGGCCGATTTGTTTTCCGTAAGCAGCACGTCATTGCCGTCTAGCGAAAAGATGCCCGGTTCCAGAACTTCGAGCAGGGCGGAGTAATAGAGCTTTACTCGGGCCAGCTCTTCTTCGCGAGGGGACTTTTCATTGGGTGTCATGGGTTCATCCTTCCGGGACGAAGACGAACGACGTATCTCCCTACCTTCTTCGGCGTGGTTCTTGCGGAAGATGCGCCAGCGGGAATCGACGGGTTTGAACATCGTCGAATTGCTGAGCTTCGACTCGGATTTGCCGAGAAATAGTATTCCTCCTGGATCAAGCGCGTAATGTAGCCGATTCAGGATATGCATTTGCGTGATGGAATCAAAATAGATCAGAACATTGCGGCAGACAATCATCTGCACATGCGAAATGGGCGCGTCCTGCGCGAGGTCACTGCGTCCAAAGATGAGCATGCGGCGAATGTCGCGATGCACGCGCGGCAAGGTAGCTGACGAAAAGTACTTGTGCCGCCATTCTGGACGCACTCGCCGGAGTCGCTCAGCCGGATACTCTCCGCGACGCGCTGTGTTCAGGGCAGAATCGTCAACGTCGGTGGCGTAAATCTTGATGTCGAATTCTGTGATGCGTGGCCCAAAAAATTCGGCCACAAGAATCGCCAGCGAGTAGGCTTCTTCACCACTCGAGCAGCCTGCCACCCACGCGCGAAAGCTGTCGCCGGTGCGCAGACGTTTGAGTAAAAAAGGGAGGATACTGTTCGCAATCACGTCCCAGGCCTCGGGATCGCGGAAGAATTCGGTTACATTGATGAGGATGGTGTCGAGAAGCTGATTGGTTTCGCTCGGATTCGCGCGAACGTAGTCGACGTATGTAGTGTAGTCAGGAAGCGCAAGCTGCCCCATGCGCTTGCGGATTCGCCGCTCCAGTGTGGTGGGTTTATATCCCCGCAGATCGAATTCGCGTTCTTCCGCGAGAAACTGCAAAAACTCTTCGAGGTTCAAGGCACCTCATCCTTGAGCGCAAAGCATGGAAATTTGTGTCCCAATGGAGCGCGCCGGCACGACGAAGTCTGCACATCCGGTCTCAATTCCATGCTCCGGCATCGATGGGAACATGGAATCAGCCGGGTCTTGCACGATGGTGCTTGCGCCCGAAAGTTTCATGGAACGCAATCCTTTCGAGCCATCGCGTCCCGATCCCGATAGTAAAACGCCGATCATTTTCAGGCGCTTTTGTTTGGCTAAGGATTCAAACAACACATCCACTGAGGGCCGATGCATTTGTACCGGTCCGCTGGAGGTTAGATGCAACCGCCCGCCGCCTAAAACAAGATGGAAGTCTGGTGGAGCGATATATGCGACCCCAGCGCGCAGAAGCTCGCCCTCTTCTGCTTGCTTCATTTGCCAATGCGCGTTACGACCCAGTATTTGCGCTAGAAATGATTTAGATCGAGGATCAAGATGGACCACGATCAGCAGGCTTACATTCGGAATCACCGGCAGATGAGGCAGCAACTGCAGTAGACCGTTGATGCCACCAGCAGACGCTCCAATAGCGACGACGCAGACAAGCCGGGTGGGCTTCGGCCGCGGCTTCAATGCCGCCAACGCCATGTTGTGCCACTTCCGTTCTACCCGACATCTTCAGGTGAGGGCCGTCTATGATCTTGTCTACTAGCCATATTACACACTAACGTATGGCAGCGGACATCTTTAATTCAGCCCCTTAGTTCCAACCTGCGGGGGTTCCAATCCATGCACGACATCGTCGTGATCGGCGCCTCGGCTGGGGGCGTGGAAGCCCTTATACAGATCGTCAAACAGCTCTCGCCGGACACTAATGCCGCCATTTTTGTAGTCGTCCATGTCGCCCCCGACAGCACAGGATTGCTGCCTGCAATTCTGAATCGCCACTCACAAGTTCTGGCGCAACAGGCGGAAAACGGTCTCGCTATCGAGCGGGGCAAAATCTACGTTGCTCCGCCCGACCGGCATTTGACGCTCGAACCCGGAAGTATGCAAGTGGCACGCGGGCCCAAACACAACCGTTATCGCCCGGCGATTGATCTGCTTTTCCGAACGGCGGCCCGTAATTATGGCCCGCGGGTTGTCGGGATCGTTCTCACTGGATTCCTGGATGACGGCAGCTCTGGATTGTTGGCGATCAAGAACGCCGGAGGCATCGCGATTGTGCAGGATCCGGATGATGCGCGGGTAGCTTCTATGCCCAAGAATGCACTGCAACAGGTACAGCCTGATTACTGTGTGCCGGCCGGAAGTATCGGAAATCTCATCAATCGGCTCTCAGAAACGGAGGTCAAACCGATGGTCGGTACAAACAAGGGCAATGGGGGAAGTCGGTTGGAAAAGAACAAGGCACTGACCACGTTCACCTGTCCGGACTGCCACGGAACCATCTGGGAAGTAGAGGAGAACGGCGAAGTGCGCTTCGAATGCCGCGTGGGCCACTCTTATTCACCAGAGGCAATGCGCGATGCGGCCGACGAAGAGGTGGAACGCTCCCTTTGGATCGCACTGCGCGTGCTTGAAGAGGGCGCATCGCTGGACCAGCGGCTCGCTGACGTGTCGGCGAATCGCAAGCGCGAGAATGCACACAGCTTCTACCTGCAGAAGGCGCACGACCGCAAGCGCCACGCCACAGTTCTACGTGAGTTCTTGCTGGGCTCAAAGCAGCGACAGAGTGAGGCGGAAGGTAACCAAGGTAAAGAGGAGTTGGAACGGGTGAGCTAGCTGCAAGTTCCATGCAGGATAGGTAGACACGCAGCATGCTGCGTCTCTACGGCGTGCAAACCAAGAAGGTTCGATGCCGACAAAAAACTCCAATCTCAACGAAGTCCTGGGAAAGGCCAGGGAGACGGCACGCAGGACGCAGGAGCTGCTGCGCGAGGCTGAGGCATTACATAACGCTGCGGATTCCGCTCACCGGAAGGCGGAACAGCTTCACAACAAGCTCATGGACACCCGGCAGGCAACGCGCGATCGAAACAACCGCAAAGGCAAGAAGCACTGAGATTCATCTGTATCTAAGTCCGGCATTCGCGAAGCAGCTTCTCAGGACCTCTGGCAGCTTCCGTCTCTCACAACGCCGACGTGTCTGTGGATAACAAAGATAACAA
>Ga0209473_1002477_pt1 | contig 10155 bp, 7 predicted proteins | sample GraSoiAngelo_133_FD_185890 | JGI IMG/M metagenome (GOLD analysis project Ga0209473, IMG submission 185890) | Grasslands soil microbial communities from the Angelo Coastal Reserve, California, USA - 14_0929_05_20cm (SPAdes) (version 2) | ecosystem: Environmental > Terrestrial > Soil > Grasslands ...
GAGACGCCGGGCACATCCTTCTCTCCCATCACGTGGCTGAGGACTTGGCAGAATACGAGCGCTGGCGAGCGTTTCTGCACGATATCGGAACCTTGGACGTAAAACACGGAGTGCGCGTAAGCGTTACGAACCTCTACTCGGATGAGGTGGGTAATCCGCAACTGCCAAGCAAACTCGCAGCAGTTAAGAAACACAGCGCTCATCGCTGGGCCGAGATTGCAGTCGCGCTGCTCGTGCTGGGAGCGATTGTCGGCGGCACCTTTTTCTTTTTGCGTCGCCCGATGCGCTCGGTGTCGGGCATCGTCGATAAAAGCATCGCCGTGCTGCCTTTTGAAAACCTCAGCAGCGAAAAGGAGAACGCCTATTTTGCCGACGGCATCCAAAACGAAATCCTGACTGACCTAGCGAAAATCGCCGACCTCAAAGTAATCAGCCGGACTTCAGTCACGCCATACAGGGCAACTGAAACGCGCAAACTGGGCGAGATTGCTCAGCAACTTGGCGTTGCCCATTTGGTGGAAGGCAGCGTGCAGCGCGTGGCCAATCGCGTGCGGGTGAACGCGCAACTGATCGACGCGCGTAATGACGCGCATCTCTGGGCGCAAACCTATGACCGCGATCTGGCTGATGTTTTCGCGATCCAAAGTGAAATTGCCAAAGCGATTGCCGACCAGCTGCAGGCGAAACTTTTGCCCAGCGAAAAGGCTGCCATTGAAAAACGGCCCACCAGCGATCTTGTTGCCTACGATCTCTACACTCGCGCCAGGGAACTGGTCGGCAATGTGACCGATCCGGCTACCACCCAGCAAAAGCTGGTCGCCGCGATCGCGCTTTTGCAGGAAGCGGTTGCACGAGACCGGCAGTTCGTAGTTGCCTGGTGTTTGCTTTCGCGACTCCACGCCCGCATGTATACCGCGGGGTACGATCACACGGTCGAGCGGTTCAAACAGTCGTATGCTGCAATCGAGGCCGCCTCGCGTTTTGACCCTGATGCCGGGGAGCTTCACCTCGCGCTGGCAAATTATTATTATGAATCGGCGCGTGATTACAGCCGCGCGCTTGATGAACTGGCCGTAGCTCAGCGAAAACTGCCAAACAGCGCAGAGGTTTTCCAGCTAAGCGGTTACGTTCAACGCCGCGCCGGGCAATGGGAAGAAGCCACCCGAAGTCTCGAACGCGCCATGCAACTTGATCCGCGCAACGTACATACCTTGCAGCAGCTGGCGCTCACTTATCAGCCGCAGCGTCGTTATCAAGACCAGGCACGTATTTATGATCGTGTGCTTAGCCTCATTCCCGGCGATGGGTTCACACGTGGCTTGCAAGCCTTGGTTCCCGTGGATTGGAAAGCTGATCTTCGCCCCTACCAGCGCTTGATGGCAGAGTTAACTACCACCGACCCGCAAAAGGCCGCCGAAGCTGACGATATTAACTACACCATCTGCGAGCGCACGCCGGAAGCCTATGGTCGTGGCCTGAAGCATTATCCGCAAAACGGTTCTGTAAATAACGGCATCAACTACCCGCACGCTTATTTCGAAGGTGTCGTTGCCATCTGCGAAGGCGACCGGGATAAAGCGAGGAACGCCTTTAACGTCGCGCGCGGCGAGATTGCTGCAGTGGTCGCCCGAGATCCGGGATTCGCTCCGGCAATCAGTTTTCTCGGCATGATCGATGCGGGATTGGGGCGGAAAGAGGAGGCGCTGGAGGAGGGTCGTCATGCCTGCGAATTAATGCCACCCTCCAAGGACGCGATTGATGGCGTCGTGCTGGCTGTGAATCTGGCGCAGATCTACGTCTGGACAGGCGAGAAGGATTTGGCCATCGAGCGACTTCAAGCTGTCGAACGTTTGCCCACTTATCTCAGCTACGGGCTGTTGGAGCTACAGCCAATTTGGGACCCACTACGCGGCGATCCGCGCTTCGAGAAAATCGTCGCCTCGCTCGCGCCGAAACAATAGCGATTAATTTTTCGGACAAATTCTGCCGCTCACTCCTGCGCTGCTCCGGCTCGATCCAATGTTCGATCCGCTCCGGAACGATCCGCGTTTCCAGAAACTCGCTTCCACTGCACCGGAAACGGCGGACAAATAAGCCGACGGTATCTCGCCTTGGTCGGCATCTGGCCATTATCAACCGCTCACGGTAAATTCCGCGGGCGATCTACCTCTCTCCGAACGGTGCTTTTGTCGCCGCCGCAACGTTTCGAATGCCGTCCAGCAGAAAGTTAGCCAGACGACACTAGCTGCGAAAGCGCCGAGAACGTCGCTAAGAAAATGTGCGCCAAGATAGACTCGCGTTAAACCGATCAGCAGGATAACGAGCCCCGCCGCGATGAAATAAGCGAACGCTGCACCGGCAGTGCTCACGGTTTTCGCGAGGAATAACGCGAGCAAGCCGAAAAGCACGGTTACGCCCATGGTATGGCCACTCGGAAATCCGTAGCTCGTCAATGTGACAAGCGGATTTTCCAGCACGGGGCGGTGACGATGGAAAAGATGCTTGAGCAGAACATTGAGCAAGCTCTCGCCGGTCATCGTGACCGCGAACAGAAACAAATTGAACCAGGCTCGACAGACGATGAAAACGAGTGCGACAGCCACTGAGAGGATTGTTAATCCCAACGCTGAGCCGAAAAACGTGATCGCCTTCGCGACATGGGTAAGCGTCGTCGTCGCGTGCTGGTGAAACCAAACCGCCACGCGCTGATCGAACAGCACCAGCGGATTGTCGGGCGACAAATCCTCCGCAATAGCTCCAAACCACCAGCCGGCCAGCAGAACGACCAAAACTCCGATGGTCAGGTGCAGCCCTGCGTAACCCTCCGGCGAAAGACGGTTCTGCAGAAACTGTCTCTGTTTCTCGAACCGTTGGTTGCTCATTCGCCGATCCAACCATTCTCCCTGCGGAGAAAACGCATTGCAAGCTGTTGCCGATTGATCGTAAGCCGCTGACGATGCGCCGCGCACGGTTGCGCAGCCGATTCAGAAGTCGCCTCTTCGCTCGGACTTTGCGGCCGTTCGCCAGCACGGTTCGAACAGGCCGAAGAGACAGCCAATCGGAATGAGGACACGACACGTTCGACAGGCTCAGTGCGGGCTCAACGGGTCCTTCCATTTGACGTGGATCAGCGGCAGTCAGCAGCAAAATGGCGATGACTGAGTGCGGTCATCGTACAAACTCAATCGATTTCGGCCCCTCGCTCCACTCGCTGCTCTACATCTCTGTCAATCTTCCCCCTCTGTTTCAGGTAGCCCAAGAAGCCCAAGTCACAAAGGGGTCAGTGGAACAAGGAGGAGTGGAGCGTGAGTTGCCGGGGCGAGAGCGCGATGTCGGATCGAAAGGGAACACCGGAATATGGGACCAGCGAACCATAGATCAGGCAGTCGGCTCCTTCACGTTTCGCGTTGCCTATGATGCACCGCCACAAGGAATCCCATTTGCAAGTTTGCTGGGCCCTCTTCGACCATTTGGAGCCCCCTTTTGTCGTGTTGAAGGCGAGCAAGGATGCATCCTCGTCACGCGGCCCGAACGGAGTGAAATCATTGCTGCAAAGGTTGCGTCCGTCGAAGCTGGGCAGGTGAGATTACTGACAAACCAATGCCGATATAACTCGCTGTAGGCGAGTCGGGGGATTTCGTGCTTCAGGGGCGCACGCCCCCATGGGTGCATGGCTTCCCATTCGTCGCTCCGGGGCGCGATAAATGAGGCCATGAAAATGCCAACTTAAGTTACCTGGCGATCATCAACCGTGCGTGAAGGTTCCGAAACGAAAAATCGCAAATGAAACTCGCGAATCGCGAAGTCCGCCCAGTCAAAGACATCATCGAGCCCGCGAAGACCGTTGCTAGCAAGGTTTCTGTCCAGGCAGCTTTGAACGAACTGCAGGCTCGGGGAGTCGATTCGTCGCCTGTAACCGATCAACGCGGCGAATTATTGGGTGCTATGTCGAAGAACGAAATGAACCGAAAGGTGGGTGGTATGGGGCACGACCCGAAGACAGAACTGGTAGAAACACACATGGAAAAAAACAATCCCTATTGCTTCGAAGACCAGACAATTGCGGAGGCGGCGCAAATTATGCTCGACGCAAATGTCGCCGAAGCTCCTGTAGTAACGCGCGAAAAATTGGTGGTGGGAACAACAAGTCTTGAAGCGATTGCGCAGGAAATTCAGCTGGAGATCGGCCATGTCTTGTTCATAGAGATCGTTGGCTACTCGAAGTTGCTCATCACTGAGCAGAACGAATTGCTTTCCTACCGCGAGCGCGCTCTTGCCGAATTTGAAATCGCGTTGAGCGACGTTGTGCGCGAAACGTGGCAATTCCGTAGCGCGGAAATGCAAGGCAAACTGGTGCGTTTACCGACCGGCGACGGCATGGCATTGGTTTTTCGTAACAGTCCGGAGGCGCCGGCGCAATGCGCCTTGGGATTGAGCAAGACGTTGAAGGCTCATCCCGAACTGAGTGTGCGCATGGGAATCCACAGCGGGCCGGTCAACGAAGTGGCCGATGTAAACGCGCGGCCAAATATCACCGGAGCCGGAATCAACGTGGCGCAACGTGTGATGGATTGCGGCGACGCCGGGCACATTCTCGTCTCTAAACGTGTGGCGGATGACCTCGAACAATATCGGCAATGGCGTTCGCACCTCCACGACCTTGGCGAATGCGAAGTCAAACACGGCTTGCGCGTTCACGTCGTAAATCTCTACACGGACGAACTTGGCAACCCGAATGTGCCGGAGAAGTTGCGGCAGGCAAAAGAAACGCGAAGCGGCAATATGCCCAAAGAATTCTTACGCGCGCGGTGATCTAGTCCTCCCACGCACAGGGCCGTCGGCCCTTCATGAAATCTACCTCGCCTGTGCGACGGCGAGAGTACCGCCGCATGCGCAAGGTCGTGTCCGTCCGGTTGTCACCCTAGGCGAGTGAACGACGGACGAATCACCCGGTTAAGCCGGAATGATGCACTCGGTGTGCGCCAGATTGCTTTTTCCTGGCCGCCGTAAAGTAATTTCTTTGTGACATCGCGTCCCGGGGTCAGTGACGGTAGCCCGTCGTGTGCATTCATGCATCGATCACCAAAATTAGGTGGGAATATTGGCAGCGAAACCCCTATACCGATCCATGGTCGTGGTTTGACAGTAATTTCCCTGATAAATGGTTCGATGATTTAGCACGAAAATTTTGGGACTTTGTCCTTCTAATACATCCACTGGTGTTGGAAGCGAACAAGTCATTGAGCCGAAGCCGATCCTAGATCCAACGATATCACTGTCGGGCAGCTGGGGCAGGTGCATGGTGGCATGGTCCGCATGGTCTTTCCACCGCTTCAGGGGGGATAATATAATCTCCCCTTAATCAGGTAAAACACCATGCTGACCATGAATCTCCTTGGACTCACTAACCACGCTCAGGTATTGCGGTGAAAATTGTCCTCGTTGTCGAAAAACTCCTCGCACCTTCACTGCGTCACGCGTTGAGAACTGTCGTTAAACAAGGCGGATTTCAGCGACTGAAGAAAAATTCGGTAACTAAGTTTGTCGTAATTTCGCTGTCGCCGGGGGATACTCATGTCGATGCAGTTGGCGCGTTCCGTGGGTGTTGTGCCGAGGTCGCGAGGCTGGAACAATGTCAAACCCTACCGAAGTGTGATTTTGGTAATAAAAATTGTATTCGACCTGCATTGGCTCGTCGCCGGTTTGCGGAACTTTGATCGAAGTTGCCTTTGCATGCAGAATTTGTGGCTTCACGCAGAAGTCGTGGCCGATTGTTGAATATTCCCTCTTCCAAAGCCCAGAAAAACCAATCGGGATCAGTGAAAAGGAATTTGCGGCAGCGTTTTACCCTTTCGCCTTCCGAAATCTACAGGTGTCCATGGCATTAACGCCAATGTCGCGCGTCTAAGTCGGGGGTGTCCAGTCCAGCCACCATTTACCAGAAGTGAAACTCGCGAAATATAGCAATAAAATAGCAATGCAAGACAACTTACATAGCAAAACACTCAGATAGCCTTCCATTGTGTCATTCCGAGCGCAGCGAAGCGGAGTCGAGGAATCTCTAGATCTACTTCTGACGATAATGATTAGAGATGTCTCGACTACGCTCGACATGACCAAAGAAGACCGGCCCGGACTCCGCCCTGGTAACCATTCCAGCCGCGTGAGGCGAAGCCTTTTACGCGGTTGATTCGGCGCGGCCGCTGCCTGAATATTTACGTCCGGGATGGCGTGTTTGCTCGAAGAGTAGTTGCGCGGTAAACCGGGATGAGGGGGAGAGATGTTTTCCGAAAACTATTCTGTCTGTTTGAACGACGATGGTTCGGCGCGCGCGCTCGAGCGCAACGGCCCCGTCGTTACCTATAAAGCGATCGGGTACGACAGCGGTCGGGCGGTGGCGATGCAGCTCATTCCCCTCACCAGTATTGATGAAGTGGATCGCGTCCGATTCGAAGAGAGCGCGCGGGCGGCGCAAAAGCTCGAGGACAGTAATATCGCCAGAGTTTTTGATGTCGGCATCGAGGATGATCACCTCGTTTTCGTGACCGAATATTTGGAGGGTGAAACCGCTAAAGCCTGGATTGACGCGCATGGCCCCATGCCGGCGGACGCGGTTTTGCGCATCGGCCATCAAGTTATGAACGCGCTCGCGGCAGCAGCCACTCACAGCCTGACTCATCGCTCCATCCAGCCGGCGAATTTGATGATCCTTCCCGGAGCGGCGTCTGATGGCGGCTGGCCTCGGGTTAAGCTGGTCAATTTTGGTTTGGCCGGCCTGAAAGTGCGTTCGGATAGCGGCGAGATGCACGAACTTGTACCTTCGATGCCGTCGCAATTCGCTAGCCCCGAACAATTGGAAAACAGGCGTGTCGATTTTCGTTCGGACATTTTTTCTCTCGGGGCAGCGATGTGGTTTCTGCTCACCGGTGCCGCGCCCTCTGCCGCCGCCGAATCAGAGCCGCGTCTCTCCGCATCAGCCGTTGCGGTCCCACGATTTGTGCGAAATCTCGTTAGCCAAATGCTTCGCACGAATTCCGAGGAACGTCCGCAGGATCCGGCCGCGTTTGCGGAAAAAATTCACGCGTGCTTGCAAAAGGCGGAACGGCGGACTGCCTTTACTCGTAGCTTTGGACCGCCGCCCGCGATCACAACAATTCCGATACGAGAAAAGAAGCGTGTCGCCCCGGCTCTTGCTCTCGCCGCAGCAATTGCGGTTCTTGCTTCACTCGGCGCATTCTATTTCGTGCGATCGCAACGCGAATCGAAGCCGTTGGGCGTCATCATCGGTGTCCCGGAAACGGCCGAAGCCTCGTCGCTACCTGTTGCTGCATCGTCTCCGCCGTCGCCCGTTATAAATCAAGCCGCCGAACAATCTGGCCTCGTGTCTCAGCAATCTCCGACGCAAACAGCATCACCGCCGACAACGTCGGTGGCCGCGGACAAACTTTCCTCCTCACCGCAATTAGCAGCCAACAATCGTATGGCCGAACCGCCTGTCCCGGCAGAGGGTCCATCCGAAACCAGCCAGGCACCAATCAGCGCGGAGCCGCCGCCTGCAGGAAAAAGCGAGTCGCCTGCAGATGACCTGCCCGATCGGACCGCGACGGCAGCAAAAGATTCTGTTCCGGCGGTCGCCGCCGCCAGTGAGCCGCCAAACTCTCCCGACCGCGTTGCTAGCACCAGAAAGCGTGACGATTCAAGCGCATCTAAAACGAAAACCCGTCGTCCCCGCCTCGCCAAATCCGCGCGTCCGCTACCGCCGCTTCGGGTTGGCTCCGAGTCGGCCAAGGTTGTCGGTACGACCCCCAATGGAAACTGGGTTCTACGATTACCTTCCGGGGAAACAATTGTCACGCCGCCCTTGCCCAACATCGAAGATGCCCCGGTGATTTCGCATCGTCGCGTCCGCCGTGTCATGCGGCCAATTCCGCTGGACGATGACGCACCGGTAATCGTCCTTCCGCCGCAGTTTTAATTGCAGCGGCAGAAGCGTTGGAGCCCTGGAGTGGCTTGTTGCGCTGCGTCATTTCGTACGCGTGAAAATCTCACGCAAGTGCGCAAAAGGCTCGCGCAAGATGGAATTCGGCTATTTTCCGAGGCCAAACGCGCCGACGTAGCTCAGCTCGTAGAGCAGCTGATTCGTAATTCAAGAGAGGGTTTTTGCGCGGCTTTTCATCGGCTTGCGCACCGTTGCCGACGCGGATGTTTCAGCCATTTCCGATTCGCGCTGCGTTACGCAGAATTGCGCCGTTTTAACATCAAAAAATTTTTGAGCCGTAGAAAACGACCATGAACGAATCCTCGCGCGTGCGCGCGTGGAACGGGGGGCAACCCCAGCCTGATTGCCTAGAAGTTCTTCTTCAGGCTAGCGTAGATAAAACGACCGGTAGGATCGTAAATGAACCGCGGGAAGTTGTCATTAGACCGAGGCGGATCATGGTCGAAAATGTTGTTGACGCCGAGCGTGATCGTCGTCTGATCGAGTAGATATCGCCACGTCGGCCAGCCATTGTGAAAGCGCTCCACCCCGCTGCCGCGTACCCGGTCGAGAGGATTGGAAATGAGGATTTGAAGCCGGTTGTGTCGCGGTTTCTCTTCAACATCCTTTGTGGTTAGCGCACACCTCGGTTCGAGGTCGCCGTGTTTCCATGCCGATTTCGACGAGAAAGAGGATGGCCATCCATTCAGATAAAAGTACGAATGAATACTGCACGATGATGTAACCAGTAACATCGAGCGAATGCACAATGGCCGTGATAAGGCAGTTCCCGAAGCTGTAGGAGAACGCAAACAGCACGACCACGGCAAAAGAGCCATAAAGCCGACGCAGATCCGAGCTGAGAAAACAGACTATGCCCAGCGTGGCAAAGAAGATGGGCGGAAACAGAAAACACAGCAGTGCGCCAGCAACAGTAACGAGCACCGGTTGATCAAGAGTGGCTTTGGTGAACGAGAGGTTCTTCAATTCTTCGACATAATGAGTGAAGGGCGGATATGATGGCAGCAGGTTGGGCTGAAGAACGTCCAGAGCGCGAGCATAACGGCGAGCAAGCTTCACCCGTGGAGTCGCAAGAAAACTCTGTTTGTACCCAAGGTAGAACTGCGCCATTTGCTGCATCACTTTTGCCGCTATTCGGCCCGGGTGCATTCGCACCGTCCGTAGGTAGTAAGACATTTCGAAATGGAGCTGCTTGTCCGTGTCGCCCTCGAAGAAACGATCGCGCCAGCGTCGAAGGGAATCCCCGTACATGAGATAATCGGGATCGAATCTGAGCGAACGCCAAAATTTGGGCAAGTGACGCGATTTTTCAATTTCTTCCTGCAGACTGGCGCTCACCTCGTGCAACCACTCGCACCCGTGCGGCCCGCAGTCTCCGCGAGCGATGTCTTCACCCATCTGCTGGGCGATGAGATTTGCGTGAATGGTGAAAAGGGTAGTCGGCAGCCACCACTTGGCGAGAGGATCCGATTCCGCAAGTATCTGCTCGGTTCGCAGGACAGCCGCTGCGGTGATCAACGTGATAAAAATCACCAGAGCGCGCCGCGGCCAGGTTTCCCGGCGATCAAACACCGCGATCAGCACGGGAAGACCGCTGAAGAGCATTGTCAGGGCGAAGCTGGCCCTGAGAGTCACGAGTAATATTGAGTCAACAAGAACTAGTGTGGCGATAGTTGCGCTTGACAATGAGGGTCCTTCGCGACGCCGTATATCGAAAAAGTGCAGCGTCAGCAGGATGCTTAAGATGGCAAAAAAAGGCGTAATCGCTTGCGGCCGGAGCAGGTGCTCGTATTCGATTGGCTGACGGGAGAGGAGGTAAATCGCGCCTACTGCGAGACCCAGCGCGTCGTGCATTCGCGGCGAGATATGCCGAACAAACCGTCTCGTTTTCGCCCAACAGCCGATCATTAATCCGCCGGTGCCGAGGCCAAGAAGATGTTGAATAATAGTAATCGCCCCGAAGTTGTTGGTAAGGCCCAGAATGAGCAGCAGAAAACCTGGGTAAAGGAAGTTGCGGCTGTAGGTGTGTTGGAATCCTTCTCCGCCGAGTTTCAAGACTGCAGGGCCCAAGTAGCCCCACGAGTCGGGATCAGCGAGAGGCGACGGAGGCAGGTGAAAGCGTTCATATGCCGCCAGGAGAACGATTAACGCCAACG
>Ga0209473_1002489_pt1 | contig 10113 bp, 11 predicted proteins | sample GraSoiAngelo_133_FD_185890 | JGI IMG/M metagenome (GOLD analysis project Ga0209473, IMG submission 185890) | Grasslands soil microbial communities from the Angelo Coastal Reserve, California, USA - 14_0929_05_20cm (SPAdes) (version 2) | ecosystem: Environmental > Terrestrial > Soil > Grasslands ...
CTCTTCGGGGGGCTTTTTTCCGCCTACATTTTTTTGCGCCTCGATGCGCCGCCGGGAATGTGGCCGCACGGGCTCCTCAACGTTCCCGTTGGCACCATGAACACCGCGATTCTGATCTTGTCGTCGGTCACGGTGGTGCTGGCGTGGGCGGCGCTGAAGATGAGAAAATATCGCGCCTACTGGTGGTACATGCTGGCCACGATTCTTTGCGGCGTAATCTTCTTAACCGTCAAACTCGTTTACGAATGGCCGCAGAAGTTTGATCATTTCGGCGCTTACATTAAGCCGGAAGCGCTCGGGAAATACGAACAGTATCTCGGCAACGAGCATGCTGCCGCGAAAGGTTTGCCGCCGCGGCTCGAAATCACAGGGCATCTGCATAATCGCGCGGCGCTCAACGATCCAAACATCAAGGATTACGAAGTCGCGCTTGATCCGCTAAACGCCGATCCGACTAATCCGGCGATGGATCGGCCCCATTTTTTCCCACTGCCTGTCACCGACAAGATCGCGAAGATCGAAAAGGAAGACGTTGAGCGGGCGACCATGTTTCTGCCGACGCACAGCGCGTATTTTGCCAGCTACTTCACGATCACCGGCTTGCACGGAATGCACGTGCTCGGCGGCGTCCTCGTTTTCATCTACATGTGGCTGCCGGTTAGCAAAAAGCTTTACCAGCGCAATCCCGAGCATCTCGCCAACCGCGTCGAGGTCTCGGGTCTCTTCTGGCACTTTGTCGACCTGATCTGGATTTTCGTCTTTCCGCTTTTTTATTTGCTCTAACCCATGAACAATCCGCCTGACATTTCACAAGACCCGAGCGAGCACGAGGAGTATGCGCACAACGTCCAAAAGCACGTCCGAGGTTATTTAATGGTCGGCGCCACGTTGCTCGCGTTCACCGCCATTACGGTCGCGCTTTCCTACGTGAACTTCGGGGCGCCGAAAGCGAACATCGCCGTGGCCATGCTGGTGGCGACGTTCAAGGCAGGATTAGTCGCGGCAATTTTCATGCACTTGGCCGCAGAAAAACGGCTCATCTACCGCATCCTCATTTTCACGGGTTTCTTTGTGCTCGGACTTTTCTGGCTTATTTTTCTCGCGTGGTACGACTATCCGGTTTCCATATTGTTTTCATTATTTTCTCGACGCTGCTCGCGCTCGGGATCGGAGCATGGTGCGTCTGGGTCGATCTTGTGGAAGGCGCGCCGATTTATCTGGCCGGTGCAATCTGCTCGTTTGTGGTCGCGGTCGCGCTAGTTGTTTACGGCGTCTGGTTTTATCGCAAAATGAAACGGCTTCGCATCATCACATGAAGGCGAAAATCTTGTCGATCCTCCTCTTGTCGATCTTTTCGCCGGTTGGGCAAGCGCTGGCATGTCCATTTTGCTACGGCGCAAAAGATGGAAAATCGACTGAACACATGGCGGTGGCGATTTGGTTTCTTTTTGGAGCTGTGATGTCGGTCCTAGGTGGAATTGGCGCGTTCAGTTTTCATCTCTGGCGGCATGGCCGCATGCCAGCCGAGCCTTATCAAGAGATGACTGAGGAAGAGCTGAGCAAATATGAGTAGCCTGGCGCTAATCAATGAATTCCTAGGCCAGCCGCCGAATGCTTCCTCGCACGGGTATCAAATCGACCACATCCTCGAGTTCTGCCACTGGTTCATGGGGGCGCTTTTTCTCGGCTGGTCGGCGTTCTTTATTTTCGTTTTGATTCGCTTCCGAAGAGGCCGGCATCCGGCTGCGGATCACCACGGAGTGAAAAGCGGCGTCTCAACGCATCTGGAATTCTCCGTTGTCTTGATCGAAGCCGTCCTGTTGCTTGGATTCGCGATTCCACTCTGGGCAAAACGGGTAAATCAGTTCCCGCCGGGCAAAGAGGCGCTTCTCGTTCACGTCGTCGGCCAGCAGTTCAGCTGGAATTTTCATTTACCCGGACCGGATGGCCAATTTGGCCGGCGCGATGTTAGCTTTTTGAGCAACTCAAATCCCATCGGTCTCGATCCGAACGACCCCGCCGGCAAAGACGATATCGTGACGGCTGGCGAACTACATGTGCCAGTGGATCGGCCAGTCATCACTGAGCTTTCATCGAAAGATGTAATTCACGATTTCTTCCTGCCGGAGATGCGCATCGCCGCGGACGCCATTCCCGGATCGCTCATTCCAATGTGGTTTACGCCGATCAAGACCGGAACTTACGAAGTGATCTGCGGCCAGCTTTGCGGCTTGGGCCATTCCGGAATGAAGGGCACGCTGGTGGTCGATACGCCGGCGGATTATCAGACATGGCTCAAAGAGCGCGCCGAGTTAGCTGGATCGCAGGGCGCACCTCCAGCTGGAGCTCAGAAGACGGAAAACAAGGCAGCTGCGACGCCGGCGCCCTCGCCGAGTCCGGGCGGGTAGTGCGGGCTCTTTCTGTAGCGGCGGTCTATGACCGTCGGACTCTTCAAGTTCGATCTACCCACGGTTGCAAAGAATGAGCGCAGGGGCCGGAAATAATGCGACGGTCACAGACCGCCGCTACAGTAGCTGGCTCAACGCGTTCGCGTGGATTACGTGCGTTGCGACGTTGTTTCTCATTTGCAGTGGGGGAATGGTCACGAGCAAAGGCGTCGGCCTCGCCGTGCCCGATTGGCCGACCACGTTCGGCTACAACATGTTCTTGTTTCCTGTTTCGAAATGGATCGGCGGGATTTTCTTTGAGCATACCCACCGCTTGATTGCTTCGGCGGTTGGGTTCCTCACGATAATCCTCGCGATCTGGCTCTGGCGTAGCGAACCCCGAAAATGGGTTCGCAGCCTGGGAATAATCGCGCTTTGCGCGGTAATTCTACAAGGCGTGCTCGGCGGCCTGCGCGTTACGATGCTGAAAGATGAGATCGGAATCTTTCACGCCTGCCTTGCGCAAGCGTTTCTTGGACTGGTCGTGCTGATCGCGCTCACGACTTCAAGATTTTGGCGAACGCTCGCCGATGTAATTGTCGACCCCAAAAAAATCATCACGATCAAGACAATCGCGTTTGCAACAACGGTCGCGATTTATGCGCAGCTGGCGCTGGGGGCGACAATGCGTCATCAACATCGCGATCTCGCTATTCTCGATTTCCCGACGGCAAATGGCGCCTGGATTCCGGACACCGGCGCGGCTGCGCTTGCAAAGGTCAACGCCTGGCGCGATGCACGGGGTTTGTCGGACGTTGACGCGTTCCAAATCTGGCTGCAAATGGCGCATCGGTTTCTCGCGTTGATCATCGCCGTTGCCGTGGTTGTATTTTGTCTTCGGGTTTGGAGAGAAGCGCGCCACGTGGCTGCGCTCAGGCGATTGTCGATCTTTTGGGTCGCCCTGGTCGTTTGCCAGATTACGCTTGGCGCTTGGACCATTTGGAGCAACAAAGCAGCCGATGTCGCGACCGCGCATGTCGCAGGCGGCGCGACAATGCTATCTTTTGGGGTGAGCATTTGCGCGATTTGCTGGCGAATTTTGCAGGGACAACGCAGTGAAAGATCAGCAACCACCTCGTTCGGAGTCAAAGGAGCAGTCGCCGCGTGAAAACTGTCGCGATTCACACCCCGACTGACGATAAGACTGTAACCAATGATAAATCAGCGCGTACCCGCATGTTCGATTTGGCGGAGTTGGTCAAAGCGCGGCTGACGCTGCTTGTTTTGCTTACGACTGCGGCCGGCTTTTATCTCGGAGCGCAATCGCCAATCAATTACTTCGCGTTATTTCACGTCGTGTTTGGAACGGCGGCGGCGGCGGCCGGCGCTGCCGCGCTCAATCAGTGGTGGGAACGCAAGCTCGACGCACTGATGCGTCGAACGAAGATGCGCCCGGTGCCGGCTGGTCGCATGCGAGCTGCCGAAGCGCTTACGCTCGGCGTTGTTCTTTCGATTTTTGGCGTTGGTTATCTCGTGGTTGCCTGCAATGCGCTCAGCGCCACGCTCGCCGCGCTTACGATACTTATTTACATTTTTTGTTACACACCGCTCAAGCGCGCCAGCACTGCGAATACCCTTGTCGGCGCAATTCCCGGCGCGATTCCGCCGATGATCGGTTGGACAGCTGCGTGCGGAACAATCGACGCAGGGGCATGGAGTCTTTTCGCGATCCTTCTTCTGTGGCAACTGCCGCATTTCTTCGCGATCGCCTGGATGTACCGCGATGACTATTCACGTGCGGGCTTCCGAATGATTTCGAGTGACGATCTCAGCGGCGAGCGCAGCGCCAGTCAAAGCGTGTTCTTTTGCATCTTGCTCTTGGTGATCGCAGGGCTGCCCACGTTTTTTGGAATTGCCACACCGGTTTATCTCGCTATCGAGCTCGCCCTTGGCGGTTTGTTTATTGCCGTGGCAATGCGATTTTTGAAAAAGCGCACGGCCGGAGCTGCGCGATTATTGTTCATCACTTCGATCGTTTACCTCCCTCTTTTGCTGGCTGCGTTAGTACTAACGAAGTCATGAACGCTACTTCAATTCCTATTCAGCGCGGGAGCTCGTGGAGCGGGATTGCCTGGAAAGCGACATTGATTCTCATCCCATTTGTCACGGCGGGGCTTTTACTTTGGCTGCGCCACGTGGAGGTCCGTGCGCTTGCCCAGCGCAGCGTTTCGTCCTACGGCACGGTTCCTCATTTTCAGCTCGTAAACCAAGAAGGACAACCTTTCGACTCTGCGCAATTGGCTGGGAAAATTTGGATCGCCGATTTTGTTTATACCACTTGTCCCGGACCCTGTCCGATGATCAGCACGCGGATGAGTGAACTGCAAAAGCCGTTGGAACAAACCGATGTGCATCTGGTCTCGTTCAGCGTCGATCCGGAAAGGGACACGCCGGAAGTTTTGCGTGGCTACGCCGAGAAATTACGCGCCGAACCGAAGCGCTGGGATTTCCTTACCGGACCGAAGTCCGCGATTTACGATCTTTCTCATAACGGCTTCAAGCTTGCGATCTCCGATGGTAACGGTGAAGCTGGAATTCCGGTGCACAGCACGCGGATGGTGCTGGTGGATCGCCATGGAGAAATCCGTGGTTATTACGAAGCGACCGAAGCAGACGCCGTAACCAAATTGCTCGCCGATACAAGTCATCTGTTGCGCGAGCAGCCAAAATAATTGTAGTGGCAGGCGTGTCGCCTGCAGAGCGCCAACATTGCAGCTGCCACAGCTGCCTCTACAGAAAGACGCCGTGCTAGCCGACCGACGCCGGACCCGCGTTTGGCCCTTCGTCGCAAACTATCCGCAGATAATCTCGATACTCACCTTTCGGCAACCGATCGATGAGTGCGGACAATTGTGACTGGCTGATAAAGCCCATGCGACAGGCGACCTCCTCAAGGCATGCAATTTTCAATCCTTGCCGATGCTCGATTGTCGCAATGTAGTTGCCAGCTTCGAGCAAGCTTGTCTGCGTACCGGTGTCGAGCCAGGCCATGCCACGGCTGAGCAATTTCACGTGTAGCTGTTTCTGTCCGAGATAGAGCAAATTCAGATCGGTGATCTCAAGTTCACCGCGGGCCGAGGGCCGCAGGGTCTGGCAAAGGTCGACCACGCGCTCGTCGTAAACATAAAGTCCCGGCACCGCGAAATGACTTTTCGGTTGCTTCGGTTTTTCCTCGAGACTGATTGCCTTGCCTTGAGTGTCAAATTCGACCACGCCATAGCGTTGTGGATCGCGCACTTGATAACCGAAAATGCACGCGCCGCGCTCGATCGCGAGAGCGTGCCGGTAGAAATCGAGTTTCCCGTAGAAAATATTATCGCCAAGAATAAGCGACGCGCCCGCGTCGCCGATGAATTTTGCGCCGATTAAAAAAGCCTGGGCGATCCCCTCAGGTTTCGGCTGTTCGGCATATTCGATTCGAATTCCAAGTTGCTCGCCATCGCCCAGGTAATCGCGAAGCATCGGCAGATCCTTCGGTGTGGTAATGATCAGGACCTCGCGAAGACCACCGAGCATCAGCGTGGCGAGCGGATAGCAAATCATCGGCTTGTCGTAGATCGGGAGAAGCTGTTTGCAGACGATCTTGGTGAGCGGAAACAGCCGTGTCCCAGCTCCGCCAGCAAGTAGAATGGCCTTTTTGTTCCTGCCAGAAACTTGCCCCTCCGGTCAAATCGATCCCGATTCTTTCTCCGAACGATTGAAGTGCTTTTCGCCGAGCAGAATGCAATGCCGCCTTGTCGACAAGAAATGAGCCATCGCGATGCGGAAGCAATTTGCGGTCGCTCAGACGCCCTCCCTCACAACGGCGTAGTGCCTTCTCGATCCACTGTTGCGATAATTCCGGCCGCGGCTCAATCGTAGCGCTTACTGTAACGTCAACAAGTCTCTGCAAAATCAGCGCGCAGGCGAGCGCACGCGAGCTTGTTGCGTGGACGTGGGAAACTTTTTTTTCCACCAGCAGCCTGCGCAAGACGAGAGCGAAACGCGCCTGTCGCAGGAAAATTCCACCCGGCACGCGCTCGGTTTCCTGTGCCCGCTCCTCTTCCAATTTTTGGGCAAGAGTGTGGTGCGCGCGCCATTCTGCCTCCATCACCATCGGGTCGGGCAAAAATTCCAGCTGCACCGCCATTTGTTCGACATTCCGAGTTAATCGCGCTGCTGAATCTAATTCACAAACAAAGGGTATGATCGAGATGCTGCGCCGCCGCATTTCTTGAAGCTCGCGCTCGATGAGCGGCAAATCCTCATCGGGCCAGCGATCGATCAGATAAGCGATCTGGTAGGCTGCAAGAGGCGCTTTCGGTTTCGATGGCGCGACGGACGAATTTTTGAGCAGTTGGAGAAGCGGGGCGACTGTCTGCTCAATCCGGAAATGCTCTTCGATTCGCGTCCGTCCGGCACGGCCGTACTGCAACCTCAATTCAGAATCTCGTATGAGCCGCTCGAGTGCGTGGCTGAGCCCGATCGTATCGCCGGGCGGCACTAACAGCCCGGTTTGCTCGTGCTCGACACATTCCGGAATCCCGGCAAGCTGGGTCGAAACCACGGGCCGCGCAGCCGCCATCGCTTCGATGATTACAGTCGGGAAAACATCGCTCGCGCCCTGACGATCCATGACTGAGGCAAGTGCGAAAATGTCGGCTGCTCGCAGCTTATCGAAAACCGCGCCTTGCGACCGAGAGCCGAGCAGAGTCACACGAGACGAGAGGCTCAATTTGTCGATCTCTGCCTGGAGATTGTTGCGCAGCGGGCCATCCCCAATAATCTCGCAAGTGAAATCAACGCCGCGGCGCGCCAGCTCTGCGCAAGCGTGGATAAGCTGCTCAAACCCCTTGAAGGCAACAAGACGGCCGACGCTGAGAATGCCTGGCGCCGAATTAGCTGTCGCTGAACATCGGTCCGGGAAGCGTCCGAGATCGATTCCGTTATAGACTCGGTAAATCTTCCCAGCGGAATCCGGGCAGCGCTGGCAAAGCAGTTCACGACTGTAATCGGTTTCAGCTGCGACGAACTCCGCCGCAGCGCAGATTTCGCGCAAGAGATCATCGTTGCCTAGATCCTTCATGAAATCCTGGCCATGTGCGGTCACGCTGAAAGGAATGCCGGAGATTTCTTTCAGGAAGAGCGCAGTGTGCGCCGCGCGGTTGGCGAAGTGAACGTGAAAATGGTCGACACCATTGCGCGCAAAAAGCTCCGCGAAATAGAGCGCATTGCGCGCACGTTGCTCGGCCTTGATCTGGTCCCCGTATTTCCGCTTATGCCGATCTACGAGTTCCTGGGGCCATTTGCCGGTTGTTTTCGCATTCTTCTCCCAAATTCTCAGGATTTTCTGCGGTGGCGCGTACCGGATCGGGGCGCAGAGCTGGGAGATATGTTCGTGACGCAAACTCGTAAGCGGCGGGTAAATCGAGCCAATCTCGAGGGCGACACCAAGCCGTTCCAATGCCAGCATCTCAGCATCGCAAAAGGTCTGGGAAATAACCGGATAACGGGAATAGAGATAACCGAGTCGCACCGGGATCGATGATTATGTGCGGTCCCCAGAAATAGCAACGCTCCAAAACAAACCAACCGTCATACGCCGCCGCTACAATCAGGAAAACTGAACGTCCTTCCCCGGATCCATCTCGAAGTCCAAGGTCAATGAATCCGCAGTGTTAGGCTTGATGACTTCTTCCATAAATTTCACGTAGATGGAGTCCTCACGGAAGATTGCGTACTTGTCCATCGACTCAAAATCGATTGCAATGAAGAATGGCCACGGCATTTCAGGATCAACGCGCTTGCCGCATTTGATGCTCAAAACCTCGGGAATTTTCAAGAGCTGCATCCGCGCGTTCATCATCATCGCCTCCACGCGGGCGGGAGTAACCTCGGGCTTGAGTTTGTAGAGAGCGATATGGTGAATCATGAAAGCTAAAGCTATTAGGTGCTTCGAGCGGGACGCGCAAGTGCGAATCCGGCGAGCGGGCAATGTCGATCCGCGCCGCTCGGAGATTATTTTTTCCAGTCCAGCGCGCCCTTCTTGAGCGCGTAAACATAGCCGACCATTAAGATCGAAATAAAGCTGAGCATACTCCAGAAAATGAGCCCGCTCTGCTTGATCGACTCTCTGTAAACCACTGCCCAAGGATACATAAACACGATCTCAAGATCGAAGAGGATAAAGAGCATCGCTACCAGATAAAACTTCACGCTGAATCTGGGCTGCACTTGTCCCTGTGGCACCATCCCGCATTCATAGGCGGTATCTTTCGCTCGCGTGCGTTTCCCGCTTTTCCCGACGAGAATGCTAACGAGCAGCGCGGAACCGGCAAACAGCATCGCTACAATAACTTGCAGGAGAACCGGCAGATATTCTCGGAGCATCTGAAGGCTCGCTGAAGATCAGTTGGCTAAGGTTGAAGCTTACCTTACGCCAGCCAGATGGCCATTCTGCGGCGCAATGGCATTTGCCAAAGCCGAAGGCAGGCCTTTATATTTTTTGCCATTCTTTTTGACCGCGCCGCGCGCAACCAGATTTTGCAGCTTCTCGTAAGCCCGGAGCCGCAGCATTTCCTCGCCACCACTGGCCGCATTCCGTGCTCGTAGATTTTCATGGACGATATCGAAAAGCTGCTTGAACTCAAAGGAAGAACGCCGCGAAAGGACTGCAACCAGCTCCTCGGTCACTAGATCCGGAACTCGACGGGAGAATGCATTTTTCTTTAGAATAGCCATAGGACCAGAAGGATAGCACATTTTCAGGACGGGTGCAGCAGTTTTTCTTGTCTCAGTTTTTGAACCATAAAAAGAGTGCCGAAATGGCGCAACTACTCGCTCTATTCTAGGGCGTGGAAGCTGGATTGGGCGTAGATGACGGGCTCAAAGATGGCTGCGGAGTTCCCGTCGAAGGAGAACCCCATCCGGTCAAGCTTGTCCTGCCTTTTTGAGGTGCCGCGACACCAATACCGCTGAGAATTGCCAGACCGATCGCCGATTGGTCCAACGTAATCGGCCCGACCGACTCGGCCACATAGCCGTCACTAGTATATCTCTGCGATGAGACGATCGGGCTAAGGTGCTTTGTGATGATCTCCGGCGCGGGAAGCCGTGTAAGATCGACACGATCGGTCATTCCTGGCATGAAAGCCGCCGCCATTAGCAGCATCGGCCGCAGCGAAGCATCAAGCCGCGAATACAATAGAGCCGCGTCGATATAGGCAAAAAAGTTCGTCGGGCTCGGCACCAACTTGGCCGCTGTCTTGTAGGTTTGCGAATTTGAAAGTTCCGAGGAGCCGTTGCCGTCGCGCTTTATCGCCTCTTCAACCGAAACCGGATTGAAACCGGCGATCAGGACCCTGTGCGACAAAGCGATGGTTGGGGTGATCGCGATCAGGGTGGCGGGTGACGGCATCGAAAAATAACGCACACTATCCTTCTCAGTTTGAGTCCAAATCGCGTTCTCATCCGCGCCCGTGACTGCCTCCACGATCTTGCCGGCCCTCGCCATGTCTATCACCGGCAGCGTGAGAAGAAAGGAGGGCCAAGGTGCGTTCGACGGCCAGTCCGCTAACGATTCCAATTCCAAGCCGAACGCGGCCTTCCAGTCATCGGCCGTGATTCCACTGTCAGAAAAAGTTTGAAAAAACTTCTGCATTGTACCCGCGATGCCTGCCGCTTGATT
>Ga0209473_1002491_pt1 | contig 10111 bp, 8 predicted proteins | sample GraSoiAngelo_133_FD_185890 | JGI IMG/M metagenome (GOLD analysis project Ga0209473, IMG submission 185890) | Grasslands soil microbial communities from the Angelo Coastal Reserve, California, USA - 14_0929_05_20cm (SPAdes) (version 2) | ecosystem: Environmental > Terrestrial > Soil > Grasslands ...
GTTTGGCGCATGAGCTCGTAGGAGCGAGGAAGAAGGGGTAATGCCCTTCGAGGTGGTGCGGGACACCACCCTGGCATGAGTAACGCTTGTGCCAGGCAAAGGAGCTCTGGGCACTTGGCGGTCCTAGCCCGTCCTAGCCCCAGTTTACGAGTTAGCGTAATCCTTTCCGCGTAAGTCTTTTTAGTGCAGGCACTTACTCGCACGCAGTGCTATGCCCTAAATATCTGCTTCCAATATCGCATGTTTCCCCAATAAGAGACAACGCTCGGAACTGTTCAAAATCAGAGGGTTATAAGCGGGGCATGAAATCTGTGACCCTTATTTGACCCGGACCAATTTTGGTCACAATAAGGGTCACGATAATTCGCCAATTCGATAATGAGATAGCATTCATTCGCCAAAACTCCGGCCGACCCAACCGAGATGAAACATACGCAACTGTCCACGACACGACTGCGTTTTCTGTTTTTGGCGGCCAAGATCTGGTGCCATGCCGGCCGAGCAGGCGTCAGCTACCCCGGCCAGGCCCAAAACTAGGCCTACACTCGTGGGCCGGAGCCCGTCTGACAGCATCAGCTAAAGGACTTCGGCCCGTTGCGCTCCCAGCGCGATGCGGATGCCGATTTCGGTGGCGCGCTGCGTGGCGACATGGGAAAGCACGGACTAAGAAAGCAATTACCCTCCGTGGCGGCGGAGAGCTCGCCCTCATATGGACATTCCAAATGAGAGATGATAGGCTCATGTGGATAATCCAAGGGAACGATGGTGCGGTCAAAAGGACAGAGGGCATGGACACAAAGAGATCAGAAGTGCTGCAGGGAACGCTGGACCTGATGATTTTGAAGACACTACAAGCCCTGGGCCCGCTGCACGGATTCGGAATCGCGCGGCGCATCGAGCAAGTGAGCCGCGACGTGCTCCAGCTCAATGAGGGCACGGTGTACACCTCGTTGCTGCGGCTGCAGCAACGGGGATGGATTGCGGCAGAGTGGGGCACGTCGGAGAACAACCGCAAAGCGAAGTTTTATTCCATCACCAAGCGTGGGCAGAAGCAGCTCGCGGTGGAAGCGGAAAACTGGGAGCGGATTTCTGATGTGATTGGCCGCGTGCTGCGGCTGGAGCCGGAACGATGATCGTTAACCGGAGACGGCAGGCGAGGAATATCAGCGGCGAAGGCTATCTTTCCTGGAAAGGTAGCGGCCGGAAACGAGGAGAATCATGAGCTTGCCAGGAGAGTCTAGACTGCGGGCTTTCATGGCAAAGGCGCGCGGATTGTTGCATGGACACCGACACGACGGCGAGTTCGATGAAGAGATGCAGGAACATTTACAGCGGCTAGCCGAAAGATTCGTGGCCCAGGGAATGCCCAGGGGAGAAGCCGCAGCCGCAGCGCAGCGGCAGTTTGGCAACACGACCTTGCTGAAAGAAGGCCGCAGGGAATTGCAGACTTTCTTATCGCTCGAGGCATTATGGCACGACGTGCGCTACGCCCTGCGCATGCTACGCAAGAACCCAGGCTTCGCCTCCGTCGCCGTCCTCACTCTCGCCCTGGGCATTGGTGCGAACACCGCGATCTTTTCGATAGTGAACGCAGTACTGCTTCAGCCGCTCTCTTATCCGCAGTCCGACCGACTTGTAGCGCTGATGCGTAGTTCTCCCGCCGGGAATCAGTGGTCTACCTCGGTACCGAAATTCATGGTCTACCGCGAGCAGACGAAAGTCTTTGAGTCGATTGCTGCCTATGATTTTGCCGGACCGGGAATAAATTTAGCGAGCGGAGACCGCCCGGAGCAAGTGAAAGGTATTCATGCGTCGGCGGGTTATTTCGAGGTGTTTGGCGCTCCCATCGCGCTAGGCCGAGCATACACGGCGGAAGAGGATCGTCCGGGTGGACCACGCGTAGCGGTAATCAGCAATGGGCTATGGCGCAGACGGTTCGGAGGCGACCCAACAATTGTTGGCAGAACAGTTGAACTGAGCGGAGACCCTTACCAGATCATTGGCGTGCTTGGGCCGGAGTTCAAGAGTGTCCCGCCCGCCGATATCTGGCTCCCGCTGCAAGCTGACCCCGATAGTACGGATCAGGGACACTACTTGCGGGCGGCGGCGCGAATGCGACCGGAAGAGACGCTCGGGCAGGCGCAGGCGGCAATGAAGCTGGCTGGTGAAGAACTCAGGAGGAAGTTTCCGAGTTGGATGGGCCCGCGAGAAAGCGCGACGGCAGTGCCTCTGCGAGATACGGTGGTTGCGAGTGTGCGGCCGGCCCTGCTGATTTTGCTAGGAGCTGTTGGGTTCGTGCTTCTGATCGCGTGCGCGAACGTGGCGAATTTGCTTTTAGCGCGGGCGACCTTGCGCAAGCGCGAACTTGCCATTCGCGCGTCGATGGGAGCGGGACGGTGGCGGATTATTTCTCAGCTGCTAACTGAGAGCGTCCTGCTTTCGCTCATGGGTGGCGCGCTTGGACTAGCCATTGGGTTTCTGGGTCTGCGTGCGCTGCTGGCTGTGAACCCGGTGAATCTCCCCCGGATCGGGCAGCACGGAGCAGAGGTGGGGCTGGATGCGCGCGCTCTCCTTTATACCTTGCTTGTTTCGTTGTTCACTGCAATTTTGTTCGGGTTGGTACCAGCGATCAGCGCAGCGCGAGAAGACTTGAACGCAACCCTCCGGGAGAGCGGCGCTCGGTCTGGCGGAGGCTTCCGGCAGAACAAGACACGGTCGATTCTAGTTGCGACGGAGATGGCGATGGCTCTGATCCTACTCGTCGGTGCCGCGCTGATGATCCGAACTCTCGAAGCGCTGCGTGGCGTGAGGCCGGGATTCGACGGACACAACGTGCTTACGATGGAGATGGCCCTTTCCGGATCGCGGTTTGAGAAGACAGCCGGAGTGTCGCAGATGGTGCGAGACGTGGAGCGACGCGTCGGTGCGTTACCGGGAGTCGAGGCAGTGGCGGGAGCCTGCTGCTTGCCATTAACGGGCGGCCCGGATTTACCGTTTACGATCCCCGGCCGACCGGTTTTTGGCAGCACCAGCGGCGACGTGCAATGGCGCAATGTTTCTCCGCAATATTTCGAGGTGTTTCGCATTCCGGTGCTACGGGGGCGGGTGTTCACGGAACGCGATGATGCTGCGTCGGCTCCTGTTGCGCTGATCAATGAAGCGATGGCGCAGCACTTCTGGCAAAAAGAGGATCCGATTGGAGCGCAACTGCTCATCGGAAGGGGGCTAGGCTGGCTAGGCCCCGCGTTCGAGGATGTTCCGCGACAGATCGTGGGGATCGTGGGCGATATTCGCGATTACGGGCTCGACAATGAGCCTGCGCCCATCATGTACGTGCCCGAAGCGCAGGTGCCGGACGGAATCAGCGCGCTTGATAATCGATTAGTGCCGTTTCTCTGGGAGGTCCACACGAAGGTGGAACCGTTTTCGCTGAGCACGGAGATTCAACAAGAAGTACGAAAGGCGAGCGGGGGACTGGCGGTCGCGCATGTCCGATCGATGGAGCAGGTGGTTGGGGAATCCACAGCGGGGGCCGATTTCAATACGATGCTGCTTTCGATTTTTGCCGGTGTCGCGCTCGTGCTCGCCGCGATTGGAGTGTATGGATTGATGGGGTACGCGGTACAGGAGCGAACGCAGGAGATCGGTATCCGCATGGCGTTGGGAGCGAACCCAGAGGAGGTTCGCAAAATGGTGGTCTGTCAGGGCATGCGGTTAGCGGTTATCGGAGTAGCCATCGGTGTTGTTGCCGCGCTGGCACTGACGCGATTTATGGCGGGGTTGATTTATCAGGTGAAGACTTGGGATCCAACTGTGTTTACAGCCGTAGCCGTGCTGCTTAGCGCGGTGGCTTGGCTCGCGGCGTACATTCCAGCGCGGCGGGCCTCGCGTGTCGATCCAGTGATCGCCCTCCGGTACGAATGAGGCATGGTCCTTCGGCCCACAAGCGAACGATGAAAATAGAGTCGAGATGGAGGTATGTTGGAGCGCCGCCGAGCGGACTAAGGCCGATTTATTCTGGCGTAGTGCGAGCCCGAGTACGAATGCACTAACAAACAGCGAAGGCGAAATTATTTCCCTTCGTGTCTGGCAGAACGAAGCCTTCTTGAAAAATGGCAAACCCTTCGACGCAGCACCACTTACCGTCGCACACGGCGTTTTCTCATTTCTGTTCACGCGGAATTGCCCCTACGCATTGGTCGGCAGGTGCGCGTTGACAGAAAACCCAGCGGTGTTTGTGGCTGCCGAGCAACTCCATCTTGGCGTGGACGCGGTGATTTACGGGCACGGACGGATTTCCAGCCGCGCATTGGATTGGCTGGCTTGTACAGCGGATTCCAAGTTCAGTCTGCTGCATCTGCCGGACTACGACCCCTCTGGCCTGTCCGAATTTCAGCGGCTGCACGCACGCCTGGGAAAACGAGTCGCCCTCTATTTGCCGAGCGACATGGAAGCGCGATTCGCTCGGTTCTCAAACCCAGAATTGCTCACAAGAGCCAACAGCCAAGCCATGCTTGCGCAACTGCGTTGCTCGGAATTGACGGCGATTCGCCCTGTCGTCGAACTGATTGACCGCTACAATGCCGGACTCGAACAGGAAGCCTTGTTGATTCCCTCCTGACTGTAACTCCGACCAACCATAGCCAAGCTGTCATCGGTTCGAGGCCCCCATGGCGTCAGTCACACTCGGAAAATGGCAGGACTTTGTTGCGGACACGGTGCCGCTTGTTTCCGGTATAAGTGCCTGATATAAATTGTAGTTATGGCGATGGTTGGGGAAGACAAAGTGCCGGACATTTCAGCGGACTTCGCGGTGGCAAAGGATCGCGGGGAATCCCCTGCCGAAATGGAGCCCTCGCTCATCGGGGAAACGTCCCGGTTTCGTGGCTCCTTGACCGATTTTGCGGTCGAACTGGCACAAAAGGCTGCAGCGTTTCGTCGGAGTTTGCCTGAGAGTCTTCTGAAGTCTCTGGCTGATCTTGTTCGCTCGATGAACTGCTACTACAGCAATCTAATCGAGGGACACTACACGCACCCTATTGACATCGAACGAGCCCTGAAGAACGACTACAGCAAGGACGCAAGCAAACGCGACTTGCAGCTCGAAGCGAAGGCCCACGTTGCTGTCCAAAAAAGGATTGATGAAGGCGGGCTGAAAGGACGCGCCGTCACAACCGAAGGCATTTGCGAGATTCATCGTCGGTTTTGCGCGGAGCTACCGGAAGCATTGCTCTGGGTGGAAGACCCCGAGAACATGGAACGAGTTCGCGTCGTCCCCGGAGAATTGCGTAAGCGGAACGTGAAAGTCGGCGGCCACGTCGCGATCAGCGCTGGTGCTGTGCCGCGATTCCTGAAACGCTTCGAGCACGTGTACAACCATCTCGGCAAAACGGACTCTATTCTGGCCGCTGCTCCCGCGCATCACCGGCTCTTGTGGATTCATCCTTTTTTGGACGGCAACGGCCGTGTCGCTCGGCTCATGTCGCATGCGTCCCTGCTTGAGACTCTGGACACTGGTGCTGTTTGGTCAGTGGCACGCGGCCTAGCGCGCAACGTCGAGGAGTACAAGAGGCACCTTGCCGCTTGTGATGCGCCTCGGCGTAACGACCTGGATGGCCGCGGGAATCTGAGCGAGGAGGCGCTTGCGCCGTTCACGGAATTCTTTCTGAAGACTTGCATCGACCAGGTGAGCTTCATGGAGAGCCTGATGCAGCCGGATCGCCTCCGTGCGCGCATACTCCTCTGGGCAGAAGAAGAGATCAAGCTCAAGAATCTTCCTCCGCGCTCTGGGCGTGTGCTCGAAGCGTTGCTCTACCGGGGAGAACTGCCGCGTGCCGACGTGTCCAGTGCCGCTGGCGTGGTTGAGCGCCATGCCCGACGCGTTGTGTCTGCGTTGATGGCTCGCGGCGTACTCGCTTCAGACGGCCCGCGTGCGCCCTTGCGCCTCGTCTTCCCTGCGGCACTTGCTTCTCGCTGGATGCCTGGGCTATTTCCTGAGCGTCCCTAATTCGACCAGGAGAAAACGGCTGGGATGGCCGCCTAGTTCTCCAAGCGCTACCCATTCTGACCGCCTAGAACCAAAAGTGCGGGCTGCGCAAACCCGAGGTCGCAAGCCGTATGGGACAGCAACGCAAACGAGCTGTACTCACACAGCTAGCGAGTGCATTCAAGGAACTAGGCTGAAAGCGCGGCTTTCGGTTCGCAGATGTCCATAGAGTTTGGCTCCGACCTCGTAGTCGGTCAAGGTGGCCTGGTAACCCGGCTTGGAGAGAGCTACTTCGTATCCAATCCCGTCCCGGTCAACTACGAGAAAACAACGGGATTTGCCGAAGTACGCGAGCGCACCTTGCATGAGCGGCCCGAAGCGCGAAAGCAGTTCAGGACGGTCTACTCTCTTGGAAGAACCGAAAATGTACACCCATTCGGGTTGCGAATCGAGGCGCATCGCTCTGTAGACAAAGCCCTGTGATTCGCTCCGCAGCTTCTCCGCCGTGTACTCAAAGGCGCGTCCCAATTCAGCACGCTCGCGGAGTCTCAGATTGGCAAGAACGCTCTGAATCCTGATGTAATTCTGCCTTTGTTCGACGGAGTCGAACGCGGCCAGCAGGCCAGGGGGGAGTCCCGCAGCATAGTGGGGAAGCCGGGTCGCCAATTCGTTCGCAACATGCTCCAGTAGCCCACTGAAACGGTCACACTCAAGTTTCCGCCGAAGCCTTTCCTCAAAGCGATTTTTCTGTGCGGCCACTGCAATCTTAGCGTCGGTAATTCCCAGGCAGCCAGCGAAGGAACCCTCGTTGAGAAGGCAGAAAGCAAAGAGCGACCGTTCTTCACCGATCGTGCGAAGGTCGGCGACAGGCAAGGCCCGTCGGCGATCAAGGTACTCAACAATTTCCGGCACTGTACGCAACTGGACACAGAGATTAAGGAAATCTTTGAGCGAAAAATAGCTGACGGGAATGCCGTTGAATACCAACGGAAGCTCATCCGATTCTTGCCGCAGGGTGACCCGATCAATGACCTCGATGAGGACGATGCCGTGTGCAACTGCTGGAAGACCGGTATAGAAGTCCACCCTCCCTCGCCGGCGATGCTCACACCACATCGGTCGGCTCCCACCGGTGCGCAGTGCTCCTATTAGCTGTGAAGCCGCCTTCTTCGCCCGCTTACAGGCCCACGCCTGCAGCTTTCTTGCAGTACGGACAGTTGGGTCTTCCTGGCACTTTTGGGAAATCAAAATTCCGGGCGCGTCGCAGGTGACGAGAAAGTCGGCCACTTCGCGCTGACTTCCATCCACCGTCTGTGGACTGCGGAAAACGAACTCCGACACGAGCGGCAGCGAAAGGAATTCCTCGACTTGTCGCTCCGCCCAAAGTGTGCGCGATTGCAAATGTGCCGCCGTCCATCTGCTCCAGAACCAGCATTGCTATTTTGCCACCACTGTGCCAATTCCGCTTGCATGGCGAAATAACGACTCTGACCATGAAACAGTGCCCGCAACCTAGAAGCCCCGCCTCAAGTCTTGGATCGACTTTGCCCCGACCGTGTTCGGATCACGCGGCGCTTCTGCGGCCCATCCTTTTCCGGCCAAATGCGGTCGTGCCACTCAACGCAGTAAGCGTCATCCTCGTAATGAAGATGAAGATTAGCCCAGTCGAGCTTAGGATGGACCGCTTCAGCAGGCGAGAGCTGACGCCTTGTCCGAATCCGATTGAGACTTCGCTTCAGTTGACTCAGCTCGCGCGGACGGAACGCTCTTAGGTCCCAGATTCTCGCACAGAGAGTGCGAGTCTTATCCTCAAAGGCCACAATGGAGTGCAGGTTGTAGCGGCTGTCGTCCTTTAGGACCAGTTCCACGCAGAACGGAGGGATAGGTTTCAACCAACCAAGAACCCAGTCCGTGCCCGCCGTTGGACTTTTTTCTGGCGCGTTTCCGCCGAAGTCCTGCGGCTGGAGACATGGGTTGCCAGTGAATCTGCCTTTATTTTCCTCGGCAAGCAGCGGCGCAATCCACGCATGCAACTGTGCCAACGACTTGAACCTGGGGACCGGGTTTTCTTGCCACGGGTCATTTTGGAGAGTAGCCATAGCCAGCGCCTCGCAACTGCGCCGCGCGTTCACCGTTTCAGGCGGAGGTTTCAGGACAACGCCACCGTCCTTGGTGAACGCGAAGACCTTTTTGCGGACAGTAAAGTTCAAGGAATTGAACTTCTTTCCAACGACAACGCCGGGGATTTTCCCAAGCATTGAAACAAGAACCGCTGCAAGGTCGTTTTTCATATCAGCTAATGACCTTCCCGGCCGAGAGCATCTGCTTCATCTTCTCCACGCGGCGAATGCGTGTGTCTTCCTTCTTGGCTTCGGAATACCAGACGATGAATTCTTTCTTGTGTGTGAAAGATAAGCCGTTGAGCTTCTGAGAGAGCTTCGCGCCCAGTGCTTTCTGTAGCGGTGGAGGTATCTTAATCTCCCGATTCTCGGAGTCCGGCTCAAGCGCGATGGTCACGAAATCACCTGCCTTTACACCTGCACCTCGTCGGGCATCCGAGTTGACGACGATGTACTGAATCCCTGCCCTGTTCCCGACCGTGCTGCGCCAAGTGTATCCGTTGATCGTCACCTTGACGGGCACCTTGGCTTTGCCAAAGACATCCCGTGTGTCGAAAGGCAGTGTGAACGATGCGCTCGCATCCTTCCGCGACTCGTCTCCATTCAGCTTCGCTTTGAATTCTTTCCGCATTTAGTCATCCAGATCAATTCGAGTCTGCCATGGCTCTGAAATGTAGCTCCAATTTTGCGCAAAACAAAGACCCGGCATGCGTGCTCTTGTCGGTACGGGAATCTCGACTCCAGGCAAGCTCGCCAAATCTTCGCGGCGCGCGTTCCCAGCGACTATCCCACGCGCCGATGGTTCGTGGGATCAGAACCTAGTAGAGCGGACAGGGCGGCATAATGCTTCGAGCCAGCGTTGAAATTGAGCGTTCCTTTCTGCTGCTTCCCCTTCCATTCGTTTAGCCAGACGTAGAGGTCAATCGTCAGTTTTTGTTCGCGAATGCGACCCTCTGAGATTTGTTTGAAAATAGGATCCACTGCACCACCTTCGGCATAGAAGCTTCCTGTGAGAACATTCAACAGGTCGGGAAAACCGCAAATTCAATCTGCGATAAGACTGGGCGCAGGTCGGCGATCCTTTCGGTGGCACCCTCCTTTGTCTTCTTGTTGTGCTTCATCGGGCGGCGCTGGCTGAGTGCCCAGAGGAGACCTCTGGATGAACCTCGAACCCCCACCGCTGGCAATCCGGCGAGATCGCATCGTCAACTTGCTTGATCTTAGCTGCGATGCCCCATGCTTGCTGGCTCAGCCCTCTCGTGGTCCTGTGCCGAATGATCGTGCTTGCCTCCGCATAGGTCTGCGCTCCCAATGCGGGGCGGCAGGGCGCAGGGAAGACGCTGCTGCCTCGCGACTGACCGAGCAGCTTCCAAGCAGCCTTATGGCACGTCCTCGGACCTTCGAGCAACCCGATGGGGATGTCGATGCCGACCCAGGCGAGATCAGGCGGGCGTTCTCGCAGCCACGTCAGGAGATTGACCACTTCGACTGAAGTGGCGTGGGCTGGCAGTTCAACCTTGAAGGTGACCCACCCACCGCGACATCCATCTACGCCTGCTACGGACACAGAGGGTTCGCCAGAAGTTCTTGCCGGGCACGATGGCGGTCGGTTCAATTAAGAACGGTGCCAAGAATCCGGGGCAGCCGCCGCCATGACCGGGCCGGATCTCCTGTCTGCGCGTTCCGCCCAAAGTGAAAGCCAAGGTTTAGGCCAGAGAGATTGACCGAGGGTGGCACGCCGAGATAACTGTGTCCCGGGAGGTGAGACCCCCGCATCCCGCCATTGTCGAAAGGATTGAGCAGGGCGTCCCGTATATGAAGGGTGCTGTGAAAGGCGTCCAGCTGCAGGCGTCCGCGACAGAGTTGAACGAGCGGCAAGCTAGACCGCGTGAGAGTCAAAGTCTTAACCTCGTTCATTGGCAAAAGAAGCTCTAGGCTGTGATCACGCTTGTAAGCTCCCGCGAACATAAGACTGAAACGGGCATTGGATTTTTCGCCCTTGGAC
>Ga0209473_1002493_pt1 | contig 10108 bp, 8 predicted proteins | sample GraSoiAngelo_133_FD_185890 | JGI IMG/M metagenome (GOLD analysis project Ga0209473, IMG submission 185890) | Grasslands soil microbial communities from the Angelo Coastal Reserve, California, USA - 14_0929_05_20cm (SPAdes) (version 2) | ecosystem: Environmental > Terrestrial > Soil > Grasslands ...
CCGTAACCGATCGTGGCGTAGGTAACACCGGAAAAATAGAAGGAGGACCCAGCATCGGGCAGACAGTTCTGCCACCAGAAAAACAACCCCCAGACGGCGATCTCAAACAGGTGAATAACAATCAGGAGCCACGCGATGCGAATTAGAAGCCATGTCATTGGCCAGAAGCGCGTATCCGGCCGCTCGGTAGAGTGCAACACGTGGCTTAACACCATGCAGAGGCCTGTGGCGTGAATTATTACAGTTGTCGCAACCAGGCACGAGGCCATTAAGAACTTCGCGATCATCGCGGTGTTATTGTTTGTTATTGATCGCGGTTTTTTTGAAAGTCTTCGACCGCGTCCGCGACCGAAGTAAAGCGATTGACCTGGCTGACATGCTCCTCGATTCCCTCCGCGCGGAGCCGATCGCGCACAGAGGAACGAGCTTCGACAATTTGCAGGCGCGCGCCAGCTGCTTTGATGTCGTCAGCCATGTTCATGACTACGCCGCACGCTTGAATGTCCATATGCGGTGACGCCGAAAGATCGAGGACTACGATTTTTGGCGGCGCAGTCCCGGCATGAAGTCGGGCTGCGACCGTGTCGCGCACGTGCTCCGCGTTGAAGTAAAGCAGGCTGGATTCGACCCTGACTAGGAGCGCGCCAGGCACGGGTTCGTTGTCCGGATGGCGCGCCAAATCGGAGAATCGTCGCGTTCCCGGGATGCGTCCCAGCCAAGCCACATGCGGCCGCGAAGCACGGCGCAGAAGTTGCACCAGCGAAATGATCGCGCCGATGAGAACGCCGCGTAACAGACCAGACCCGAGCACGCCTAACAGCGCTGCAACAGCCACCACAAACTCAGTGCGGTCCGCCCGCCAAAGATGTCTGAGTGCTGTCACGCTGAAGAGACCCGCTACTGCCATGAGCACAATGGCCGCGAGGACCGGCTGTGGGAGGTACCGCAATGCCCCGGACACAAATAACACGATTAGCAGCATCAAAAGGGAAGCGATGAATCCCGACAACGGTGTGCGCGCACCGCTACTTTCGTTCACGAGCGACTGTGACATCCCGCCGCTGACGGGAAATCCGTGACCCAGCCCGGCCATAACGTTAGCACTGGCTATGCCGAGCAGTTCCTGGTTCGCGTCGAAACGATAACCGTGCTTGACCGCGAAGGTGCGACCAAGAGCCGCGGTCTCCACCATACCGATAAGAAAACAACCTAGCGCGAGGGGTAGCAGATCGTTGAGGTCGGACACATGCACCGCTGGAAGTCCGAATGGCGGCAGCCCCTGTGGCACTTGGCCGAGCAGTTTCACGCCGAGGGTACCCAGGTCCATGGTTGCAGCAGCCACAATGCCGGCGATGACAACGAAGAGCGACACCGGTTTATTCTTGAGAAATCGTTTGCCTAATAGTAACACCGCGAACGCGCCGAGACCGAGCAAGAGCGAAGTCATGTTTGTTTCCCGCAGGTGTGAAAAAAAGTAGCCGGAGCGTTCCCAAAAATCGCCGTGCGATCCTTTGAATCCAAAGAGCTTCGGTAGCTGTGTGCTTGCTATAAATAAAGCGATACCACACTTAAAACCGACAAGGACACTTTCGGAAATGAAGTTCACAATCACTCCGGCTTTTGCCAGCCATGCGATGAAAGCGAGCCCCCCAACAATCAACGCTGTGCACGCCGCCAGAGCACCGAATCGTGAGACGTCGCCTCCGGCCAGATCACCGAGCGATGCTCCTACCAGCACCGAGATAGCCGAGGTCACCGTGATAGCTGTGTGCCGCGAGCTGCAAAACAGCCAGAACACCAACCCGGAAAAGAGGCAGGCATAGAGGCCAGCTTCAGGTGGCAGATTAGCAAGCGAAGCATCCGCCAGCCCAGCTGGCATGAGGTATGCCGCGAGAGTAACACCCGCGACTAAGTCCGCGCGCAGCCAATTAGGCTGGTAAGCGCGCACCCAGTTAAGGGCTGGACATATGTTATACCATCGGCGGCGAGTCGTCGCTGGCGACTCATAGCTTGTCGGTTCGAAATCGGGGGCAGTGTCGTTTTTTACGCCAATATCCTTGCCCATACTGTCGAGTCACTTTAGCCGCGACGTTTCTTGCGACGACGTTCTTTATATCCCACCGCCCACTCGCGAGCCGCTTCCAACGGATTACCGCTTTTTTGACGCTCAATCCAAGCCTTAAGTCCTGCTTCATCAACGGGCAGATCGAACACCTGAGGCCGGCCCATCAATTTGCCGAATGTCTCCATCACTTCCGTCGTGTTAGAAAAAACAATCTCGTCAATAGCTTCCGGCTTGCCCTGGCAAGCGTACGCGTTGAAATCAACCCAGCGTCCATCGGGGCGCAGCACAAACATCCGTTCCTTTGCCAAAGGATCGGTTGGCGCGACGCCCGTTTGAGTCACCAGATAAGGACCGCGGTCGCCTCCAGAGCCTAAATTCAAAACGTGCGTATCCCGATAATTGTTAGTGATCGTTCGCATTAAGTATGCGCTGCACGTCTTTTCAGTTTACTCACATCGAGGATCGTCGAGCTCATTTTGGTGCGCCAGTCCCCTCGAAATCACCGCCGAGAGCCAGGTACAGATTTACGCGTTCGCGGAGACGGGAAGCGCGGATTTGCGTCAATTGGACTTTTGCGGCGAGATTTTCACCGGTAAGACGCAAGATAGTAAACATGTCGATCTGACCCTGCTCGAGCTGCTTCCCGCCTAGGTTCACGGCTTCGCCACTGTTCGAAACCGCGTCAGCCAGCGCGCCTTCGCGTTTGCGGAGATAGTAATCGCCGGCAAGAGCGTCTTCTACGTCTTCGAACGCGCGCAATGCGGAGCCGACATAGCTTGCGGCGGCGGCTTTTTGCTCGGCGGTGCGGAGGTCCTGTGCGGCCTGGAGTTCACCGCCAAAGAAAATCGGTTGAGTGACTCCGGCGGCAAAAGTCCAGACGACGGCATTGAGCGTGCCGACCGAGTCGAGTTGCGCGGTGCCGAGTCCGCTTCCGGCGCTGAGCACAAACCGCGGCAGGCGCGCAGTGCGAGCCTCGTTCACCCGATGAAAGGCCGCTGCGAAGCGGCGCTCACTTGCGATGAGGTCCGGACGGCGTTCGAGAAGTTGCGTGGGCAGACCGGCGGGCACGCCTTTCGGTTGCCCGGGGAAGGAACGTCGCACATCAAACCTGCCGGCGGGATAGCGACTGGTGACAACTTCGATCGCGCGGATCGTCTGCGCACGCGCCTGCTGCGCGGTGTAGAGCGCATCCTGGGCGCTGGCGGTACGCGACTTGATCTGCGCTACATCGAAGTCGCTCGCGAACCCTTGTTGTTTACGCACGTCGGTGAGTTTCGAATACTCCTGGTAGAGATTGAGAGTTTCCTGGGCGTTAGCTTCTTGTTGCGCGGCCTCGATAGTCGAGAAGTAGGCACGCGCCACGGCAGCAGCGAGGGATTGCCTGGCAAATTCGTAGTCGGCTTCCAGCGCGGCGCTTTCAGCTTTCGCGGCAGCTTTTTTCGAGCGAATGCGCCCCCAAACGTCGGCCTCCCATGCGGCGCCGGCGGCGATACCATATACCCAGCGCTGTGATGTTTCATCTGCGCTGGTATCGAGACCGGCGCCGCCGCTGTTCTCAACTCCCGAGCTCCCGAAATCCGGTGGATTGATGTTGCGACCGATGTCGCCACTAAGTCTCTGTCCCTGACGCTCGCCCAGTCCCTTCATCGCGATTCGCGGGTAGAGCGACGATGCTGCGATCCGCACGGCAGCGCGCGATGCTTCCACGCGCGCGGCGGCGGCTTTGAGATCGGGATTCCTCTCGACAGCGTCTGCAACGAGCGCGGTCAGCTCAGGGTCCCGAAAGGTGCGAATCCAGTTAGGCACCACGGCGCCGCTGCGATGCGGGCCGGCCCAGCTTCCCGGGATTTTCGAGCGTGCCGATTCAGGCATGATATCCGCGCCGAAGGGCGGATTTTTCAAAGCGCAACCGGCGAGCACGAGGCTGCTGGCGATAGCAAGAAGGACAGTGGACCGCAGGGCGTTTATCTGTTTCACCCTAATTCCTAGTGTCCGCCGAAGAGAGCGGAGAGGTGTTTGATGACGAACCAGTCGAGCTTCGCCTGGATGCGGACGATCACGCGGCGGACGAGCTGGATCATCTGATGCTCCTCCGTGTAGATTGCTCCCTGACCGCGTGCGCCAGCGGCGAGAAAGACGTCTTTATCCTTCCCGTCGGTGAGGAGTCGCACTGCGATGCGCTGTTCAGGCGCGACCATCGGTTGCGTGTTCGGCAGGTTTCCGCTGATCGGCAGCTGGCCTTGTGCGGTCGCCCAAAGGATGGAATCGACTTTGCACTTGATGATGCGGCCCGGATACATCTTCATGAAGATTTCCGCTTCCTCGCCGGGTTTGACGAAGCGCAACTCGTTTTGCCGGTAGAAGGCTAGCAACCACGGATCGTCCTCCTGGATGAAGCTCATCACGGGCATTGTCGCGAACTGGGTCGCGCGCACGCCGGGTTGCAAGGCAAGATTGGCCACGCGGCCGTTGGCGGGAGCAAGGTGAACGCACCCTTCGAGATCGTATTTCGCACTGCGCAGGTCGGCTTCCGCCTTGATGATCTGCGCTCTGGCCTGCGCTTCCGTGGCGTCGGCGGCAAGGAATTCGCTTTGAAGATTGCCGAGATCGCTTTGCGCCTGCTCGAGATCGGCCCGCTTCCCGGCTCCGGTCGCGGTGAGTGCCGTGAATTGCTCGACGCGCTTTTTCGCCAGGTCGATCCGCGGAGTCAGCGCCGCTTTTTTTGCCGTCGCGTTTTTGAGCTGATCTTCCAGTCCGCGCAGCGTGGCCTCGGCGGCTTTTACCCCCGCCTCGAACGGCACCGGGTCGATCTTGAAAAGCACGTCGCCTTTCTGAATCGGCCGGTTTGGTTGAATCGGCACCTCGGTCACCTGACCGGTTATGCGCGGAACTATCGGGATCACGTAGTTCATCGCCCGCACGTCATTCGTCGCGGGGGCGGCAATGTTCAGAAGGAGGAAAAGAACCATGAGTCCCACGATGGGCAGCGTGATGGTAATAACCTGGCTGGTAAAGTTCCAGGGCAGCCACTTGAATTTAGAAAAAACGAGCCAGGCGAAGAACGCGTAGATGCCAAGCAGGATGATTTCCATTACGCGTTCCCTCTGATCTGCGCTTCGAGTTCCGCGACGCGGGCGCGGAGCTGTTCGAGTTCGCTGGTGGCTGATTTTTCCCCGCCCGGGGTTTCGTGCGAGTCATCGACATCCGTGCCGTAAGCCATCTTGTGTAAAACGGGCTTCGAGTAGGCCCAAAGCCAGGCGATCGGCCAGAGCAGCCCGCCAAAGACAAGCGAGAGTAGACACAGGCACTTGATAGCCCCGAGTTGTGGATGCCTTCTCTTTTCGGCAACCTTTTCGGGGAGAATGTGGACCAGCAGGAAGACCGCGATTAAAACGATCGGGGCGATGATGAGCGCGAACCACGCAACGACGTTCGCGACTGAATCGAGCGTCTCACCGTGAAACATCGAAGCATGAGCGCGAGAGGGCAATGCCAGGAACGTTAAAGCAATGAACAGAACGAAGCGTCTGCCGCGAGGCCGTCGCGGGCTATCGGTGGATAGGATGGTGGAATTTTGTGGTTTCACGTTGTATCAATTGGTCTTGAGTAAAAACTAGCCGTCACAGTTGGGCAGATCATGACAGTTGTCTAAGTAAAAACTATTAGACTTTCGTAGTATGTCCTCCCACGCCATTATTTCCGCGATTACCCTCTTGCTCCTCCTAAGTAACGTATCTGTCACATGGTAATCCAAGCCCGCACCCAATTCCATCCGTCACTCTCGTTACGGCTTCCGTGGCATGCGCGTGTCTGATAATCAGAGTCCTGTGACGCGGGGGAACGGATGTCGAACCACGCGCCTATCTCATGGGAAGGGCCACCGGGTCGTTCGCGGCCCCAGAATGGCCTGCTCTCTGGTGGCCGTTTTCGTTGTGCTGACCGCGGTCTGCGCGGCGGGAAGTGAGCCGAAGCGCGTCCTCGTCGTTCATTCTTTCGGAAGCGTCGCGCCGCCGTTCACCACTCATTCGATCGCTTTTGAGACCGAACTGGTCGAGAAGATGGGAAAACGCGTTGATCTCGACGAAGTCTCGCTGGATATGGCGCGCTACGCAGATTCAACTTTGCAAGAGGCCCTGGTTGAATACCTGCAAAAGCGGCAATCACATTGGCAACCGGACTTAGTGGTGCCAATCGGCTCACCCGCGGGCGTCTTTGTTGCGCAATACCGGGACCGCCTGTTTCCGAAAACTCCCATCCTCTACACTGGAATGGATCGACGGCCTTTACCTCCCGATGCGCTAGAGAAAAACGCCGCTTTCATTGGCGAAAATTTTGATCTGCCCGGTTTCGTCGAGGACATTCTCCAAATCGCGCCGGCGACCAAGAACATCGCGGTCGTGATCGGCGCGTCGCAGATTGAGCAGTATTGGGCAGCCGCATTTCGCAAGGAGTTTGAGCCGTATGCGAATCGCATCAATTTCATCTGGCTCAATGACCTGTCATTGGATCAGATGCTGGAGAAGACCAGAGCATTGCCTCCAGATTCCTTCATTTTTCTTATCCTGCTTCTGCGCGATGCCACGGGAGTGACACACAATGCGGATGAGGCACTGCAACGGATTCATGCGGTCGCGAATGCGCCGATCAACAGCATCTTTCAGCATCAACTCGGGTTGGGAATTGTCGGCGGTCGGCTCTATCAGGCCGAGCTTGAAGGAATCGAATCGGCGCGTATCGCTGTTCGCATTTTGCATGGCGAACCGGCCTCGAGTTTCCCGCCCAGGATCGTGGGCTCCCTCTCTCCCCGATATGACTGGCGCGAGCTGCAGCGATGGAAGATAGAAGAAAAACTCCTTCCGCCGGGGAGCACTGTCCTTTATCGGACGCCAGGTCTCTGGGAACAGCATCGCGCCTTAATCATAGGTGGCATTTCCATCTGCGTCGTCGAGACGCTGCTTATTGCCGGCTTGGTCGTTAATCGGATCCGACGCCGGCACGCCGAACGTTCGTTGAGCGAGAGCGAAGACCGCGTGGCTCTCGCGGCCGACGAGATGCGGCGATTGCAGGAGGAGATCGCGCACGTCGGTCGCGTCTCGATGATGGGCCAGCTGGCCTCGGCGCTCGCGCACGAGATCAATCAGCCGATTGGCGCGATCCTGCGCAATGCCGAGGCGGCGGAGCTTTTCATGCAGAGTAAGACGCCGGACCTAGAAGAAATCCGCGCGATCCTCGCCGACATTCGCGCCGACGATCAGCGAGCGGGCGGCGTCATTGACCGAATACGTGCTCTGCTCAAGCGACACGTCCTCGACACCCAACTGCTCGACCTAACCGAACTCGTCGGCGATGTCGCGAAGCTCGCGCGGACTGACGCGGCGACCCGGCACGTGAAGCTGACGGTGAATCTGCCGGCGAATCTGCCGTCGGTGCGAGGTGATCGCGTGCATCTCCAGCAGGTGCTCCTCAATCTCATCCTTAATGGCATGGACGCGCTGAACCGGGCCGACCAGGAGAATCGGCGCGTCACCGTGAGCGCGCGGGTGGATGCTGCGCGAACCGTCGAAATCGCGGTGAGCGACACCGGGCACGGTATTGCCGCCGAGAAACTCGCGCAGGTCTTCGATCCGTTTTTCACAACCAAGCCGGATGGAATGGGCATGGGCCTGCCGATCTCGCGCACCATCGTTGAGTCCCACGGCGGACGGTTGTGGGCTGAGAACAACGATGGCACTGGGGCGACGTTTCGTTTCACGCTGCCAGTGGCGGAAGAGGCCAGCGCATCATGAGCTCCGCGAGCCCAGTGATTCATATTGTGGACGACGACGCTTCATTCCTCCGAGCCACATCGCGATTGCTCAGGGCAAGCGGGTTTGCGGTCAAGACGTTTGCTTCAGCCGCCGACTTTTTCTCTCAGCGCGATCAAGACGCGGTTGGTTGTTTGGTGGCGGATTTGCAGATGCCGGGAATGGATGGTCTCGAGTTGCAAGCGGCCCTGGCGCGGACTCGCAACCCGCTGCCCATTCTTTTTCTCAGCGGTCATGGCGACATCCCCTCGAGCGTGCGGGCGATGCGCGGTGGCGCCGAGGATTTCCTGGTCAAGACCGCGCCCAAGGTGGTGTTACTCGATGCCATCCGGCGCGCGGTGGCCAGGGGCGCACGCGAACGCAAAACACAAGCGCAGCGGCGGGAAGCAAACGAGCGAATTGCGACTCTGAGCGAGCGCGAGCGCGAGGTGTTCGGTCATGTGATCTGCGGACGGCTGAATAAGCAGATTGCCGATGATCTCGGCATCACGGAGCGCACGGTCAAATACCACCGCCAGAGCATTACGACCAAACTGGGCGTGCCTTCCGTGGCGGAACTCACACGGCTCGCGCTCGAAGCGGGCGTATTGGCTGAGTTCCCACCGACCTTCCCTAAAGGACAGTAGCCAGCACTTCGCGCCGGAGTCTACGGTGCTCATCGATTTCCGATGAGCAACACCAAACAAACCTATGTCGCCGTCGTCGATGACGATGAAAAGCTGTGCCAGTCGTTTGGCCGGCTGCTGCGGGCTGCTGGCCTTCAGCCGATCACGTATCCTTCGGCAGAAGCATTTCTCGCGGACACGAAACAGCCGCGGTTCGACTGCCTCGTGCTGGACGTCCAGCTCGAGGGTATGTCAGGCATCGAGCTAGCTCAGTGGCTCACGGCCGTGGGTGCACCTCCGCCCTTCATCTTCATCACCGCGCACGATGATCCCGCCGCCCGCGCTGAAGGCGAAGCCGCGGGTTGCGCGGCCTATTTCCAAAAAACTGACTCGGGCGCCCAGGTGCTCGAAGCCATCCGCCGTGTGGCTGCATGAACCGCCGAGGAACCAATCAAAACGGAGGGGAATAGACCAAGTGCAAACACCAACTCTAACCAAATCAATAGACCTCAAGAATCCTGTCCGCCCAGCGAATACGCGAGGTCACCGACGACGAATCATCCGGCAGCTTTCTCGCGCCAAGAAAACAAACAAGTCGTCAGACGAAACCATAAAAACCATGTCCATCCAATCGTCAAAAACATCCAAGTCCCCATCCCGTTATTCCGTCGGTATGTTTAGCGCTGGCGAGGCTCGCTGTGATCGCTGGCAGGATCTGGCCCATGCCGCCCAGACCCTTGTCGCGCAGGTCTCCTCCGGCTCTTCGACGAAGGAAACCCTCGCGACTGTGGAGACTCTCCTCGTGCCGCTTAGCGTGATCGAGACTTTCCACGCTTATCCGGGGGAAGTAATGATGAGTGGGCTGAAGGATGCGCTGAGCCGGAGCGACTATTCCACTTTCTCGAGAATCACTAACCGCATTGCCAAGGCGATCATCACCGGGTCCTATCGTCGTTCCGTGAATGCATGGAAGCTGGGCGAGGAAGGAGAGACGGAAGGGAACGACCGTTTGCTAAAGGACTACTTTGACACGGGTGACCTGACAAAGCCCTACTTTGAGGTGCTGATTGTCAGCGACGACCCCACTGCCGAACAGGTGCGCCAGGGACGTGTTGAACTGCGTCAGCTTCGTCGTCCGGAAGACCCGTTTGTGTACGAGGCGGTCACGGTGCCGAGTTTCGAAGAGGGCGTGATTGGCGTAGTGATGAATGCTGATGTGCAGGCGGTTGTCATTAGGGACAACTTCCGCTTCAAATCCCAATTCGACGCACCGCTGCTGCGCACTTATCTGGAGCAACATCTCTTCCTGGAGCCCGGTTCGCTGGAGCCAAAGGATTACGGAGTGGCTCTCGCACGAGCTATCGGGAAGGTCCGTCCTGAACTGGATATCTATCTTATCGTGGATGGGGCAGCGGAAAAGGTGGCGAGCCACCTCGATTCCAAAAACATCCGGCGCATTTTTTACGGACTCGAAGACCTGATGGAAATCCATCTCGCTCTCCTCGAAGGCGTGAACCAGCGCTACGACACACCGTATTTCAATAACCTCAAAAACTACGCGCGCCGTCCGATCGGCACATTCCACGCTCTTCCGGTTGCCCGAGGCAAGTCCATCTTCAACTCCCACTGGATTC
>Ga0209473_1002494_pt1 | contig 10101 bp, 7 predicted proteins | sample GraSoiAngelo_133_FD_185890 | JGI IMG/M metagenome (GOLD analysis project Ga0209473, IMG submission 185890) | Grasslands soil microbial communities from the Angelo Coastal Reserve, California, USA - 14_0929_05_20cm (SPAdes) (version 2) | ecosystem: Environmental > Terrestrial > Soil > Grasslands ...
CTTGTAACCAGTTAGGTCCGTGAATGCCGAAAGCGGACAAGACATTGTTAAGCAAGCCAATCCGCGGATTGAAAATCCAAATCCAAAGAATGCTGGAAGCTACTGCGGGCACGATTGACGGCAGATAGAAAAATGTGCGCCAGACCGCCACCCCGCGCACTTCAAGGTTGAGTAGAAGAGCGATAGCCAGACTCAGCGCCATACCGAGTGGAATACCGATGACCATGAAAAGAGTATTACCAATCACCTTCCAAAACAGCGGGTCGCGCGTAAACATCCAGCGATAGTTTGCCAAGCCGACAAAGCGTGCGGGATTAAGAAGGTCGTAATCGCAGAAGCTGACGACTATTGCGAACAGAATAGGTCCGCCGGTGAACAAAATGAAACCGATGATCCATGGCGAAGCGCAAAGCCAACCGCCGGTCCACTGCGGACGGAAGTAGCGGCTGCGCGCAGGCGCGCCCTGTGAGTTTGCTGGAAGGACGTCCTCTGTCGCGTCCCTTAATTTGGGACGGGACAGCATCCTTCCCTCCAGCGAAGGCACTCGCGTATCCCAGAAGTAAATCCCGACCGCGGCTCCTACGAGTAACGAGAAGTAGACAATCAGAAAATACTTCCACGGCACAATCACACCGTGTGGCGGGCCAAGCACCCGATCGAGAGCACTCTGCACCACCGCCGTACTTTGGTTCAACGCTTCCTGAGCGGACATTTTGTTGAAGATCGCGTTCTCGGTCGCGCGCTTCTGTTCGTTAAAGAGTAATTGACCGACCGGTGTCACTGGCCGGAAGGGCGAGATGTCGATCAGGTCGTTTAACAGTTTAACGCCATCTCGAAGCTTGATGGGAACAGCTGGGTCGGACGCGATATACTTTTGGAAAGCCCATTCATTGATGTGTCGGTTTGCGTTTTGCGTCGGCACATAAATGCGGCCGATGCTTTGCAAGCGAAGCCGCTCACTTTCCCCGATGATTTCACGGGCATGCTGACTGCACATGAACTTCAGTAACTCCCACGCACCTTCTTTTTGTCGCGCGGTAGACGGGATGGCGTAGCACCAGCCGCTGACCCAACTGTATGCGTTGTTCTCCTTGCCAGCCGCGCTGGCGGGCAATGGCGGAAGTGTGACCGCGTAGTTCAAGTTTTGGCCGTATTGCGCGAGGACTTCCGGAAAGGTCCAATAGCCGTCGATTTTCATCGCAACCTTGCCCTGGACGAACAGATCGAGCTCACCAGGCGGAGCGCTCCGTTGGCCGGACTGCGCCGTTCCCTCGAAAGCGAATTCCTTCTGAGCACCGCCTAACGAATCGTAGACGCGTATCATCCATGCCAGCGCTTGAACGACAACCGGAGAGTTCAAGGTGCAATGGCGGCGATCATCGCTCATTAACTGGCCGCCGTTCATCCAACTATAGAGGTAAAGCCAGGCGTTGCCGAAATTGGGGGCGAAGCCAAGCTGGGTAATGCGTCCGCGGACGTCGTGTTCGGTTAATTTGACCGCCATCTGCTCGAGCTCTTCCCAATTGCGGGGTGGCTGCGCTTCACCGCTGGCGTCGACAAAGCCGGCTCGCTTCAATAGATCCTTATTGTAAAAAAGCGCGCGATCATCGACTCGCTCTGGGATTCCGTAAATGCCGCGCTCACCGATGGTCGGATTTTCATAGACAACTTCGTCCCAGCATGACTTGTAAAAATTCTCCGGCCGAATTGCGTCAGGCGCTGGATTGGTCAATTCACGCGCGACAAAATCATCCAACTTGGTGAAGGCGCCGCGTGCCGCCCATTCGCTCACGGCGTAGCGATCGAAGAGGATCAAGTCGGGGGGCATTCTGCCGGCAACGCTAACGAGAAAGCGGGTGGGATCGGCCGTCGGATCGCGCGAAGCGGTTTGGCCTTTAATAATTTTATAAATCGGATGCTCTGGATTTTCTTGATGAGCAGCTCGGCTTTGGGCTTCGAAATCACGCATCGCTTCTTCGACCGAGCTCGTTTCCGGCCCGCTCTCGGCCAGATAAACGATTTCGACGAGGCCGGGCTCGTTGCGTTCGATTGCGCGTTCTGGATTAAGGAACCAAAGCAGGGCGATGACCGCCAGAGCGATGAGCAGAAATTTCCAGACGTTCATTTTCAGCGCAAAGAACCGTCATCCCAAGCGAAAGTCGAGGGATCCCATGGCGTTAGCGCGAATCACAGAGGTAAGTACGGCCGCTACAGAAACAAATGCGGGACTTCTCGACTCGCTCGGAATGAGGGGATAAATCGTAACTGATGAAGGTTTCCCCGCTGGGTGATTCCGCACTCACCCTTGATTTTGCTGATGAGTCTTCCGATCGCGCACGTTTATTGGCGCGAGCCCTTTCAGCGGCGGAGAGACTCGAAGGGGTGAACGTCCCGGGAGTAATCGATGTCACTTGCGCTTACGAATCGGTGGCGGTGTTTTTTGATCCGGCACGGATTGAACAGCACTTTGAAGACAGGATTCGCGCGTCGGTTACATCGGCTGGTGTTCGCACTCCGAGAAAGGCGCGGAAGATCGAAATTCCAGTTTGTTATGATGATGAATTTGCACTCGATCTCGCACGTGTCGCGAGTCAAACGTTTCTGACCGGTGACGCTATCATTGCATTACATTCATCGACCGAATACACGGTAGCCTGCATTGGATTCGTCCCTGGCTTCCCTTTTCTCGCCGGACTGTCGGACAAGTTGCGTGTGCCACGACTGGAAAGCCCACGAACGAAAGTTCCGGCCGGTTCCGTCGCGATCGCTAACGCTCAAGCTGGCGTTTATCCATTTGAATCGCCCGGAGGTTGGAATGTAATTGGCCGTACCCCGTTGCGCTTGTTTAGAGCAGACGAAAACCCGCCCACTCTCCTGCGATCTGGGGATCGTGTGCGTTTCCGCAGAATTACACGCGATGAATTTGAGGCGCGCTTAAAAGAAAATACGAAATGAAAGACCCTCATCCCGAGCGCAGTCGAGGGATCCCGTGGAAGTTACCTTAAAGTTAGGCATCGGGACGAGTGTTTTTTATGATTGCATCAGTCATTTCCGCAGGATTCCAGACTACGGTGCAGGACTGCGGCCGCACCGGACTTCGCAAGTTTGGCGTGATACCTGGTGGTGCGCTCGATTCCGTATCTTTGCGTCTCGCCAATCTTCTGGTTGGCAACCCGGATTGCATGGCTGGTTTGGAGTGCTCGAGCGGCCGGGTAGCATTGAAAGTTGACGTCGACCGATTGGTCGCCTGGGCCGGCGGCGAATTCGAGATACGAATTGGAGACGAGCCGATTCCAATTTTGCATTGCGCTCGGGTCTCAGCCGGGGCGGCGATCGAGATTTCACCGAAGCGCGGTGGTCGTGCCTGGCTGGCCATTTCCGGTGGCGTCGACGTTCCTGAAATTCTGGGAAGCCGGGCGACCGATTTACGCGCTCACTTCGGTGGATGGGCAGGGCGGGTGCTGCGCGATGGCGATGAGCTTCCCCTCGGCGTCGAATCAAAACTTTGCCCGCGTATGCGCAGGGAAATTTCTGACGTTGTTTCCGATTGGAGCGCCCCGCGATTCGTCCCGCGTGAAAGATTTCTTCGCGTTATTCGCGGCAAGAATTGGGATGATGATATCGGAGAAAAATTTCTCGCACAAAGATTCCGCGTGGCAATGAATTCCGACCGCATGGGTTTGCGACTGGAAGGCGGTGAGACGTTACGGGGTAACCTGCGCGAGCTTGTTTCCGAAGCAGTGGCGCCTGGAACGATTCAGCTTCCGCCTAGCGGAGCGCCGGTCGTGCTTCTTGGTGATTGCCAGACTATTGGGGGTTATCCGAAAATCGCGCACGTGATCACAGTCGACCTCGGCCACGCGGCACAATTGCAGCCTCTTGACGAAATCCGGTTCGAATTGACCGAGCTGGAAGAAGCACGCGCTCTTTTGCGCGAGCGCGAATGCGACGTGGCACTTTTCCGGGCCGGGTTGGAGGCCCGTTTCGGATGAAAGTTGATTTAAATTCAGATCTCGGGGAAGGGGCGGGTCACGACGATGAAATTCTGAGCCTCGTTAGCTCCGCAAATATCGCGTGCGGATTTCACGCCGGAAATCCGGCCTCAATTTTCAATTCCATTCGCGCCGCAAAAGAAAAGGGCGTCGCAGTGGGGGCGCATCCAAGTCTCGACGATCGAAAAGATTTTGGACGAGCCGAAATGCAGGTCAGTGCAGCGGAGGTTTACGCGCTAGTGGCCTACCAGGTGGGCGCGTTTAACGCGCTCTGCGCCGCAGCGGGAGTGGAGATGAACCATGTAAAACCACACGGCGCTCTCTATAACATGGCGGTGCGTGATCGCGAATTATCCGACGCGATCACGCGCGGGGTGCTGGCCGTTGATACACGCGCGATCCTGTTCGCGCCGGCCGGGACCGAGTTGTTTAGAGCGGCGCAAGAATTGGGGCTGCAAACCGCAGCGGAAGTCTTCGCGGACCGCAACTATAATAGCGACGGCTCGCTCGTTTCTCGAACGAAGCCGAACGCGCTGTTGCATGATCCGGCGGAGGCGGCGGAGCGCGTAGTGCGAATGTTGAAGGAAGGAAAAATTCGCGCTGTGGATGGAACCGACATTTCGGTTCGGGCCGAAACCATCTGCCTCCATGGCGATACCCCCGGCGCGGTTGAATTCGCGCGGACATTGCGGGCGCGACTGAAAGGCGAAGAAATAGAGATCCTGGCGCCACAGCGCGAATGACGAATAACGAAGAAATGACGAAACGCGAATTGGATTTCGTCATTGAAGTGATTGATGAACAACAAGCTGGATAGTCAGCCTGAAACCAGTCTTGTCCGCGGGCTAGGCCTGCTCGACGCCACCATGATCGTGATCGGCTCGATGATCGGGTCGGGGATTTTCATTGTTTCGGTGGAGTCCTCGCGCTTAGTCGGCGCTCCCGGCTGGCTGTTGCTAACGTGGATCGTTGCGGGATTGCTCACGATCACGGGGGCACTTTGCTGCGCGGAACTGGCGACGATGATGCCGCGGGCGGGCGGGGTTTATGTTTTCTTGCGCGAAGCCTACGGACCAGCGCTTGGATTTTTATTTGGCTGGACCCTGTTTCTGGTTGTGCAGACCGGAACAATCGCGGCTGTTGCGATCGCATTTGCGAGGTTTCTCGGCGTCTTCGCGCCAAGTGTTGCGGGAGATCATTATCTAATCGCGCCGATCGTCCTGTCCTCCGGGTCTGCCATCAGTCTTTCGACCGAACAATTGGTCGCGATCCTTTTGATTGCGCTTCTTACATTTTCGAACACACGTGGACTTCGCGTCGGCAAGATTGTCCAGAACAGTCTTACTTTCACAAAAACCGTCGCGCTCATCGGCGTGATCGTGATTGGACTCATTTTTGGATGGAAACCCACTTGCGCTGCGCTGGCATCGCACTGGTGGGATGCGGTCGCCAATGGCTGGAGTGCACGAGCGGTACAACCGGGACTCCCCGTCGTCGGCGGACTCGCGGTTGCTTTATTATTTGGCAAAGCAATGGTCGGACCGCTTTTCGCGCAAACGGCGTGGACTAACGTCACGTTTATCGGCAGTGAAGTGCGCGAACCGGGACGGAACCTTTCGCGCGCGTTGCTCTACGGTTGCGGAATTGTGGTTGTGCTCTACGTGCTCGCGAACGTCGCCTACATCGCTTCCCTGCCGCTGACCGAAATCCAAAACGCGCCGCAAAATCGCGTGGCGGTCGCAATGATGCGTGCCATTTTTGGGACCCCCGGCGTGCTGGCGATGGCAGCAGCAATCATGATCTCGACGTTTGGTTGCAATAACGGGCTCATCCTCGCCGGCGCGCGGGTTTACTACGCCATGGCGCGAGACAATTTATTTTTTCATAAGGTCGGAACGACAAATCGCTTCCATGTGCCGGCGTTTGCGCTGGTGGTACAGGCGATCTGGACAGCGTTTCTCACTTTGCCGCGCACCGTTACAACCAACGCACAAACCGGGACGCCAAGTTTTGGAAATGTCTATACCCAATTGCTCGAATACATCGTCTCGGCGGATTTAATTTTTTACGTGCTTCTGGTCGCTGCCGTCATGGTATTGCGAAGAAAAAATCCGATGGCGGAACGCCCATATCACACCTGGGGTTATCCAGTTGTTCCGATTATTTCCATTGCTTTGGCAGTGATTGTAACTCTCAACCTCGCTTTTTTAGCTCCCAGTACATCAGGAATCGGAATTCTGATCGTTCTCACCGGCGTGCCGGTTTATTTTTTGTGGCGCCCACAGGCTGCCAGTTCTCGTTAGACAGCAATTGGGGCGGGGTGTTTCGCCGGACACAGACTGCCAGTCTGTGCGCCCAGCGGGAGTTGCACTCCGCTGCTAGGACAATGGTAATCGCATTGGTGTCGCAGCGGGTTCCAAACCCGCTGGGCGCACAGGCCTCAGGCCTGTGTTCCTCGCGGAACTCGCACGCCGAGACCGGGATCACCGATCCCGGCTACAACTACTCTGCGCGCAGCGCTACGATAGGATTGACCTGAGCAGCACGCCGCGCCGGGACAAAACACGATGCCGACGCGACCGCAATCAAGAGTCCGGCCATCCCGCTGTAAATGATGCTCGCTTATGGACTTCGCCACGACATCACTCGTATCGCAATGCGACCATTGGATCGACCTGGGTCGCGCGGCGCGCGGGAACAAAACAAGATGCCGCGGCTACGAGAGCGAGCATTCCTGCAACTGCGAAATAAATGAAGGGATCGAGCGTGTTGACCTTGAAGAGAATGTTCTGCAAAGCAGCGGCGGCGAGAACTCCGAGAAGCAGTGCGGCGCCACCGGCGCCAAGGATAAGCCCTATGCCTAACTGCCAGGCGCCTTGGGTCATGACCATGCGAAAGATGCGAGCGGCATCCGCGCCCAGCGCCATACGGATGCCAAATTCCTGCGTCCGCTGAGTAACGGAAAAGCTCATCACGCCGTAAAGACCAACTGCCGAGAGCACGAATGCGACTGCTCCGAAAATGCCGAATAAGGTCGCGATAATTCGGTTTCCACCGAGAATTTCATTGTGGAACTGCACTGGCGTTCCGGCGAAGTAAGTGGGCAAATTTGAATCGAGTTGGGCAACTGCCCTGCTGAGGGCCGAACCGAGGGTATCGGCTCGCTGTCCCGGACGCGGGCGAACAATGATTGTGCAAAATTGGGTAGCTGGCTCGGCGCCCAATAACGGCATGTAAAAGCCGGCGCTATCGGTCTGCTGGTCGAATGGACCCTGCATCAGTGTGTCGGGAACCACTCCGACAATCGTCCGCCACGGCTGCGGTTGACCGGGATTGTAAATCCGGATCCGACGCCCAACCGGATTTTCGTTACCGTAATACTTTCGCGCGAAGCTAGTGTTAACGATCGCCACCGGTTGTTTGGCATCGCTGTCGTCAATAGTGAAATCACGGCCTTCCAAAATCTTAAGACCGAGCGTCACAAAATAGTTATCCGAGACCGACTCGAAGTTTCCCCGGGGCCGATCGCGGTCCGTCGTATAGTTTTGACCGTCCACTTCATATTGACCTTGGCCCGCAAAGGTCATGCGAAAACGATCGCTCATCGCTGCAGATTCGAATTGCGGATTGGCTCGCAATGCCCTCACCGCGCGGACGAAAAATCCCCGGCGGGCATCCTGCGTCGGGTAAGCGCCTTCCATCAGGGCCATCCGCGCTGCATAAATGGCACTATCGTCGTAGCCATAATTGAGCGTAACCTGATTTCGAATTGATTTGATTTGCAGTGTCGCCGCAATCAGGAGCGCGGCGGTCAACGCGATCTGCCCAACCACAAGCACACGAGTAATGATATTGACCAACCGGCTACTATTGCCGCGGCCGCCTTCCTTCATGATCTCGGCGGCACTGCCTTTCGAGCTAACTAACGCAGGGACTAAACCAGAAACAATCGTTGCCACCAAGGTGATTGCGACGGTGAAAAAGAGAACAGGGCCGTCTATCCTATATTGAATCCAATAAGGTGGCGGAAACGGTAGCGAATTCGTCGCCCGAATGAGCATGTCGATCGCCCAATAAGCCAGCATCACGCCAGCGACTGCACCGAATGTCGCGACAAGGAAACTTTCAGTCAGCATTTGGCGCACGATTCTCCAACGGGTGGCGCCGAGCGCACCACGAATCGCCATTTCCTTCGCCCGCAGGGCGGCGCGACCAAATTGCATATTCATCACGTTCACGCACGCGATCAGCAAAACGAGGATTACTGCGGCAAGCATTCCCCAAACCTGCTGACGTAGTTGCGGGCCCGTCATTGCCTTCAACAGGGGTTGGACGCTCACGGAGGTGAGAGTGCTGTTCGTTTTCGGATTGTCCTGCGCCAGGCGACGCGCCAAGCCGACAAACTCCGCGTTCACCTGATCGATGCTGACGCCTGGTTTGAGCCGGCCCATGACCGCGGGTGCGGCGTTATTAGCACCGATCACGAGTTGACCGCGCGGCACTGGGGGAAACTCATTGTAAAGGGGAACCCAAAGTTGTTCGGAAAATGGAAACTTAAAATTTGGTGGCATCACGCCGATGATGGTCGCGGCCTTGCCATTAATCCGAACGCTTTGCCCAACAATGTTCGGGTCGCCATTGAAATCCCGCTTCCAAATCTCGTGACTTAAAATGGCGACTTTCTCTGCGCCGGGCTTGTTGTCGTCAGCGGTGAAATCGCGGCCCATGATCGGCGAAACGCCGATAATCTTAAAGAGGTCCTCGGTAATGTAGGCGCCAGTGTAACGCTGCGGGTTATTTTTGTAGGTCACGTTGATGGTCGATCCGCTCAAATAACCGGCCATCTGCGCGAACGATTGTTGGGCCGCGCGTAAATCCTCGTAGTCCTGAGCCGTCGGGATGTTGCCGAGACCGAAATTATTGTTTTGCGCACTGGCCTGGGGATCAATCAACCCCACGTTCATCAGCTGTTCTGGATGAGGAAACGAAAACCCGCGCAATACCGTAGCGTTGACGACGGTGAATTGAGTGGTCGCCCCGCCGATGCCCAGTGCGAGCACGAGCACAGCTAGAAAACAGAACGACTTTTCCTTGAACAAAACACGAAAACCAATCCGGACATCTTGCAGGAATGATTCAAACATAGTTCTGTCTCCTTCTCGTGGTCATGCTTGCGGAACCCTTGCGCCACTGTTGGCAAGGGTGTCGTCTTGTGCCCACTGCAAAGCTTGTGCCAGTACTCCACCGTGCGCGTAAACTGCCAGATCCGACTGAGTTGGCCAGGCATGATAATTTTCGCTAATACGATTAGCTTTTCGGTTTCGGGAAATTTCCGTCCCGATTTCGGGATCGGATTTATGCGTCAAAGGCATGAGATCAGATGTTCCCAGTTTGCAGACGCCGCCGCGCGACATTTTTGTTTAACTGTCGCAAACGATCCTGGATGTGAGGACAACGAAAATCCGCTACCGAGCCAGCGACGGTCAATTGTAGGCCGTCTCGACGAAATGGCAATTACTAGATTTCTTTGTCCATCAACGCTGACAACGCTTCCGCTAACGACTCGAAGGTAGCTAACTTGATTTGCGGGCCGTAATGAAATTGCGAAAGAATATTTAAGCCAATGTCCTTGTGTGGATCGGGAACCACCCGGACCACTGCCGCCACATCTTTCCCCGCCAGCGCATCCATGATTTCCGCAAGATGCGCTGCTGCCGCCGGGTCCATCCGTTCTAGCCAGCGAAAATCGGTTAAGACGCGAAATCCGGGCGTAACTTCCTTTATTATCTCGCGGACTCGCTGTGCCACGCTTTCCACTTCTTTCTTGGTCACCCGTCCAGCCGCGCTAATCACCAATAGCCGCTTCGATCGATCGGTTTCGACAGAATACATCGATACGGACGTTTAGATTTTGACCACCGTTTGGCGCTTTGGCGCCGGCCACGGCCTATCGGAACTTCGTCTTTTTTCGTCTGAATTTGATCGCTGCCGCATAGGCCGCCAATTCTCCCTTGGGGTCGCGCCAGGAAAAAGTTCGCACTCGCGTCCATCCTTTTGCACCGTGGTAGGTGACAGAATAGAACCGGCGCGTCTCGTAACGAGAGACCCC
>Ga0209473_1002498_pt1 | contig 10094 bp, 6 predicted proteins | sample GraSoiAngelo_133_FD_185890 | JGI IMG/M metagenome (GOLD analysis project Ga0209473, IMG submission 185890) | Grasslands soil microbial communities from the Angelo Coastal Reserve, California, USA - 14_0929_05_20cm (SPAdes) (version 2) | ecosystem: Environmental > Terrestrial > Soil > Grasslands ...
GATTGCGCAGAATTTTGCGGCGCTGCAAGGAACCGATTTCGGCGCGCTTGAAAAACGGGCGCAGGATCAGTTTGAGCGCGTCGAGACTTTGCGGCTAGAAATGGCACGGGAAGCGTTTCGCGCGTAGATCGAGCGAACAATCAACTCCCTCCGGGTCGCGCGCTGAACTCCGGGTAGCGCACGCGCCTCGCGTGTTGGTTTCGGCGTCTCGCCGAAATAGTCTTTTCAGGAAAGTCCGCGATTGCGAGACACAATCGCCAGCACGCGAGACGCGCGCGCTACCCGGGCAGATTCGTTGCATGTCCGCAAATTCGGCGGGAGCTTTACGGCTAAATGAAAGTTCTTGTCGCACTCAGTCTCGCGCTCACAACTTCGCTTCTCGCGCAAACACCAGGGCCCGGTGTCTCCAGTGGCAAACATCCATTCACCTTCGAAGACATGATGAAGCTCAAACGCGTCGGCGCGCCGGTGCCGTCGCCGGATGGAAAATGGGTGGTGTTTGATGCAGAAGATGTCGATCTCGAGGCAAACACGAAAATCTCGCATTTATGGATCGTGCCGGCACAAGGCGGCGAATCGCGGCGGCTCAACCCGACTCCAAACCATGAGGAACGGCCACGTTTTTCTCCCGACGGCAAACGGCTTATCTGGACATCGAAAGCGACTGATCCGACGCAAATTTGGATGTGCGATTTCGATCCGAGCGCGGGCGCGCTCGTCGGTCGGCCGCATCAGGTGACGAATATTTCGACTGGCGCGGATGGCGCGATCTGGTCGCCGAATGGAATGAATATCGTGTTCGTGTCGACGGTGTATCCGGATTGCCAGGATGACGCGTGCAATAAGCAGCGCGACGACGAGCAGAAGAAAAGCAAGGTCAAGGCAAAGATTTTCACGCGGTTGTTCTATCGGCATTGGAACGCCTACACCGAGTTCAAGCGCAGCCATCTGTTTGTCGTTAGCGCAGACTCTAGTAGCACAGCATCTTGCCTGTGGGGACAGCAGGCGTCTCGCCTGCTGAATCTTTGAGTGTCTCCAGCGCTGCGTCTCAAACACCAGACAAGATGTCTGGTGGCCCCACAGGCAAGATGCCTGTGCTACATACGAGCGAGCCGCGCGATCTCACCCCGGGCGATCACGATGTCCCGCCGTTTCATCTCGGCGGGCAGGACATGTATGCGATTTCGCCGGACGGCCAGGAAGTGGCTTACACCAGCAACATCGAGTCCGAAGCCGGACCGGCATTCGTGGAAGCGACCAGCACGAACAACGAAATTTTCATCGTGCCGATGGCTGGCGGCAACCACCAGTCCGGCTCGGACCCCAAGAAAATTTCCACCAGTCCCGGCAGCGATTCGACCCCGCTCTATTCGCCGGACGGAAAATACATCGCCTGGCGCTCGCAAGCCCGCGCCGGCTTCGAAGCCGATAAATGGCGGCTCATGTTGTATGATCGACAATCGGGGAAGACCGTGGATGTCACGCAAGAGTTTAGAGGATCTGTCGGAAGCTTCGCCTGGGCGCTTAGTTCAACGGAGATATTCGTTTCGGGCGAAGATCATGGCGAGTCACCGATTTTCTTGCTGGGTTCGGAGGTTGGGAAAGCAACCGAGCTTTTGAGAGTGCATGCTGATGACTTGATGTGTTCCCAAAATGGCAACGTGCTTTGTTTTAGTCTCGCGTCGATTTCGGCGCCGAACGAAATTGCTTGTTTGCCGTTGCATCCAAGTGAGCTGCAGATAGGAAATAAAGCCCCTAGAAAGCTCACAGAATTCACCGTTCCTTTCGGCAAGGTTACAGTCACACACATGAACGACGCGACGTTGTCGCAGATCGACATGCAACCGCTCGAATCGTTCACATTCAAAGGCGCGAACGACGAAGAGGTACAGGGATTCATGGTCAAGCCGCCGGGGTTCAATCAGGCGAAGAAGTATCCACTGAAATTTTTGATCCACGGCGGGCCACAAGGGGCGTGGGGAAATTCCTGGACGTATCGCTGGAACGCGGAATTGTTCGCGGCGCTATCTTCGTCACAGTCGGTAGGGCGAGACTTTGTCGAGCCGAAATCCGGAACATCGCCTGGCGGCTCGACGGAGTCTCGCCCTACCAAAGCAAGCTCGCCTCTCGCGAATGGTGCCACGGACGGCTACGTCGTCGTCATGATCAATTTCCACGGCTCGACGGGTTACGGGCAGAAGTTTACCGACTCGATCAGCGGCGATTGGGGCGGGAAACCGTATGTCGATCTGATGAAGGGACTCGATTACGTGGAGAAGACCTATCCGTTCATCGACAAGAACCGCGAGGCCGCGCTGGGCGCGAGCTACGGCGGTTACATGGCCAATTGGCTGCTGGGCCACACCGACCGCTTCAAGTGCATGGTATCGCACGACGGGACGTTCAATACCGAATCTGCTTATGGGACAACGGAGGAGCTCTGGTTCCCGGAATGGGAATTCAAAGGTCCGCCGTGGAAACAGCGCGAGCTTTATCGCAAATGGTCGCCGCATCTCTTCGCCGAGAAATTCAAAACGCCCACGCTAGTGGTGCATGGCCAGAATGATTATCGGCTCGACGTTAGTGAAGGTTTTCAGCTTTTCACCACACTTCAGCGACTGAAGGTACCGTCAAAGATGTTGTATTTCCCGGATGAAGGTCACTGGGTATTGAAGCCACAGAATTCGCGGTTGTGGTACAAGACGGTGAATGATTGGGTGGATCAGTGGTGCAAGTAACTCTTGTCATCTCGAGCGAAGTCGAGAGATCTCTTCCTCCTCCTCTGCTTTTTCCTCTTAATCGCAGTCCAGTAACGGAAAAAATAGTTAGAGATTCCTCGACTACGCTCGGAATGACAAAATTGAGGGACATGTGCTGTCATGTCTCCGTCGATCAATGATCCAAGAATTAATGGGCTGAAGGTGGATCGAGCGCTCCGCGCTCGAGTTTTTTAGACGGCGGCGCCGCATTTGGTATTGGCATCGCCCGCGGAGCGGCCGATCCACCTAGCCTACCTCCGTCTTCTCCCAAACGAGTACCCGCGATGCGTGCGACCGCCGCCAATACCGCGTTTGCCGCCGGTGATGACCTCCGGTTCAAACAGTACCGTGTAAATGTATGGAAAGTTCTCCAGTTTCAGCCGGGGAATTTTTTGTCCAATGAAACGCTCAATCGCTTGCAAGGCGGGTAATTCCTCGCCGTTCATCAAGGTGAAAGCGTCGCCCACGTTTTGGGCGCGACCAGTTCGTCCAATGCGGTGGACGTAATCTTCCGGATGCTCCGGCACATCGTAATTGATAACGTGACTGACGCCGGCGATGTCGAGTCCCCGCGCGGCGATATCGGTCGCGACCATGACTTCGTATTTCCCGCTCTTGAATCCTTCGAGCGCCTCGATTCGCTCGCGCTGAGTGCGATTTGAATGCAAAACGGCGACGGAATGGTTCCCATGTTTTAATTTGTGCGCGATGCGATCGGCGCCGTGTTTTGTCCGTGAAAAGATGAGTGCGCTATCAAAATTGGTGCGCTCGAGCAGAGCCATGAGGAGATCGAATTTTTGTTCGGCCGCGACCGGATAAGCGGCATGGGTCACGGTTTCCGCCGGCGCACGGCGCACGCCGATTTCCACCAACTCGGGTTCGCGCAGCACCCAGGCGGCCAGCCGCTCGATCTCTGGCGGCAATGTCGCAGAAAAAAGCAATGTTTGCCGATCAGACGAAATCTTTTCGACGATCCGGCGCACATCCGGCAGAAAGCCCATGTCGAGCATGCGATCGACTTCATCGAGCACCAGAATCGTAACGTCGCGAAAATGCATGGTGCCCTGCTCGAGATGATCGAGTAATCGCCCCGGCGTCGCGATTAGAACATCGACGCCCTGTTTCAAGTCCTGGCGTTGTTTGCCGTAGCCGACGCCACCGTGGACCACGGTCGCGCGCAAATCGGTGAAGCGGCCGTAATCGCGAAAGGCGGTCTCAACCTGCGCAGCGAGCTCGCGTGTCGGTTCCAGGACTAGACAACGGAATCTTCCGTGATGTCCCAGCAGCGTCAGAATCGGAAGCGCGAAAGCAGCGGTTTTGCCGGTGCCGGTTTGGGCGGTCCCGATCAGATCTTTGCCGGCGAGAATGATGGGGAAGGCGCGCAGTTGGATCGGGGTCGGTTCGGCGAAGCCCATCGCCTGCACCCCGCGCACCACTTCGGGCGAAAGGTCAAAATTATTGAATGACACGAGCAGCAGACTAGCGCCTGTCGCTCAACTTGTCATTCCGTCCCCGCGTTTGTCATTCCGAGCGAAGTCGAGGAATCTCTGACTACTTCTTCTTGAAAACAAGGATAGAGATGTCTCGGTCCGAGCCGGACTGGCATATTCGCTCGACATGACAAAAGTGCTCGTCATCGCTGACACGCATAACAAATTGCCGCCAATCGTCTGTGAGCTCGCGCGTAGCGCAGACGAGATCTGGCATTTGGGTGACGTGTGCGATGATCGAATTGCCGATGAACTGCGCGCGCTCGGTCCGCCGTTAACTCTGGTGCGCGGAAACTGCGACAGCAATTATCAGTGGCCGCTGGTGTGTGATCTAACGAGAAATGGGATCCGGTTCCGTTTGCAACACATTGCTCCGCCGCCGAGCCAACCACTCGCTTGCGACATTCTGCTCCATGGCCATACTCATGTGCCGCGCGACGAGACCATCGGCGGAGTTCGCTTTCTAAACCCCGGTTGTGTCACGCGCCCCAATCGCGGAGCACCCCCGAGCGTCGCCTGGCTTGAGATCAATGACGATGGCAGGTTGATTTGGGAATTGAGATCACTTCGCTAGCAGACTGTTGAAATCCCTCATCCTAACCTTCTCCCCCAGGGAGAAGGAACCGCTCTCTCGCACGATGCGAAGGGCCTCCCCTCCCATTCTCTCCCGCGGGGAGAGACGCATCCCGCAAATGCGGGAGCAGTGAGGGCGGTCTTTTAACAGTCTGCCAGACGTCGCCTAGCTTTATTCGATCGCCAGTGTCGCAACACGCGATGGGCCGGCACCGCGGTCGAATGAGCGCGCGATGTCTTCACCAATTGGCGGAAATGCAACGTAGCGAGGGCGCTTTGCACTGCACTTTTGGACAGGCCGGTTTCATCGGCCAGCATGCGCAGGCTGGCATTTACCGGTCGCCAGCGTTGGCGAGCGGTGCGTCCGGAAAGGTAAAGATAGATGAGGAATGCCGCCGGTTGCTGATCGTGTCCGACGATATCGCGCATCAGCACATCGAGGACGTAATCATCGATCGGCACGGTTTGATGGAAGCGCGGCACAATTGCATCTTGCATGCTATACCGATAAACGGACAACACTTTTCGCAGCGGAAGGATCCTTGACGCTGGACGCCGGCAAAGTGTGCGTCCTACGTTTTGGACATGATTAAACAAATAAAATTTGTCAGTGTCCCGGTGGCGGACCAGGACCGCGCGCTCGATTTTTATACCGAAAAATTAGGATTTACCATCATCACCGACCAACCGTTCGACGAAAAGCAGCGCTGGATCGAGCTGCGCGTTCCGAAAGCGGAAACGCGCGTTGTTTTGTTCACCACCGATGACGACAAAGGCCGTATCGGAACGTTCATGAACATGTCCTACACCTGCGACAATCTGCAGAAGACCTACGAGGAACTAAAAAAACGAGGGGTTGAGTTTGAGAACCCGCCGAAAAAAGAACATTGGGGTAACTTCGCCATCTTTAAGGACAGCGAAGGAAATCGCTTCATCCTCGGCGATTGATGCAACTTGCGAAAGCGCGAAATGGACATCGTTCATCTAAGATTCCAATCGGGTCCGGCGGTCAGAGATTCATTCGCTCCGCAATGCCACGACCGGATCGACGCGGGTGGCGCGGCGCGCCGGCAGAAAACAGGCGAAAAGCGCGATGAACGCCAGACCCACAATTGCCATCGCGAACGCAGGCAGATCTAAGGGACCCACTCCGTAGAGCACGGCTTGCAGTGCGTGGCTGGCCGCAATTGCGCCGAGTAAGCCGAGCACAATTCCGATGGACACGAGAAGGGCGCCGTGACTGAGCACGAGCCGGAAGACATCGCTCCGGGCGGCGCCAAGCGCCATGCGAATCCCGAGTTCGCGTGTGCGCTGCGTCACAGTCAACGCCATCACGCCGTAAAGTCCGACGCTGGCGAGAATGAGAGCAAGGGCGGCGAAAGTCGCGAGAAGCGTCATGATCAAACGTCGCGCCGCTAGACTGGTGGCGATGTTGGTTTCCATCGTCGAAATGGAAGCGACCGGTTGATCGGGATCGAGCGCCTGGACCTCGTGTTTGATGGCAGTGACCAAGGCGAACGGGTCTCCTTTGGCCACCCGGATCAGCAGCGTGTTCTCGTCCTGCGGACATTGCGCCGAGCACAGATACATTTGCGGGAAATTGAATTTCTCGACGTTGTTTTCGCCCGGAGCCTCATTCCGCGTGCGCGCCACGACGCCCACGACCGTGAGCGGAGGCGCGTGTTTCTCTTTCGGCGACTGGTTATCGTCGATTTGCTGGCCGATCGGATCTTTCCCGGGGAAAAATTTGCGGACGAAGCTGTCGTCAACAATCACAGCCCGCGCGATGCCAGCGAAACCATCGCGCGACTGGGAGCCGCGCGGACCGGTGTATGTGTCTTGGGGACCGAACGCGCGACCACGCAGGATCGGCATTCCCATTACGCGGAAATAATCCGGCGATACGATATTGATTTCGGCGCTCGGTTCCTTGCCGTGTTCGGGTTCCGGCGTGCCGGTAATGTGGACATAGCTGTCCCATTCAGTGTCATCGAAAGGAATGTTGGCGCCGATGGCGGCGGCGGAGACGCCAGGAAGCGCGCTGAGGCGTTCGATCAACTGTGCATTGAACGCAGCGATGCTTTCGTCGGTCGGATATCGCGCTTTGGGCAGTGAAAGATTCATCGTGAGCACGCCGTGCGGATCGAAACCGAGCGGCGCGTTTTGCGCGCGCCAGAAGCTCTTCAATGTCAGCCCGGCTGCGGCTAACAGGATTAATGCGAGCGCCATTTGTGCGACAACGAGAACGGCCCGGATGCGTTGTCGACTCGTCCCTTCGCTTACCGCGCGGCCGGCGCCCTGATGCAATTCAAGCGAAAGCGAACCGATGCGGGAGATCCGCAACGCAGGCCACAGTCCGATGAGCACGCCTGCAACTGCGGCGATGCCAGCCGTGAAAGCGAGCGCGACAAAATCAATTCGGGTTTCGTGAAAGCGCGGAACGTTGCGCGGGCTCAAGGCGATGATGGCGTCAAGACTCCAAAGTGAAAACAACACGGCGAGAATGCCGCCAACGAGGACGAGTAAGCCGCTTTCGATCAGAAGTTGCCGCACCAGTTGGCTGCGACTCGCGCCGAGAGCGGCCCGCACGGCCAATTCGCGTGTGCGCGTCAACGCCTGAGAAAGCTGAAGGTTGGCAACGTTGGCGCAGGCGATGAGCAAAACGCACGCGACCGCGGCAAAAAGCAGCCACACGCTTTGGCGATAATCGGCCACCGCCGCCTCGAGCAGAATGCGTGCACTCACCGTGCGTCCGGCATCTTCTTCCGGATAGCGTTGCGCAAGATCGTGCGCGATTTTGTTCATGTCGTCCGCCGCCTGCGCGAGAGTGACTCCTGGTTTCAATCGGCCCAGCGCAGAAAAACCGGGATGATTCCCGCGGCGGAGCACGCCGTCTTCGCCGCGAAGTTCATCCATTGGTAAATAAACTTCAGCCAGACGCGGAAGCCCGATCTGTTCCGGAACAACGCCGATGATTTCGCGAGGAGCGCCATCAATTATGATCTGCTGACCCAGAACGTCGCGCGATCCGCCAAAGCGTCGTTGGCAAAGGCCGTGGGTGATGAGCACTACTTTTCCGCTCCCAGGCAAATCGTCAGCCTCTGCAAAATCGCGCCCAAGTGTTGGCGGCAGCCCTAGGATTCCGAAGAAGTTCCAGGTCACCCGCGCAGCGCCGATCCGTTCCGGATTGGCCTCGCCCATTCTGCCGGAGAGATTGGCGCGATCGCGCCGGAAGAGCGCGAGATCGGTAAATCCGCGCTGGGCCGCGCGCCAATCAAGATAGTTTGGATAACTGACTGAGCCGGACTCGAATGTCTCGGATCGTTCGCGCAGAAGAACGAGCCGCTCGGAATGCGGATAAGGTAACGGCCGCAAAAGAAGCGCGTTGACGACGCTGAAGATGGCGGTGTTTGCGCCAATCCCGAGTCCGAGGGTGAGCGCAGAGACAAGCGTGAAACCGGGATGCTTAGCCAATTGCCGAATGGCATAACGAATTTCCCTGATCATGGATTCTTATTCCGTGCGCAAGGCGACGATGGGATCGACCCGACTGGCGCGGCGCGCCGGGATCCAGCAGGCAAGGAATGTGGCGCTGAGAAGCACCGCTCCAACTTCAAGATAAATCCTCGGGTCGATGCCGCTGGCTTCGAAAAGGAGACGTTGCAGAAAGTGAGAGACAGCGACCGCGCCGACCAAACCAATGGCTGAGCCGACGAGAAGGAGCTGCATTCCGTGGGAAAGAATTAGGGCGAGAATTTGGGATGGACGCGCACCGAGCGCGAGACGGACACCGATTTCGCGCACGCGTTTGAGCGTGGTGTAAGCGAGAAGACCATACAGGCCGATGGTCGCGAGCGTGAGCGCGAGTCCAGCGAACACGGAGAAGAGAAAGCTGAGCAAACGTTGTGTACCCCACGTTTCCTGGACGCGATCGGTCATCGGGCGAACATCGAAGAGCGGCAGCGCCGGGTCGATCGAACTGATCGCATCCCGAATCGGACGCTCCAACGTCACGAGACCAAGTGTCGATCTTACGAAAAGCGTCAGACTCGTGCGCTGGGCCTGGCCTAACGAACAATAAATCACCGGCAACGGCGCCATTTCATCAATGGCATGAAAGCGCATCGGCACGACGACGCCGACAATTTCGCTCGCGACATTACCTTCCTCGTCGTTGCCGGCATCGACCATCAGGCGTTTTCCGATCGGGTCCTCGCCCGGAAAATATTTGTCCGCCAGCGCTTGATCGACAACGATGACCCGCGGCGAATCTTTGGTGTCGCGTTTGTTCAATGTTCGGCCGCGCAGTAATGGCGCTTTGAATGTCGAAAAATAATCGCCCGCGACGACTTCGAGATCGGCGCTCAACATGTCTGCGGCCGTCGGTTGCGGCGTGCCTTCGCGCCAGAATCCAGTCTGCCACCCACCCATGAGCGGCCCGTTCGAACTGAGTCCCGCGCTTTGCACACCCGGAAGAGTTCGCACCTTGTCGAGCAACGTTTTGGCGAACATGTCGATCTTGTCGCGTGTGTTGTAAGTCCGCCATGGCATTTCCAGGCGCGCGGTCAGCATCCCACGCGGTTCGTAGCCTAACGAGAGCGCTTGCAATCGCGAAAAACTCTTCAACACCAGCGCCGCCGCGATGAGTAACGTGAGCGTGAGCGCAATCTGACTAATGACGAGCCAATCGCGCGTCCGTTTCGCTGATGGCGCATCGCCGCTTCCTTGCGAACCCGCTTTCAAGGCCAGTTGAACGTCGGCCCGCGAACTTTGCCACGCCGGCCAAAGGCCGAAAAGCACGGCTGTGACCGATGCAACGACCAACGTGAACATCAACACCAGCGGATCGAATGGGATGTCCTGAAACCTGGAAGCACTTTGTGGCGCCAAGATCGACAACGCGTCCCGCGCCCAGAGCGCGATGAAAAATCCGAGCGCTCCGCCGATAATCGCGACGACGAAACTTTCGACTAAAAGCTGTTTCACAATCTGTCCGCGACTCGCGCCGACGGCGGCGCGAATGGCGAACTCGCGCGCCCGCGCTGCTCCGCGGGCGGCAAAAAGATTCGCCAGGTTCGCGCACGCGATCAGCAACACCAACCCAACCGCGCCTAACAACAACCCGAGATTTGTCCGATATTTGCCGACGAGATTTTCGAGAAGCGGCGTGACCACGATCGTTTCGCCCTTGTTCGTTTCCGGATACGCCTTTTCGAGTTGCGCGGCGATCGTTTTCATTTCGCTCCGCGCTTGATCGACCGTCACCCCGAGT
>Ga0209473_1002499_pt1 | contig 10093 bp, 6 predicted proteins | sample GraSoiAngelo_133_FD_185890 | JGI IMG/M metagenome (GOLD analysis project Ga0209473, IMG submission 185890) | Grasslands soil microbial communities from the Angelo Coastal Reserve, California, USA - 14_0929_05_20cm (SPAdes) (version 2) | ecosystem: Environmental > Terrestrial > Soil > Grasslands ...
CACCATTGCGCGAATTCGCTCAGCGATCTGTGCGTGGAAAGCTGATAGTTTTCGGAAAGACCCCGCTCGACTGCAAGAAAACGGATGAACGCGTCGATAGAATCTTCCATCAAGGCAATGCTAAATGAGCAGTGTATAGTGACTAGTGGAAATTTGTGTCGCCGGTTCGCTGACGCTGTATCGCCGCCCAACCGCGAAGTTATTGACAAGCGAACAATGAATGCTGGATGTTTCGTACGATGAGCTTGGATCTCAATACCATTCTGAACGATTGGCCCTACGAGAGCGGCACGGTGAAAGTGCGCAAAATCACCGGGCTCGACGGTCGCGAAAAATTGCAGCTGCGCGTGGACCTCGGCGTTTTGCAAATGGAAATCACCGGGCGACCTGACGGCCGACGTCCGCACAATTGCGAATCGCTCCTGGAATACCACCGGAGACGCGCGACCCGCGCCGAACAGAAAGGCGAGGCTTACGAGCTTAACCCCGAGCAATGCGCGGAGCTGCAACAGGAGGGAATCCAATATTATCATCGGTATCTGAGCCTGTTTCAGATTAACGATTTCGAAGGCGTGGTGCGCGATACGCAGCGGAATCTCGATCTTTTTACTTTCGTCAACGAGCACACGGATCGCGAGGATTTCTCGTGGGGCCTGCAACAGTTTCGGCCTTACGTGCTCATGATGAATACGCGCGCCAAGGCCTCCATCTCTCTTGCTCAAGGAAAATTCGCGGACGCCATAGTGGAAATTGAGCGCGGTCGCGAAGCGATTGTGGATTTCCTGCAACAGTCGAACTTTCCGGAACTCGTGTCTAAAAGCGCGGAAATCGCGTTTCTCGATGAATGGCTTGAGGAAGTAAGAGCGAAACGCCCGCTTTCGAAGCTGGAGATCATGCAGCGCGAAATGGAAACGGCGATCGCGAAGGAACTTTACGAGCGGGCTGCCGAGTTACGCGACGCAATCAAACTGCTCAAGACGCAAAAGCAGGTGTAGCGGTTCACTCGAACCAGCCGCCGCATTCAACGAAGCGTTTACCGATTCGTTAGGCCCAACGGTCGAAACGATGACGCGACCCACTGCGATCCCGAGCAGCAAAATTGGGATTGCTAGGGTAACGCCGTTTAACACCAATCCGGCCACGGCGAATTTACCCGCTGGTGTGGGCAGGCGGGTCGCGCTAACACCGGTCAGCAGGCCGGGCATTGCCAGCGCAAAAATGATCAACGCAAAAATGGCAAAGCCAAAACGATCTCGCTACCGCCTTTATCGAATGGAGGAATTTCCAGTAGCGACAAACAGACGAAAACTTCAATGCCGAGAGCAAGGCCTAACGAGAAGTACGTCAAAGGATGTGTTCGCGATTATCCGACCGAAGCCGGATCGTCTTTACCTGTAGATCGTGCCGGGCTCGAACAAAACGTACCGTTTTGCTCTTCGCACGCATGAGAATTGAGTGGGTGAGTGCCGTCACGCCGCCGCGCGCTCGCACACCTTGAAGAAGCGCGCTATCACTGATCCCAGTCGCGCAAAAAATGATGTTTTGCCCATTCGCCAGATCGTCCGCCGCATACACGCGGCTCAGATCTTGTTCATGGCCGTCGCCGACCAGGCTTTTTCGCTCCTTTTCGTCGCGTGGCCACATCCTGCATTGCATATCGCCGCCAAGGCATTTGATCGCGGCTGCAGCCAACACTGCTTCGGGCGAACCACCGATTCCCATGTAAAGATCGACATCCGCCTCGGGTAACGACGGCGCGATCGCCGCGGCAATGTCGCCATCGCCGATCATCCGCAGCGATGCGCCTGCTGCGCGAATCTGTTCCACGATTTCTTTGTGACGTGGGCGGTCCAGCATCATCACTGCCACGTCCTGAACTCGCTTGTTCACCGCGTGCGCAACAATTGCAAGCATTTCGGCGATCTCCATGTCGAGGTGAAGCGAATCGCCGCGTTTTTTCATGTATTCGATCACTCGTGGTCCATATGCCAGCTTTGACATATAAAACGAAGGGATGTCGCGCAGCGCCACCTTCACGCCTTCCTCAGGGCTGGCTGCCGCGATGCAACTGATCGAATTGGGCGCGCCCTTGGAAATGTTCGTCGTGCCGTCGATTGGATCGATAGCGATGTGAAATTCCGGCGAACCCGGATACCAGGTCCCGAGTTGTTCGCCTTTAAAAATCCCCGGCGCTTCATCCTTGATTCCCTCGCCGATCACCACTTCGCCGCAGATGTTCATCAGGTCGAACATGCCGCGGATCGCATCGCTGGCTGCCGCGTCGGCTGCTTCCTTGTCGCCGCGCCCGAGCCAGCGCAACGAGTTCAGCGCTGCTGCTTCAGTTGCACGCACAAAATCCAGCTCGATGACGCGCTCAATGTCGTGATAATCCTGTTTCGGCAGTCGCAGAGCCATGGATCGTTGATTTTCACGCAGGTCGCACGCGATGACAAGAAATGAAGGAGTGACGGCTTCCGTTTCAATCGCGTAGCCTCCGCGAACGCGGCAGCCGTCACTGTGAGCAGGCTTGCTTTTGGTGATGTTTTTTACTTGGATCGTACTGTGAGCTCGGCTTCGGATGAGGTGACTTCAATGACTACGCGCGGTGCGAGCGAACAAAAGGGCGGCTTTGCGTTCACGACGACGCATTGGAGCGTGGTGTTAGAGGCGCAGGGTGAATCGCCGGCGGCACAAGAGGCGCTGGAAAAACTCTGCCGCACTTATTGGCGACCAATTTTTGCCTTTGTGCGACGACAAGGCCTTCGGCCGGACGAGGCAGAGGATATCACCCAGGGTTTTTTTGAAGAGCTATTGGAGCGCGGAAGTCTCGACGCGGTGCGCAAGGAAAAAGGACGACTTCGTTCCTTTCTGCTTGGGGGACTAAAATATTTTCTCGCCAACGAGCAGCGTCGGGCGATGGCGGTTAAACGAGGAAAAGGACAACAGCTGATTTCGTTGCACGAATTGCGTGCCGAGCGACAGATCGAAATCGAACCAGCGGATCCAACGACTGCCGAAATGATTTACGAACGCCGATGGGCTCTAACGGTGTTGGAACGCGTGCTCAGCCGATTGAAGGATGAATACAGCGCCGCTGGTAATGTGGCGTTGTTTGATTCGTTAAAAGAATTGCTACCTGATGAACCCGGCTCGCCGTCACAAGCGGAGATCGCCACACGCTTGGGGATGACCGAGAATGCGATCCGCCAGGCATTCTACAGATTTAGGCAACGCTACCAGGCGTTATTGCGCGATGAGATCGCCAACACCGTGGCGACGCCGGGCGATATCGAAGATGAGCTGCGCCATCTCATTACGGTGCTCGAGGCGTAACAAATGGCAAAATTTTACGGAGTACAAACGGGGAACGTCCAAGCGACTCCAACAATGATCAGGGTAATTAGAATTTGCCGGAAATGCGGCGCAAAGATCTTCTCCGACGTGCCGGAAAGGCTTTGCCCCAGATGTGTGCTGAAAAGCGCGCTTGGCAATTTCCCGGACGCGGCTGTAGCCGGGGGCGACTGGTCCGCCGAAGCCGCCTACTCCGCCGAAGCAGCTGCGAAGGCCGGATCGGCGAAGGCGGATGACCCCGGTCGCTCGGACACACCTTCAGCTGTTGATGACAATGGAGCGCCTAACAACAAGAAATCCGCGAGCGTTGCTGAATTGCTCGGAGAACTGGGCGATTACGAATTGCTGGAGGAAATCGGTCGCGGCGGTCAAGGCGTGGTATTCCGCGCCCGGCAGAAAAGTCTGAACCGAACAGTCGCCTTAAAAGTCATTAGCCTTGGTCAATGGGCGAGCAAAGCGCATCTGAAGCGCTTTCGCCTCGAAGCAGAAGCGGCAGCAAAATTGGAGCATCCCGGTATCGTTCCAATCCACGAGGTCGGCGAACGTGACGGCTCGTGCTACTTCAGCATGAAATTTGTCGAAGGCGGCCAACTTGGCGAAGTGGCCAGGTCCACCACGGCGGATTCGTCCGGTGGCGAACGCGAGCCGATGCCGATTCGTCGCGCGGTAGAATTAATCACGAAGGTCGCGCGCACGGTTCATTACGCACATGAACATGGAATTCTGCATCGTGACATCAAACCGGGGAACATTCTGCTCGATGCAAAAGGCGAACCACACCTCACTGACTTCGGACTGGCACGGCTGGTGGAAACAGAAAGCACAATGACGCGCACGCTGGACGTTTTGGGGACACCTAGTTACATGGCGCCAGAGCAAGCAATGGGGAACAATGCGGCCGTCAGCAGCGTCACAGATATCTATGGACTTGGCGCCGTGCTTTACCAATTGCTCACAGGACAGCCGCCCTTTGCTGGGGGAGCAACCTACGAGACGATCAAGCTGCTCCTGGATACCGAGCCGCGGCACCCGCGCCTGTTAAATCCGAAAATAGATCGCGATCTCAGCACAATTTGCCTCAAGTGTCTTGAGAAAGATCCAAAGCGCCGCTACGCTTCCGCTCTCGCGCTGGCCGAAGATCTCGAACGCTGGCTCAGGCACGAACCGATTCAGGCGCGACACACCGGAGTTTTCGCGCGAGGAGGGAAATGGGTCCGGCGCAACCCAACAAGTACACTCCTCGTGGCATCTCTGGTTGGTCTGGCGGCGGCTGCTGGCTGGATCGCTTGGAAAAGTGAATTGATCCATCATCCCGTCACAACTGGCATCGCCGTTCTGCCGTTTGAAAATTTGAGCGATCAGAAAGAGAACGCGGCCTTTGCTGACGGTGTGCAGGATGACATCCTGACCAAGCTGGCGAAAATCGGCGACCTGAAAGTCATCAGCCGGAGCAGTGTGATGGAATATCGCGGCAAACGAAATCTCCGTCAGATTGGAAATGATCTGCGAGTATCGCATGTCTTGGAAGGCAGCGTCCGCCGAGCTGGCACGGTTCTTCATATGAACGCGCAGTTGATCGACACGCGCACCGACACGCACATCTGGGCCGAGGAATACGACCGTAATTTGAATGATTTGTTTGCCATCCAAAGTGACATCGCGCAAAAAGTTGCCCAGCACCTTCACGCCAAGCTCTCAGCTAGTGAGAAGGCGGCTGTTGAAGAACGACCAACTCAGGACTTGGTCGCTTATGATTTTTATGTCCGTGCTGTCTCCATGATTTACAACGCCCAGGTATCCTTGGGGCCGGCGGCCGAGACGCCTTCAGATGCAAGCAAAACTCTTTCCGAGGCTGTGGAGCTGCTTAATAAGGCAGTTGCTCGTGATCCTAACTTCTTTCTCGCCTATTGCCAGCTAGCTCTTGCGCACGACTTGATTCATGCGGATACGGATTCCACACCCGCGCGCTTGGCCCTGGCACAGTCGGCCATAGATTCTGCGTTTCGGTTGAGGCCGGATTCGGGGGAAGCGCACCTGGCGCTGGCGTGGCACCTGTATGGGGGGGACCTGTATGGGGGGGACCTGTATGGGGGGGCTATTCGACGGGATTATGACCGCGCACGTGCCGAACTTGCTCTTGCTCAACAGAGTTTACCTAATAACGCGCAAGTTTACGAGTTAGCCGGATCGATGGACTGCCGTCAGCGTCGCTGGGCGGACGCCACAAACAATCTCGAGCGCGCATGTGAGATCGATCCTCTAAACTTCCCTTACCTGATTAACCTCGCATCGACCTACTTGTGGTTGCACGACTATGACCAACACGCCAGAATTATGGATCGCATCGTTGCGCTTCATCCAGAGCTCAGGCCAGGGCGGATTTTTCGCGCTTCCGTCGAAGTATACCGGCGAGCGGACACAGGGGCTTGGCGTGCTGAAATTGAAAAGATCCGGACCAATGAACCTGGGTCAGAGAAAGATCCATTCGTGGCGGGCCAGCGCTACACTCTTGCTTTGTACGATCGCGACTGGGACACCGCCGGCCGCGCTGCGGCGCTGCTTTCCCAGAAGAATTCGCCCGGGTGGTCGTGGAGCTTTCCTAACCTTGGCCGCGACTTTTGGGTGGGTGTAGTCGCTCGTTTGAAAGGAGACGAAACTTCTGCACGGGCTGCTTTTATGAAGGCACGCGCACAACAGGAAGAAGAGCTACGCGTTCACCCTGATAATGCGGATCTACTTGCTGAGCTCGGGCTGATCGATGCAGGCTTGGGAAGAAAAGAAGACGCACTGAACGAAGGCCGCCGCGCGCTGGAACTTGCACCCAACGTCAAAGACGAATTTACTGAGCCATACGTAAAGATGTGCTTTGCCATCATCTCTACCTGGACAGGCGAACGCGAATTGGCCCTTGGGCAACTTGAAGCGCTAACGAAGACCCCGGGTTCCCACACTTATGGCAGCTTGCGCTTGAGCCCATTCTGGGACCCGTTGCGCGGCGATCCGCGCTTCGAGAAAATCGTCGCCTCTCTCGCACCAAAGGAACCGGCACGCTCCAAATAGGATCCAAGCGGAGTCACAAAAGATGACGCGCAAAAATCCGATTCGGGGACTCGGATCAGCGCACTTCATCTCTGCTTCTGTTAGCGGATTGTTTGCTTTACTTGCCTGCTCGGTTTCCGCACAGAATCCTTCGCCGACACCTGGAATTCCCACGGAGGCCGAAGCCGAACGCGTGATTGTCACCGGCTCACATATTCCAACCGCCGAAGAAGTAGGCCCAAATCCGGTGGATACCTATCGCCCAGAAGAGATCGAGAAATTAGGCGCGCGCAACGCAACCGACCTGCTGACCAAGCTGCCGCAAGAGATGGGCTCGACCATTAACCAGAACGCAAATGGCGTTGGTGGCGGGAATGGTAGCGTCATACCCAACCTGCGCGGTTTATTGCCCGAAGAAACCCTGGTTCTCATCGATGGAAAGCGCGCTGCGATAATTGGTAGCGGCGGCGGGGTTGCCGCAGGTGCTTCGCCCGGCCTCACGGGAGTGGACATCAATCTCATTCCTTTCCCAATGATTGATCACATCGACATCTTGAAGGATGGCGCCTCCGCTGTTTATGGCAGCGATGCGGTTGCCGGTGTGTTCAATATCTTTTTGAAACACAAATTCCGTGGTCTGGAGATTGGAGCCAGTATTGGCAACACAAACCTGGGCTCCTCCAATGACGCACGCGAGCTCGAGACGTGGATGATTGCCGGAACGGGAGATGACAAGACCGATATCGTGATCATTGCCGACGCCTACGATCGGGCCGCTATCTACGGTCGCGACCGCAACATTACCAGTAACGCGAACCAACTTGCGTGGGGCGGATTCGATCATCGCAGTGGGGATTTTCCCGGCGTCATCGGCCCGTTCGGCAACCCCGCGGCTCCGTTAGGCTTTCGATTGATCCCGAAGTTGTTTTTTAGCCGCAACACTCCGCCGCCGCATTCAGCCCCGAACGTCTCAACTTCACCCTACTATACCAACAACGTCCCTTACCCGGACGGGAACTTCGCGCTTTATAATTTCGCGGCTGTGACCGCGACGATTCCAGCGGCGGATCGCCAAAGTATCTATGGCTCTTTTACGCGCGATATTTGTGACAGGTACTTAACGGTCTTTGCCGACTTCAAATACACCCGCTCATTTTTTGATGGAGCCGGGGCGGCTGCCGGGTTTTCCCCGGATCCATTCAAGAACCCGAACGGTACTGCCTTTAGTCCTGAGGGCATCAGTGTGCCAATCGCAAATCCGTTTAATCCCTTCACGGTCGCGGATGCGACTTTGCCCGATGGCACGCCTGTTACCACCGGAGTTCATTTCAGCGGCATTAAAGACACAGGCGGCGTTACATTCAAGACCACGTTCCACGACATGCTGTTCGATGCCGGACTTCGCGGTCAGATGGGAGAGTTTGGCGATTACTTCAAGAATTGGAATTGGGAATTGGGTTTCCGTTATTCCCGGAACGACGAGGAAACCCTCACTGGTGGGCTGGTAAGCGCGGCGGGCTTACGCGAAGCGCTGTTGGATACCAACCCGGCCACAGCGTTTAATCCCTTCCTTGGATTCCGAGGTAGAAATACCGAGGCAGCAATAAGCCGAGTCTACCTTACCCTCCATAACACCGGCCAGTTCGAGTTACCATTGGCTTATTTCCATCTCAATGGTGACCTGTTCAATCTTCCCGCCGGACCGGTCTCCTTCGCGGCTGGGCTCGAGTACCGCGGGGAAAGGTGGAGAAACGATCCTGACTCGGAGAACGCTAGTTTTGACACAATCGGTGGCAGGAATTTCCAAGCCTCAAAGGTAAACCGGGACGTTTGGGGAACCTTTCAGGAAGTGCGTATTCCGGTGACCAGCCCGGCGTGGAATTTTCCAGGAGCATACAGTCTCGAGTTGGACATCGCCGAGCGCGAAGAATGGTATAGCCAGAATACATCTGCGACCACTGCTCCTTCCGTTTTGCCTGAGGAACACTCCCAGTTTGACGGGCAGAAGCCCAAATTTTCTGTTCGCTGGCAACCGCTTGACCCCAAGTGGATTGGCACCCTCACCTTACGTGGCTCTTACAGCGAAGCGTTTCTTGCGCCGACACTACCCGACCTTACGCCGGCCGGCACCGAATTCTTCTTCCCCCCCGGTTTTTTTCACGATCCCAAGGGATTGACGCCTCCAGGAGCTGGCACTCGGCTCCTCTTGAGTGGAAACCCTCTCCTCAATCCGGCGGTTGCCTACGAATGGTCTTATGGAGCAGTTTACAGTGCGAAATGGATCAGAGGTCTTACCCTGAGCGCTGATTTCTGGCATATTGACCTTCGATCGCTTGCCGATGTGCCTGGTGGGGATTTCATCATCGATCATGAAAAGTTATTTCCGCAGGATGTAATTCGTGATCCAACAACTGGCGCAATCACGACCGTCATTTTGCCTACCTTAAACCTCACCCGCACTGTGGTAGAAGGTCTCGATTACGAAGCGATCTATATCCTGGATTTAGCGAGCTTTGGTCGCGGCGATTTTGGTAGGTTCACCTTTACCCTCAATGGGACCTACCTGTCCCGGTTCGAGCTTCAGATAAGTCCCGACACTCACCGATTTGGGCTCTCGGGTTCGTATGTGTCTCCACCAACTTTAAACGGCTCGCTGCCGCACACTCGAGCCTTTGCCAGCGCGTTCTGGGGCGGCCCGGCTGACACCTGGCTGACCGGCTTCGATGTTGGCGCGACCGTTCACTACACCGGCCAGTATCAAGATGACAATCTCGACCTGGGCCCTGTCCTTGCGCGCAAAATACGGGAGTTGACCACGCTCGACCTGATCGCGTCTTATACGTTTAATTTACGCGCCTCGATGGCTCAGCAGGAAGTGGCTGGTTTCGCCAAGGATGGTGGTAAGAACGTGAAGATGTCCGATGGCAAGGAGAAAAACGTTCTGCCCATTTCCACCGCCGAGTACAGTGCTTGTGGATGGCGCGCTTGGTTGAATGGCACGAGGATCACGCTCGGGATGCAGAACGTGCTCGATTCCGATCCGCCGTTCGCCGGCGGTTTCGCCTTCGGGTATGGCTACGACGCATCCCTCGCCGATGTCAAAGGCCGGTTCTGTTACGTCCAGCTAAAGAAAAAATTTTAGTCGCAGCGGTAGACACCGTCATCGCGAGCAGCCGAGGGATCGAGTCAAGACCGAAGTTGCTTCGGCGTCTGTTCGCATAGTTAGGGGCCCGGCTCACTACCAAAAAAGCTGGGGTCCTCATCCCGCGTGATCCGCGCTGTCTTCCAAACTTTCCGCGTAACGAACCGCCAAATCCTACGGAGTACTCGGGTGAACGGCCGGAAATGACAACTCAATGACGAGGAAAAGGCCAAAACAAGAAAAGGAAACTATGAATAAAGCTAACGTTCTGAAACTCGCTCTCCTTCTTTGCGCAGCCGCGTGCTCCATCATCACAGGGACGCTGCTTGCTTTTTTCGGTCCCGAAGCGCCTTCAAACCTTTCTCAGAGAACGCTGACCTTCGCAGAGCGTGTGGCATATCAGCGAGCGATCGAGGAAGTTTACTGGCGTCACCGGATCTGGCCAAAGGAGCGCCCTGATCCCAAGCCTTCGCTCGATGAGGTGATGTCGCAGGCGCAGATCGAGAAAAAGGTGGAAGATTATCTGCGCGACTCGCAGGCACTGGAGGATTACTGGCAACA
>Ga0209473_1002502_pt1 | contig 10082 bp, 7 predicted proteins | sample GraSoiAngelo_133_FD_185890 | JGI IMG/M metagenome (GOLD analysis project Ga0209473, IMG submission 185890) | Grasslands soil microbial communities from the Angelo Coastal Reserve, California, USA - 14_0929_05_20cm (SPAdes) (version 2) | ecosystem: Environmental > Terrestrial > Soil > Grasslands ...
AACAAATAGAAACAAAGCACTGCTCAGTCTAAGACTGTGCCACCCGTCCAAGGAGGAAACTGAAAAGCCCCGAAGGGCACGCCACCCGCCCAACCTGACCCCAACTGGGACACCCCAGGCATTCGCAGTTCCGTATGCGCTAGTCCCAGCAATGCGGAACTGAACCGAGTGCGTCCTTTGGCGCCGGCCAGGGCTAAACCCATTTTCAAAATGGGCTTTTCAGAGTCATGAGGGATTTGAACGGTTCACGTCCCATCTGTCACCTTTTTTCGACCGATTTCTCGCGGAGGTGGCGCGTTCACTCGCAGCGTAATGCATTCATGGGATCGATTCGCGTTGCCCGGTGAGCTGGTACAAGACTCGCGATCAACGCCACGATTGCAAGAAGGAGCCCGACACCTAGAAACGTGGTCGGGTCAGTGCTGCTGATGTCGAAGAGCAATTTGGTCATGGAACGCGTCGCAACCAGAGCGCCGATTGTGCCGAAGAAGATCCCTAGAAGAGCAAGGGCTATGGCTTCTCGAAAGATCATCCGCAATACATCGATACGTCGCGCTCCGAGCGCCATGCGAACACCGATTTCTCCTGTACGCTGGGCGACCGAATAGGACATTACCCCGAAGATACCTATGGCTGCCAACGTGAGAGCAATCATCGCGAATGCTCCTACCAGCAGCGCGCGGAATCGCGGCTGCTCGACTGAATCGGACATGAGTTGTTCAAGCGTGTTGACGCGATTGACGATAACTTCCGGGTCGATATTGTGGATTTCACGTTCGATGCTGCGAGTTAGTGTTGCGGGCGGAATCGACGAGTGCACGACCAGCCAGGTACGGCTGTCGTAATTCTGTGTGAACGGTTGGTATAACGCCGGCGCAGACGTACTGTCCAGCGCCGTGTACTTCACATCGCCGACGATACCAATGATTTCCATATAGGGAATGCGCGACAGCGTGGGGCTGCTCATTTTCATGTGATGGCCAAGCGGATCCTCTCCGGGGAAGTACCGCTGTGCAACGCTTTCACTGATGATCACAGTCCAGGGCGAGTCCTCGCGATCTGCCTTAGTAAAAGTTCGGCCACGCAGAAGCGGGATACCCAACGTGCGAAAGTAATCGCTGCTGACGGAGACCAGCGTAGTCGAAGGGAATCGGTCTTGGGTCCAGGGCTGGCCTTCGATAACGAAGGTGTCCGAATCTGCCTGTTGATCGGGCGGCAAGCCGTCAGCGATTGCTGCAGTCATTACTCCCGGCAAATGTTGCACGCGATCGAGCGCGCGTTCAAAGAAAGCGATTCCGACCGCGGCCTTCTCCGCCTTGGTCTCGGTACGAGAGATTCGGAGACTCAGCACCTGATCCGCAGGGGCCTGGAATCCAGCATCGACACGGCTGAGCCGCAGGTAACTGCGAAGCAACAGCCCACCTCCAACCAGAAGCACGAGCGACAACGCGATCTCCGCCACCACCAGCGCGTTGCGTGCGCGACGTCCTCTGGCCGCACTCATGTTCCTTCCGCCTTCATTGAGTGCGGCGTTCAAGTTGGGTCGTGAGCTCTGCAGGGCTGGAATTGTGCCGAACAGCACACCGCTCACCAGAGAGACAACCATGGTAAAGATGACTACGGGAACGTCGAGCCGCACAGCATCGAGTCGAGGCAGTCCACTTGGATTCCAACTCCGGAAAAGCCGCACGCCGGCCCAGGCTGCTCCGATCCCTATTGCGCCACCGCAGACGCCGAGCAGAAGCGATTCCGTGAGGAGCTGCCGCCACAATCGCGAGCGTGTTGCGCCGAGGCTTACGCGCATTGCCATTTCTCGTTGCCGTGCTGTTGCCCGGCCGAGTAACAGGCTCGCAATGTTGACCAATCCGATCAGCAGCACGAACAGCACAGCGCCGAAAATGACCAGCAATGCTCGCCGCACGTTTCCCACAATGGCATCATGAAGAGGAACGACCGGCATGATGAGCTGGGAATATGTGCCCGGATTGGCGTGCTCGATCTGCCGCGCGATCGCGTTCATCTCGGCTTGCGCCTGCGCAAGCGCCACGCCAGCCTTGAGTCGCGCAATGCCGCGATAGAAAAAAGGACCACGACGCGTCGGCGGCACCAGCTGCAGATTCGTCCACAGCTCGCTCTCAGCGCGCGGGAAGTGAGTCTGCGCGGGAGCGACGCCGATGATCGTAGCCGGCTCGCCGTTGATGTTGGTCGCGCTGCCAATCACATCCTTGCGGCTGCCGAACCGTCGACGCCAGAGTGCTTCGCTCAATACGGCAAGGTGCGGACTGCTGGGCGCGTCTTCGCCGGGCGCAAAAAAGCGGCCTGCAAGCGGCTTCAGCCTCAGTGTGGAAAAGAATCCTGAAGTTACCGAGGCGCCGCTGACCTGTTCAGGATTGGGAACGCCTGCAAGATTGAAGCGTCCAAAAGTGAAGATGCTCGGATCTTCGAAGGACTGATTGCGGCTGCGCCAGTCAAAGTAGTCAGCCAGCGACATCGTGCCGAATTCAGCATTCTGCGGTGAGAAGTGCAGAAACACCATGGCTACGCGATCGGCTTGTGGGTAGGGAAGAGGCCGAAGCAGGACGCCGTAGACGATGCTGAATATGGCCGAATTCGCGCCGATCCCCAGCGCGAGTGTGAGCACCACGACCGCAGTCAGCATCGGAGTGCGTACAAGCAATCTGCCGGCATAGCGCAGATCCTGCATCAGCTGCTCCAGCCACAGCCAACCCCATTGCTGGCGGGTCGCTTCCCGCACCTGCAGTTCATTGCCAAACTCGCGCCGTACCGCCGCTTCCGCCTCCGCTTTGGATTGGCCTCGTTCCATTCGCTCTTGTACGGCTATCGCGAAGTGGCTGCGCAGCTCCTCCGTCAGCTCGTCATCTTGATGGTGCCAGTTCGGGAAACGCATATTTCACTCCTGCGGACTAAGAACGCCCGCAATCGCCACCGCCAGCCTCTCCCAGCGGGATCGCTCGTTGACGAGCTGCTTCTTTCCCGAAGCAGTCAGGCGGTACTGCTTCACACGCTGCTTGTTCTCCGATGTTTTCCAGTCGGATCGAATCCAGCCGTTGCGTTCAAGTCTGTGCAGGGCAGGGTAAAGCGACCCAGTTTCGACGTCGAACCGCTCTCCGGACTTGAATCGAATTACCTGGCTGATTCCATAGCCGTGCTGAGGTCCCCACTGCAGCGTTTGCAGGATCAGCAGATCCAGAGTCCCTTGCAGTATCTCGATGCGATTCTGGTATCGCGCCTTCATCTGATTCATCGCCGGCTGCGCTGGCATCAAGCAATACCAAGCGCGTAGATGTAGATATCCTACTCCCGATCAGTGTAGAACGTCTACTCCTTGCCTTTTGCCGTTGACTTAGCCGGGTTGCCCCACTCATCGCGGTATTCGATGAGTAGGTTATCCAGAAGGTCTCGCCTATAATTCGCCGCCTGCCGAGCGATCTGATTTGAATCTATGGTTTTCACGACTACCACTACATCACCTGCAGTTGTTATCACAGAAAGCCATTCATGGGATCTGGGTATGCGCGAGATGTCTTTGTAGAGGTATTCGATAAAATGCGCGCGCGTTACCGCTTCGAGGTGCTGGGTTATGTCGTCATGTCCGAGCATTTTCATTTCATGATCGCGGAGCCGGACAGAGCTGACGTCAGATCCGTGGTCGACAGCGCAGAATCTGGGAGCAACTGTGAACAGTAGCGCCGCCGACCAAAGACCCGCGCTGTCTTGGAACGGTACTGAGCTTTACTTCGGCTCGACTCGGTCGCGCACGCAGCCGTCGCAACTGTGATTAATGATCAGGACCTGAGCAAGCGCACGAAAATCCACGCAGATTGACGCGCCAAAGAAGGCATTAGTGCGCCCACCTTCTCGCGAGCATTCCGCGACGCGGTGCACGCCAGCGACCCAGAGCGCTGGGTCTCGCTTCGAGCTGGCGACAAACTCCGGATGCCATGGGCTTGGTCCGCAGGAACGCAGCTCGATGCTGGCACGCGTAAGGGGACGTTTTTCCGTGCGGGTGCCAGCTCTGATTCGATGGAGCGGACCCCTGTCCCGTTGAAAAGGCGGGCGGAAGCGCGAGCGCCGGATGTGCCGGAGCACATTGAAGTGAACCCTTGATCTGCCGCAGCAAAGGTAAAGCTATAGAGATACGCGGATGAGGAGCAGCAAGCAAAAGGTGTCGTGGCGGCAATGATCGCGCCGCTAGGACGCGTGTTGATTTTGCCTGATGCTCAACGGTTTAGCCGCCCATAAATCAATCACTTGTTTTTCATCTGGAGCACATTGACGCTACGAAGCGAAATCGGCGAGTGTGCCGCTGCGCTCGCTGGCTCCGGAATGAGCAGCGGAAGGACACGGGAAGGAGGAGTTCCGATGAGGGAGAGATCCTCACAATTCATAGCGCGCGCGGTGATTTTTGCTTCCGACCGGGCGGCAGGCTTGGGCAAGCTGGATCTTTGCGTTGCTATTCGCGCGAGCCTCCGATCCATGGTCGCGGCCCGAAAATCTGGGAGCAGTGGTGAACAGCGTAGCGGCCGATTTAGCCGCCAGCAATCTCGTGAGATTGCACCGAACTCCACGCGTGTCGGAGGAAGTCGGCAGCCAGGACATTTGCGTCAGTCGACGCACGAATCTCCATGGCGAATGATGCACAAAATCTTTCCGAGCGGGCGTCACAGCGACGAAAAGCCGAGCCCTGAAACAGGGGACCGTAGTACGACACAGTGGAAAGTAATCAGCGGTGCTGAACAGAGAGGACGAAGGCCACTCTCAGTTAAGAGGCACGATGCGACAGACAAACAGGAGGCAACATGCGAAGCGAGAAGAGGGGCTTGATCATCAGTTTCCAGTATTTTGTTCTTGCAATAGGACGCGTTGCTGGCTTGGCGATTGCGACTGGATTCGCTTTAACCCTCGCACCCTGCAGTGTCCATGCGCAGGAATTTTTTCCGTCCGGAGTGGGCACAGAAACGGACATCTTTGGCGCAGCAGGTTCTAATGCGGGCGGCTGTCCCCCTGGACAGAACTACGGCAGCTACGTTTCAACCACGGGTCCTGTTCTGCAGGGTGGCGATGGCGTCTTGAACGCTAAGGACTATCGTCAGATCGTTACCGAACAATTATCGAGCGAGGTGAGCCAGGCCTCTGCCAATGCTGGAACCGGCAACTTGACAGGATCGGTCGGGAACGCCGCAACAATGAAGGTAGCAGGGTGCGGCGAAGTGTCGTCCGGCGGAGCGATCGCTCGGATGTCTGACACGTATGCGGTCGCTTCCGATACTTTGCCGGTGGGTACCGCAGTTATAGCCAAGGTCAAATGGTCGGTTGGGGGATCATTCGCGCGCCAAGAGTTCGGTATCAATCATGGATTCATTCAACTCAAGATTTGGTTGACCTTCAATCCTTACTTGGGTGCGCCTGCGCTTCACCAGCAAACTTGGGCTTCAACCGGATACCAGGTTATAGGTGAAAGCGGTACTGTCGATCTAGGCCCGACCTATGAAGGTTTGACGGGACACGCGCTCCGAGTCGGCGACAGCTTCCAAATCGCCGTCGAGCAGAGGGTAGAATCCTCCATCACCGTGCTCGATCCCGACGGCTTCAGCGCGGCGGCAAATTCCCATGTCGTCGCCTATGCCGAGACCGACGGCGCCAGTCTCAGCGCCAAAGGCGTGCGTCGCTGGAAATCAGAATTCGCGCGCTGGGAAGCCACTCATTGCCCCGAGTTCCTGGGCTTGCCGCCGATTCCCGAGACCAGGCTGAGCGCTGCTTTTCTGCCGGTGCGGGCGAAGGGCACCTTGCCGAGGCTCACATTCGACGAGGTCGAGGAGCGCGTGGATTACATTGCAGATTTTTATTTCCAGCAGTCGCTCTGCTCGGTGCGCCTGGTCCCGTACATCGCGCGCGACCCGGATACCGACGGCTGGTTTGAGCTGCCGCGGACGCTGCAGGAGTACACGAGCATTCCGCGCGATTTCGGCACGCGAGCGACATTTACTCGCAACTTCAACATCGCCGAAGACGCGTTTGCGGTCGCGTCTTTGAGAGACCGCGACTTCGGTTTCCAACAGCAAAGCAGCGCGTATGATGCCGTACTAACGATCGCCGCGCCGTTTTCCCGTCCCAAACAGACAGACCAAACAGACCTGATCACTGATTCCAGCGGTGCTGTCATTGAAGGAAGATTCACCGCTTCGGCGCTGGGACGCGGCATAACACAAAATCCGAATGTCAACGCGCTCGCCCCGGGCGTTGCCGGACTCGTGTGGGGGATGCTCGAAGGCGCCGAGTGCCTGGTTACAAGCGAGGCGCTGGGAACCTGTGTTGCCATTGGCGGCCCGACCGAGACCTTGTTGTTTGCGGTGAAAGACACGATCCTGCGACAGGGATTCGCGATTACTGGCGATGGCGATCCCACTGGCATTTGGACCCACGAACTGGCTCACGGCCTGTTCACATTCTGGGATTACTACGGCACACAGGAGCCGTTTGTCCGCGGAGACGTCGGTTCGTGGGGTCTGATGGGAAAGGGCGCTGATAACGATCCTCCCGCCCCCATCATCGCTTACAACAAAGCCATCGAAGGTTGGATTGGATACAAGGACATCGCTGCGGGCGATTACGGCAGCGAGCTTCTCATTCCCATCAGTGACCTCAAGTTTGGCGATCAGGTCCTCCGCTACAAGCCGCCTCGAGGCTTCTATGACTGGTACATCTTTGAGCTCCGCAAATCCGCTGATGACGTCCCGAGGGCTCCCGGGCAGCTTGCACCCGCGGTTAAGCATAAGACCGGAGTCGTGATCTACGGCAAGCGGGAGACTCACGACGCTCCCGGCATCCCAGCACACATACCTTCCTGCGGCGTAGGCACGCTTCATGGCTTACCGATGTTCTACTTCAGCCATTTGCTCCTTTACTTCCACTTGCCTCCCCCGCTGCACACGCCGCCTCCGATCTTCGACCCAGAGTTCGGAAGCTGCCTCTTCAAGATTGGAGATCTGACGAACGTTACTCTGGAGCCGGGCGGATCAACATATATGGATGACGATGCGGGCGTTGAATTTTCTCTCACTTCCGACCTTGTCCTGCAAATACGTAACAGCCCGCACTCGCGCACCGTGGTCAGGATGGAAACTAGCGGGAACGTCGATTTCGGTGGTATGCCGATGACCATCATCGGCAGAGGAGTTGACGAGCATCTGCCGACCGACCTGCAAGTTCTTGCCGCGAACGGCAATCACGTCCTCCGCAATCCTGGTACGGACACATACGACATCACCATACCCGGCGCGAGGACCGGCGATCTACATACGCCGCAGCAATGGATCTCCGTGCCGGATGATGTACCCGTCTCGTTCGTTGTAGATGCCTCTCAGGCATTCACGCGGGCGTCAGCCTTGGGCATTCAGCGGCTGACCGTTGACGCTACCGTCTCAATGATTCATTACGATGAAGCCGGAGTGGCGAGTGAAGCCACCGAGCTCCTGCACTTTCAACCTACGTCGGAAAATCCGGTAAGCTCGCCCGTAGCGCTGCAACAATTCGGCAATAAGGATGTCGTTTCTCCAGGCACGACGGTTGCCGTCTCGCCCCAGCCGAACGCCGGCGGCTGGAATAACAGCGACACAACCGTGACACTCACTGCAGTGGACAATACCGGAGGCAGCGGTGTGAAGCAGATCACGGCGACCGCAACGGGTGCCCAGCCAATCGCCAGCACTGCAACTCCAGGGAATGTCGCCAGCTTCACCATGACGAATGAAGGCGTGACCACACTGAATTTCTTCGCAACCGACCTCGCCGGTAACCTTGAAACTGCACACGCGCTGGCCGTGAAGATTGATAAGACGGCCCCGACCATCACGCCATCGCAGTCGCCCTCGGCAAATAGCGCCGGGTGGAACAACAGCGACGTAACGGTGAGCTTCAACTGTTCCGACACGCTCTCGGAAATCGCATCGTGTACTGCTCCGGTGCTGGTCAGCACTGAGGGCGCAAACCAGGTCATCCGCGGGACGGCACGCGATCAGGCCGACAATCCCGCTTCGGCAAGCAAGGTCATGAGCCTCGACAAGACAGCGCCGAACCTCACGATGCCAGCTTTGGCGGCCACTTACACCTACAACGCGCCGCTGACGCTGACCTTTGGAGCGCAGGACGCGCTCTCGGGTCTAGCTTCGCAACAGGCGAGCTTCAACGGCAATCAAACCACGAGTGGAAGCAGCTTCACCTTGAATCATCCCGGAACCAACCCCTTCATGCTCACCGCGACAGACGTGGCCGGCAACTCGGCAAGTCAGACCGCCACGTTTGCCGTGCTCTACCGCTTTGGTGCATTCCTGCCGCCGGTGCCGAACGACGGTAGTGGTGTGTTCAAGCTGGGTAGCACCGTTCCGCTGAAGTTCCAGCTCATCGATTCCAATGGAGCTTTGGTTCCGAGCGCCGTTGCCAAACTTACGTTGCAGATGTTGGCTGGTCGTGGGCCGGTGGGCACACCCGTAGACGCTACTCCGCCCGGCAGCGCCGATGCTGAAAATCAGTTCCGGTACGACGGCACGCAATATGTGTTTAACCTCAGTACCAAGCCGCTCTCAACCGGCACTTGGCAATTGCAGGTGCATCTCGACGATGGAACGGTGCACACAATGGTGATAGGTCTGAAATAGGGTTGAGGATTTGTTGCCGCAGCTAATTTGCCGGATTGCGGAAGTGCTCCACCCGCCGGACGAGTGGCACACGCTTCTTTCTTATTTCGTTTCTTTGATTCCCTTTTGGGACTAGTAGACCCGCAGTGTCGTGGATTGCTGAGAAAACAAATAGAAACAAAGCACTGCTCAGTCTAAGACTGTGCCACCCGTCCACTCATAGTTTGGAAGATCAGAAGAACCAAAGCCGAGTGCAAGGGTCGGCCACCCGCCCGGTTAAGGAACGAGGAACTGTAAAGATGCATTGGTATTTCCCGCCATACAGTTTGGGAAAGCCTCGCGTTCGAATGCCTGGATAATCCCGAGGGAAGGCCAACCCACTCATCGAACACCGCGATGAGTGGGGCACGCGGCGCTCTTGTTACTCTCAGAGTGGTCGCTTCCCGCTTCTCTTATCTGTTCCTCCGCTGCGCTCCGCCGCGGGGTCTTTTTCGGCTTGTCTTTGCGTTCTTGTCAATTCGCAATTTCCACGCGATTCGGAGTGCGCCCGTCAGTACATCCTCGCTCGCCGCCGCCAGGCGAATGTGAGTGTGTCCCATCTTTCCCCAGCCGCCAGAAATCGGCAGGAAAATCTCGGGGGCCTCCTCCACAAACGCCGCCTGCTGCTCCAGCGTAAGCATCAGATTTCCGTATCCATCTGCTTGTGAGGCCAGCGAAGCAAATTTCCTGCCTGCTACACGAAAAGCCGGCAGTCCTGCGTGGGAGTACTCTTCCACGCCCTCCATGCTCAGTGCAATTCTGCGAAACTCTGCTGCGGTCATCGGGTGACTCTGTAGATTACGTTTAAGGTGGCAGATTGGTACGTACGATCAGGCGGGAGGCGTCATCTTTGTCTATGATTCGTTCAAGATGAGGAACCGGACGCATGAATAAAGCGGATGGTCAGGACACGCCAGAGCGCCTCTCTGCGATTGTAGCGAACTCGCTGGACACTCAGGCGACAACGCAAGATCTGGCGCGCCAGGCTTACCAAAGCCGTACCCAGTTCCACCGGTTGTTCCGAACAGTAGTCGAAGAAACTCCCGGAGCCATGCGACGACGGCTGTTGTTGGAAAGAGCAGCATATCAACTGGCGCATACGGGAATGTCGGTCACGGACGTCGCCCTGGACGCCAACTACGGTTCGTTGGAGGCGTTCACTCGCGCTTTCCGAAAAGCCTTTCGGATTTCCCCCAGCCTCTACCGGCGCATGCGTGATCCGCACTTTCACTTGCCGGCGTCCAACAAAATTCACTTTTTTGCCCCTGGTTCCTCAACAAAAGGAGGAAGAGACATGGATTTATTCGATCGTTTTGCAGGCAACGACTCGTGGCACACGCGGCGGTTGTTGGAGTATGCGGGTACTTTGACCGAGGAACAATTGGATCG
>Ga0209473_1002505_pt1 | contig 10078 bp, 4 predicted proteins | sample GraSoiAngelo_133_FD_185890 | JGI IMG/M metagenome (GOLD analysis project Ga0209473, IMG submission 185890) | Grasslands soil microbial communities from the Angelo Coastal Reserve, California, USA - 14_0929_05_20cm (SPAdes) (version 2) | ecosystem: Environmental > Terrestrial > Soil > Grasslands ...
CACGCGTTCGCGATAAGCTTGCAGTGATTCAACGGACGAGTTTACTCGAAGGTTGCTATAGTATCCCTCTTCATTTTGCCAGCGCTCGTGCCAGTAGACCGCAGCTTTGATTCGGGGATATCTGGAGCGAAACAGTTCCAGACCCTGCTTAATCCACTCGGCCTTCTTGCTGGGCGGAAACTCGCCGGTGCCCCATTCTGCAATCATAATTGGCTTGTTTGGATCGACGCCGCTCATCTCCTTGTAAGGCCAGTCGACCAGAGAAGGTATGTCAGCCCATGCTTCCTCTTTGTATTGCTGACCATAGACACTTAGTCCCAGCCAATCCGCATAATCAGAACCGGGATAATAGGCGGGCGCGAAGTTCCAGGTATCGAGCGGAGAGGAGTAGTTATTCGTATGGAACATCCACTTAATGTTACTGGCCCCGCAGGCGCGGACCCTGTCAACTACATGCCGATACGCTGCCTTGAATGTTTCCGGACCCTGCCATTTGGTTTTTTCCTCATTCACCGGCCGGTTGCTACCATAGTATGTTCCCGACCACGGGAACCAATCGCCATTCATCTCGTTCGCGAATACGACGATCATCGGTTTGCCAAATGCTTTAGCGGCATTTGCCCAGTCATCGATGTACTTGTCCCAGGTGCCGGCGATGATTGAATTGAGATTGAAACGGTCCGGGCCAGTGTTCTGCTCGTAAGGCCGATCCCACGGCGACCAAAAAAGCAACGGCAAAGAACGATGCTGCCAGATAACATTCAGATTTTTGCTTGGAAAATCCTGTTCGCCCCAGTAGCTCGATGAGGCAATGATGGCTTGATGCTTGCCCACCATGGTTTCGAACTCTTCAATCCCCTCCAGCGTTACATCCTCTTCTGCCTCGCCAAAATCAATGAATGCTCCAGTATACGCGCCACGCTCGGGCACAACCACTTCCACCGACGCCGCCGGATCGAGCTTCTCGCTTTTGCTCTGTTGATGACATGCTGAAGATACCGCGATCAACGTTAACAAGATAACTGTGCGAAGGCTCTGCATTGTTCTGGCGAAGTGGTTGTGCCGCACAATGCCAGTCTGCTTCATCGGTTTGCTGGCAGCAACTGCTTCGCCCACCGCAGACGAACGTTCTTTTGTCGTCTCGGCGACGGTCACAACCGATCAATGCGTAAACAACTGCATTCCTAAACAAAGCCTCGGCGGCGGTATCGACGGCCACGAGCGCGGAGAATGCGCGCGAATGCTGTCCGACAAGAATATCACCGAAATGCTATCAGCCGGACTGGGACCCTTGACTTGTCGACTGCGAACCGAACTTGCCGGTGAAGTATGGCACTGGAACCCACGCGGCAGCTGGAGCGACCAAGCCCGTCAATGTGGCTATTGGACATCGAGTAGTTCGATTAGCACTCCGATCAACCTTTCCTACGGTTATCGACTGCCACGTCGCGGCAATACCATTGATCAAGCAAACAACGATGGTTACTCGCGTATCTGCGACGGCGATGAAAACTCTTTTTGGAAAAGTAATCCTTATTTAGATCCATATTTCACCGGCGAGAACGACGATGCTCACCCGCAGTGGATTGTAATCGATTTAGGCGCAGTGAAACCCGTGAACTCTATCCGTATTCAGTGGGGAATGCCCTATGCCAGACAGTTTCAGGTTGAGTATTGGACTGGAAACGACCCGATGCATTTGCATATTGACAGAAACGATGACTGGCGAGCGTTTCCTCAAGGAGTGATAGCCAACAGTGCTGGTCGAGATGTAACCGTCCGCCTCAGCACTAGCTCTATTCCAGTCCACTTTGTGCGTGTCCTGATGAACTATAGTTCGGCCCTGACTGCACAACCCTCCGCGGATGTCCGGGATCGTCTCGGGTTTTCCGTCCGCGAAATATACGTTGGCCAAACGAACGACGGCGGTGAGTTCGAAGATTACGTCCGCCACAAACCGGAAAGAAATCAAACAATCATCTACGTCTCATCGACTGATCCGTGGCATCGGGCCGAAGATATCGATTACAAGACGGAACAGCCCGGCCTCGATTTCATTTTGCGAAGTAAATTGACCAACCACCTTCCAGTGCTGGTGCCAGTCGGCGTGCTCTACGACACGCCGGATAACGCTGTTGCCGAAATCCGATATCTCCTGGGCCGAGGGTATTCCCTAGAGGGCGTGGAAGTGGGGGAAGAACCCGACGGACAATGGGTTTCGCCGGAAGATTTTGCAGCGCTCTATGCCGCGACCGCCCGGAGGTTGCGCTCGCTCAGCTCTCAGCTAAACCTTGGTGGGCCGAGCTTACAGAACTTTGATGGCCATCTCCTGACCTGGCCGGACAAATCAGCCAACCGGTTCTGGATGAAGCGCTTTCTGTTCGCGCTGCGGGCACACCAATCTCCCTTCGATTTCTTCTCCTTTGAATATTATCCCTTTGATGATGTCTGCGACGATGCCGCCCCGCAACTGCTGGAGATTCCGCAACGACTTCGCGCGATGTTGTCCAGTTTGCATGACGATGGCGTTCCCTCGGATATTCCATGGCTGATGACGGAGTTTGGCTATTCGGTCTTTGCCGGCCGCCATGAAGTTGATATCGAAGGCGCGCTCTTTCATGCAGATACTGTCGGAACTTTCCTAACTTCCGGCGGGAAGAAAGCCTACCTCTATGGGTACGAACCCGACTACCTCACGGACGAGTTGAAGTGTTCATGGGGCAATTTAATGATGCTGCAGATGCCCAATACCGAAAAGAAGCTTAATCGTTTGTCGACTTACTACAGTGCCCGCTTAATTTCGAATGATTGGATGCAGTCGGTAGCTGAGACACACGAAGTATATCCGGTGACGATTGAGCCGGATAAGGCCGGTGTTACCGCTTACGCCGTGCGGCGACCCGACAAAGAATGGGCGTTACTTACCATTAACAAGGATCCGCGGCGTTCGGCACAACTTGGAGTCCAATTTACATCTTCTAGCGGCATATCCGTAGAGAGATTCATCGGCAAAGTAGACATCGCCCAATTTTCGCGTGAGCAGTACCGCTGGCAAGATGATGGGCCGAATGGCCGGCCGGCCCTGAGCAATCCGCCCTTTCATGTTCAGCGCACAGCGTCTCAATACTACGAACTACCGCCTTACTCGGTTTCGGTATTGCGCGGGCGCATTGGCCATTAGCGGTTAGGCACGCACCGGCACAGAAGCCGTGCGCTCGAGTTTGCCCCAACTTACCCATGCGCCTTTTACTCCAAGCAAAATTGCTTTCCAGATACAGTAACTCAGCATCGGCCGGTAAATCAGGCGCATCGGAATAATTCGCCAGGCTTGCAGCAGGTTTTCACGTTCCAGGACACAGGCGAGCGTCGCCAGGATCACATCCGTAGCGAGAAAGACAATGACAAATGGCAGAAGATCGCGCCACGCCCCAAACGGCAGTGACAAAATAAGGAACAAATCTACCGCCGGAGTGATCGCCACCAGGATGATCTGAAAGAACCAGATACTTGGCAAACTAAACCAACCGAGCGCGCGATACCTCCAGTTGAAGACCATATCCCGATGCTTCCACAAACATTGCAGTGTGCCATAAGCCCAGCGAAACCGTTGCCGGGAAAGGGCTCGCACTGTTTCGGGCGCTTCGGTCCAGGCTACCGCCGCGGGAACATAGACGATGCGCAGCCGTTGCTTGTGCAGACTTAGGGTCAGGTCGGTGTCTTGCGAATCGCGCTAACGGCGCCCGGCAGAACCGTAATGCAATTCCATCGGGTGTAAGCACGTCGATCGAGATTAAAGCCGACGGTGTACTCGAGTGATTGGCAACGCGCAATGAAGCTCCGCAAATTACCTACTTTGGCATGGCCAGACACTCCACCGATGTCTGGGTTGCCAAAGGGTGCCAGTAAATGTCGAAGAGTGTGCCGCTGACAATGCGTATCCGCGTCAATGAAGACGATGAGTTCGTGCTTGGCCGCGGCGATTCCGCGTTGCAAGGCTCGTGCTTTCCCGCGATTGTCCTGACGAATCAATCGCACCCGCGCATCGGTTGCCGTGATCTTCTCTACTTCGACAGCGGTATCGTCACCCGAACCATCATCGATCACGATAACTTCCAGCTCGCCTTGATAGTTTGTTTTCAAAAGCGATAGTAACGTTCCTGCGATGACTTTACCTTCATTATAAGCAGCGATGACGACGCTGGCGGGTTGGGCAAAATCTATCGGCGAAGATCGACGAAAGCGATAAGCGAGGTAGATCACGATCAGGGTGCGGATCACTACCAGCGCGGTCGCGACAACCATAAAAGCCCACAGAAATTCCTGGAGCGCGTGCATGATACGGAAACCGGTGCTGCTGATGTAATGCGACATTGTCTGTCCCCCGGGCAAGGGCGGCATCAGCGCGTCACGAGTGGTATTTAGAAGTTTGCTCAGTGGCACGATGGTATCATTGCGAGCCTGCAAGTATTCGATGATGCGCGGGAGCGCTTCCAGGGTTTGCGAACGATCGCCGCCGGCGTCATGCAACAGAATGATATTGCCGTCGTGGCGTTGTTGCTTTACCCGCTGCAAAATGACATCCGCCCCCGGTCTGGCCCAATCCTGCGGGTCAATGTTCTCCAAGACGACGAGATAATTCTGATCCTGCGCGATTTTTAGCGGGGTCAACTCAGCCAGCCGCGCCGGCTGCGTATCGGCCGCGTAAGGCGGCCGAAACAAAGTGGTAGCCCGCCCCGTCAAAGTCTGGATCAACAACTGGGTCGCATTTAATTCCAAGCGAATATGCTCGGGCCAGCAGAGGGCGAGATTGGGGTGATAATAAGTGTGATTACCTAATTCATGACCCTCACTGACAATGCGCCTAACGATATTGGGGTAACGTTCGGCATTGACACCTACTAGAAAAAACGCGGCCTTTACCTTCGCCGCCTTCAAAACATCGAGGATCTTCGGTGTCCACTCCGGATCAGGCCCGTCATCAAAGGTCAGCGCCACTTCGTGTGCGTCGCCCGCACCTTGATGATACAAGGTCGGGAACTCCGGAAATTTGGTATAGTTGGCGGTAAGATAATTATCCTTTTCCACCGCCAGAGTGCGCATCCCATCGGCGCGCGATTCATCTACCGTTACGATCTCGCCGTCTCCAACGTCGGTGATGGTGTCAGTCCCCGGCAGAACCTCCAGCAGCGATCGCGTGGACAGGTCAAGCCGGAAATCAGGCGCGACCGCTAACGCGTCCCAGATCGCGGTATCTTCAGTGCCTAATCGATACAGAGCGAAGCCGCCGGCTTTTTGCTGTCGAACTTCTCGTAGTTCGTTCAGAAAAGTAACGACATCGAGAAACCAGACCGCATGCTCCTTGTCGTTGTCTTCATAATAAAAATAGGCGTTGTAACCGGGAGCGCTTACTTCGGCTGAATCGATCTCAGCATTACTCGCCCGACTCATTGCTTCCGGAAAACTAATTAGCTCAGCCTTCTTGCCACCAATTACCCAGTCGTAACCGTAGCTACCCAGTGCGATGATCCATTGTCTGGGGTCGGAATCTTCCAGCAATACGTGCAACCATCCTTCAAACCACATGCGCGAGGCGAGTGGCCCAGGCGAGTCGATATCGGAAGTTTCGTCGAATAGTAACGCAACGAAGCGATCGATATGTGCAGATAACTCTTCGAAGTCGATGTAGTCGATCTCCTGTCCGGGCGAAACACTGAGCCAGAGCTGCCGGCCATCGCGATGGAGCGCATCCGCAAACTTTTCGAGTAACTCGGTAAAGTCTTTCTTGTAGGTCGGATCGAGTTGTTCCCAATCAACGACTACACCGGCAGCTTTGGCATCACGCAGCACCACCAGCACGTTGGCGATGAATTTCTCCTGCCGCTCGGCAGGACCGTGTGCCACATTTTCAACCGCTTCCGGTTGCCAGGTATCGCCGACTAGATTGGTCAGGAGCGGCATGAGCGCAATCCCCTTGCTTTGCGCCAGTTTCGGAACGCGCGCGTCAGCATCGATTTGCAGGTCACCCACCCCATTCACCATCGACATCCATTCCGGGCAAACGTGGGTGATTTGCGAGGCGTGTTGCTCGAGCGAGGAGTAACTATAAGGATCGCCGTTCGTATAAAAGGCCAGCCGCACCTCGTTGTCTGGCGCTTTGCGACGCGAACGCGCCGGTTTGGCACTCGGTGAGCCCACTATCGTTTGTTTCGCTAATTTTTTTGTCGCTTGCTTTGTCGCCTCAAATTTTTGCCAGAGCAAAGAGTTCGGCGGGGAGCTTTGCACGGCCGGATTTTGTTTTTGGAGCGACTTCAACTGACCCTTCAATTGCCGCAAGGAAAAGGGCGCGGTCATTCGTGGTGCGATAAACAGCGTTTCCACAAACAAGACAGTGGCAAAGAACACCAGCACACCGGTGACCAGCAAGAAGGTACGGAGGCGGGGCCAACGTTTCCCGAGCGGATCGGAAAAAACGAATGGCGTTAGCCCGGGCGGAACATCTTCCGGCATTGCTCGTTAATTTGCCTCGGTTATGAAGAAGTGCGAACACATCCCAGCGTCATCCCGAGCAAAGTCGAGGGATCCCGTTGCGCTACGATGAAATTTTCGATCCCAGCAGATCCACTTCCCGTTGGTCACGCCGGCATCGACGCTCGTCTGAAACTCAGCCCTCGCATTCATACTACCGCTTACGATGCGCCCAATGCCACTGTCATCGGCGATGTCACGCTGATGGAAGAATCGAGCGTCTGGTATGATGCTGTTCTGCGCGGGGATATCAATCGCATTATCATCGGCCCGCGCTCCAACGTTCAGGACAACGCCGTCGTTCACATCGACACACCTAACGAGACGCGGCTCGGCGAGCTTGTCACCGTTGGCCACAGCGCCATCGTCCACGCCTGCACCATCGACGACGAAGTTCTCGTCGGGATGGGTGCAATTATTCTAGATGGGGCTGAGATCGGCGCTCGCTCCATTATCGGCGCCAATGCGCTGGTAACATTAGGCACAAAGATCCCGCCTGGTTCCCTGGCGCTCGGTTCCCCGGCCAAAGTGAAACGCGCGCTCACCCTTGATGAACAAAAGGATATCGCGCGCTGGGCCTGGAGCTACGTCGAAACGAGTAAACGTTTTCGTGAGTTCTACGCCACAAAAATGTAAGGCGTCTGGGCCAGACACCGATCTTTTATCCGATTGGCGCGGCGCAATGAGGTCTCCGGGTAGCGCACGCGTCTCGCGTGTTGGTTTCGGCGTCTCGCCGAAACGATCTCTCCGGAAGAGTCCGCGAAAGCGAGACGTGTGCGCTACCCGGAATTTAGCATGCACTGCACATCCCGGAGTGAAGCGTAATACAAACTTGTGTGATGCCATTAAATTCTGAACTATTGATTCAACGTTTCAGCATCGACCCCAATTCGCGGGCTCGTTCCCGCAACAATTCTCGCGCCTGCGGAATAGAGCCACCAAGTTCGTAAACGCCATCAAAGATATCGCGCACTTTTTGATCCGCCTCCGCGCAGCCGACAACCGCGAACACTCGTTTGCCAAATTTGCGCGCTAATCGCGCCACGCCGGCGGGCGCCTTCCCTTCGAGCGTTTGGGTGTCGAGTTTGCCTTCACCGGTAATCACAACGTCAGCGGCTTTGATTTTTACCCCTAGTTCCACGGCGTCGGCAACGACATCGAAGCCTGGTCGCAACTCCGCATCACAAAAACTCATCAGGCCAAAACCGAGGCCGCCGGCCGCGCCCGTGCCGGGATTGTTTCGAAAATCACAGCCAAGATCGCGCGTAATCGTGTCTGTTAATTTCCTGAGCCCGCGCTCCAAGATTTCGAGTTGCTCCGGGGTTGCACCTTTTTGCGGACCAAACGTGCGCGTCGCGCCATTTTCGCCAAGCAACGGATTCTTTACATCGCAGGCCGCGACGATTTTTATTTGTCGTAGTCCTGAGCCGGATGCCGGCCGTACGTCCGACGATTTTGCAGGCGACACGTCTGCCGCTACAGGGGCCTCAATTCGCGCCACTGAAATAAGGTTAACGGGATTTTCGATCTCCTTGTGCCGTTCGTCGAAGAATCGGAATCCCAATGCTCGAGCCATTCCGAATCCGCCATCATTCGTCACGCTGCCGCCGAGGCCGATAATAATTTCGCGTGCGCCCCGTTTTGCTCCGTCGAGCAACATTTCGCCAACGCCGAACGTGTTTGCGCGCACAACGTCGCGGACCCCATTCTTCAGCGCACGCAGTCCCGCCGCTTCGCTCATCTCCATCACGGCGGAGGCGTTTTCGGTCAACCACACGTAACGTGCCTCAATCGGGTTTCCCAGCGGCCCATGCGCGCGGCACGTTACCCAGTCGCCACCGCGCGCGCTGCAAATCACCTCCGCCGTCCCTTCCCCGCCATCCGCCACCGGCGTAACTTCGATTTGCGCATTCGGAATTACATCGCGAATTCCGAGCGCGATATTTTCAGCGACCTGCCAGGCGCTGAGCGAGCCTTTGAATTTATCCGGAGCGATGAGGATATTCATCGAAGAGGTTAAATTGTTAAAGGCGTTACATTGTTAAAACGGCATCCGGTTTAACGTTTTAACTATTTTAACAATTACCTCCCAGCTTGCGCTCCAAAATCTCCCCTACCATCTGCGGGTTCGCCTTTCCTTTCGACAATTTCATCACCTGTCCCTTAAGAAAGTTCAGCGAAGCAGCGTTCCCCGCCTTGAAATCTGCCGCGGGCTTCGGGTTCGCCGCGATCACTTCGTCGCAAATCTTCTCTATGGCGGTCGTATCGCTTAATTGCTCAATCCCCTTCTCTTTCACGATTGCGCCGGCGCTGTTACCCCTGGCAAACATCTCGGCAAAAACTTCCTTGCCCTGCTTGCCGCTGATCTTTCCCGAATCAATGAGCAGGACCAATTCGTTCAACGCCTCCGCCGGTATCGGACAATCCTTGATCGTTTTTCCCGCAGCTGAAAGTGCGCTTTGCAGATCGTTCAGAATCCAGTTCGCGATCGCTTTTGGTTTCTTTGAACCACGTGCCGCCTTTTCGAAGTAAGCCGCCAGCTCAAGATCATCGGCCAGCACCCCCGCATCGTAAGAAGTAATTTCGTAATCTTGAACAAAGCGGGCCCGTTTCCTCTTCGGCAACTCCGGCAAACGAGCACGCACATCCGCCAGTAATACTTCCGTTTTCACCGGCACCAGATCTGGATCGGGAAAATAACGATAATCATGCGCACTTTCCTTTGTCCGCATGAGAAATGTCTCACCGGCATTGTCATCCCACCCGCGTGTTTCCTGTTCCAATTTTTCGCCAGCTTCGAGAGCGGCAATTTGCCGTTCGATTTCAAATGCCAGCGCGCGGCGGACCCCGCTGATCGAATTCATGTTTTTGATTTCGATCTTGGCCCCCAGCTCCCCCTGCGTCTCCGGCCGCACCGACACGTTGCAATCACAGCGCAACTGCCCCTTTTCCATGTCGGCATCGCTGATCCCTCCATAAATCAGGATTTGCTTGAGCGAGGTCAGAAAAGCGAACGCTTCTTCGGGCGACGCAATCTCCGGTTGGGTGACGATTTCCATCAATGGCGTGCCGGCGCGATTGAAATCGATTCCACTAGTCGTTTCGAAATGGAAACTTTTGGCCACGTCTTCTTCGAGATGAATGCGAACCAGATGCACTTCCTTGTCCGGGACGGCGATGTTTTTCTGCGTATCTTTCGGATAGGCCAGATCATGCAGAGGCACGCGCCCGTTGCTACACAACGGCATGTCGTACTGCGAAATCTGGTAGTTCTTCGGCATGTCGGGATAGAAATAATTTTTGCGATCGAATTTCGAGATATCGGCAATATCGCAATCGAGCATAAGTCCCGTTAGGACCGTGAGGCGCAATGCCTCCTCATTCATCACCGGCAGGGCGCCGGGGAGCCCGAGGCAGGTTGGACAGGTATGTGAATTTGGTTCCGCCCCGAATTCAACCGGGCAGGCGCAAAACATTTTCGACTGCGTTTTTAATTGCGCATGCACCTCGAGGCCAATGGTGGTGAGATATTTCATCGCTTGCCCGATTCGGG
>Ga0209473_1002507_pt1 | contig 10076 bp, 7 predicted proteins | sample GraSoiAngelo_133_FD_185890 | JGI IMG/M metagenome (GOLD analysis project Ga0209473, IMG submission 185890) | Grasslands soil microbial communities from the Angelo Coastal Reserve, California, USA - 14_0929_05_20cm (SPAdes) (version 2) | ecosystem: Environmental > Terrestrial > Soil > Grasslands ...
TTAGGGTCGCTTTCTGTTCTGGTTTGCCCCGCAGCAGATTGACCGCCTGTTGCAATTCCAATTTCTCCGTCGGCGTGCCGTTAATTTTCAAAATCTGATCGCCCGCCAGAATGCCCGCCTTCGCCGCCGGGGTGTCTTCCATTGGTGTGACAACGGTGAGGACACCATTTTTGGTCGAGACTTCGATACCCAGTCCGTTGAAGCGGCTGCGGGTATCGTCCTGCATGTCGCGAAAATCGTCCGGTTCCATGAACTGGCTGTGGGGATCGAGCGAGGCGAGCATCCCCTTCATCGCGGCATAGACGAGATCGTGATAACTCGTCTTATCACCATCCACATAATCCTGTCGCAGCAACTGTATCGCTTTGGCGAAGACCGCGATCTGCGCGTAGCCGCTATCCGGATCATTTTCCGCCGCGTGGACGGTGAAGAGCCGCAGCACCAGTAGCCCGTTGATGACCGCGAGGAACCCCACCACAATAAGAACGAATCGACGTTTCATGAAGATCATGATTTTCGCTCAGGGCGAAATTTTTGGCAACGGTCAACCCATTCGTTAACGTCCCGCCTCAGCTGAACGATGAAACGATTTCTCCTCCTCATCCTTTTCGCGGTCGTTCCGGCGCTTAACGCCGCGCAAAACACCGATGCCGATTTCAGCGCGGTGGCGGAAGAGTTCATCAAAGGTTACCTGAACGCGCGCCCGCTTCTTGCAACTCGGCTTGGTTTCCATGAATACGATGGCCGGACGAATGATTTCAGCCGGCTTGCGCTCGATGCCGAATTGCAGCGTCTTCGCCGTTTTGAGGACCGGCTGCGGAAATTCGAGCCCGAGGAACTGAATGCGCGCAATGGAATTGACCTACGCATTTTGCAGGCGGCAATCGCGAACGAGCTCTTCGAATTCCAGGATGTCCACAAGTTCGAGCGCAATCCCATGACCTATGCGCGCTGCGCCGACTTGAACATTTACATCGCACGCAATTTCGCACCGCTGGAAGACCGGGTTCGCAGCCTGCTCCAAATTGAATCCCAAATCCCCAATATTCTTATCGCCGGCAAAACCAATCTGGAGGCGGTTTTGCCCAGGCCGTACGTCGAACTCGCAATCCATATCGCACGCGGTTCCGCCGATTTTTTGCGTAAAGACATGATGAGTGCGGTCGAGACCGTGAAGGATCAGGAGCTGCGCGGGAATTTCATCGATGCCAATCGCAGAGCCGCCACCGCACTTAGCGATTTCGCGAGCTGGCTGGAAAAGGACAAGCTCCCGAAAGCCACGCCAAACTTCGCCTTGGGCGAGGCCAAGTATCAACGGTGGCTAACAGAAACTGAGCTGGTCGATTTGCCGCCGGCCAAGATTCTCGAGATCGGACTGGCGAAGTTAAAAGATGAGCAACAAACATTCGCCGATGCCGCCAAAATCATCGATCCGAATAAATCGCCCGCGGAAGTATTCAAGGAAATCCAGAAAGATCATCCCGGCGCCGACCAATTGATTCCCGATATTACGAAGAATTTGGATCATATCCGCAGTTACGTTACCGAGCACAAGATTGTGGGCATTCCGCCGAATGCGAAAGCGCAGGTAAGAGAAACGCCGCAATATGACCGGGCGACGTCGTTTGCCTCGATGGACACACCGGGGCCGTTCGAAAAAAAAGCGACCGAAGCATTCTATTACGTCACACCAGTGGATCCGAACTGGACTGAGCAGCAAAAAGAAGAATGGCTTACCTCATTTAACTACTACACTGCGGATGTGACCTCGATTCACGAGGCCTACCCAGGTCATTATGTGCAATTTCTGCGCTTGAACGCCTCCAGCGCGAATAAGATTGAGAAGATTTTTGGCAGCTACGCCTTCATTGAGGGCTGGGCGCATTATTGCGAGCAAATGATGCTGGACCAGGGGTTCGGCGGCCCCAAAAAGCCGCCGGGGACTGCTGAAGAACAAGAAAGGACGGCCAAATATCGAATGGCACAGGCTTCGGAAGCGTTGCTCCGGCTTTGCCGGCTTTGCGTTTCGGTGAAAATGCACACCCAGGGCATGTCGGTCGACGAGGCAACCAAGTTCTTTCGAGAAAATTGTTACTACGAAGATAAACCGGCGCGCAGTGAAGCGATGCGCGGCACCTTCGATTACGGCCATTTGAACTACAGTCTCGGCAAAATGGAGATTTTGAAATTGCGCGACGATTACAAGGCGCAGCAGGATGCCGAGTTTTCGTTAGAACAATTTCACAATCAGCTGCTCGATCACGGCATGCCGCCGATTCGTTTATTGCGCGAGATTTTGCTCAAGGACAAGGCGAAGTGGGATGACGTGCTGTGAAATTGGAGTGATGGAGTAAGGGAGTAGCGGAGTAATGGAAAACCGTTTTGCCGCGGTAGCTGTCACTCCATTTCTTCCTCTTCCCCCTGCAGTAACTCCGGCAGCAAGGGCTGCGGGTTGCTCGGCAGCTCTTCCACATCGCGCAGCTTTTTCGTGATCGCGCGGGAGCGCACCGCCACTTTGTCCATGTCGCTGGCGGCTTGGTCGAGCTTGTCTTTCACCTTCGAAAGTGAATCACCGAACTTGGCAAACTCAGTCTTAACTCCAGCTAACAAGTTCCAGACCTCACTCGAGCGCTTCTGGATCGCGAGAGTTCGAAATCCCATTTGCAGGCTGTTGAGCAGCGCTGCCAGCGTGGTCGGCCCGGCGAAGACTACCCGGCAATCGCGCTGAATCTGCTCGACCAGACCGACTCGACGAATCGCTTCTGCATATAATCCCTCGGTCGGCAGAAACATCAGCGCGAAATCGGTCGTCTTTGGCGGATTAATATATTTGGCGCAAATATCTTTCGCCGATTTTCTCAGCTGGGTTTCCAAATCTTTCATCGCGCTGTCGGTTAGCACTGAGTCGCCACTTTCCTGCGCTTTAATTAGGCGTTGGTAGTCTTCCAGCGGAAATTTGGCGTCGATCGGCAGCCACACTGCGGCACCATTTCCTTCGCCCGGCAGTTTGATCGCATAATCTACGCGCTCGCCGCTTTCATCCCGTGTTTGGACATTGCGATCGAATTGTTCTGAAGTGAGCAACTGTTCAAGCAGCGCTCCCAGTTGCACTTCGCCCCAACCGCCGCGCGTTTTCACATTGGTCAGCACCCGCTGCAACCCACCGACATCGCTTGCCAGTTGCTGCATCGCCCCCAGGCCCTGATGCACCTTTTCCAATCGCTCGCTCACCAGTTTAAACGATTCGCCCAGGCGTTTTTCAAGTGTTCCCTGCAATTTTTCGTCAACTGTGGCGCGCATTCTTTCGATTTGCTGCGCATTATCCTTTTGCAATTCCTGCAAACGCAGATCGACGATCCCGCGCACGCTTTCCAACGAGGTGGTCAATTCTTCGCGTTGCGATTTGGCGGCGTTGGCATTTTCCTCGCGGTTCCGCGCCAATTCGTCGCGAAATACCTTTTCTTCTCGTTCCTGAGCGCGCTCAAGCAACTCGATTTTACCTAGAATGAGGGGACCAAATTTCGAATCACGGCGCGTCAGAAAAAGAACAAACGCAGCTAGCAATACGCCGCCAGCAACGCCGATGAGGCAATAGAGCAGGGGATTCATACTCCTGTCATATCGAGCGCAGTCGAGAATCCCTCCCTTTATCCGACATAATATTTAGAGATTCCTCGACTTCGCTCGGAATAACAAGGGCGTGAGCATGACGAGCAGGTCGGAATGACAATTACCTCCGTCATCCTGAGCGCAAGCGAGGGACCTCGCAAAGCTGATGACGCACAAGTTATCCCTCGATTACGTAATCACCTTCGTGAGGTCCTTCCGCGTCTGCGCGCCTCGGGATGACAGCCCGTGTTATCAAAATCGTAATTTCACTCCCCCGTAGGCCGCGCGGCCGAGCGCTGGAAAGCCGAACACCTCCGCATAATGCTCATTCGTCAGATTGTCGATGCGACCGAAAACGGACAGATGCGGGCTGATTTCGTATTCCGTCGCAAAATTCACAAAGCTGTAATCTTCGATATCGAAGTTCGGTCCGCCGAAATTCAGTTCTTCACGCGCATTCACCCATTTTGCCGAAAGCGTGGTACGCAATTTCTTGCACCACAGGTATGAGGCCGAGACATACGCTTCATGGCGCGGCCGGCGCGGCAAGCGGGCGCCTGGCAATTGTGAAATGTCAGCTGACCCAATTTTCTCCGCGTCCAAATAAGTATAGGTCGCGACTAGGTCGAGTTCATCCAACGGCCGCGCTCGAAGCTCGCATTCGATACCTTGCGTTCGCGCCTTCCCCAGGTTGAGCGTATCAAAAAGTCCATTGAATCCGATGACGTTCGACAAATCGTTGTGGAAATAAGTTGCACCGAGAATAACGCGTTTGTTCCAAAGTCGTTGCTCGATTCCCGCGTCCCAGCCCAAATCGCGTTCGGGCTCGAGTCCGAAATTCATTCCGAAAATCTTGTCCTGGCTGCTGGGTGGCGAAAATCCGGTCGCCACGCTGGCGTGCAGGGTAGTATCGGTTTGGCGGATGAGATAGCTGGCGGCTTCCCGCCAGGTCCAAACGTCGCCGAATTGATTGAAGTGATCGAATCGGCCACCACTAACGAAAATTAAATTTTCGCATAGCGTCAGTGTCAGTTGTGCAAAGACGCCGGTCTCCTCCGTGTGATCGCTGACAAAGCGTGGCTGTGGTCCAAAGTCTTGTGAGATGAACGGACGTTCCTGTCCGGCATTGAGACGACTGTAAAAGAAGCCGCTGGTGATGGTGAGCCATGAAGTCGGGCGTAAATCGTTTTGATAATCAACCTGTGTTCGCTCGAACAACGCTCGCGTTGGCCCTACAAATCCATCCTGGTTCGGGTCGTTCAGTTGCCGCTCGTGGTCGTAGCTGACGATGAGGTGGTGATCCCACCATTCGACTGGCTGCCAATCGATATGCGGTCCGATCAACCAGCGTTCAGTCAGAAAATTATCGAGCGGTTTTGGATCAAAAATCGTGTTCGGATTTCCGGTGTCAGCCAGCGAGTAGGTGATCAAACTGCCAATCCGCAGCGTCGGATCCGGTGACCAGCCGATATCCGCGGTCGCATTGGTCAATCGATATTGATTATTCGGGCGCGCGTTGTCGGTGTCGAGCCGGCTGAGCCCGAGCGAATAATCCAATTGATTGATCTTCCCTTCGCTCTCGAAGACTTCGCGAAAGGTGCCGTACGATCCGCCTTCAGCGCTGAATATAAACGTCGGATCGCCCTCGCCGCGCTTGGTGAAAATTTGAATCGCTCCTGCGAGCGCGCGCGGGCCGTAAAGTGTGCTCTGTGGTCCACGCACCACTTCAATGTGATCGAGGTCGTCGATGGTGAGATCGGCAAAATTAAATGCGCCTTGTAAACCCTGGTTGACTGGAATCCCGTCGAGCAAAACCTGGGTATGCTCGCTGCGCAAGCCGCGCATGAAAACGGAAGTGAGTTGGCCAGCCGTCCCGCTTTGCACAACGGAAAGGCCGGGGACTTCACGCAACGCATCGGCGACGCGCTCGATTTGTTTTTCTTCGAAGTCTTGCGAAGTGACGACACTAATGCTGGCGGGCGATTGATCGAGCGGAATGTCCGTTCGAGTTCCAGTGATGACGATTGGCTCTGATTCCGGCGCAGGTGTCGGCGATGACTCCTGGCCATCGCAAATCGATGTGGCGAGAAACGAGACCAAAAAAAATAGCGAACGGCTTTTTTGCACTTCAAATCCTCCTGTTTCGAGAGGAGAACTCGCGGCAGAGCCGTTCGCTCCACTCTCATTCTTCTTTTTTGCGAAGAAGTTTTTTCGCGGTCCGAGCCGGACGGGCGGATTCCGAATCGGGTTACAGCGAATGCGGACCCCAAAAAGTAAGATCTGGGTTCAGCGTCACGCTGGCGAATGAGGCGGACCGGTTCGAATATTCTGGCTCCTGGCTTGCGGTCCGAGTGTTTTTCGGACTCACCTTTTTCCCGCCTTCACCGCTGTTCGGAACACGGGCATTCTGCCTGTGCGCCAAGCGGACATTATGTCCACTTTCTTGCTTCAGCGGAGTTGAAACTCCGCTGGGCGCACAGACTACAAGTCTGTGTTCCATCGCCAAACGATTGGCTTGTGGGAAATCGTATCCAGTTACAGCAGCGCAACTGCTCCGGCTTCACACCGGATTTCTCGCGCCGATCCACTGTTTTAAACTCGCAAAGAACTAAGCGAGCAATAGCGGCTTGCGCTTCCCCGTTCAAGATTTATTTAGTCAGGCGCGTTTTCCGCGCGCATTTCTCCAGTGCCAGCAATTGATGCAAAATCGAACCTGCTCGTGACCGGCGCCGCCGGCTTCATCGGATCTAATCTCATTCTGGAATTACAGGAGCGGTTTCCAAACTCGCGATTAAGCGCGATCGACGATTTTCGCTCTGGCGATTTTAAGAATCTCGGCGGCTATGGCGGCGATTTTGTTGCGGCCGATCTGGCGAAGCTGAATTGGCGGGAACAATTTGGCGACGAAAAGTTCGACGCAATTTTTCATCTTGCTTCCATCACTGACACGACCAATCACGATCAGTTTGAGCAGACGCACGACAACGTGGAGAGCTTTCGGCGATTGCTGGAATTTGCGCGGCCGAACCAAACGCGGGTGATTTTCGCGTCCTCGGCTTCGATTTACGGCGCCACCAAGGAGGCGAGCGCGGAATCAACCGTGGCTGCTCCGGCAAACATTTATGCCTTTTCCAAAGCGATCATGGATAATCTCGCCACGCGGTTCGCGCGCGAGAATACGGATTGGATCATTGTAGGCCTGCGTTACTTCAATGTTTATGGCCCACGCGAAGCGCACAAAGGCGTGCCCGCAAGCATGATTTATCATTTGTCGCAGCAAATGCGCGCCGGCCAGCGCCCGCGCATTTTCAAACACGGCGAACAGCGCCGCGACTTCGTTTATGTGAAGGATGTGGTGGATGGAACAATTCGCGCGCTCGATGCCAGCGCGAGCGGAATTTACAATCTCGGCAGCGGTCAGGCTCGATCTTTTAATGAGCTCATCTTTATTTTGAATCGCACTTTGCAGACCAATCTTCAGCCCGATTACTTCGATAATCCCCACGCCCATTACCAGAATTTCACTCAGGCGGATTTGACCAAGGCGCGCAGCGCGCTCGGTTACACCCCGCAATTTCCACTTGAAGCGGGGGTAGCCGATTATATGAAATGGCTGTATCCACAGTAGTCATCCGAGCGAAGGCGAGGGATCCCGAAGCGTTATCTTGAAGCTGATTTCCACGGGATTTCTCGACTCGGCGCTCCGCTTGGAATGACGGAATGGAAAATATGAATCCAAAAAAATCCGAACTGCTGGTCGATGTGGTCGAGCACATCGATATCAAGAAACATAATGTTGTGCCCTTGCTGGAAGCGATGTCGAAGATGGCCTTCTCGGCGCGCGATCTGGCGCGGGCGGCGGACATTTACGAGGCGATGCTGCGGGAAAATGACTGCGCCATCATTTTGTGCCTGGCCGGCTCGCTCATTTCTGCCGGCTTAAAAAACGTCATTGTCGATCTGGTGCGCAATAACATGGTGGATGCGATCGTTTCCACCGGAGCCATCATCGTCGATCAGGATTTCTTCGAAGCTCTCGGGTTCAAGCATTACAAGGGCGACATTTTTATGAACGACGACGTTCTGCGCCGCCTCGCCATCGATCGCATCTACGACACCTATATTGATGAAGATCAGCTGCGGGTTTGCGACGCCACTTGCGGCGAAATTGCAGACTCGCTCGAGCCGCGGCCGTATTCTTCGCGGGAGTTTATTCGCGAGATGGGCCGTTATCTAACGAGAAATGGAAAAAACCGCGAGTCGGTCGTGCTGGCTGCGTTCGAGAAAGACGTACCGATCTTTTGCCCGGCTTTCAGCGATTGCAGCGCCGGCTTCGGTTTGATTCATCATCAGTACGAAAATCCGGACAAGCATCTCAGTATCGATTCGGCCAAGGATTTTCTTGAGCTGACAAAAATTAAAATCGCCTCCAAACAGAGCGGATTGTTCATGATCGGCGGAGGCGTCCCGAAAAATTTCGCGCAGGACACGGTAGTGGCCGGCGATTATCTCGGTTTCGACGTCGGGATGCACAAATACGCTGTGCAAATCACGGTGGCGGACGTGCGTGACGGCGCCCTCAGCGGTTCCACGCTGAAGGAGGCGAACTCGTGGGGCAAAGTCGATCAGGGCGCCGAGCAAATGGTTTACGCGGAAGCGACGATCGCGCTGCCGCTGATTGCCGGTTACGCCTACCACAAAGGATCGTGGAAGAATCGCAAAGCTCGCAATTATGCGAAGTTGCTCGATGAACCAGCAACGAAGACGGGGCCGGCGGAAAAACGCGAGTTAGCGGGTGCGCGATAATTTGTCGGTCATCCCGAGCGGAGTCGAGGGATTCCGCCATGAAAGCTTAACGGTAGCGCCACGGGATCCCTCGACTGTCGCTCGGGATGACGGTTAGGACTTGGCCAGTCTTCGAAGCGCTTCCTCAGACATCTGGAATTCGTGCCAGTCGGGATCGATTTTCGCACCGAGTCGTTCGTAAAACTCGATACCGCGCTCATTCCATTTGGCGACCCACCACTTGATCATTCCGCAGCCGGCGCGCTCGGCTTCTTGGGCGACGGCTTTCATTAAGAGTTTTCCCACGCCCTTGTTGCGATGGCCGTCGGCAACGTAGAACTCTTTCACCACCATGTTCGGTTTTGCGCGATAGGTGAATGCGACGAAGTAATAAACAAGCAGCCCAGTCAAAATTCCGCTTTCTTCCGCAACCAGACAATAAAAATCTGGCGGCGATCGCCGGAATCCCTGTTTTCGTAGAATGTCCTCGCTAATTGCAAAGGCGTCCGCGTAATCTTCGAACTCTGCCAGTTCGCGCATCAACGGCAGGAGTTGCGGAACATCCGATTCGATTGCTTTTCGTATTTTCAATGGTGCCATCCCGAGCGCAGTCGCGGGAACCCCGATGAAGTTAGCTTTCAGCTTCGCTGCGGGATCCCTCGACTGCGCTCGGGATGACAGCCGTTGATTGTTAGCCTTCCCAAAAAAATTTGGTCGGGCGGCTGATTTCTCGCGGCAGGCTTTTGTGCACCGGACAATTAAGCGCGGTTTGTTCCAACACGGCGCGGTGCGGTGAATCTGGCGGAAGTGGAATGTGAACTTCTGACGGCAACGCGACGATCCGCCGCGGTGCGTCCTTCGACATTTCTTTCTGCACCGAGACGGTCATGCCGCGGAGATCGACGCCGAGTTCTTCCGCCTTTATTCCCATAGTCGTGCTAATGCACGTGCCGAGAGCAGTCGCGACCAGGTCGGTGGGTGAGAACGCTTCCCCTTTACCTTTGTTGTCCGCCGGCGCATCCGTCGCGATCTTCGATTGTGACGGCCCGTGGGTGGCATCGCAGTGAAGATTGCCGGTATAATTAACGGAGACTTTGACCATGATGGATTATGCGACGTGGTAGCGCATTTGTCATCCGAGCGCCGAGGGATTGCATGGAACGATGTGAAAAGTTCGTGATTCGTTAAAGAGGTTACACTGGGAAACGCGTGGATTGAATTCCGGGTAGCACACGCGTCTCGCGTGCTGGTTTCGGCGTCTCGCCGAAACGATCTTTAAAAGTCCGCGAAACCGAGACGGTTTCGCCAGCACGCGAGACGCGTGCGCTACCCGGCAGCCTGCGCTCCCCGGAACAGCTTGAGTGCACCGGACCAATCTGATAAGCGCGAGCATGAATTTTAAGCGTTTCTTCTCTCTTATCGGGATCGCCTCGGTATTCTCGGCGGCTTCGGCGATCGGTGCTAATCAAATCATCGCACTGAAGGCAGCGCGATTGTTCGATGGAAAATCTCGCGCGCTGCTTCAGAACGGAGTGGTGCTTGTGCAGGGCGACAAGATTGTCGATGCAGGCGCGAATGTCGCGGTGCCGCCGGATGCGCAAGTAATCGATCTCGGCGACGCGACGTTATCGCCTGGGTTCATGGATGCGCATACGCATATCACGCTCGATTATACGAACTAT
>Ga0209473_1002510_pt1 | contig 10071 bp, 20 predicted proteins | sample GraSoiAngelo_133_FD_185890 | JGI IMG/M metagenome (GOLD analysis project Ga0209473, IMG submission 185890) | Grasslands soil microbial communities from the Angelo Coastal Reserve, California, USA - 14_0929_05_20cm (SPAdes) (version 2) | ecosystem: Environmental > Terrestrial > Soil > Grasslands ...
CCGGTCAATTAACCGGCCCTTCGTCACCCTACGCGACGCGGCGCTTTACATCACAAAATTGCCGAAAGCGGAGCACGATGCCGCTGAATGGCAAGCCGCGATGGAAGCATTGCTCTGGTGGTCGAACATAACGGGCCAACCATGTTTGCGCGTATCGGAATGATGCGAGCGCTTAATCGGCACGTTGAGCGTGTGTTCATCCGAACCACCAAAATCATAATTGGCGACGGCGGCGGTCGTAACATTGTTGGTCACGCGTGCCGACAAATCAGAACAAGCACGATCAGCGCAACAACAATCACGATGACGGCGAGTGCTCGAAAAGCAAAGCGGTCCCGCCAACGGAGCGGTCTCCTATCGCGCCAGCGAACCGGTGTAATGTAGCGGGCGTCCATCTTAGTTTCCTTCAAGCGCGCGTTCGACGCCGAACAGGTGTCACGCGTGCTTTTTTTCGAACGATGTGCCGAAAATAGTTTCGCGCGACCGCATCCACTACCGTCGAGACAAGTTCACCAGGTCCTGATGCGTCACGGCGCTTTGCTTCGCGGAGATATTCGGCAACTTCTTCCTCCAATTTCAGTAAGCTCGCATCATCACAAATTGGCGTTGCCAATTGAAGCCGTTTGCGCGCGCGCGCAAATTCTCTTTCTGAGGGCATGGCAAGCTCCCTAGACTTGTTTCTTTGATCTTAGAGGTCGTGGAGCGACCAGTTTTCCCAAGCCCGATCAATAACGGTCGGTTTTTTCGGGATGCCGGTTGAAGCCCGGCTCGGTAGATCGTTTGGATAACCGACTGCGATGTGTCGGGTTCCCGACATAAAGCGGAAACTGATTGTTCCTGTTACGGAACCACTGATTTCCGATCGGCGTTTTATTCTTCGTCACACGGGAGCAACGTAAATGTCCCGCCGACCGCCCTCAACCTATCTCACCGCTGATGAACTAAAACAGACAGCGGCAATCAAGTTCAATGGAGGCGTGCCGCAGCCAGAACTGGAAAAGAGTTTGAGGTCAAACCATCCTCAGAACTTCGACGAAATGAAAGGCTATCTTGCGTCGAAGGAACTAGAACCGCCGAAATAGGCGGCCCCCATTGCCTATTTGAAATTGGAACGTCGCATGAGGTCGCGTTACGGCAAATGGTCCGAAGAAGAGTTGAAACAACTCGCTGCAATTGTTGCGGCTGGCTACACGCCGTTTCGCGCAGCGGCTAAATTCAAACGCAGCATAGAAAGTTGCCGAAGTCAGGCACGAAAAATGGGCGTGCCGTTTGAGAATTTACAGACCAAGCGCAGAAATATTCTGGCAAAATGCGCGGCCGCTGAGAAAGCATTGGCTCGCTAGCAAACGGTCACCCGCCCCTTGCCAGAGCATTCCTTGCAAGGCGGCGGGTAGATTTTGCGCCCCGGCTGAACCGGTTGAGGTACTTTGGAAAATCCGGTGCCTCCACAAGCGGGGCATTTGATTTCAGTCGCCACATCTTTTCGTTTAGGTCTTTTCATAAAAAATTATTTTCTGAAATATGGGAAGGATACCCTCAAAACAAATTCGGCGGCACCCGCTCGATTTGCGCCATGTCGTTATGCTGAATTGAAGTCGTTTGGCCGTCATCCCAATCAATGGTAACACCATTCCAAGTCGTTTCGACAACCGTACCAAGGTCGGTCAGGCTTGAGTGCCAGCTAACCCGGTCGCCGACTCTGAGCAGTCTAGATTGCTCGCCGGTCATTGCTACGCGTCGTTAGTATGGGCAGTAAAAGTAATTCGAGTAATACGACGGCGTTCTCAAAGATCGCACATACAGTTTGCGTGGGTAGTGGGGCACGACCGTTCCACACTGACCGGGAATTCCGATAAACGAGGTGTCATCGTACACGCGACAGTGGGTTGGATAAATGGTACTGGCAGGAGCGGGCACCTGAAAGAAAACCAGCGTCGTAGCGATCACGAGTGCAAAGGATATTTTCATTGAAAATCCTTTCGTACACGTCTGTGATCCTAGCAGAATTTTGAGATAGAGTCTGGGTTGGTCAGCGCCGTTACTTTCCGCACTCCAGCCAACGCCCTGGCCGCTCTTGGCCGGGAATCAATAGCCGCCGACTTCGTCATCCGGCTTATATTTATCGGTGCCGTTATTTTTGAGTAGCTCGATCCAATCCAGCAATGCTTGAGACAGCGGCGTCACGTTTTTCGCCACGGGGCCCGGCTCATTCTCGAAATGGTCGTCTGGTATCGGTCCCAGTAGATTACGTGCCATGTGTTCCTTTCTGGTTTTCTAGGCGACAAGATTGCCTGCAACAAGCGACGATGATCGCGTTGCCGAAGCTGACGGTGGGTGTGGGTGTGGGGTTTTCGAAACGGACGGTGAAGTGGAAATGCTTTCACCGGATACAGGCTTGGCTCAGTACCAAGCCCCGAAACTAACATAAGCATTTAAGCGACTACTACAAGACAAGCCGTGAACAGCAACCAAGCCGTCAGCAATTTTGCTGGCGGTTTTTACATTGGGGACTGAAATGAATTTGCCAAAGGCCGCTAATGACAACCATAAGCCGATTAGGCTGCTTCGATATTGCGAGTTAAGCGAAACTCGCGGCATTGGATATACCCGCCGTCACCTGTACACGCTGGAAAGCGAGAACAAGTTTCCCAGACGGGTAGCGCTAGGTGAGAATCGCGTCGGCTGGATCGAGTCAGAAATCGACGATTGGATCAGAGAGAGGGCAGCCTGCCGGGCGGCCTAACGGGGCGGCAATTGGTGCTTCCCATAGGCTTCCCAATCCGGGTGGCACCGGAACCATCTGGGAAGCAAAATCAAATAAGTACTTGATTTTATTGGTGGGGGAGGAAGGACTCGAACCTTCGAAGCCATGAGGCGGCTGATTTACAGTCAGCTCCCTTTGCCACTCGGGACACTCCCCCAGGGCTCAACGGCATTGGAATCCACCATCGCCGGCGGCGACGACGGATCAGCCATTGAGACGTGAAGACCGCGGGACCCGGTCACGCCGGCTCGCAGTCGGGCGCGTTTATGGGCGATGCGGCGGGGCAAAGTCAACCAACGCGATCCGCCGGTTGGCAGGCGTTTGCCGCCCAAATTGCCATAATCCGGAACCCGTGACACAAGCTGACCTCATGAGCGATCGCGACCGAAAACCGCAATTCCGCCGTGGCGGCAAGCCGTTCGACAAGGGCGCTTCCGGCCGCCGTCCGGCTTGGCGCGACCGCGAGGCACGGGCGGACGCGCCAGTCGTTCTCTATGGCTGGCACACGGTGACGATGGCGCTTGCCAATCCGCAGCGGCGGATCCGCAAGCTTCTCCTCACCGAGAACGCCGAACGGCGCCTTGCCGAGGTGAATATCGATACCCGCATCGCTCCCGAAATCGTGCGGCCGGGCCAGATCGACCAGCAACTCGGCCCGGACGCCGTGCATCAGGGCCTGCTCGCGGAGGCCGATCCCCTGCCCTCGCAGGATATCGAAACGCTCGCGCCGGAAGGCATGGTGCTGGTGCTCGACCAGATCACCGATCCGCACAATGTTGGCGCGATCATGCGCTCGGCCGCGGCCTTTGCGGTCAGGGCCATCGTCACCACGGCGCGCCACAGCCCGGAAGCGACCGGGGTGCTGGCGAAGGCAGCCTCCGGCGCGCTCGAGCTGGTGCCGCTGGTGAGCGTGCAGAATCTCGCCCGCGCGCTGACGGCGCTCAACGAGCGCGGCTTCATGACGGTCGGGCTCGACAGCCAGGGCAGCGAAGATCTTGGCGCGGTCGCGTTGCGCCAGCCGCTCGCGCTGGTTCTGGGCGCCGAAGGCAAGGGCCTGCGCCAATTGACGCGCGAGACGTGCAGCGTGGTGGCGCGGCTCGACATGCCCGGCGAGATCAAAAGCCTCAACGTCTCGAACGCCGTCGTGCTCGCGCTTTACGTCGGCGCCACCAGGCTCGGCCTGATGGGCTGATTCAAAACGACAACGCCCGCTCGCGTGCAAGCGAGCGGGCGTTGCATATTTAGCCGATCACGCGATCAGTAATAACGGCGCAGCACCGGGTAGCCGTAGTGATAGCTGTGATGGCGGAAGTGGTGATGCCGGCGATAGCCGTAGACGGCCGGACCTTGGGGCACCGCGCTTTCCTGATAGGTCGGATACGGCGCGAACATGCCGGGACCGGAATAGGTCGGGCCCTGATTGACGTAGTAATATTGCGTGGTCGGCTCGGCCAGCCGCTCATAGACCCAGCCACCGCAGCCGGTGTAGCAGCCGATGCCGACAACGGTCGGCACATAGGCCGGTGCGCACCAGGTGAAGCCGCAAGCAAAAGCCGGTGCCGCACCCGCGGTCATCACGGCAAGTGCCGCGACCAATCCTGAAATCGTCTGACGCATTACTCTCTCCTGTAGGCCTTGTGCTTGTCGGCGCAAATTAGTTCGGAAGCTTCCTGGGCGCGCGGGGACGGAAATCGTGCGGTGGGCCGTAGAAATTCTGCGGCACACCGTCGCCTTGCGGCGCGTAGATGATGGGCGGCGGATTCAAGGGGACGTCGGGCTGCGCCGGCTGTTGTGCCGATTGCGCGGACCAGGATTGAAAATAGGTCTCCGCGGGCTGCGGCAGCTTGCGGTTCGCCGGCGGCTCGATTTCGAGACGGCCGTAGCCGGGCGCATGCCCGGAGCTCGGATAATAATGTCCGACATTGGGCGCGTAGTCGACGTAACGGCCGCCGTAAATGGTTGGCTGAAAATGGATGCCCTTGCCAAGGCCGAAAGTACCTTCGACGACCGCATAGGACACGTCGATGCCGTTAATGATGACGGGAACGCCGGGACGCCCGGGAATGACCAGATCGAAACCCTCGCTGGCCAGAGCCGGCGACGTCATTGCGATCAAAAGAGCCAGCGCTGCGCGCAGCTGCATGGGTTGGGTCCCGGTTTACGCTTGCGAATCTATCCGATGGCGTAACGCCAAAGGTTAAGACTGCCCTCCAAACTGCCGGTAAGCCTAACGCGCAAGGGGTGGCCGTCCGTCAAATGCCCGATATCGCGATATCTAATCGTTAACGCCGCACTCAGACCGACGTGGTTTCGACGATGGTCACGATACCGATCGCGATGGTAACGACGCCGACGGCGCCCTGCAGACCGCGATTGGCGGATGTCAGCCAGCGCGCGGAGACGGCGAGCGGCACCGCGATCACGCTCGACAGCACGCCCATCCCGATCATCGAGCCGATGCCGAACAGCGCGACATAGCCGAGCCCGATGGCCGGACTTGTCGCCTGCGATACCGCGAGCACCAACAGCGCCGCGGAGCCGGCCGTGCCGTGCATCAGTCCCACCATTAGCGTGCGCCAGCGAAAACCGTGGATATGCTCGTGCGACGCACGGGCGTGCGGAACAGTCTGGTTGGCATGGCCGTGCGCGTGGACGTGAACGGTGCCGTCACTATGGCTGTGGCGGTGAAAGTGCACGCGGTCGCGGCCAAGCCGCCACAGCACATGGACGCCGAGACCGACCAGCATGATGCCGACGGCGGTTTCCAGCGGCCGCGACCAGGTCTCGGGGATCGCCCGTCCGAGCAGGATCGCCGCGCCGGCAAAGGCGAACAGCGTCAAGGTGTGGCCGAGGCCCCAGGTCAGGCCGTGCTTGAGGATATCGCCGATGTCGGTGCGGCGTGCGGCGATACTCGATACCGCCGCGATGTGGTCGGCCTCGAGAGCATGCTGCATCCCGAGCAAAAACCCTAATCCCAGAGTTGCGAACATCGCCGGCCTTGCGCGCTTGAAGATGTTGGAACTTCACATCGGTTTGAAGTTCGCGCAACCGGATTCGGAACCTCACCTCTGTTTGACATCGTGACCGCAAATTGCGGAACGTCCGCAACGCGCTCGCGGTTGGCCTTTGACCCAAGCAACGGAGAGACCAATGACGAGATTCAAGGTTCTTGGCGCTGTAGCGGTTGTCGCCTCCGCGCTGGCGAGCCCCGCAATGGCCCAGCAGGTCGTCTACAACCCCGGCTATTGCGCGCAGTTTTATCCGAACGCCAACTGCCAGAACAAAGGACCCGGCAGTCCTTATACCGGCGATTATCAGCGACAGCTCACCTACCACGGTGGCGTCAAGTCGCGCGACGCCAATGCCGATTGGAACTACGGCTGGAACGATGGGCGCTATCGTTCAGGCTTCTGGCCCGGCGACGTCGCAGCCGGCGTGGTAGGCGGCGCGGTTGGCACCGCAGGCGCCATTGCGACCGCCCCGTTCCGCGGCGATTCCTATGCCTACTACGACAACAGCGACCGCGGCCGGTACGGTCAGAGATATGCCGAACGCAACGGCTTGGTCTGTACACCGGGCACATGGTTCAGGGGCGACGATGGCCGCCGGCACCGCTGCCGGTAAGGTTTACGCCCAGCGGGAGCGAAAAAAGGCGGTCGAACGGCCGCCTTTTTCGTGCTCTGTGGCGGACGAAAGCGGTCGCTGGGGTTCTGGCCCTTTGCGGAGGAGTCTGGTATTCGAGCGGCCGACGATCGGTCCTGGCCTGTTTAAGTCGGCAGTCCGATCGCGCTTTCAGTGCGCCGGTTTAGCTCAGCGGTAGAGCAGCGGTTTTGTAAACCGAAGGTCGGGAGTTCAATCCTCTCAACCGGCACCATGAAATCAAATAGTTAGCTAACATCCTCCACTGACTTGTCCCCAAGCTGTGCACAGCTTCTGCGCCGGTCGATGCGCTCAACGGGGATACCGGAGAGCCGTTGGCGAGGCGGTTCTTTCATTCAATATCTTGGTTTCGTTGTGGGGACTTACAGCGAATTGGAACTATGGCGATCGGTTCCGGTTGTCGGACCGGCTTTGGCTTGGCCGATCGATGTTTGAGAACCTCACTTGGCGCAATGTCGTCGTCTTGATCACCGCCCTCACGATAGCGGGCTGCCTTATTGCATCGGGTATCATCATCGCAACCGACCCTGCCGTCCGGCACAAGGCCGCAGCCACTCAGAAAATTCACCCGTTCAAGGTCGAACGCGCCGCGCGAATTGATTGGTAGAATTGGCAAAACGGTTCGACAGGAAATGACCACCCGTTTTAGGCATCCAGGCTTTGCACCATGACCGATGAACAGCTTGCAGCCATGCACAGGTTACTTGCCGAGTACCATCGCAGGCTCGCCAGGCAAGCGTTACTCGATATCGTCCAGCAGTATCACTCCGATCTTGCCCAGCGGCTTTCCGACGAGGCCGTGCTCATACCAAGGCGGACGGCGGTCGTGGAGCGCCTTCACGAACGCGAACAACAAAGAACGCACGATAGCGAGTGAACCGCCTCATCATCGTGGGCACGCCGCTGATCGCGGCGATCTAGCATTTGCTCGTCATCGAGGGCGTGGAAGTTCAACCGCGAGAGGGCTCGACATCCGGAGGCTGCGGACTTCGGTCGCGCGGAGGTACAGCCTCATCAATCCGGGATAGGTAATCAGCCGCTTTCCCGACCAGCGCAGCTGCAAGGTTAGGGTCCGCCGTTTTCCTTGCGACGCCAAGAAGTGTGGCCGCCTGCCGCACAAGATAGCCTCTGCCGACCATGTCTCCTCCGGCTGTCTGACTACAAAAAAATGCATAACTCGGGGATTCGTTCCGGCCAGCACTATTCGGGCGGCTTGAGTTCGCTGGAAAAGAGATAATGATATGAGTCTGCGGCATGACGGAGCCTTTCCTCCTTCTTGAGGGCCTCGGTTCGCTCGGGGCCGGGCGGCATGTTCTTGAGCCTTTGCCTGGCCTGACGGAGTTGCTCCATGACGCGTTCGCCTAGTGACGCGGTTTCCTTTCTGCGCAGCATGGGAAGCTCCATCGATTCCTGCCGCGCGATTCAATCGTCGCGCTTCTCCGCTAGTTCCAATCCGTCCACTGGAATTAGGGCAACCCCACTTGCATGAGATCTGCGGAACAAAGCTACCGTTCCGCTCTTCTAAGCAAATGAAACATCGCGACATCGAATACACCCTCGTTCAAGGCGTCGGACGGCACATCTGGAAATGGTCGGTCGTGCTGGATGGCAGCCCTTCGGCGACAGGTCAGACCATGACGAAGGCTGAGGCAGTGTCGGAAGCGGAGCGCGCCATTGACCGGGCGCTGGCCCTCAAAAAGATAAGACTGGTCTCGCCCAAAGCCGAGGGTTCTGGCAAAGGAACTTCGTGAACACAGCGGCGTTCCGGCTTCAAGGCAACCCTTCGCATAGGGTCAAATTACATGGACAGAAAAGCCGAGGAAGCAACCGAAGGTCAACGCAAAACCGTCGTCATATTGTCGGACCGGTCGCGCGAGATCATCCGCCTGTTTGAAGAACGACAGCGCCAACGCCAACAGGTTGAGCAAGACCCAGGGCTGCATTCGTTTTCGCAACTTCCGAGCAAGAGCTGACGCGCGCGACATGCGCCTCGGTGCATGGCTATTGTGCTATCGCGACGTGCAGTTATCGCTGCCAAATCCGCCGTGTTGTGAGACCGCAAGGGGCCGAAAGGCGCGCCCAAACGTAGAAGCGGCCCCGGTGCTCTGTATGCCAGGGCCGCCAACCTTGGGAGGTTTTCTTCCGGATCCACGGGCATCGGGGGCCTTTGACCGGAAGCCTGACTCTATGCCGCATAGCGGATGTTCGTTCCAACGACCGCCTGTCTTCAGCGCCGATCGATCAGGGCGTAACGCTTACACCATCATTTCTTCTGAGCTGCTGTCATCCTTGAAGATCGTTCGCAGCAACCGCCATAGCTCGCGGTGCCCGGCAGTTTGGCCGCCTTGCTTGAGGTAGTCGGCAATATCCATCGTCGCTGTTTGGATTTCGATCGTCCCATCGACGCTCGCGTCTAAATGGGCCACTTCGCGCTCGACATATAAATTTTTCGCGTCGGTATCGAAAACGAGCGTACAACGATCCGCGTGGGTGATCTCGGGGCCTTTCACCTGACGATACAATTCGCGTCTTAGGAGAGCCATTTTCTGCTCCTGTCAGAAGTGCTGACTTAATCGCCGGGCTCAATCATAGCAGCCCTTGCGATCACGCGGGAGCGTATTGGCTGCAACTAGCGCTCGATCATCCAGCGATATGCTTTGGCGCGGTCCCGGCGGGATTTCGGCACCGCTTCCGGTGATCTCGGTGAAGCGATCGCATCATGCCCAGGCGGACGAAGATCGTCGGCCCGTCAGGCCCGGCTCTGCTGCGATCGTGATTTGAGCGATCCCTCGCAAACACAGCCATGCCAGCGCGGTTCGCGCCCGCGAAGTCAAGCGCTCGTCTTATTCTAATGTTTTGTCTTGTTGGAATAGACCAATGACTGATCTTCAAATTCCTCAACCGGGAGCTTGTTTGCGCCGGTGGCGCTCTGGAGTTCCTGCAGCGATGGCATGCCGACAAGATGATCGGTCGAGCGCGAGTGCGATCGCAGCATGGTGGTCGCGGCAGCGAGCAGGGAAATGGCAGCAAATGCAGATATCGTCAGGAGCTTCATGGGGAACTCTCCGTTCGGTTTGAGACCGTGGAAAAGTTTGCACCCTCTTGGATTAGATCGAGCCGCGCTGCACGACTGTGAGCTGCTTCACACGTCTTTCTTTTTGGCTTCTTATGGTCGGCTCTCGCGAATGAGAAGCAGCCGGTTCCGCTGCTCCGGTGGCTGCACCTCAAGAGCTACCTCTGCGCAATGCAGAGCTTGCCGCCGAATGATCACTCCTTGGAAAAATTCTCTCGCGCCCGCGCGCCGCCCCTTAAAGCCGCACGGCGGAGGTCGCAAAGGCCTGCTCGACAGGTTGTTGAACCCGATTGAGGATGCCGACGGCCAGGGCGGCGACAATCGCCGCCGCGATGCAGGCCAGCAGAAAGGCTTTCATGACGTTCACCTCAACGAGTTGAAATAGGCGATTTGCAAAAGTCCTGCGGCCGGGAATGCACAAGCCCGTCCGCAAGTAGACATGGAATGCCAGCTTCGTGGCCTTATTCTGCTGCAGTTGCCGCCGGCTGCGGGCGCGCGTCGTTGGCGCCGGTCCGCGCATTTTCCTCCTCGAGCCAAAGCCTGTGGTGTTCCTTCGCCCAGTTAATATCGACGG
>Ga0209473_1002517_pt1 | contig 10056 bp, 9 predicted proteins | sample GraSoiAngelo_133_FD_185890 | JGI IMG/M metagenome (GOLD analysis project Ga0209473, IMG submission 185890) | Grasslands soil microbial communities from the Angelo Coastal Reserve, California, USA - 14_0929_05_20cm (SPAdes) (version 2) | ecosystem: Environmental > Terrestrial > Soil > Grasslands ...
CATCCCGGCATCGCAACCCGGCTTGTTCTCGCCGACTGCGGCGCCGCGTTTTCGGAAGCCGGGCGCGAGGCCTTCCGCAACATGGCGGCGGTTTCGAAAACCAGGGGATTGCAAGCTATCACCGATGTCGCCATGCGGCGGCTATTCGCGCTGGAGTTTCAGGCGCACCATCCAGAGCTGATGCGCGATCGCCGCGACGCGTTTCTGCGAACCAATCCCGAGGTGCTTCAGGCGGCCTGCGAAGCGCTCGCCGAGCTAGATCTTCGGCCACAGCTTGAGCAGGTGAGGATTCCGGTTCTAGTATTAGTAGGCGAACACGACGAAGCGACGCCGCCGCCAATGTCGCGCGAATTGGCCGCCGCCCTGCCGAACGCGCGATTGAAAATCATTCCGGGCTGCGCGCACGTGCCCCAGCTTCAGTCTCCGCAGCTTTTTCTGGAGGCGATCGGCGACTTCATTCCGGAATGGTCCGCCGCGAACTAAAGCGTGCCAGGCGCGCCATCTTCTGGTCTGCCGACAATTTGGGCATACAGCACGCATTATCCGTTCGACGACAACTATGCCGCTGCCTAATGTTACGGGAGCGTGGGGGTGTTTTTGCGAATGCGCCAGGTTCTCGACTACTGCAGCGGGGGAGTTCAGCGGGAGGTGTCCGCGGGGACGCTTGTCATTGGCGAGGGCGGCACCAGTGGGTATCTATACGTGCTGATTGAAGGGCGGCTTGAGGTCCTCAAAGGCGAGACCGTTGTTGCGAGCATCGCCGAACCCGGGGCGATCGTCGGAGAGATGTCGGCGCTGCTCGACAAACCCCATACCGCGACGGTTCGCGCGGCCTCCGATTCAACGATTTACGAATTCGCCGATGCCGGATCGTTTCTGCGCGATCAACCGGCGGTGGCGCTCCTCATTGCGCGGCTGCTCGCGCAGCGGCTCAATGTCGCCACCAGCTATCTCGCCGACATTATGCATCAGTATGCCGACCACGGCGATCACCTCGCCATGGTAGGCGAGGTACTGCAGACGATGATCAACTTGCCGCCGATGCAGGTCTCGCCAGGTTCGGATCGGCAATCCGACCCAAGGATGTGAGCCACGCCGGCGGATTGACGACGGGTGCCGCCGGCCGCTGCAACGGCGCGTTGAGATCGATCCACCGCGCATCGCCGGCAGCCAGCCAGAAAGCGGCGCCACTATCGATGTCGAGCACTATATGTACCGGCGGGCGCCCAGGCTGCAGGCCCGCATTGAACACCCAGGTATCGCCGAGCCGGTCGAACCAGGAGCCATCCGGGATAAATGGCGACTGATGCACGTGACCGGAGATCACCATGGATGGCTGATAGGTCTGGATCCATTGCGCAAGTTCGATGTCGCCGAAAAAACGCTTGCCGCCCCAGCTCGTAGGAGAATCGGCGGGCGGCGCGTGATGCACCCAAACCCATCGCTTCAGCCGTCCCTCGGCGGCGTTGCGAAGCTGATCCTCGATCCGCTGCTTCACGAGCGGACCATCCCACCACGGACACACCGTGAATAAAGTGTCAGCTATGGTCAGGCTGTCGCCGTCGCAGGCAATGCCAAGTTCGCCGATCTCGCCGATCCAACGGGCGATCTTCTCTCCTTCGGGACTGCGGTCGTCGAGGTCGTGATTTCCCGAACAGACAATCACCCGGGTAATGGCGGACAGAAGCGACAGATACTTTTTCACCACAACGATCTGGGCGCGGAAATCCACCGCCGATGCGATGTCGAGCGCGTCACCGGCGAAGATGACGAGGTCGAACTGCGGTGCCGCCTTGAGCAACCAGTCGAACTGCGGCAGCGAGTAGTGCAAATCGGCCACGACAAGGCAGCGCATCAAAATAATCCGTGCTCAAAAATGAGGCGATACGAAAACGGTCGTAAGATCGTCAAGACAGAGCAAAGATCGTGCCGTGGCTCACCGTCTGGGGGTGAGCGTTACCCGTACCAAAACGAGTCCACTTGAGCTTAGGTTTTCGCCATCTGCTGCGAAAACACCACTTCGATCAGCGTGCCCGAATGCGGGCCAGTCTTGATCTGGAATTGCGCGCGGTTGGCTTCGACCAGCGCTTTTGTAAGCGACAGGCTGACGCCGGAACTGTCTGAAGCCTGATCCGACGGGGCTCGCGTCCGGAACGGCTCCATCGCGGCGGCGACCTCGTTGTCGCTGAGCCCTTGGCCGGTATCGCGAACTCTCAGGATCACCTCGCCGAAATCCGACAACGCGGTGGAGACGATGACCTGGCCGCCGGCGTTGGCCAGATGGATGGAATTGCCGATCAGGTTCAGCGCAATCTGACGTAGCGCGCGCGGGTCGGCGACGACAGCCGGAAGCGCCCGGCCCAGCGACGTCCGAATGATAATGCGTTCGCGATTGGCCAGCGGCTGCATCACCGCGACGCACTGTTCGACCAGATCATTGAGATTCTGGTTGCCGAAAGTAAGTTCCAGCTTGCCGGTCTCGATCCGCGACAGATCGAGCAGGTCGTCGATGATGGTGATGACGCGTTCGCCGGAAGCGCGGATGTCCTTCATATATTCGATGTAGCGTTGGTTGCCGAGCGCGCCGAAACGCTCGCCGACCATGACTTCGGCAAAACCGATGATGGCGTTGAGTGGGGTGCGGACTTCGTGACTGATCCGCGCCAGCAGGTCCGCCTTGGCGTTCGCCGCCCGATCTGCCAGCCGCCGCGCCTGCTGCAGTTCGCTTTCGCTTTTCCTGGTCTGCGACAGATCGCGAAACACCGCAAAGAAATTCGGACCGTCATGGCGGGTCCGTCCCATGGTCATCGACAGCGGGATAATTCCGCCCCGGCTCGCGCGTCCAAGCACATCGCGTCCGTGATCGAGCAGGCTGGCGAGTCCGGAGCTTTTGATGCTCTCCAGATAATCGCTGATGACGCGCTGGCTTTCCGGCGCGAACAATTCGGGGAACTTGCGCCGCATAAGTTCGTCGCCCTCGTAGCCAAACAGCGCCTCGGCGCTGCGATTGCACGAATTGAGATTGCCCTCATCGTCAAACATCACGATGCCATCGGTCATGGTATCGAGGATCGCGCCGAGTTCTTCGGCATTGGCGTGGCCAACGGGCGATGGCGCGGAGGCAGGCGCAGGCGGAGCCTCGCTGATTGCGTTGGCGATCGCGCTCGTTTCCGCCGCTCGGCCCGAGAAAATCAGGGCTAACGCCGACTCGTCATCCCAGCCGATCGTGTAAAGCCGTGCCTCGATGGCCGCCGCCGAATGTTCTGACGAAGTTTGCGGCCCGGAGATCGTAACCGGGGTGCCGGTATCCGAAGTGCTGCTGTTCCCTGACACCCCGGCCTCCACATACAGCGCGTCGAGACCGCCGGCTTCCTCCAGGGCATGAAGGCTCGAATATCCCATTTGCTTGAGAAATGCTGAGTTCGCATAGACCAGTCTGTCGAGCCGGTAGATCAACACGCCGACAGGCAGCAAATCGAGTAGCGTCCGGTCGCGTCGCGTCTCGCCCTGCGGAGCCGGTTCGGCCTGCGCCAGCCAGCTGGGTTGCTCGCCGACCTCTCGCGTTGCCGCTGCCACGAGGTGTTTCAAGGCAGCTTCGCCGGCATCCGTTACTGCCGAGCTCTCTGGACTTCCGCCGTTTTGGCTTTCCAGCCGCGCCGACAATTGCCGGGCGAGTTCGTCAAAGGCGCTATTTTCTATCGGTGTCAGGACAGGCGGCTTAGGTTCGCCAATCGGCCGAAACGGGACGACGTTCTTGGGCGTATCCACGGGCTTTTCCAAATCGGTTGGTGGTGAAGTATCGGAGGCAATCGTCGATACAGGCGTGTTCGAAATTGTCTCGCCGGGCAGCTCGGCCGTCGGCGCCCGGCGCAAAGCCGCAAGCCGCGTCAGACCCTCGAGATCGCGGCAAACGCCGAAGCCTCGATAACCGGCAAAATTCCCCATATGATCGAAAATCGGCAAACCCGACAATTCAACCGGCAATCGCCCATCGCCATCGCTCGGCCAGTTCAGCGTGATGCCGCTCCAGGTGTCCCGGGTGGCGACGGCGCTGAGAACACGGCCATCGGGATCGAGCGCGAACGCCTCGGCGATTTCGCTCCACAATCGGCCGAACCCCGCGGCGGTTCGCGGCCCGATCAGAGAGTTGAATTCGTCGGAGTCTATCGAGAAGCGAGCTTCGGCATCCATTTGCCACATGAAGCGCAGCGGGTGCCGGCGAGCGTTCGGCTCCGGCTCGTCGGATGATGGGGACGGTTCAGCATGACTGGTTGATCGCTCGTCGGCAACAGCTTCGATTTCGGGGGCTGGTTCCTCGGAGACTTCCGCGAACTCATCGACAAGGACCAACTCGGCGGGCGCTTCGCCCTCGATGGATTTGCAATCCGCGGTCAGACTTGCACCCGGCGCGATCAGGGCAACGAGGCCGATATCGGCGCCGCTGCCGAGGCGCTGCAGCACTACCTGGCCGCTCAAGCCTTCGGCGCGACCCTGCTTCAGCGCATCCTTGCGAACTTGCTCAAGTCCGGCCTCGGAAAGATTGCGATAGCCGAGCAGTGGACGCGCCGCATCGCTGGCGGCAATGAACATGCCGTTGGAGGCAAAGACGGCGATCGGACGATCGATCCCCTCGACCAGCCGTTGCAGCCGCTCGACGAGCGGCATCGTGTGGCCGACGGATTCGGCAACCGCTACCAGGATCGCTTCACTGCCGCCGGCAAATCCGAGGCGAGCGCAGCCGCATGCGACGAGCATCCCGAGCGGCGCGCCGAAGCCGCGCAGCCGTTCTAGCCGGATCGCCCCGCTCGACGGCAGCCTTGTCGAAAGCTGCGCCACCTGGCGCCGGTGCGCGTCCGCCGGACCGAAGGTTTTTTTCAGGAGTACGGCGGCATTGGCTGCGCCGAACGGTTTTGCGCCAACCGGATTGCTCCACAGAATCCGCGTGCCGTCGAGCGACCACAGCCATGCGGGGAGGGCGCTTGTCGCATGCAGCGCCAGCCGCGGATCGCCGACGGCTCGCAACTGGAATTCCGCGCTCTTCAATTCCCCGCTACTCATGGCGATGACATGATCCGACCGGTTGGGCGCTTGCTCGACCATGGCCTCAGATCGGGAGGCCAAGAGCTGATAGCGTTAACGAAACGTTAGTATCGCCCGCGCCAGAGGGCAGGTCCACGCCCCGGCCGCCAAGCCGGGGTCCAAAGCCGCAATAACCTTAATTCGGCTGAACCGTATTGCCGGCTGCGGCGTTGGGGTGTTGCAAACCGCGATCGGAGGTCCACGGGTTCGGGTCGCAGCCAGCGGCTGCCGTGTCATGCCTTCTCGAAGTGTTTTGTCGACATAGCTAGTCAGGGCCGATGCACTCGGCCGTCTGGAGTTGGATTGGGTGAAGCCCGAAAGCGGGGCTGTGGCGCCCATTGAATTGCGCAGCAGGAGTAAGACCATGAGCGAGGAAGGACGTGAGCGTTTCGAGATTCCGGATGAAATGCGATCCATGGCGGAAGCGAGTTTCGAGCAGGCCCGCAAGGCCTTTGAGAAGTTCGTGAGCACAGCGCAGCAAACCGCCGGTACCATCGAGGAGCGGGGGGCGACGGTTCGTGCCGGAGCCAAGGACTTCAGCGAAAAAGCGCTTTCCTATGCCGAAAAGAACGTCCAGACATCGCTCGACTATGCACAGTCGCTGCTGCACGCAAAGGATGTGGCGGAGGTGATGCGGTTGCACACGGAATATGTTCAGGCGCAGATGCGCTCGCTCGGTGAGCAGGCCAGCGAAATGGGCCAGATCGTCAGCCGGGCCGCCATGGAGGCCGCCAAGCCGAAGCTTTGAGGTCAGAAGTCGCGGCCGCACTTGGCCTCGTCGAGGTCAGGCGACGCGAAGCTTTGCGTGCATCGCATTGCACCATGAATTAAGACTTTTGGCACCGCATTGCACAAAAATGACACGATGTGGCGCTATGTGTGTCGGGTGCCCGACGGAGGGCATTCCGACGTGCCCGCCGCCGGGCACTCCCAATACGTGATCTCGAAACCGACGTTCCCGGTCCTTTTGTCGCCGGGAGCGCGGGGTCACACCTCACTTCACCTGATTGCGAAGGACACACAGCCATGGCAAATCCCTCTACCTCCTCAAATCCCTTCTCCGCCTCCATCATTCCTTTCGAGGTGCCGGAACAGATGCGCGCGTTAGCGGAAAAAGGCGTTTCGCAGGCGCGCGACAGCTACGCAAAGTTCAAGGACGTGGCCGAGACCCACAACGGTACCATCGAGGCGGTGTTCACCACCGCTAGCAAGGGCGCCAGCGAATACTCGGCCAAGCTGATGGAAATGATGAAAACCAACACCACCGCGACGCTGGACTTTGCGCAGGAGCTGTTGGGCACCAGGTCGCCATCCGAGGCACTCGAACTCTGGACCTCGCATGCCAAGAAGCAGTTCGAGGCCCTTACCGTACAATCGAAGGAGCTCGCCGAACTGAGCCAGAAGGTTGCGACGGAAACGGTCGAACCGATCAAGGCCAATGCATCGAAACTGTTCAAGCCGGCCGCCTGATACTTCTCAAAGCCAAAAAAGCCCGGGCAGGAACAGCCCGGGCTTTTTGCTTTCTTGGTCCGCGTGTGCCTGCGTTGGCGTCCCTCGTGGCCTTGCCAAACACGGTGGTTGCACCTAGTTTCCGCCCCATTCGGCGCCCTTTTTTGCGGGGCCGGCAAAGCGATGCAGTTGTAGCTCAGTTGGTTAGAGCGCCTGTCTGTGGAACAGGAGGTCGGTGGTTCGAGCCCACCCAACTGTACCACTTATGCCACTGATAAAATCAATATCGCGATAACAGACGCGAACGGCCTGCTTTCCCACGATTGGTTGCGATTGCATCTCGTGTGCTTCTTGCGATTCCTCCGGGCTTCACACACAGTTCGCCAAGCAAAACACTTTGGGGGATTCGCAATGATTGCTCGCTCCAGAAAGTTCCAGCTCGGCTCGATGCTGGCCATTGTGCTCTCGGTTTCGATGTGGTCAGCGGCGGGATACGCCTATACTCAGGAGCAGCAACAAGCGTGCAGCAGCGACGCCTTTCGTCTTTGCAGTGCCGACATTCCGGACGTCGAGCGTATCACCGCCTGCATGAGCAGGAACAGATCCCAGCTCAGCCCGGGGTGCCGCGCTCACTTCAGGCCTGACCACGAGGCTGCGGAAAGTTCGCGCAGGCAGGCCAGCGACAGACCGAGAAGGTCAAGAAGAGACGACGACTGACCGGGCCTGACGCTCGTTTGCTCATTTTCGCGCCAGACCTCACCCAAGAACAAGAAAATCTGTGAGGCGGTGGACTCGCCTGCAAAGAGATAACGGCCAAGATTGGTCCCGCCGGCCTGCCGCGCGCGCGGCATTCTTGATCCAAAATGGCTAAACGACATCAACAACCCCAAGTGGCAACAACACGTAACCGCCACCGCTGCGCTGCGCGGGGAAGTAGGCTGCGCTGCGCGGGGAAGTAGAATGTGAAGCGATGTGATTGCACCACGCAGGAAAGCCGATCGACTCTCCTGCGAACCTTGATTCGATTCGGTTTTCGCGGTTTTGAGCTCGGTTGCGACGCATAGTGTGACTCAAAAGCCAACCTCTATGATCAAACACGTGCTTTGCCCCATTTGGTTGTAAATTTTTCTTTCACGAATCAGCGCGCTGATTCATTTTCGTCTCCGGGGTCAATCTGGAGGCTAACGTATGAACGTCATTGTTTTCGCATCGCGTAAAGGCGGATCAGGAAAGAGTACCCTGGCCGCTCATCTCGCGGCGCACGTCCACAAGACAACCAAGCCGTGTCTGCTCATCGATGCGGATCCGCAGGGCTCGTTGACACTGTGGCACAAACTGCGCGGCACCAACGAACCGCCGATCAAAACCGCGGTCAATTCCGTCGGCGGAATCGTCGCTGGCGCGAAGCGCGATGGTTTCGAGTGGGTATTCATCGACACCCCGCCGAATCTGTCGGCCGTCGTGGAAGACTCCATCAGAAATGCCACGATGGTGATCATTCCGGCCCGACCCGGGGTATTTGACGTCAACGCGGTGCAGGAAACAATTCAAACCTGCCGCGCCGGGCGCAAGCCCTATGCAGTTGTGCTCAACGGAGCTCCGGCCCGCAGAGACGAAGCGGAGAGCCCCATCGTCACTATCGCCCGTGAATCGCTGGCCAAGTTCCGTGCGCCGGTGTGGGGCGGCCAGGTCACCAACCGAGCCGATCTCCTGATGGCGCTGAGCCATGGCGAGGGCGCTCGCGAATATTACGCCGAAGGCCGTGCGGCGGCCGAGATCGGGCGGCTGTGGGCGGCGATCGAGCGCTCAGTCAAAGCGATCCGTGGATCGGCATCGGCATCGGGAGCGATGCACAAGCAGGCGGCATAATAACCAAGCTGCCACACCAACAAAGACGCGCTGGCTTTCGCGCGTTGTCTGCCTCGAATCGCAATCCCCGCGTAACGGTGAAGCCGTGCGCGGGGATTATGTTGTCGGATGGAACAATGGCGGCTTAAGCCACCATCAACATGTAGAAGACGATCACCGGCGAAAAGCAAAGGATCACCGACCAGATCCCGAGCGCCCAAAGAACGTCTTCGGTGGTGAAACCCTGTTGCTCAGGGAGAACCTGGTATTCAGGAAAGAGCTGATGTTCAGCAAACACCTGATGGTGGTCAACGAAGACCTGCTCAGCAAACACCTGCTCAGCAAACATTGCGTTCTGGTTGTTCACGACGCCCCCGCGTTCTTTTTATGCAAACGACGATAGCCGTCGGATTTTAAAAAGCCGGTCGGGATTTCGCTTGCATTTAAACGCAGGTGCTACTGTGAATTAACCACGGCGGCGCCCCGCCGATCTTCTCAGCTTCGCATCATTAGGTGGACTGCCAGCACCGGCGCGAGCCCCAACAGCAGCGCCCACAAGCCGAATGACGATACAACCAGCAGGTCGTTCATGCTCTCGCTGCGCCGCCAAACCGCATCGCCGTCGTTTCGAATGCGTTGATTGCTCATTGCCGCCCCGTTTTCCTGGGTGTTGGAGCATTCAATAAGCCTCAATTTTTAAAGTTCGGACCGCCGCGCCATTCGGATTTGACACGCCGCAGTTAGCGGGCATTAACCAGGTCAGCATGGTAGCGACGACGTTCGATCGGTAGCCATCGATTGGCCAGACCGCCGTTTTCGCGAGCATCTCCAGCAGAACGGCTGTGCTGCTGCCGGCAAGCCCGAGGCAGATCGGTAGATTGTTGAGCTTTCGGGCTTCGTCGCGAACCGCGAACACCAGCCGTTCGGTTTCGTGCGGGTCGAGCGTGAGGCCCTCGCCCGTGGTCGCCGCGAGGATCAGCCCACGGATGGGCAGCGAAAGATAGTGCCTCACCAACTCTCGCAGCGACGCCTCGTCGAGCGCTCCATCGCGAAACGGCGTGATCAGCGGCAGCCAAAGGCCATGCAGGGAAGATCGAAGCTCAGTCATTGGTCCATCTCCTTGGGGTAAAGAGCCGGAGACGGGACAATAAAAAACCCCGTCCAGAAGGCGGGGTTTGAGGGTCGGTGCGTGGCGTAAACGTTTATCGCGCGCGTCGATCTCCACTCCCCGGAAGGGGGGCTTTTTTCGACAGCGCTATCGTGCAGAGACTCACGGTCATTTGAAGATGATGGTTTGGCGGGGTGAAGCTGTCAAGCGATCGAGCTGGAGCAGGTGACACTGAAAGCTTTCCGCCAAAAAAGAAAGCCGGGCTCCGAAGAGCCCGGCTCAAGGCATTGGCCACGTGAGGCCGACACAATCACCTTCCAAGAGGGATTACTGAGCTTTTGCGTCACTGGAGGAGGGGGACAAATGCGCAACGCAAGGCTCAGTGTCGAAACATTATGGTCCGTGTTAGTACATCCCAGCAACCACCCGCGAAGCATGTCAGTCATGCGGAGATCGGGGGCTTTGTGGAAGCTAAATCAGGATGGCCAGCGCTGGGCTTTGCTTACCACGAAGTCGCGGAAGACCTGGACCCGCGCTACCGTCTTCAACTCTTCCGGATAGACGAAGTAAGT
>Ga0209473_1002518_pt1 | contig 10050 bp, 9 predicted proteins | sample GraSoiAngelo_133_FD_185890 | JGI IMG/M metagenome (GOLD analysis project Ga0209473, IMG submission 185890) | Grasslands soil microbial communities from the Angelo Coastal Reserve, California, USA - 14_0929_05_20cm (SPAdes) (version 2) | ecosystem: Environmental > Terrestrial > Soil > Grasslands ...
GCTGCTGCAGCGGCGCATGAGCATCGGCTACGGGCGAGCGGCGAGGATAATCGATCAGCTGGAGCTGGCAGGGATCCTCGGACCCGCGAATGGGTCCAAGCCGAGGGATGTGCTGGTGGGATTGGAAGAGCTGGATGAGATCTGCGGGAGGGACTAAGTCGGAACGCGGAATGCGGAACGCGGAACATAAGGACCGGCGTCGCCGCAGCGAGCGACCTCCCATTGCTGTTCCGCGTTCCGCGTTCGCACTTCCGCGTTTCGAGGTTCCCCGTTCCGCGTTGATCGGGCCCCGTCGGCATAGTTTCGGTTACGTCGACCGCCGGCGGATGGGTAAGTTGCATCCGTGCGAAGCGGCATTAGAACCGACCCGTCGCAGTGGACCGACGAGCGCCACCGGCGCGGGATCGCCGGGGAGGAGCAGGCGATCCGCTACCTCCTGTCGCGAGGATGCACGATCGTCGCGCATCGGTTTCGAGTCGGGCGCACGGAGATCGACCTCATCGCGCGACAGGGTGACCTGGTGACGTTCGTGGAGGTGAAGACTCGGCGGGGCACGGCTTTCGGCAGCCCCCTCGAGGCAGTGACGGGGGCAAAGCGGCGCGAGCTGGTCAAGGCGGCGCGGGTCTGGGTGGACCGCTTCGGGAAGCCACCGGACATCTACCGCTTCGACTGCATCGCGATCGTGGATGGCAGGCTGGAGCACCTGGCCGACGCGTTCCGCCCCGGGTGGCGATAACCGGGGCTTCGGTGTATATTCGGGCCTCATCAAACGAGGCTCCCAACCCATGTCGAGGACACTCATGGCGGCGGACAAGGAAGTCCCGCAGCTCTCGGACGAGCGCAGAAAAGCCCTCAACCTCGCTATCACGCAGATCGAGAAGACCTGTGGCAAGGGCGCGATCATGCGGATGGGCGCCGATTCGCCGCGGGTGCGGGTGGAGATCATCCCGACGGGCGCGATCAACCTCGACGCGGCGATCGGGATCGGCGGCATTCCACGGGGGCGGGTGACGGAGATCTTCGGCCCCGAGTCGAGCGGCAAGACCACGCTGGCGCTGCACGTGGTCGCCAACGCCCAGCGTCTGGGCGGCGCGGCCGCGTACATCGATGCCGAGCACGCCCTCGACGTCGAATACGCGAAGAAGCTGGGCGTGGACATCGACAACCTGCTCGTCTCCCAGCCGGACACGGGGGAGCAGGCGCTCGAAATCACGGAGATTCTGGTGCGGTCCGGCGCGGTGGACGTCGTCGTCATCGACTCCGTGGCGGCGCTGGTGCCGAAAGCGGAGATCGAGGGGGAAATGGGAGACTCGCTACCCGGTCTGCAGGCGCGCTTGATGAGTCAGGCGCTGCGTAAGCTCGCCGGGGCGATCAACCGTTCTCGCACTTCGGTGATCTTCATCAACCAGCTGCGCGAGAAGATCGGGATCATGTTTGGCAACCCCGAGACGACCAGCGGCGGGCGGGCGCTCAAGTTCTACGCGTCGGTCCGGCTCGACATGCGGCGCATCGGTCCGGTGAAGGAGCGGGAGGTGGTGATCGGCAACCACGTCCGCGTCAAGGTCGTGAAGAACAAGGTCGCGCCGCCGTTCCGCCAGGCCGAGTTCGATATCATGTTCGACGAGGGAATCAGCCACGAGTCGCTGCTGGTGGACATCGCGGCGGAGGCGGGCATCATCGAGAAAGCCGGCGCGTGGTACGCATACGGCAAGGAGCGGATCGGACAGGGCCGCGAGAACGCGAAGCTGTACCTCAAGGACCACCCGGACCTCGCGGTCGAGGTCGAGGCGAAAGTGAAAGAGCACCTCGGGGTGAAGTCCGTCGTGGTGGCGGCCGACGAGGAGGCCTCTGCCCCCGAGGAGTGAGTGCCGACCCTCACCGGACTCGCCCCCGATCCACGCCAGCCGGGCTATCGGCTGGTCGAGGTGGATCGGGGGCGCTTCGCGTCGCTCCCCGGGGTCGCGCTCGAGCCGCTGAGCCTGCAGCTCGGCGCGGAGCTGGCGCCCGCGGTGCTGGAGCGGCTACGCGCGCTCGCCGACGTGGAGGCCGCCGAGCGGGCGGCGCTCCGGGCGCTGGCGCGGCGGGCGCACGCCCGCGGCGACCTGCGGCGGCGGCTCGTGAAGAAGCAGCACCCGCCGGCGGCCGTGGACGCCGCCCTGGAGCGGCTCAGCGTGCGCGGGTTGCTCGATGACGGCCGCTACGCGGAGCAGTACGCGGCCCTGCGGGCGACGCGCGGCAAGGGGCCGGCGCGGCTGCTCCGGGATCTGCTGGCACAGGGCGTGGAGCGCCGGACCGCGGAGGAGGCGGTGCGCCGCGCGCTGGCGGACGAGGGCATCGACCCCGAGGTCGAGGCACGGGCCGTCGCCGCGAGGCGGGCGCGGCAGTTGGCGGATCTTCCTCCGCCCGTGCGCAAACGGCGGCTGCTGGCCTATCTCGTACGACGGGGTTATGAGGGGCCCAGGGTGAAGGAGTTGGTGCAGAACCTCACTTCGGTTGAATCGGGGCTGAAGTTCCGGGGGGAGCCGCGGGAGCGCTGATGGCAAGGTTGTACCACGCGCTTCCCAGCGCGCCCATTGTCTGAATCCGATCGATGATGTCCCCATGGGCCAAACTGTCCAGCGGCACGGCGTCGGCGGCGGTGAAGTGGAGTGTGTGATTCCGGTACGTGACGTTGATCATCGGATTCCACATGGAAAACGAGTCGCGGGAATGGTAACCGTTCGCCCCAAAGTACTGAGCAGCCCAGAAGAAGGTGGTCCGGTCCTTGAGGCTCTCGTTCCAGATCGCGGTCCCCGCCTCGAACTCCCTGCCTTCCGAGATGCCCAGCAAGTCGAGAATGGACGGAGTGATATCGACGTGAGACGTCATCCACGACAGATTCGTCTGTTGCTTGACGATCCCCGGGGCGTACAGGAGAAATGGAACATGGAAGGTCAGATCGTCGATCTGCCCGGCCCGAAAGGAGGAGTCCGACTCGCTGCTCCGAAGGCCATGGTCGCAGGTCACGACGAGTAGCGTCTTATTGAGGCGTCCGGCCCGCTCGACCGTGGTGATGAGCTCTCCCAACTCACGGTCCTCCACTTTCATGAGGTTATAGCGGCGCTTCGCCATGTCGTGTTCGCCCGTGGTCACATCGACCCATGGCTCGTGTGACAGCTGTGGCGCGAAAACGCCGAGAAACCGCGTTCCAGTGGAAGCGGCCGCCCGGTAGGCCCCTTCCAGGTTGCGCAGCGCCAGCACGTCCAAGTCCCGCGCTTCCTGCCATCCCGGCGCGTTCGCCCTGGGAACCGGTGACGTATCGGGAATCGACACCCGATCCGGTCCCAGCGTCTTGTAATAGTCTTCTTCATCCTTGGCATGGCGAGTGCCGTGGACGTTCGGCAAGTACACGCCCGTCTCATAGCCGGCGGCATGAAGGTTCTGGATCAGTCCAGGCGGGGTCCGCCGTCTCTCCACAAAACTCCGGCTATGTCTGACCGGATACATGGACAACAGCATTGATGTGATGGCTCTAAAGCTCTCGGGCGACGTCGTGTAGTGCTGCGTGCCTACCCAGGCGTTTTGCCTCAGGCGCTGCAGGTTGGGAAAGTCGTTGAGATTTGCGTCCCACGATAAGATGCGAGCGGGACCCGTCTCCATGACGAAGAGGACCACGTCATAGCCCTTGGCGGCGCCCCAATGCGGGCGTGGCCATCCGGGACTCGCTGCGTTCGCCAGCTGCTGATAGATGGGCCGAAGCGTGCCGATCGAATAGCCATCGTAGCGTTCCGCGCTCGATTCTGATCCCAACTCGGAACCAAACAGCGATTGCACCGTCAGGGAAATCATCGCGGAGTGAAACACCGTGGGCCGCATCCACGGAAGCCATGATGCGATTGCCGGCGCGGCGCACACGATCCACAGAGCAGCGGACACGGCATAGATCTGCTTCTTGAGCGCCTGGCGCCGCTGCCTTACCAGGGGCCAAATCGACAGCAGGGCCGCGGCAGTCCCGCCGACGATGACCAGAGGCTTGATGAAGTCGAATGCGACCAGATATTCCAGCGCCGCCAACGGGTGCGCGAGCCCCCAATCGAAACCTTCAGCGAGCAGCTCATAGCCGGCGAGATTTCCCAGCACGACGAATTCGCCGAAGGCCAGGAGTTGCACGACGAGGGCCATGAGCGTAACCGCCACGACCGTCCGCGAATACCAACGGATCGGCAGGAGGGCGCGCACCCCCAGGAAGCAGAGAGGCAGGAGGAAAACACCGAAGGCCAAGTCGGCCCGGAAGAACGACAACCGCTGCCCCACGGAGAGCGAGTGCAGAGACAGCGATCCGGCGACGCTGGCAAACCCATGTTTCGCGAGAAACCATGCCTTGGCGGTGACGCCGACCAGCGTCGGCGTCAGCCAAATCAGAAACGACGTCAGGAAGAGAGTCCGCCAGTCACCTTCGTGCTGCCAGGCAGGGCTGTCTTGCGTTGAAACGCTCACCCCGCCCCCCGGAGGCGCTCGGGCTCGCCGGCGATGATGACGCTGGGCTCGGCGATGGCAGCCGCGTCGTCCTCCATGTCCTCGGCCAAGAAGCCCAGGAAGACCGCGCGCACCACGCCGTAGGCCATGTAGGCCACCGCCAGCGGGAAGAAAAACGCGTCGTGGTCGAGGAGCCCGAACACGAGGACGAACAGGATCGTGGCGAGTCCCAGCAGGCCGCGCACGCTCCGCACGCCCGCCCGGGGCAGCGCGGCATAGCGCACGTTGCTCACCATCAGGATCGCGAGGACGATCATCAGGAGCTGCATCGTGTGATGGCGCGGCAGGTAGCGGAACGCTCTGGCGTACAGATCCGTCGTGGTGAACGGATAGAACGTGGCGAGCGTCATCCCCGCGGCCGGCGACGGGAGGCCGACGAAGTGCCGTTTGGAATGCCCCGCCTGCGTGATGTTGAAGCGCGCGAGCCGGATCGTCGCCGCCATCACGTAAAAGTAGCAGAAAATCCACTCCGCCGACCCGGCGGCGGCGAACTCGAGCTGGTAGATGAGAAACGCCGGCGCCACGCCGAAGCTCACCACGTCCACCAGGCTGTCCAGCTCCGCGCCGAACCGGGTCCCCGTCCTGGAGAGGCGCGCCACGCGGCCGTCGAGCGCGTCCAGGATTCCCCCGGCGAAGATGTACCACCCGGCCCGGTAGAAGTCGCCCCGGGAGGCCAGCACCATCGACCAGATCCCGAAGAACAGGTTGAAAAGCGTGAACAGACTCGGCACGACGATGACGGCGCGCCGTATGCTGGGGCGAGGGAAGGGTTTCATGGCACGGGCCGCGCGCTCCTGCTTGCAAGCCGTGGGCCAGGACTCCCGGTGCGAAGGGGAACGAGGCGGGCGCCCGTATCTCTCAACCGGTCATGCGGTTGATACGGGAGGTGGAGCCTCACGCGCGAGCCACAGCGCCACCCGCGGACAGCCTTCGTTGCGGTACCATGCTGGCAAGCGTGTCGGCGCCCTGCGGCAGTTGCTCGCTTTGGAACAGTATATTCTCACCCATGACGTCCGCCGAAATTCGCCGCACGTTTCTTGACTTTTTCGCGGGCCGAGGGCACCAGGAAGTGCCCAGCTCCCCCCTGATCCCGGCCGACGACCCCACCCTCCTGTTCACGAACGCCGGGATGGTGCAGTTCAAGCGCGTCTTTCAGGGGCTCGAGCGACGGCCATACACCAGGGCGGTGACCTGCCAGAAGTGCGTGCGGGCGGGCGGCAAACACAACGACCTCGAGCAGGTCGGGCATACGGCCCGCCATCACACCTTCTTCGAGATGCTCGGCAACTTCTCCTTCGGCGACTACTTCAAGAAGGAGGCGATCGAATACGCCTGGGCATGGGTGACCGGGGAGGACGGGCTGGGCATTGCCCCCGGGCGCGTCTACGTCACGGTGCATCACACGGACGACGAAGCACGCCGGCTCTGGCGGCAGGTGGCGGGCCTACCCGACGAGCGGATCTATGGTCTGGGCGACGAGGACAATTTCTGGCAAATGGGGGAAACCGGACCGTGCGGCCCTTGCTCGGAGATCCTCGTAGACATTCGCGGGAAACGGGAAACGGGAAAGGGGAAAGGCGAGCTCAGTCTCGACGATTTCGTGCGTCTGAGCGAGGAAGGGCAGCTGCTCGAGAGCTGGAACCTCGTGTTTATGCAGTACGACCAGCAGGCCGACGGGTCCCGCTCCCCGCTCCCTGCTCCCTCTGTGGACACCGGCGCCGGCCTCGAGCGGCTCGCGGCGGTCATGCAGCGGGTCCCGTCCAACTACGACACCGACCTGTTCACGCCGATCATCGAGCGCGCGGTGGAGGTCGTGGGGAAGAAGTACGACCGCGGACCGGGGGGTGCGTCCTACCGGGTGCTCGCGGACCACGCGCGGGCCGTCGCGTTCCTGCTGGCGGACGGCGTCTACCCGTCGAACGAAGGACGGGGCTACGTGCTGCGCCGCATCCTGCGCCGCGCGGTGCGCCACGCCTGGCTGTTGGGTCGCCGCGAGCCGACGCTGGTGCATCTGGTGCATACGGTGGGCGGTCTGATGGGAAACGTGTACGCGGAGCTGGTCCAGAAGCGCAGCCACCTGGAAAGCGTCACGCGCGCCGAGGAAGAGCGCTTCTTCGACACGATCGAGGGCGGGCTCGAGCGGCTGGAGCAGCTGCAGGGTGCGAAGGCCATCTCCGGCACGGAGGCGTTCAAGTTGTACGATACCTTCGGCTTTCCGATCGACCTGACGCAGCTGATCGCCGGGGAGCGTGGCCAGACGGTGGACGTCGCGGGGTTCGAGCGGGAGCTGGGCAAGCAGCGCACGCGCTCGCTCGAGGCGCTGGAGCGGAGCAAGGTGGGGGACGCCGGGAAGGTCGCGGTTCACGTGAAGCGCCGCGGCGACTGGCGTTCCGTCAAACCCAGGGCCAAGCAGAAGTGGGTGGGCTACGATACCACGCACGCCGAGACCGATGTGCTCAGGTTTCGGCAGGCGAGTGACGTGGTCGAGGTCGTGTTGCAGGAGAATCCGTTCTACGTCGAGTCGGGTGGGCAGGTCAGTGATACGGGCCAGGTGAAGGGGAAGGGGTGGACCCTCGACGTGGAGGGGGTGGAGAAGGTGGACGGCCTGAGCGCCGTGGTCGGTCACTTCGCGGACGAATTCGAGCCGACGCCGGTGCTGGCCCAGGTCGACGAGCCGCGCCGCAAGAACATCGAGCGCAACCACACGGCGACGCACCTCGTGCACGCCGCGCTCCGCAAGATCCTCGGCCCCCACGTGCGCCAGCAGGGCTCGGTCGTGGCTCCCGACCGGTTGCGCTTTGACTTCTCGCACCACGGCCCGGTGGATGACCCGACGCTCGCCCGCGTTGAGGAGGAAGTGAACCGCCACCTCTGGGCGAACCTGCCCGTCGCGACGCGGGAGATGAAGTACCGGGAGGCGATCGCCGCAGGGGCGATGGCGTTCTTCACGGAGAAGTATGGCGACATCGTGCGCGTCGTCGACGTACCGGGCGTCTCGCTGGAGTTGTGCGGCGGGACGCACGTTCCCACGACCGGTCAGATCGCGCTGTTCCGCTTCACGCACGAGACGGGGGCGGCCGCGGGCGTGCGCCGTATCGAGGCCGTGACCGGCCCGGGGGCGTACGCGCTGATCCGCAAGCTGGAGGGCGAGCTGGAGCAGGCGGCGGGCGCGCTGCGGACGCAACCCGAGCATCTCGGGCGCCGGATCGAGCAGCTGCTGGAGGAGAACCGGAAGCTGGAGAAACGAATCGAAGGCTTGCTCAAGCAGGGAGCAGGGAGCGGGGAGCAGGGAGCGGTAGAGCAAATTGGCGACGTGGAGCTGCATATCGCGGACTCGGATCTCGAGGATCGAGACCAAATCGCGCTGGCGATGGACGCGTTCCGGGCGAGCCACACGCGCGCCATCTCTGTCCTGTTCACGAACGGCGAGCGCGCCGGCGTGCACGTCGCCGTCACCGACGACCTGGTGCAGCAGGGGGTGAAGGCGGGTGACATCGCCAACGCGATCGCCGCCGTGTCGGGCGGGAAGGGCGGGGGGCGGCCGCATTTCGCGTCCGCGGGAGCGGGGGACGCCACGAAGCTGGGGCTGGCCCGGGCCCAAGCTCGGGCGATCGTCGAGGGGTTGCTGCGGCGATGACCCGGCGCGAGGTGCTCGCCTGGCTCGAAGCGAGGCGGCCGATTCCTCCGGACGCGCTGCGGGCGTGCCTCGAGGCCGCGGTGACCGACGCGGAGCTCCCCCCCCTCGTGCCGCTGCCGGATCAGCTCGCCGTGCTGGGGCGGCGCGTGCTCGGGCGGGTGGCGGGTCGGCCGGAGGGCGGGCGCGAGCTGGCGCTCGAGCTCCTCGCAGCCGACGCGTTCATCACCTACGCGTTCGAGGCGCAGGCCGAGGCCGATGCGACCGGGCTCGCGGGGCTCGCCGAGCGCATCGCGGGGAGCGAGCCGTGAGCGGATTGCTCGAGCGGCGTCCCGGTCTGCTGGTGCTGGTCGACCCCAGCCGCACCACGCCGGCCCAGGCTGCGGACGTGGCGCGTGCGGCCGGTGCGGCGGGCGCGGCGGGGATCATGATCGGCTCCTCGTTCGACGGGACGCAAAACACGGAGCTCGTCGCGCGAGCGATCCGGCAGGCGGCGGCGGGGCTCCCGGTCGCGCTGTTCCCCGGATCTGCGCTGCAGCTCACCGCCGAGGTCGACCTGGTGCTGTTCCTGTCGCTCGTCTCCGGACGCAACGCGCAATACCTCATCGAAGAGCACGTGCGCGCGGTTCCGTTTCTCACCCGTCACCTCGTCGCCACCCTTTCGACGGGCTACATCCTGGTGGACGGTGGACGGGTCACGAGCGTCGAGGCGGTGAGCCAGACGCGACCGTTACCGGCGGACAAGCCCGAGCTCGCCGCCGCGCACGCGACGGCGGCGCGGCTGATCGGGATGCGGGCGATCTATCTGGACGCGGGGAGCGGCGCGCCCCGCCCCGTGGCGGCGGACGTGATCCGCGCGTGTCGCGCGGCGGTACCGGATCTCACGTTGTTCGTGGGGGGCGGGATCAAACGGCCGGCCCAGGTGCGGGCGGCGCGCGCAGCGGGAGCCGACTTCGTGGTCGTCGGGACCGCGCTCGAGGAGCGGGGGGCCTCGGCCGCGGACCTGCAGGCGCTGGTGCAGGCGGCCGGCGAGTGACGCCCGCCGAGCAGGCCCGCGCGGGGCTCACGACCCTGGCGGCGCTGGCGACGCGGGTGGGGGAGGAACACGCTGAGACGATCGCGGCGATCGCCGCTCGCTACGTCGCCGCCCTGCGCGCCGGCGGGACGCTGTTCTTCGCCGGCAACGGCGGCAGCGCGGCGGCCGCGCAGCATCTCGCGACCGAGTACGTCGTGCGGTATCAGTCCAACCGGGCGGCGCTCCGCGCCGTGGCCCTCACGACCGACAGCTCGCTCCTCACGGCGTGCGCCAACGATATGGGCTTCGACGAAGTATTCGCGCGCCAGCTCGAAGCCCTGGCGCGGCCCGGCGACGTGCTCTCGCTCCACTCGACGAGCGGAGAAAGCCCCAATGTGATTCGTGCCGCGCAGGCGGCGAAGGCCCGCGGCGTGAGCGTCGTGAGCTTCCTGGGCAAGTCGGGCGGCCGCCTCCAGGAGCTGGCCGACGTGGCCCTGATCGTGCCGTCGGACGACACCGCGCGGATCCAGGAGATGCACCTCGCGATCGAGCACCTGATCTGCGAAATGGTGGAGGAGCGCCTTGCCCAATAAATGCGGAATGCGGAGTGCGGAATGCGGAATGTAAAGGGGAGCGTCGCTCGGCGAACGACCCTCCCTTGCCATTCCGCACTCCACATTCCGCATTCCGCACTGGGGTGGGGTCGATGATCGACCTCTCCGGCAAGCGTGCCTTCGTTACAGGGGGGGGGAGGGGGATTGGGCGCGCGACGGCCCTGATGCTCGCGCAGGCCGGCGCGGGCGTCGCCGTGGGATATCGCAGCCGGAGGGCGGAGGCGGAGGAAACGCTCGCCGCGGTGAAGCGGTTGCGCCGGCCCGCGATCGCG
>Ga0209473_1002520_pt1 | contig 10049 bp, 10 predicted proteins | sample GraSoiAngelo_133_FD_185890 | JGI IMG/M metagenome (GOLD analysis project Ga0209473, IMG submission 185890) | Grasslands soil microbial communities from the Angelo Coastal Reserve, California, USA - 14_0929_05_20cm (SPAdes) (version 2) | ecosystem: Environmental > Terrestrial > Soil > Grasslands ...
TGAAGTTTTTCGATCAACATTGCCAGGTCATCCGCATCCACCTGGGCCGAATAGGATGGTGCGGCGTGAGTTTCGTTGCGATTCGGAAAATTGTAACGCCGGCTGTAGGCGATCGCGCGGTAGTGATCGACCGATAGAGGCGCGAGTTGAGCGGTCCAGGCGCGGTAATCCTCCAGCCCGCCATGCACCATCACGACCGGTTGGCCGCGCCCGACCGAGACATAGTGCAGCGCCACGTCGGGCCCTTGCACCGAATGGAGTGGAATTTCGCTCTGCGGCTCAGCCGGTGCTTGCGGCAACGCTAAACTGAACGCGCAGGCCGTCAGAAGTAATCGGCAAACAAGTCTGCGTTCCATACCAATTGCGTTGCACGATCCAGCATCAACAACCATTCAGGAAACTTACCACTTAGCTTGTGCGAAGCGAGCTGCCCGTTGCTCTCTGGCTTCTGATCATCTGACTTCTGCGGTCAGCTCCCTGCTCCCGATTCCCATCTCCCCGCTATATTCCAACCATTCACCGATCATCCATCACCGATCACTTCTCCAGCTGTGATCTCCCTGCTCCTATTTCCTAGCTTCCTGTTAATTTCGACTTTTCGTTCTTCCATCTCAACTCTCGCCGCTACAAGCTTGGAGCTTATGAATACCGTCGCCATCATCACCGGCAGTAGTCAGGGCATCGGTCAAGCGATCGCCGCACGCCTCGCGCAAGATGGTGTGAACGTCGCAATCGATTACCACACTCATGCCGAAGGCGCGGAGGAAACTCTTCGCCAGGTCGAAGCAGCCGGGGCCAAGGGCGTCATCGTCAAAGCCGACCTATCTCTCCTTAGTGAGATCAACCATCTGGTCGAGCAAACTCTGGCAACCTTTGGTCGGATCGACCTTCTAGTGAACAACGCCGGCATCGAAAAACGCAACGACTACTGGCAAGTCACTGAAGCCGATTACGACGCCGTCATGAACGTGAACTTAAAAGGTGTCTTTTTCACCACTCAACGAGTCGTTCGTCATCTGCAAACGGAGAAGCGGTCTGGAAAAATCATCAACATCAGCTCCGTGCACGAGGAACTACCTTTTCCCCATTTCACTTCCTACTGCATGAGCAAAGGCGGCCTCAGAATGATGACACGCAATCTGGCGATCGAGTTGGCCCCGTTTGGTATAACGGTCAACTCCGTCGCGCCGGGCGCAATCGAAACTCCGATTAACAAAAGCCTCCTGAATAATCCCGCCGAGCTCAGTTCGCTTCTGGACAACATCCCCTTAAAACGCCTCGGGCAACCCGCCGATGTCGCGGAAATCGTTGCCTTCCTGGCTTCCGATAAATCTAATTATATCACCGGTACCACCATTTTCGTCGACGGCGGCCTTCTCTGGAACTATCAGGAACAATAAGAGCCAAAAAAAGTTCAAAGTAGAATTTAGAAAGTAGAAAACAGTCTTCTTAATTTCTCCGTCATAACTCTTCCTTCTTAATTCTTCCTTCTTCCTTTTCCTCATGCCGATCAAACTGCTCCTCGCTGACGTGGATGGAACTCTCCTGACCCACGAAAAGGTGCTTACCGAACGGGCCCGGGCCGCCGTCGCCCAATTGGGCGTGGCTGGTGTCCAATTCGCTATCACCAGTGGCCGTCCTCCGCGAGGAATGCAGATGTTGATCCAACCGCTGGCCCTGACCACGCCGATCGCGGCGTTTAATGGCGGGATGTTCGTCCGACCAGACCTCTCAGTGCTGGAGCAACGCGTTCTACAAACCGACGTCATAGAGCCGGCGATGCAAACCATCAAAGCGCACGGTCTTGATATTTGGATTTATCGCGGCACCGATTGGTTCGTGCGCGAGCGCCATGGCCCGCATGTCGATCGCGAAGAATGGACAGTGAAATTCCCGCCCACAGTCGTGCCGGATTTCAAAGGACTGACGAACGATGTCGCGAAGCTGGTCGGCGTAAGCGACGATCTCGAGGCGGTATCCAGGTGTGAGAGCGCAGTGAGTCAGCAGTTCGCCGAGAAGGTGCACGCCAGGCAATCCAACCCGCTGCGGGAATCCCCTTCACTTGTCTCCGCTGCTCGTTCGCAACCCTATTACTTGGACGTCACCCATCCCGACGCCAATAAAGGTTTCGTCGTTCTTCGTTTATCACAAACGCTCGGCATCCCTCCGGATCAGATCGTGACTGTCGGTGATATGCCCAATGATATTTCCATGTTTGCGAAAAGCGGTATCAGCATTGCGATGGGCCAGGCGAGCGAGGAAGTGAAGAAGGCCGCCACCTACACCACGAAATCGTCAGAAGAAGAAGGTTTTGCCAACGCCGTCCAGCATTACGTATTGAGCGACCTACCGTAATCTCTCCTCTCCTTGTCCGCACTCCCTGCTCCCTGCTGCAACTGACCCCTTCTGCTTCTCCCAAACAAGGATATTAATCTAGGAATCACAACGCGCGTGGTAACGCCACTCTGATACTGTGCACCAATATGCGACAACTTCTTTTTGGGTTGGTTCTCGCGTTGGCATGCTCTGCTTTTGGGCAAATGGCGCCGGTGGCGGATCGGGTGGCGAAGCAGAACGCGCTCTTTGAGGAGTTCTATCAAGCCGGGCTGAAGAATTCGCCGGAGCGGGCCACCGCGTATGGCGATTACCGTTACAACTCACAGCTTGGACAGGTTTCGCTCGCGGAAATCGCCCGGCAACACGCGGAAGCCGATGACCTTCTCGCTCGATTAAAGGCGATCCCGACGGATGGCATGAGCGACAAGGACCTGTTAAGCCATCGGATACTAGAGAAGCAGCTGGAACGCGAACATTAACCCGAAATCCCATCGGACTCAGGCTCTCGAAGAGGGATATTCCTGAGACTGTCTGCTAATTGACTGGCCTTCTGCTCCTGGTCTCAGCTCCCTGTCCGCCATTCGGACGGACTCGCCCACCACGGCGGGCAAGCGGTGGCGAGCTTCTCGCTGCCCTGCTCTCCTGATAACTGAGAACAGATAACCAATAACTAAAACGCCTCGCGTTTTCCAACTCCCAGCTCCTAATAGTAGTGAGGGCTGACCGCACTTCTCCCCCACCCTATGGTCCGACCTTCACCTCGACCTTTGCGTGGTTCATCCGCGTATTCATGTCGGGCACGTAGTAAACGCTGCAACCGCCGCGATGGAAGATCTGGGTTCCGCCGCGATCGGCGACCTTGAATTGCTTATTCGTGACGCCGGGTTGCTGGTAGCCATAGCTGCCATTGGTGCGAACGAATCGCATGTGTTCGTAGTCGATGACCGTGACGCTGATGTCGAACTGATCGACGCCGTTTACAATGAGCTCCACATTCGGCCCTCCCATGTCGCGAAGCTTGACCCGCTGCCCGACCTTCACCTCGAGGCTATGCGTCTGCTGAGCCAAAGCAGAGCTGGAAAGCAGCATGCCAATGACGATAGACAGGAGTATTTGTCTCACTTCCTCGGCGTAGCGGAGCAAGACACGCGCCGCAATGTTGAAACACGCGGCTAAAAGGGAACCCTCGTTCCCGTCGCTTCTGCCGGCGTGACGGCGCGATTCTGTGGCTGCGCAGCAACATGATCGTCCGCCTCGAACTTCCCGGCGCGCGCGAGTACGAAGCTCGGTTAAAAGCAGCCAACGAGAAGAAAGCGCGTGAATCGGTCCCGCAATTTTAGCACTTCATCAGATGCTATTGCGGCAACCCGGGCGAAGGTCGCCAAAAAGTCCTAAAAGTGAGATCGACGCCACTTTTCTCTACGGATGAGCGTGTCGTTAGGTCTTTAGGTTTTCAGCGGAGGTTGGGTCACATATCGGCCGTACGGGTCGCGGCTGGTTAGACCTGTAAATCACCCCACCACTGTCTGATATGACCATCGAACGGTGTTGCTTCGCCTGCTTCGCGCATCAGTTGCGACTGCGTCGCGAGGTTGACCATGCGTTGAGGATCGGCCTCGGCCCGCGCGGCATTGCTCACGCTCCGCTGTATGTCCAGCAGCGTTGCGCGTTGCTCGGGGTTGAGATGGCTACCCCATACCATTGCTTCTTCCGTGCTGACAAAGGCTGGAATGATCAGGCTTTGGATCCGCCTTAACAGAGCAAGATCCGAAATTGAAATCGCCACGTTCCCGGCCACATCGATAAGCCAGGTGGCGATCACATCTTTGCATCTAAGGATTGGAGTAATCATATGAACCTCTCAGTTTGCGCAGAATGGGAAAGGCCGGCACCGGCGCGGTCGGTCGACGCTGCGATTGCTTAGCTGGCAAGCTACAGCCGAAAGTCACAATCGCCTAATGATATTTCGATCAAGGCATACTGGAACTCTCCCTATAAATTTTGTTGAGAAAGCGAAACAGCTTGCTTAGTGAAAAGGATCGAGTATCTAGACAATTGATTACGTCACTCGACGTTTCAACGCATCTTTAGCCGAGCTTAACAAGTTCGAGGGGCTGGATCTTCGCTGAGACAACGCTTAACGCGATCTCCAGGTCGATAACCGGAGCCCCGGGTCAGTCTGAGCGAATTCTTTCTTGGAAAGAAGTCTCGAGGACTCTCCCATTCCACTCGGCTTGGCTATAACCAACAAACAAGAAAGACAACTAAGGATGAAGTTCGCAAAAACATTCAGTGCAGCGATTGTGATCGCCGCGGTCGCCGGCGCAGCCAGCGTTTGCTCGGCGCAAAGTTCAGCCAAAGCGGCGGTCAATCCCGCCTCGACGACGCAAAGCACCGCGCCATATACCGAAGGTGCCGTCTGGCAGATTACAATGGTCAAAACCAAGCCTGGCATGAGCGATGATTATCTCAAAGCTCTGGCCAAGATATTCAAATCGACCAATGACGAAGCCAAGCGGCAAGGCATCATTACCGATTACAAAATCCTAGCCGGTGATGCAGCTACCCAGCAAGATTACGATATTCTACTTATGGTGGAATATCCTAACATGGCCGCATTGGATGGCCTGCGCGACAAGACAGATCCCATCGCCGCCAAAGCGATCGGCACTGAAGACCAGCAGCGCCAAATGGCTGTCAAGCGTCTGGAAATTCGCGAGATCATGGGCGACAAGACCATGCGCGAGATCACGCTGAAATAGTTCCGCTTCTACGGTGGCGCTGCCTTCTTGGAAGCCCAGGAAGGCGGCGCTCCACTGGTTAGCTTGTCTTTTCTCACAATGAGGGTTGCGTTCAGATAAAGAATTGCGGATTCGAATGTCTCAACAACATTAGACCCCACAGAACGAGGGAGAGTGACCCATGTTTTCAGTTGAAACAAACAAAGCCAAACGGCTTCTCGTCATTAGCGCGGCTGGGCACGTGTCGAAAGAGGAAGTAAAGCACGCGACAGAGCAGGTGAGGGAAGCGTTGCAGGATGCCGCGCCAGGCAGCCGGGTCTTGACTGATTTTCGGTGGCTGGAATCGATGCGACCCTCTGCCGCTCCGCACATTGCGGAGATCATGGATGCATTAGCTGAGAAGCAGGTCGCTTCGGTTATCAGGATAATACCTGATCCGGGTAAAGACGTTGGAATGAATATCCTCTCACAGTTCCACTGCAGCCGTGAACTGCCGATCTCGACTGTGGAGACACTGGTGGATGCGCTGGACCGGTTATTAGAGCAGAACGCTGAACGCGACAGGAAGGAATTAGAAGCGCAGATCGCCCGTTAGATAGCCGATTCTTCGGATTGACGCAGGCCACCCGGTCATGGATGCGAAGGAACTGTTATGACCGCCGCCCAAAGGAAAGCGAAATTGGGTTACTGAGCTTCCCAGCTCCTGTTTTTTAACCGATAACGGAAACGCTTCGCATTTCCCCGCTCTTTACTCCACGCTCCAAGCTCCCCGCTTTATCTCCCAACCGTTAACTGATAACGGATAACTAAAATGCTCTCGCGTTTTCCTTTTACTTCTTTTCCGGGAACTGCATGACACCTTCGGCGATGCACTCCCATTTGCCATTGCGCTCCATCCAGGTATCCACCCACGCGTAGCTGCGGGTAAACTCTTTCCCGTCCTTATCCTTGCCCTTTTCCGTCGAGGTGCCGGAGACGGTGGCCAGGTTCGGCGCATAGACATGAACGTCCATGTTGTCGTTCACCGATGAGCTCAAGGTGTCGGTCTCATTTTTAATCTGATCGATGATCCGGGATTTGGTCCGATATTTTCCTTTGGTATCGAATCCAGCAAAATCGTCCGCGACCATGTTTGCGACGGCAGCGTGATCCTTGTTTACCAGTGCCTTTTCCCAGGCGTCTTCCATCTCCTTGAGCTTGGCCTTGATTGCGCTCGAGTCGGCAGATTTTTCCTGAGCATGCGCGCAAGGGGCGACGGCGAAGGCGAGGAGTGTGATTGCCAGAAGTGGTGTGAATAATTTCATAATAATTTTTTGGTTGAATTTAAAAGCAGCTCGTCTCGAACCAGAAAGCCCTTTCAGGGCGAGCTACATCGATGCAGCGCGCTTCGACGCGCGCGTCTATGGCAGAAGCGTGCTGCCCAATCGGCAGACCGTCAAGACATAATGGCTTGGAGGCATTCGACGATTTCGGCTTTCTTGTTTTTCTCACCGAACGGTGGAGCTGTACGGGCCGGGAGCAGCATTTCAACCTTTCAGAATGGCTCGATTTCTAGGAACCCTGATCTCTGACTTCTGTTCTCTGATCGCTGCCCTCCTAGACTCAACCTCAACTCTCTCGCTTCTGATTTCAGCGTTTCCGCTGTCAGCTTTCTAGTAAGGGCTTTCGTCTTTGAGCCAGAGCCATCTACGTCGCCGGCGCGGTTTTGGCTCGATTGTTGCGGCTTGTGTCCTCTTGTGATCAAGCAAATCGTCTTTTGGATCCTGTTAGTGGGGCTGGGCTGTCTTTTTTGGCTCCAGAAGCTCCATGAAAGAAGAATGCAACATCCAGCCAAGGCCTCTTTGGCGACTGCTTCCCATAGCTCACCCACGCCTTCTTCTCCGGTGTCGCCGGCTGCCGGACAACCGGCCAAACCGACGCCAATATTGCCGCCACCACCAGTTCTGAAACCGAAGCCTACGCCGATGCTCCCGAAACCAACACCGATGCTGCCAAAGCCCACACCGACGTTGCGCCCAAATCCTAACGGGGTGCAGTAACGGCAAACTTGACCGGTTTAACCAGTCGAGTCTTAACGCGCGCTTGAAATTAGCGATTGTTCTCGCTTCTCTCTGCACCTTCTCCGACCTCTGTCCTCCGACCTCTGATCCCTGGTAACGTCAGCCGTTAATTCAAATCTCAAATATTAAGACGCGACCGCGTCTGCTTCCCCCAAGAACGATTTGAATGATCCGCTTTGGACAACTCTCGGCAGCGATGTTTTGGCTTCCGGCTATTCCCTTTCAATTTCTGACAGCGTTGCTGTCCAGCGCTTTTACCGAATTATCCAGGTGGACTGATGCCATTGAACGTTGAATGTTGAATGTTGAATGTTTCATCCGACGAAGCGATTGACCACTTCTTAAAATTTGCCTAAATCGCGTCGATGACTTCCCGCGTGGTTAATCTGCTTCTAATTTCCTGCCTTACATTTTTCGCAGGTTGCGGCGATCCGAAGAAAAGTCCTGCTGATTCCGTGAATGCTTTTCTACGTGCTGTTCATCGGCAGGATTGCAAAGAGGTGTTTTCATTTTTTTCCAGCGCTTCGCAGGAAAAAGTTCGCGAAGAAGCAGCGAGATGAAAGTATCGACGGCACCAACGCCGTCGTGGTTGCGAATGTACGCGAAGGCAAAAACGAACTGATTCCTAGATTCTTTCCCCTGACATTCACCAACGTCCCGACTCGTATCATGATGGTTTTTGAAGATGGCACCTGGAAACTTGACCTCATCAAACCGACGCCCGAAGTGGCGAAAGTTTTGGAAGCCCGCGAAGTCGCCATAAATAAAGAACGAGAAGCGATTGCTCGTTATCAGGCGGAACGCGCTCTCGCCGAACAGAAACAGCTCGAAACCATTTACAGTCACTGCACGAATTTTCATCTGGTTGTGCGTTGGAAATTCGACCGCGAACCGGCTGGCGAAAAAATAAAAGATGAAACTGGTGCTTTCACTGCGGAACTTCTGGGCGCGCACATCGTCGATCTTCCGGAAGGAAAAGCGCTGCAGTTTCAAGCAGTCAGCGAAGCCGTGCGTTTGCCGGAGGAGATTCTAAACAACAGGGGCTGCGGCATGATTACATTTCGATTTCGCCGTGATGATGCGGAAACGCAGGATCGAATTTTGTATAAAGTCCTGCCCGGCGTCTTTTCAGAAACCGGAATTGAAGTCGGCGGCGATGGCCGCGTTTATTTCAGCGTCCAAAGAAATTCGCTGGCGAGCAAAAGTCTCCTCGACCCGCAGAAGTTTTATCAGCTCACGTTTGTCTGGAATCGCAACGGAATGCGCATCTACATCGACGGCAAACTGGACGCGACGTTGGAAAGGCCGGTTTATACTTCTGCCAGAGCGACAAAAACTGAAATGGGCCGCGATCCGAATGATGCACTAAAAACTGGCTCAGGGATGACGATCCAGGATTTAAGAATTTACGAAGGCGTGGCGGATGAAAGCGCGTTCGCGCAATAAGAACGAATTGCCGAAAATAAAATTTTGTCTCAGTCTCCGGCTTACTTCCGGAATGCACCACGTGGACGCGAAGGTCGGCGAGTAGGGACCGGGAGGTCACGAATCAATCGAGGCGGCGCTAATCGAATCACTTCTTCAAATCGTGAGCAATTGCGGCGACCTGTTGAAGCGCCGCTCTTCTTCCTCCTACCGTGTACCGTTGGCGCTGTCTTCGAAGATGTCGACTGTCGAATTTCTCTGCCATCTGACTTCTAACCTACCGATACACTTCGCTATTCGGTCGATGTCTACGATTGGTATCATATACCGTTAGAACCGTGCCCCGCCTGTGGCTACGCGCTTTCGGTCCTCGATCATCATTGCCGTCATTGTTCTGTCTCATTGAGAGCGTTTTCATCATTCCGGCTGTTTGATCCGAAACACCTGTCGACGACGATCGTCGCCGGAGTGGGGCTGAGCATTCTCGTTTACTTGATATTTTTCCGCTAAAAAAAGGTGCGAAGAGGAGGAGTCAGGCTGCGCCCGGCGCCGAAGTAATAGCCTGGCTGTTCAACACCACGTTGACTTTACGGATTGCACGACGAGCCTTTCTCATCATGGGCGACAAATCTCCGAAAGCGAACCAGAAGCATAAAGCACAGCAAAAGGCGAAAGCCGACAGCGCGGCTCAGAAGAAAGAGCAACAGGCCTTAGCCGCCAAGGCGGCGCCGAGATAGAAGTAGGCGGATGCTGCCAAACAGCAACCAGCTTTGGTTCGTTAGGAAATTCCGGCCTCTGCCTCTGACCTCTGTTCTCTGATCGCTGTCCTTCCTAGACTCGCCCCCAATTCTTCCTTCGCGGGCAGTCGCCTTCTCCAGCATTTCGAAGAATGCGTGCGTTCGCGGCGGGAGTCTATTGGGGTTGCGGAACAACGCGAAGATAAGGCTTGGGAGCCTTCCACCCCTCGGGATAGAGCCGTTTGGCTTCGTCGTCTGAGACCGCTCCCGAGATGATGACATCTCCGCCGGGCTTCCAGTTCACTGGGGTCGCGACTTTGTGCCTGGCCGTGAGTTGGATAGAATCGAGCACCCGCAGCACTTCATCGAAGTTGCGGCCGGTGGTCATCGGGTAGCTTAGCATCAGCTTGATCTTCTTGTCGGGACCAACCACGAAGACTGTGCGCACGGTGGCGTTGTCCGCCGGCGTTCTGCCCTCCGAGGTCTTTCCCTCTCCGGCTGGGAGCATGTCGTAGAGCTTGGCGATCTTCAGCTCCGGGTCGCCGATCATCGGATAATTCACCTTGTGACCCTGGGTCTCTTCGATGTCCTTGGCCCACTTACCGTGCTGAGTGATAGGGTCTACGCTCAGCCCGATGATCTTGCAATTGCGCTTTTCAAATTCCGGCTGCAATCCCGCCATGTAGCCCAGTTCGGTGGTACAGACGGGAGTAAAATCTTTCGGGTGAGAAAATAAAATGGCCCAACCG
>Ga0209473_1002521_pt1 | contig 10040 bp, 9 predicted proteins | sample GraSoiAngelo_133_FD_185890 | JGI IMG/M metagenome (GOLD analysis project Ga0209473, IMG submission 185890) | Grasslands soil microbial communities from the Angelo Coastal Reserve, California, USA - 14_0929_05_20cm (SPAdes) (version 2) | ecosystem: Environmental > Terrestrial > Soil > Grasslands ...
ATGACTTGCTCTTCCTGACCGGTGAGTTTCGCTCGCAACTGCTCGGCGATGGCTTTGGCCACCTCACTCTCCACTGAAAAGATGTCAGTCAGTTTGCGATCAAAGGTATCGGCCCAAAGATGAGAATCATTGGCCGCTTTGATTAGCTGCACATTCACGCGCACGGCATCGCCGCTCTTCTGCACACTTCCTTCCAGGATGTGCGCAACCCCAAGTTGCTTGCCGATCTCGGACAGGTTATCCGGCGCGCTTTTGTAATGCTGCGTGGATGTACGCGAGATCACCTTCAAGTCGGCAATCTTCGCTAGGCGCGTCAGAATCTCGTCCTGGATTCCGTCAGCAAAGTAAGCGTTGTCGGGATCGCGGCTCAGATTTTCAAATGGCAGCACGGCGATACTTTTTTCCACAATCGCCAAGGCCGAGCGCGTCGGTCTCCGCAGAAGCAAGACGAAGGCAGCAATAATCGCGGCAAGCACGAGCAGCGCAACGGCCACTTCAGCCCAGCGCACGCGGGCCCGGCGTTTCCGGACGGTCTCGAGTTTCCGCGGCAGCGTCGCATTGCCGAATTGATCGTCATAGAGGTTCACGACCGAGACGCGCACGCCATGTTTCGCTTCGCATGTGCCGAGATCGTGCAGAAACGGTCGCCACTTCTCGTATTCTTCGAGATCTTCGGCGACATGCTTGGAAAGGAGGATGTGCCCTGCGTCGCCGCAATCCATCACCCGTTTTGCCATGTTGATTCCAGCGCCCGCGAGATTGACCCTTTCATTTACATCAACAACGCCGCTAACCGGCCCGCTGTGGATTCCCATCCGAAGTTGTAGACGCGGATGTTCCTTGAGCGCGCAGCTGATCTCCACCGCGCACTGCGCAGGCGCCTCCGGATTGGTGTAAAAGACAAGCACCATCCCATCGCCGGTTGGGATCCTAATCAAACGGTTCGCGGCTTCGGCTCGTTGAAACTGCTCGGACGCGCGAACAATCTTGGTTAGTTCCTCAATCGCCGCATGCTGGTCATCAATCGAAAGCTTTGAGTAGCCAACGATGTCGATGAACAGAACATGGGCGATCTCCAACTGGATCTCTTTTTTGATCTCAACGGACATCTTTTCGGGCGCTTAAGACTACATGAATTTCATAATCGCGCCCTATTCAGACTGTCGAGAGTGTCAGCGATGATATTCCAGTAATTTACGCGACGGATTGTGCTCTTTTGCTTTCAATTCCACGATGCCCGAAAGCGAATCGGAATTCGCCGGCTATACTTTACTGGTCTTGGCCGCGAAATACTTGATTCGCTCGATGAGCCGCGGCCCAACGAGTGAGTGAACTGACAAATGCCACGAACCTTCCGCATCGCACGGAAATGGGAGCTCGTTATAGCGACGCGTACGCGGATGCGCTGTATCTGCTCGAACGCGGCGCGGATCCGAATCGCGTCGCCGCTGACGGAATGAATTTCTCGAAAATGCTGATTCAGCATCGGGAACATTTCACAAAGGGCCAGGCAGCGCCGCCGGAGTTCGCGCGACTTTGGGACTGGGCCGAAACACATGGAATAGTCGGCCAGACGGCCACGTGTGGCAGCATGGACGCGTGCCTTTTTTTTCCGCATTACGAAACGCATTGAGCTGCGCGCTGCTCTCGACGCCACGCCCATTAGCTGCGTCTCGTCCATCACCCAGAGGCAGTCGTTATTTAACGAGCCGAAGTGCATCGGCCAGCGGTAGCGGCTCATGCCGTATCCGCGATTAATGGCTGCAGCGCATAGAGCATCCGCGCGGTTTCCATGACAGACTAAAAAGCCGCGATGAAATTTTCGGCCTGTAGCAACCCGCTTTGCTGAGTTGTCAGCGATCATTACCCAATATTTCACGCGCGGGATGCTACCTGTTTTGGCTATTCGCGCAGTTCATAGATAGGCACCCACTCGCCGCGAGATAAATTTGTGCCGAAGAAATCCGGCGATACCGGTCTGCAATCCGCCGCAACATTTCCGTGCGCGCCTCCGAGTGGCCGAATATAATGTAACCGGAGTTTTCAAAGGCAAACGCGCGATTTTTGAATTGACGCCCGCGTGACAAACTTCAATTATCGGCTAAAAAGGTGCGCATGTTTCGACCCCTCGCTCTAGTTTTAAGTTTGGTTTCACTTGCTCCAGCGCTTTTCGCAACGCAACTCGACCCTTCCCATCAGCTTATAATAAGCGTCCGCGATCAGAAGCTGATGCTTGTACAAAACGGCGGGAAAGTGACCACATATCCGGTGTCCACGTCGATGTTTGGTGTGGGCGACTCTTGGGGACGAATGACAACTCCTATTGGCTATCTCGCAGTCGAAAAGAAAATCGGCGACAACGTCCCGTCCGGCGCCGTCTTCCACAATCGGCGGTTAACCGGTGAAATTCTGCAGCCAAATGCTCCTGGTCGCGACCCAGTGATCACGCGCATCATCTGGTTGCGTGGATTGGAAGCGCAAAACGCGCATGCATTTCAGCGTGGCATCTATATCCACGGCACACCGCAGGAGAAAACAATCGGTCGCCCTGCCAGTTATGGCTGCATTCGGATGAAATCGAGCGACGTGGCGGAGCTGTACAATCGCGTTCCCGTGGGAGCAGTCGTGCAGATTATTCCCGACCAACTTCCGAAAACGGTACAAGCACTGCCGGTGCAATTGACTCATACTCTCGTGGCTGCGACCGCACCACCTCAGACTGAAACGGATAATCGACGTCGGCTGCCGAAAGTAGCGAAAGCGTCACGGGTACGGCCCACGAACAGCCGTATCACTGCGAGCGCACTGGCCGCACCACCTCAACACTTAACGCAGAACCAGCCACGAGCGCAGCCCGCAACCCGGAATCAAGATCAGCTTGGATCTAAAGAGAATGCGGGCCCTCTGACAGCCGAAGAAATGCAGATGGGCGGAGCGCATGCGGCCGAGCGGCAAAAAACGAAGCTCGCATTGAATAAAGGGTTGTAGCGATCGCACGTGCGACATGCTCGCGAGTGGCCGCGTCGTCTCACCCGCTATAGGCATTTTGTCCGCTAATGGCATCATCGACTTCCACGTTGCGCACGACCAGACCGCTTCCGGTGCGGCTTGATCGGACTGACGCCGTTTGCTACGGACGTCTGCCACGCCCTCAAAGCCTTCCGTCGAAATCATTACCTGAGATTCGTGAGGTGGCTTGAGGGCAGGATGCATGGCAAACACATTTCGCGATAATTGAAGAACCGGCCGAAAAGAGCCTCGGCATGACGCCACGCGCACCAGCGTTCTTCGTCTTGCCAGGTCAAATCCATTGGTTGCTGATATTTAGTGATGAGGCTCGACTTTCTTCCTGGAATGCTGTAGAAAGCTCGCTTTCAATGGCGACCACGGAGCCAACTTCAGGCTTTGACTTGATAGTGTGCGCGTGCGGAGAACAGGAATATACGGCACGTGATGCAATCGATGCAGCCATTTTCAGGGGCGAGCTGGTGGTAAAGTGGAAAGAATTTCTTGATGAAGTCGAAGCGGAAAAACGCGCGGATGAGCTAGACTTAGATTTGGACGAGTCCGCAATTTCTAGTGCGGCAGAAGCTTTTCGTTACGAATACGATCTGATCACTGCTGAAGAAACGGAAGCATGGCTGGCAAATCGTGGCCTGACTTTCGATGACTTCAGCGACTATTTTACTCGTCAATATTATGCCACCGCGATTCGCGAAAGCGTCGTTCCGGATGAAGTGGAATATCAGTGCGCGTCGGTCGACCTACGCCGATCGTTCCTGACGGAATTGATTTTATCGGGCGATTTGGACCGAATCACGACCGATTTAATGGCGCGTCTCGCGGCGCGCTGCGCGGGACAAGAACCGGCCCCAGAGGCGATTGCGGCCGAAGAGCGGAAATTCTTGCATCGGAACAGCGTTAATCCGGGACAACGGCCGAATTGGCTGAAGAAATTGGGGCGTGATTCGAAATGGCTGGATGAAATGCTCGCAATCGAGGCAGCATACCGGACACATTGCGAAAGGCTGCTTGTCCCTGAGGCGCGTCAATACGAATTAATGCCTTTACGATTGCCGCTGACGCGATTCGAAATCGAAGTGATCGAGCTAGAATCCCAGGATGCCGCCAAGGAAGCGCTGTTTTGCGTGCAACAAGATGGGATGTCAATGGAGGAAGTTGCAACCGAGGGACGTTACCCTTACCGACGTTCGCACTTTCTTTTAGAAGATCTTCCCGTGGAGGCCCAGCAGAGATTCCTCAGCGTTTCGGCGGGGAATGTCCTCGAACCGACTGCGCGCGGTGACGGATTTGAACTGTGTCGTGTCGTCAACAAAATTGAGCCGCAAGCGGACGACCCAACCGTTAAATCGCGGATCGATCAGCGACTACTCGACCGGCATTTCTCTGAGCTTATGAGCAAATATACGCAGGGGCGGCTGGGCGCCATGTCACCTGGCAAAAAATGAAAGTTCAAGACACCGAAATTCTGCGGCGTTCATCGGTTTTCCGTTTTCTTGCCGATGAACATTTCGCCGCGATTGAGCCGCTCTTGGAGGGAGAGCACTATGAATTCGGTGATGTGATCGTAAAACAGGACGATCCGGCCGATGCCTTTTACGTTTTGACCAGGGGGCGGGCACGCGCTCTGAAGATCAAGCCAGGTGGTGAGGAAATCCCGCTGGGCGTGTTGAAACCCGGTGACTCGTTTGGAGAAGCCGCATTGTCTGAGGGAGGAGCCCGAAACGCGACGGTGCGCTGCAGCACAGCGGTAGATGTTTTGCGGCTCGATCGCGATGATTTTACGGAGCTCGTCCGTCGCGTACCCGATTTGAAGCAATATGTCGAGACCACCGGCCGGGACAGAGCTCTGCAAAGTTTCCTCTATCAGTTCAGCAATTTTGGCCGGCTTCCGACTCCCGTGTTGCGCGCCATGATCGACAGGTTAAAACCTGTCACGATCGAAAAAGGCAATCTAATTATCCGTGAAGGAGACGATGCCGGTCCTCTTTACATAATGCAGAAGGGACGCGCGCGGGCCTTTGCTGGAATCGACGGACAAACGCGCAATCTCGCGTTTTATCGCGAGGGTGACTTTTTCGGTGAACTGTCGGTCTTGAACGGCTCACCGCGTGCGACCTCCGTCGAGGCATTCACAGATTGCCAATTGCTCTCTCTTGAACCCAAGTCCGTGCAGGACTTGCGGCGACGGTTTCCGGAATTCGATAGGCTCGTGAGCGAACGGCTCGCGCTTTATCAGGCGAAAACCGAAGCGCGTATTCCGCTTGATTTCACGACCGAATTGCTGCCTGCCGAAACACAGGTCCACGACAAGGTTCAGCTGGATCGTGAACATCCTCCAGCCGGGGCCGAAGATAAAGAAGCTCCCTTCGCTAACGAGCAGGGCTTGTTCCGCAAACGCGGAAAGCGAATCCGCAAAGTCGACCACATCATGCAGATCGACGAGATGGATTGTGGCGCAGCCAGTCTCGGAATGATCTGCCGGTATTTTGGCCGCAAGGTAAGCCTGGCACGGATTCGGCAGCTTTGTCACACGGCTACGGACGGCACCAGCCTCAAGGCGCTTTCTCGCGCCGCAACTGAACTTGGCTTGGCGGCGCGCGCATTGAAGATCTCGCTACGCAATCTCTCGCTCATGCCGCTGCCAGCGATAGTGCACTGGGAGGGCAACCACTGGATCGTGCTCTACGATGTCGATGAGCAGTTTGCGCGCGTGGCCGATCCCGCGGTTGGGTTGCGGAAATTTCCGCGGCCCGAATTTGAAGCGAAGTGGACAGGCTACGCGGCGCTGTTCGATTACACGCCCGCATTCGAACAAGCTCCGGAAACCAAGCCAACGCTGGCGTGGGTTCTTCCGTTTCTGGCACGGTTTAAGGTGATCCTGCTCCAGGTGCTGGGGCTGGCCGTCGCTGTCAGTTTCCTTCAACTGCTCTTCCCAGTGTTCACCCAGATGGTGGTCGACAAGGTCATTGTCGAAAACGATGTCGGCCTTTTGAAGACGATCCTACTCGGCGTGCTCGCGGCCATCGTCTTCGTGCAGCTCTCCACTCTCGCCCAGGAATATCTCCTAGCGTTTGCAGCCGTGCGCCTTGATACGACAGTTCTCGATTTTTTGAGCCGGAAGCTTCTCTCCCTGCCGATGACTTATTTCACGAGCCGCCGGACAGGCGACATTCAACGCCGGCTGGACGGTGCGCGGCAGGTTCGGCAATTTGCCGTCCAACAGGGAGTTGGCGCTTTGCTGGCAGCAGTTTTTCTCGTCGGCGCAGTGATTTTGATGGCGATGTACAGTCCATTGCTCACCCTCGCGTTTCTGGCAACAACGCCGCTTTACGTGGGACTAATGATTTTTTCGGTAAAAGTGCTTCGTCCCCTGTATCACGGGGTGGAAGAAAGCCAGGGCAAATACAGTTCGCATCAAATCGATGCCATCAAAGGAATCGAGGCAGTGAAAGCGGCATCCGCCGAGAGTGCTTTCCGTGACGCCATGCTGAACGAGTTTCTCTCCGTCTCACAAAAACTTTTCAAGGCGACCTTTATAGTGATGTCGTACGACAGCGTTCTGCAAAGCATCGGTCTGCTCTCTACTGCGATCTTTTTGTGGGTCGGCGCGACGCAAGTTATTCATGGGCACTTGAGCGTTGGCGGTTTTGTCGCGTTCAGCTCACTGACGGCGATGGCCTACGCGGGAATTTTGCGCGCGCTCGGAGTTTGGGACAACCTGCAAAACGCCGCCGTCCTCCTGAATCGGCTGAATGACATTTTCGAGCAAGAGCCCGAACAGGGCCACGATCGTTCTCGACTCGTCCCGGTGCATAGCCTGGAAGGACACCTCCAGCTTCGCGGGGTTAGTTTCAAATATGGCGGCCCCGAATCGCCCGATATTCTAAAGAACATCAACCTCGACCTGGCGCCAGGGCGCATGGTGGCATTCGTCGGTCGCAGCGGTTGTGGCAAAACGACGCTCATTAAATTAATAGCCGGCCTGCTCGAGCCTACGGAAGGGACCATCTTTTTCGACAATGTCGATCTAAAAACTCTCAATTATCGCGACGTGCGGCGGCACATCGGAATAGTGCTTCAGGAAAATCACATGTTTAACGAAACGATTGCGCGCAATATTTCGTTTGGCGATCTGCAGCCAGATCTTGATCGGGTGCTTGCCGCCGCACAAGCCGCTGCGGCGCACGGTTTCATTATGCGTCTTCCGCTTGGTTATGAGACAAAGATTGGCGAATCGGGTCTTTCTCTTTCAGGTGGCCAGAAGCAGCGCATCGCAATTGCGCGGGCAATCTATAATAATCCGCCAGTGTTAATTTTTGATGAGGCAACGAGCGCGCTCGACACAGAATCGGAGCGCGCGATCCAGGACAATCTCGGTCGGTTAATGGCAGGTCGCACCACGATTGTGATCGCACATCGGTTAAGTACGATTCGCGAAGCGCACTCGATCGTGGTGCTGGAACAGGGAAGCATTGCCGAGATTGGTACGCACGATCACTTAATGGCACAACGCGGTCTATATTATTACCTTTCCAGTCAACAACTGGGGATCTGAGCCAGTTCTTCCATGAGCTCACAATTAACCGAACGCGGTTCACTCGATGTGGAATCCGAGATGCTGCCGCAGGAACCACCGCCCTGGATCATCCGCTCGACCGCCTGGATATTGCTGGCGGCCTTTCTGTTCGCGCTGCTCGTCGCAATCATAATGCGGTTACCGGAAACCGTCTATTGCCAGTTCGTTCTGATTCCGGCCACCGGCGCCGATCCAATCCAATCGCCTCGGCAAGCCATCATTAGCCGCGTCGCTGTGGAGGAGGGCCAACCTGTTAAACTGGGCGAAGCGTTGTTCGTTTTGCGCTCCGACGAAATCCGCGGTTGGGACACGCAATTTCGGACCCTCACCGAAGATTTACGCACGAAAGAAGAAAGCCTCACTCGATCTGAGACCGCTTACGCTGCCCAACTCGAGATTAAGAAAGCCGAAATTGAGCAGGCAAAGAGCGAAGTAAAGTTCCGTGAGAATCATGCCAGCACGAGCCGCGAACTGGTGACGCGCATGGAGAAATTAGCCAAGCTGGGCGGCGAATCGGAAATTGACCTTGTAAAGCTGAAACTCGATTTAGCCGGTTCGGAAAAAGATTTGAGTGTCGCCCAACGCACTGTGCAGCAGGTCAATCTCGACCGTGGGCGAATGGAAACAGAGCACGCGCGTCAACGGGCTGAGCAGCAGTCGGAAATCGAGAAACTAAAAATGCGGATCGGCGCTCTGAAAACAGACCTCGAAAATACCCACCAGAACTTGCTGACAGTTCGGAGTCCATATGAGGGTGTGATCACTTCCATGGACCAGCGAACCGTGGGCAGTTTTGTGCAGCAGGGACAAGTGCTTTGCCAGCTCGCACGGAAAGACGCCAAACCGCGAGCTCGGATGACCTTAAACGAAGCCGGCCTCCCGAAACTCGCCATCGCTCAGCGCGTGCGGTATTTCTTCGAAGCGTTTCCTTACCAGCGTTACGGCGCTGTGACCGGAAAACTCGATTGGATCAGTCCGTCAGCGGTTACTACCACTGATGGCTCTCACTTCGTCGCGCTGGGCTCACTCGACCGCTATGAGATATCCCCCCACGCAGGACAAGTTTTACCTCTGCGAGTTGGGATGAGAGGACAAGCGCACATCATCGTCGGTGGACGCACGCTGATTGAATACGCGTTCGAACCCATTCGACAGCTGCGTGAAAGCATAAAGCAATAAATCCTCGGGCCGCAATGCAAAAGCCGCGTTTCAAGCTGAGAATTGAAGACCTGACCACAAGCGACGAAGCCATGGCGCGTTGCTTGCAGCTGGCAGCGCTGAGCGAATGCTCACATCCAACGCGCGGATCATCTGCGCATCAAACTGCTCGCTGCGGGAACGAGTGCGGCAGGGAAAATTCAGGGAAGACCTTTATCAGCGTCTGAACGGCCTCACCTTGCTCATTCCTCCGCTGCGTGAGCGGCTGCAAGAACTGCCGGCATCGATCGTTGAAAGCGGCTGGATTAAAAGAAGGCAAAAGCATCACGGCAATTCGTCCCGAAGCGATGGAGAAGTTGCTTCACCATCGGTGGCGCGGAAACCTTCGCGAATTGAGCCACACCGTGCGAGCCATGACGCTGTTTTGCAATGGTTCGGTAATTCTGCCCGAGCATGTCGTTTTTCCTCCAGATCTGGAGCCAGATCAGAATGCGTCTGAAAGGTGGTAAATTGGTTTCTTCGTTGGCCAGCAATAACAACGAACGCGCCCCTAGTATCGATCTCTCGCTCGCAAGTGACTGTGAAAAGACGCGTCCGGGTCGTTTATGAGCAAGCAAATCAAACCCAACGTCGTGCGGCAAAACTGCTCGCTATTTCTCGTTCGACCCTGGCGCGCCATCTCCGAGGCGTGGCCCAAGAGTAGGGCATTGTTGGTATAAAAATGAGCTCGAGTGGCCTTAGAATAAACTCAGACATTCTCTTCGTCTGCAATCGCAATCCTAATTTTTAGGGAGCGAACACGGCATAAGCCCCTCTCGTTTAAGAACAAACGCAGCGACAACTGATTGTTTGATGGCTTTTCTTTAAACTGGGCGGATACTGATAACAAAGAAAGCCAAAGTGAGTGCACCGAAAAGCAAAAGAATGCGCCCGCCGGAGAGTCAGGAAATCAAAGGCCCAAGCGCAGGAAAGATAAATTGATTCGTCTGGATGACCTGATTCCAAAACAGGACGGAACGGGCGAGCATCAATTGCTGTTCGGTGCCACATAAATCCAGCAAAGGACAAGTAACAAACATGCAAGACAAGAAAAAGAAAAACATCAAAGTTCGCGACCTGAAGCCAAAAAAAGATGCTAAAGGTGGCACCGGCTCCAGCAAGAACCTCACCGGCGCGGGCCCCGGCGTCACCGGGGCGGGTCAGACCAAGCCGGGTAACTGAAACACCAGCAAGAATAAGGTTAAACAGTCGCACCGTGGTTCAATCCCGCGGTGCGGTTTTT
>Ga0209473_1002522_pt1 | contig 10037 bp, 9 predicted proteins | sample GraSoiAngelo_133_FD_185890 | JGI IMG/M metagenome (GOLD analysis project Ga0209473, IMG submission 185890) | Grasslands soil microbial communities from the Angelo Coastal Reserve, California, USA - 14_0929_05_20cm (SPAdes) (version 2) | ecosystem: Environmental > Terrestrial > Soil > Grasslands ...
CTGATCCGCTTCAACTCCCGGACCAGCACGTCGAGCGCCTCGGCCAGCATCACACCGCCGCATACCGTAAGTCGCTCCGGAAGTACGATGCGCTTTTCCAACGGATAAAACCGCTCGAGCGCCGGGTGCAAAAGAAAAGCGCGGCCGTCATCCTCCGCGCGATCCCCTGCCTCCGATACGACAAGCAAATCGGGCCTGGTCTTCACGATGGTTTCCAACGAAGCGAATCCGCCAGTGCCTAGCTCAAGATCTGCGGCCGCATTGAACAGGCCGACTTCGCTCAGCAGCGAGCTAATCAGGCTGTCTTTACCGAAAACCCAGCCGCGCCGCGACAGCGGCAGCACAGAGTAAGGCTTTTCCAGCACAACGTTACGGGCGCGCGCGACAGCCCCATCGATCCGGACGATTTCGGCCGTGGCGCGATCAGAATGCCCAGCGATTTCGCCCATCTTTCGAATTTGCGCCTTCACCTCATCGGCGTTTCGAGGCACCGAAAATTCAGTGACGCGCAGGCCGTGGGCTTTTAGCAACTCCCGTGTTGAGCGTTTGTCGAACAGGCTGGCAACGACGACGTCCGGCTTGAGCACCAGCACATCCTCGGCTCCACCCGATAGTCTGGGATATTTACGGGCATCGTCGGCCGCCCAGGATTGCCAGGCGTCACGCGAAAAAGGGCTGAGTCCGAGGATTTGCTCCGGATCGGCCAACGGCAACAGCAGTTGATCGGTGCAGACGTTCATCGAAGCGATGCGCGGCAAAGCGGCGGCCAAGGCGGACGCCGATATCACACTCGATATCACAACAAATGCGAACCCAATCGATCTTAGCATTATCGCAAGCGCCTGCTCATTCTCATTACCCCCCTTACATTAGCCCCAGGGCACGATGACCTGCTCGCACTGATATTCGGCGCGATAGGCGCTGATCCGGAACACCTCGCCGATGACCTGCTCGGAGAGCGCCTGAGCAGGAGTCCCTTGCGACACCAGACGGCCTTCGGATAGCACCAGCACGGTGTCAGCGAACCTTGCGGCAAGCCCGAGGTCGTGCGTCACCACGATGACCAGCGTGCCCTTGTTGGCGGCGGCGCGCAGGGTTTGCATGACGTCAAGCTGGTGACGCGGATCGAGCGAGGACGTCGGCTCATCAGCCAGGATCACCGGCGCTTCCACCGCCAGCACGCGAGCCAGCGCGACGCGGCTGCGCTCACCGCTGGACAGTTCGGTGACACGGCGCTCGCTGAACTCCATGACATCGGCTGCCTGCATCGCACGAAGCACCGCGTCTGCGTCTTTGGCAGTAAGCCGCGCCGGATCGGTCGCGCCATGCGGGTAACGGCCGAGCGCGACGATATCCCGCGCCGGCAGGGGCCAGTGCACGAGATGACCCTGTGGCAGATAGCCAAAACGTCGCGCGCGTTCGTGAAGCCCTAGCGAGGACAATGCGTCGTCACATATACGAATCGCGCCGTCCGAAGGCACCAATCCCGCCAATGCGCGTAGTAGCGTGGTCTTGCCGGCGCCGTTCGGTCCGACCAGCGCGACCAGATGGCCCGATGCAAGCGCGAGCGAGACATCGCTCAGCACGAGGCGGCCTGCCAGTGTGACGCTCACACCTTGCGCGGTGACCAGGGTATCGTCCCTCATGCGACGCCCCCGCTGAGCGCGCGACGCTCGCGCATGATCAGATACAGGAAAAACGGCACGCCGATGATTGAGGTCAAGACACCAACCTTGATGTCGCTGGCCGATGGAATGATGCGCACCACGATATCGGCGGATATCAACAGCGCGCTACCTGTGAGCGCGCTCGGGACCAATAGCCGGGTCGGATCGTGCCCGACGAACGGCCGCATCAGATGCGGGGCCACCAGGCCGATGAAGCCGATGGTGCCGGACACAGCGACCGCGCCTCCGACGCCGAGCGCCACGCCTGATATCACCATCAGCCGGAGCCGACCGACATCGACGCCAAGGCTTTGCGCGGTTTCCTCGCCGAGGCTGAGCGCGCGAAAAGCATTGCGTTGGCTGAAGAGAATGATCGCGCCGGCGGCGATGAACGGCAGCGCCAGCACGACATGGCGGAAGCTGCGATCCTCCAGCGAGCCGAGCAGCCAAAATGCGATTTCGAGTACCACGAACGGATTGCTGGACAGGTTCATGACCAGCGCGGTGGCGGCTCCGGCCAGACTCGAGAGCGCAAGGCCCGCCAAAATCAGGATCAACAGCCCCGCGTTGCGGCCGGCAATCGTCAGCAAGGCAAATACTGAGCTGAACGCGCCGATAACGGCCGCGACCGGGAGCGCCCAGGATCGCACGTCGGCGAGTCCAAACGCGATCACCAGCACCGCACCGAACGCGGCTGACTGCGGCGCGCCAAATAACGAGGGCGAAGCCAACGGATTGCGCAGCAAGCCTTGCAGAGCCGCGCCGGAGAGGCCGAGTATGCCGCCGATCGCAAACGCGAGAATCGTTCGAGGCAGCCGAATTTCACGCACGATCACCTGCTGCACGTCGCTGCCGCCGCCGAACAGAGCATCGATCACGCTCACCGGCGATAGCCGCACTGGACCGACGCCGAGCGAGATCAGCACCAGCATCACCACCAGAGCGACAAGCCCCACCATCACGCTCGCGCGACGGCGCGCTGCTACCTCAGCTCCCGCCATCACGTTCTGAACACTCATCAATCGCCCTCGAGCGGCGATGTCGTCGCCCTCCTCCAATGCTCATACAACGATTGAGGTCCGGTACAAGCGGCGCCGTGAACAAAATACTACCGCTGGACCGCAGGCGCGGCGGCTGGAATCAATGAGCATTGACTCTTGGCCGGGCAAACTTTTAGATGTCAGCGACGGTTCCTCATGTTTTGGGGATCAAAAGGGAATGCGGTGCGGGGAAGTTTCCCAATGCCGCGGCTGCCCCCGCAACTGTAAGCGGTGAATCTTTCGTCATATGCCACTGGGAATCTCGGTCCTGGGAAGGCGACGAACGGTATCGACCCGCGAGCCAGGAGACCTGCCGTCAGCCGTGGTCACACGCGAAGATGTCGGTCGGGGAGTACAGACATTAGCTTCACCTGAGGTGCGGATAGCACAATGGTGAGACTTCGTTCGCTGTGACGTGCCACTGACGTCATACCGAGGTCGAACCATGTCTTCCATCAACACAGCCGCAGCGCGGCGACGCAGCTATACGCTAGCTGCAGCTTTCTTTTCTCCTGTTCTTTCGGTTTTGATTCCCACTGCACAGGCGCAGCAATCCGCGTCACCCAACCTGCTACCCTCCATTCAAGTCGAAGCCCCCCCAGAGAAGAGCCGTACCGAATCGGCGCCCTCTCCTGATCGGTCCTCCGTTTCTCGCCGCGCCGTTCCTGTGAGACGACGTGAGCCGGGCGATGCCAAGCCATCGGTTACACCGGGTCAAGACCGGCCGATCGTGGTCAGCCCAACCGCGACGGAGACGCCTATCGATCAGATCGCGAGTTCGGTAACCGTAATCACTGCAAAGGACATGGATCGCGATCAGCGCCGCACCCTGCCCGACGCGCTGGCGACCGTGCCCGGCCTTAATGTAGTTCAAAGCGGAGGTCCCGGCGGACTAACCTCAGTCTTTATGCGTGGTACCAACTCAAATCACACCAAAGTTTTGATCGACGGCATCGACGCCAGCGATCCCAGCAACCCAAACCGTTCGTTCGATCTGGGCCAGTTGCTGACGTCGGATATCCAGCAGATCGAAGTGCTGCGAGGCCCGCAGAGCGGGCTCTATGGCGCGGACGCGCTCGGCGGTGTGATTTCGATCATTACCAAGAAGGGCGAAGGCCCTCCTCGCGCGACCGCGACGATAGAAGGCGGATCGTTTGGCACTTTCAACCAGACGGCCGGCTTCAGCGGCGCGCAGGACAGGATCAACTATGCTTTCAATGTCGCGCATTTCCGGGCCACCGACGTACCGGTAACCCCGCTCGAGCTGCTGCCGCCTGGGCAAAAGGCGATCGGCAATAATTATGACAACATGACGTATTCGACCAAGCTCGGCGCAGACGTGAGTGAAAACCTCACTTTGAATGCGGTCGCGCGTTATACCGAGGCGACCCTGCACTTCACCGGCGACACATTTGACCCGGTAACGTTTTCAAGTTTTCCCTCCGCGGCACAGAGCACGCAAGTAGTGCATCAGCTCTTCACGCGTGGTGAAGCCGTGTGGTCGGCATTCGACGGCCGGATCAAGAACTATTTCGGCGTCAATTACACCAATCACTGGAACTATAACATCTCACCTGGCGATGTCACGCCGACGATCACGACCGGCGATCGGGTAAAATACGATTGGCATGCCGTCACCAAGCTCGCGCCATATCACACTGTCATTATCGGGGCAGAACATGAGACCGAGACGTTGCAGACGTCCGCGGTCTCTGCAGAAAACACCAACAAGGCAGGGTATTTTTCGCTGCAGTCGACTTTCGCCGACCGCCTATTCCTGGTCGAGAACGTGAGGCAGGACGATAACGACCGATTTGGTGAACATCCGACGTACCGCGTGGCGCCAGCGGTGATCGTTCCGATTACGGAGACCAAGTTGAAGGCAAGTTATGGCACGGGTTTCAAGGCGCCGACACTGAATCAGCTATTCGTCAGCTTGCCTGCCTTTTTCTTTGTTGCCAATCCAAACCTGAAGCCTGAGGAAAGTGTCGGCTACGATGCTGGTTTCGAACAACCCCTGTTCAACGAACGCGTCCGCTTCGGTTCGACTTATTTTCACAACGACATCACTAATCTGATCCAGTTCGTGGTTAATCCTGTGACCTTCGGCAGCACGCTCGTCAACGTTGGGAAGGCAACCACCGAAGGCACCGAGAACTTTGTTTCGGCGGCGATCACCGAGCGGGTGCGAGTTCGCGCGGATTACACCTTCACCCGAACGGTCGACGCGACCACGGGGCTGGAGTTGTTACGGCGCCCCAGGGAAAAATGGAGCGCGAACATCATCTGGAATCCGATCGATGCGCTGACACTGTCCGCCACGGTGCTTCATACCGGCAGCTTCATCGATGTGAACCGCGATTTCAGTATCCCACGGTTGTTGGCGCCGGCCTATACGGTAGTTAACGTCGCCGCGGACTACGCCATTAGCGACCAGATCAAGATATTCGGCCGCGTAGATAACCTGTTCAACGTGCACTACCAAAATCCAACGGGATTCCTGCAGCCGAGCCTTGGCATCTATGGCGGCATGCGCGTGGCCAATTATGGCGTGAAGTAAAATTCGAACAGCCGGCTGGGCGAAGTCGGGGTGTTGGACTGTCTTGTTTCCGCTTGGGCCAGGATATCCACACCCCAGTTTCGTTCAGCTGACGAATGCACTAACCGCACCCAGACTACAAAACGCGTCACTTCGACCTTTCCACTCAAACAAGTCGGGGTGGAAGAGGTGAGCCATAAGCTCTGTTCCGTCGATGACCCGAGGTCCTGGACGCGCAAAATAGGAGTTCGCGTCCACTGCATACACTTTGCCGTTGCGCACCGCCGGCAAATCAGCCCAACCGGGATAGGTCGAGAGTTGCCGCGCCTCACCGGCGGCTTTTTCCAAACCACAGCCGCAGGGCATAATCATCAATATTTCGGGCTTCCAGTCCAGAACGTCTGCCCAGGGTATACGAACCGAATCGGCCCCCTCACGCCCAAGTTCGTCGATACCGCCCGCGATACGAACCATTTCTGGAACCCAATGGCCGCAGCAATAAACGGGATCGATCCATTCCATGCAAAAGACCCGCGGCCGGGACGCTGCAGCGCGCGTCCTGGTCTCGATCATCTTAAGTCGAGCCCGACCGTCTGCGATCAACGCCTCGGCTATCTGCAAGCGGCCCGTCGCCTCACCGAGATCGCGTAAATTGGCGTATATTTCCTCAAGGCATTTCGGTGTCAGCCACACAATTTCCGGCTTGCCGGGAAGCCTGTCCAACAACTGGGAGACTTCGTTTCCCGAAGGGGCGCAGACCTGGCAGAGATCCTGGGTAACAATCATATCGGGCGCGATTTCCTGCATAAGCGTCTCGTCGACACGATAAAGGCTCTGACCGTTGCGCAACATTTGCGTCACCGCCGAATCGATTTCCGGCTGACTCATACTTTCGATCGGAAGAACGCTACGAACAACGATCGCTTTGCCCTTGATCTCGGGCGGGTAATCGCATTCATGCGTAACACCGATCAGTCGCTCACCCAGACCCAAGGCACATACCATCTCGGTGGCCGAGGGTAGAAACGAAACGATCCGCCGAATCTCAACCATATCCATGCATCCTAAGAACAGGAGGAGTGCCGTCTCGACGCGCTAACGATCGAAGATTCTTCATTCGACCAAAGCCAGCCCACCAAATAATCTAGCTGTATAGAGCAACTCGCAACAGACGGTCTCACCAAAAGTACCACTTGGGGATCATAAAGGGATCGGCAGTCCTTCACCCCCATCGGCGGATTCGACTGAAAAAGCACTTTTCCGTCCGACGCAGCCCAAAAGAAGCGGATTTATCGATCCGAGACATGGTAAGATCGATTAAACCCCCCGCGCCGCTCGCCATGCGCGCCGTGGATTTTGAGGCAAGTGATGAACGACGACGAACCGAAGAGTGCGGCCGAACTAAAAGAGATCCGCCTTAACCGAAAGCTCGCCCAGGATGCAGAAGGTATTAAGGCGATGGCGGATATCGCGGCAGCCGATGTCGCGATACGCAAACGAACAGCGCACCTGCGCGCCTTGCGCTTGGCAAAAGAGGCCGCCGACGGCGACAAGCCCGCGGAACCCAAGCCCAAGAAAAAGAAGTCGCTTAAATGAAAAAAGAAGACCGCAACCGCGCCGATGCGCGCTTCAACAAAGTGAGGACGGGCAAAACCGGCAACACCGAACAGGATATCGCTTCGAAAGCAGTGCTCGACAACATGGCGCGGCTGAAAGCCTTGCGGCTCGCGCGCGAAGCCGCTGAGCCGCCTCGTCCTGCCGCAACGGTCAGGAAGGCATCTGCTAAAAAGAAAAAGCCGCTCGAAAAAGCTCCGGCGTTATCGGAGTGGCTGGCCGGCCAGCAAAACGGTGGACGACGGACCTAAAGCCGTTCTTGAGTAGGAACTTCCGAGAAAAAGCCTGGCCGGTTTTCCCGGAGGCGCCCATTCGGCGCCGGATTTCTATGCGGGCACCGGCCATTGCACCATCGACCGCGTCTTGGTCGTGGCATCATAAACCTGCACCTGAAGCATCGGAAATTGATGCTTCAAACCCATGCCCGCTTCCTCGGCTGCTTCCACCGTTTCGTGATGCGACTTGAAGTGACCGTCCACCACCAGCGAATAGCCGGTGGTCGGCGCCTTGTCGGCGCGAATGACTTTGCGCGGCTGCTGCTCTTCCGCCTCGATCTTTGGTTTCTTCATAATGGCTCCCAGATGTGATCCAGTTGAATGGGATCACGAGTTTATCTGATTGTTTGAGCGTGATGTCATGCTCGGGTTCGGCCTCCCTTTACACTGAACGACGGAAAAAGGCAGGAAAAGATTGTCGTACTCCGGTTAATATTAGGGTCAAATGCGGTAGGACTGCGGTTGCCCGCTGCGATGCGAGGGCGCTGGCATGCAACAGCTGCGAAGGGATCACACTACATGGGCGGTATCGGCAAAAGCGAGAAGAGCGATCCTCCGGGCAAGCACGAGAAAGAAGCAAAGAAGCCGCCGCGTTCACCGCTTGAGCCGGACGATTTCGAGGACGGCGATATGGCGACGCCAAAGCGCGATCGCTACGGCGACGACGACCAACCCCTCTAGGCTTTGAGCCAGCTCGCCAAGATCGCCCGCGGCGCTTTTGTCCGGTTCCGGCACTCTGCGCAAGGGCTCCATGCAGCCGTATTCATGGACAAACAGCCGGCAGCCGGTAATTTCGGCATGCCTTGATGCGCCAGTGCTGAAACGAGATGTGAAACTGCGATGGTCGACATTCTGTTCGCACCGCAACAAACTAAATCGGAGAGCGCGCTACGCACGCTCGTCCTGATTTCGACAGCCCATTGGGTCAGCCATTTTCATCTGATGGTGCTGCCCATGCTGTTCCCGTTTTTGAAGACGCAGCTCGGCGTCGGGTATATCGAGCTTGGCTTTGCGCTGACCGTCTTTGCGGTGGTCTCCGGAATGACGCAAGCGCCCATGGGCTACCTTGCCGATCATGTCGGCGCGCGCAAAGTCCTGTTGATCGGCCTCACCGTCGGCGGGCTGGCGCTGATCATGCTGGGCCTTAATCTGAGTTATCCCTGGCTGATTGCGAGCGCGGTGCTGCTGGGGCTGGCCAATAGCGTCTATCACCCGGCGGATTATGCGATCCTTTCCGCCCACATGGACGAAGCGCGCATGGGCCGCGCATTTTCGGTTCATACGTTTGCCGGTTTTCTCGGCGGCGCGGTCGCTCCCGCAATCGTCGCGGCGCTGGTTACTTTTGCCGGCGGCCATGGCGCGCTGATCCTGGCGGGTGCGGTGGGACCATTGGTGGCCTTGCTGCTCATCGTCATCGGCATTCCCGAGGCTAGCGCCGCCGATCGCAAGGTCGAGGGCATTCACCCGAATAAGCAAAGCATCATCACGCCAACGCTGATGGTGCTGACGGCTTTTTTCATGCTGCTCGCCCTCTCAAATGCCGGTATCGCTAATTTCGGCGTGGTGGCCTTGATGAACGGCTATGGCGAATCCTTCTCATCGGCAAACATCGCACTGACGGCCTACCTCGGCTTAAGCGCGATAGGCGTACTGGCCGGCGGCTTACTCGCCGACCGCACCCAGCGCCATGGCCAATTCGCCGCTGTTTGTTTTGCCATCAACGCCGCGATCGTGCTTGCGATCGCAACCATCACCTTGCCCTCGCTGCTGCTGGCGGTGGCGATGGGTACCGCCGGATTTCTTGGCGGCGTGATCGCGCCTTCCCGCGATATGCTGGTCCGCAACGCAGCGCCGGTGGGGGCCGCGGGCCGGGCGTTCGGCATCGTCTCCACCGGCTTCAATCTCGGCGGCATCCTCAGCCCGCTGCTGTTCGGCTGGATCATGGACCAGAACGCGCCGCATTGGGTATTCGGCGCTTCGGTCGTGTTCATGGCTCTCACGGTCGCGCTTGCGCTCGTTACCGAGCGAAGTCAGCAACCGAGTTCGGAAGCGCGGGATGCAAGGCTTTTGCAGCCCTGAGCATCGCGTCCGGCAGTTGACAGCATCGCGAGACAACTCATGATGCGCGAGAACAAATGCGCGAGAACAAAATCAAAATCGGGATGAAATGCCATGACCTCCAGTCCAGATCTCGTGATCCGCGGCGGCAACATCGCCGACGGGCTGGGCGGTGAGTTGTTCGAGGCGGATGTCGCAATCAGGGACGGCCGCATTATCGAAGTCGGCCGCGTCTCCGGCAAAGGCAACGAAGAGATCGACGCGCGCCGCAAGCTGGTGACGCCGGGCTTTGTCGACGTCCACACCCATTATGACGGCCAGGTGACCTGGAGCCAGGACATCACGCCCTCCTCCCAGAATGGCGTCACCACAGCCATCATGGGCAATTGCGGGGTCGGATTCGCGCCTTGCCGGCGAGAGGATCATCAGCGGCTGATCCAATTGATGGAAGGGGTCGAGGATATTCCCGAGCCGGTGTTGAGCGCCGGCATTCCCTGGGCCTGGGAAAGCTTCCCGGACTACATGGACTGGCTATCGCAGCGCAAATTCGACATGGACATCGGCGCGCAACTGCCGCATGCGGCGCTGCGGGTGTATGTGATGGGCGAGCGCGGCGCTCGCCGCGATCCATCCACGGCCGAAGACAACCAGGCGATGGCGGCGCTCGCTAGGGATGCGGTCCGCGCCGGCGCGCTTGGTTTCTCAACCTCGCGCACCCTGAACCATCGCACCTCGACCGGAGATTTTACGCCGACCTTGAAGGCGGGCGAGCAGGAACTGACCGCGATCGCCGGTGCGATGCATGGTGTTGGCCGCAGCGTGCTTCAGTTCGTGCTCGATCTCT